>Ga0105045_10005406_pt1 | contig 11252 bp, 12 predicted proteins | sample MAT02_FD_78089 | JGI IMG/M metagenome (GOLD analysis project Ga0105045, IMG submission 78089) | Freshwater microbial communities from Lake Fryxell liftoff mats and glacier meltwater in Antarctica - MAT-02 (megahit assembly) | ecosystem: Environmental > Aquatic > Freshwater > Ice > Liftoff... | reverse complement strand
GTATTTGATGAAAGCTACTACTCCAGAGTCCGTCCCGATGGAATTGATCCCGCAAACGGGCGGAACTATTACGTCGGAGCTTCTTTGGAATTCTGATACGGCATTATCCTGATAGGCTCCGCCTCCTCGCTCTCGCACTCATGCATGCCCTCTCCCACGTCCTGAACATCGGCTCCCTCGCCACTTGGTTGAGCGTGGGCACGTTCGGCACCGTGGGAGTGATCATTCCCGGCTGGGACGAGGTCTTCGCCCCCAGAGCTACAGAGTCTCTGGACTCCGTCTGGATCGAGCCGGAGATCACCCTCGGAGATTCCGCTCTCACTGAGAATCTGGAAGCCTCGGCCCAAGATGCTGTGGCGGAGCCGCTGGCCACTCCCCCTGAGCTGCCTGATATGGCAGAGTTGCCGCCCTTGCCCGAGGTCCCGGATCTGCCGCCACTTCCTCGGCCGGAGGAAAAAGTTTCAAGCGTGACGCCCAAGCCCACCCTGCCGCCCGCCGCCCGCCGCCCCGCTGCTGTCTCGGCCGCCAAGCCTGCGCCCGCCCGTGCCGCCACAGGTGCAGCGGGAAATGGCATGCCTGGCAATACTGCCAACGGCCGTAGCACCGGCATGTCAAACTCTGATCGTCTCGCGGCAGGCCGCATGTCTTCGCCCTCCTACCCGCCCTTCTCACGCCGGAACAATCAGACCGGCACCGTCCTCATCGAATTCATCGTGGATGCCAGCGGCCGCGTGATCTCCGCGAATGTCAAAAGATCGTCGAGCTGGCCATTGTTGGACAATGAAGCCGTCAGCACCGTAAGACGCTGGAAATTTCCGCCCGGCGGTGTCATGAAGCTCCAGCGCCCCATCATCTTCCGTCTGAAATAACCGCAAAATATCCGTGCTAGCTAACATCGTTGTCGAAACATTCATCGAAGGTGGCTGGGTCATGTGGCCCATTCTTTTATCCTTCTTCCTTGCCCTCTGCGTCATTCTGGATCGCATCATCTGGTGGCTCCAGTTCCGCGCCAGCCTCAAGCCCGCCAACCAAGAGAAAGCCCGCCAAGCACTCGGCACCGGCGATTTTTTCCTAGCATGGCAACTTGGATCCAACACCACGGATCCCTATCTGAAAAACCTCACCGAGGGCATGACCCACGCCCACACCTCCATGCTCGCCGCAATGCAACTGCATGCCACCCACCTCATCGAGAAATCCGAGGCCCGCATGTGGGTGCTCAGCACCATGATCACCCTCGCGCCCTTGTTGGGGCTGTTCGGCACCGTCGTCGGCATCATGGGTTCCTTCGCCTTCGTCGGCGATGAACAGCTCGCCGCCACCAAGGTCTCCGGCGGCATCGCCGAGGCCCTCATCGCCACCGCCGCCGGCATCGGCATCGCCATTCTCTGCCTACTTCCCTACAACTTCTTCCGCAAACGCGTCGCCGTCCTCCGTGGCTCATTAGAACGTTGGATCAATCACACCGAGCTACTCATGAAATCCGCCAAAGAACACGGCCACGACCTCGAAGCCTTCTCCGCCAGCAAATCTCAAATTTGAAATTTCAAATCTGAAATCCTTCCAATGCCCGTCCAACTCAAAAGCAGCTCTTCAGATGACGAGGGCGATGAAGCACGGATCGAGGTCATTCCGCTCATTGATATCATGTTTTTCCTGCTCGCCAGCTTCATGCTTGTGAGCCTCAGCATGACCCAGCTCCACCGCGTGCCGATCGTCCTGCCAGATGCTTCCACCGGTGTTCCGGATCAAAAAACCCCGCCATTCCAGATCGCTATCGATGCCAATGGAGTCGTCACTTGGGATGCAGCCATCGTGACTCTCTCCGAGATCACCACCCGCCTCAGTGCCACCGCCGTGCCCGAGGACGTTGCCGTTCTCATCGCCGCCGATGAAAATTCACGCCACAAACAAGTCCTCGCCGTGCTCAATGCCGTGCGCGATGCCGGAGTGGAAAAAGTCAGCTTCGAGTCCAAGAACCCCAATCCTTGAAGAGTGAAAAACCCTGTCCTCACCATTCTGAACGCCATCGGCTGCCTCGTCCTCACCGGGCTTGTTGCCTTTCAATGGTCCAAGGAACGCACTTCCCACCAAGCACTTCAAAGTGTGCGTATGGAACTCGCGGAAACTTCTGCGATGCACACCGCAGCCATCACAAGATCCACTGCGCTCGAGCGGGACATCACCGTGCTCAAGGAGGCCATCGAGTCCACCCAGCAAGCCGCCGAGGCCGCAGCACAGGACGATGCCACCCAGAGCGCCCGGACATCACAATTGCAGGCAGATCTCACCGTCGCCCAAGAACAGACCAAGACTTGGCAAGCCGCCCTTGCCGAGCGAGATGCCAAGCTCAAGCAGCTCAACTCAGACCTCGTCTCCACCCGCCGCCGCCTCGATGAATCCATCGCACGCCTAAAGGCTGCCGGCGCGAGATAAGATCATCAAGCGCCGGAAGCCACAGTGAAATCAAGGCCACTCTGAGCCTTGATTGATAAAATTTACTGGGTGCCGCCAGTGGACTCAGCCTGTCTTTCAAGATTGCCACCCACCTTTTGCAGATCGCGGCCGAAGCCCTCGGTCGTCGAGCAGGAAGGGAGGAAAATTAAAGCCAAGGCCGCACCGGAGAGGAGGATCAATTTAAAGTTTTTCATTGCAGCGCTTTGTTAGTTCATAAAATTCATTACCGCAAACTGAAAAACCGGGAGCGCGGCTATTTTAGCTCTCGCCGCAGCTCCACGATGCTATCGCGGACCTCGAAGGCCGAACTCCGCAGATGCTCCAACGCCGCCCGCTGATCAGCATCCTGCTCGGCTAGGATCAGCTCCTGGCACGCACCCACCGCCTCGTTGAGCCAATTCAGGCAACGCTTCAAGACCGCTAACACAAAGCCGGTTTCCGGCTGATAGCCATTATGGCGGCCGTTGAGCACACCTGCCAGCTTGCCGCTCACTTGCAGTAAATTGGTGATCAATACGTAAGAAGGCGTGCCCGGCCCAGCATCCCGCTCGATCACGTCCATCGCCCGCATCGCCAGCTCCTGCGCTTGGCACTGCAGCGGGTGATCCGGGCCCTCATCGCCATCATCATCGTCTTCGTCGTCATCGTCGTCGTCGTCGTGATCCTCGGCCAGTTCGAATTCCTCGTCATCCTCCTCGTCGCCATTCCCCGAGTCTAACATCCCGACGTTTTTGTCCACACCCGCCAGGTTTAGATCATCTTCTTCATACTCATCTCCGCCTGCCTCGTCCCTCTCCGCCAGCGCGTCCAACAGGCCATCCCATCCCATCACGAAGGCTTCCTTCTGCTCGCTATCGTGATCTTCCAAATACTTCTCAAGCACTTCTTGGTAAGCGTCCGTGAGGCGATCAGACTCTTTCAGCCGTTCCTCCCAGGCATACTCATCGAGTTCTTCAGATGTCTCTACTTCAGGGCCATCAGGATCACGGCGGCGGATCACTTGTGCCATGAAGTCTCTCATGGAACTGAGGTTTGCCAGCTTCTGCGCGTTTTCTAGATCCTCATCCATCATCCATTCGTGAGGGGAAATCGTCAGTGTGTAGTTGGCAGACTCGATCACCACCCGCCCGTTGATTTCACTGAACCACTCTAGATAAAGTGTGTTCCGCCACTCGTAGGGGATTTCCTGGCGGTTCTGATAGAGTTCATGAAATTCCTCTTCGCTCACCAGCGGCACCTTATTTTTGCGCGAAGCCGTCATATCCCCGGCGATTCCCGTCTGATCCACGTCCAGCGTAGCCGCATCCTCGTCGCCTTTGGGCTGCGGGTTTTCAAACTGCAAGCGAGTTCCGGCGAGATCCCGCCAGCAATCGCCATCCAAGCTCAAGATAAGTGGCTCGTCCCGCCCTACCAGCCAAATCCGTCCAGTCGTCCGACCTTCTACGGTATTGTCAATCTCGCCATGCGCCACGGCTTCATCGATTCTCCATGCCATTCCGGTGAGTTTCCGCGAGGAGCAGGCCACTCGTCAAGCCCTGCGGGCGATTGCACAACATTCCGGTAAACCAAATCAAAGTCACCCTCGCTGCCACTTTCCGTGTCCCATGATTTAGGGACAAGACAAGCTGGTGAGCGAGGAGCAATGTCTGGCTTGTCACGGGGAGAGGTCCCCGAGATTGTTAGTTTAAGATTTGGGGAGAGGTCCCCGGTGATCATTACAGAACTTGAAAGGCCGCGCGCGAGCGCGGCCTTTTTGTTTTGAAAACTTCTCGGCTCATTACGAGCGCTACCCAGTAGCGGGCCATCCTTCTTCACTTCTCCGGTAGGTGGAAATGGCAAACGGAGCGAGTTCCATCTGCTCAATGTGTGAGCGCGGGTTCAAGGGTCTGCCAGACAGTGGCTGCGATCTTTGTCTGTCCTTCGGGCGTGGGGTGGATGCCGTCGGCTTGGTTGAATTTTTCGATGCCGCCTACACCGTCGAGGAGGAAGGGGATGAAGGCGGCTTGGGCTTGCTTGGCAGCTTCCGGGTAAATGGCCTTGAAGCGGGTGGTGAAGTCGAGGCCCATGGAATCGGGCATCTGCATGCCGACGATGAGGACTTTGATCGCAGGATTATTGGCGCGGGCTTTCGTGATGATGCCGAGCAGGTTCTTTTTGGTTTCCTCGGGGGAAATACCGCGGAGCCCGTCGTTGCCGCCGAGGGCGATGACGAGCACGTCCGCTCCTTTTCCCATGGCCCATGTGATGCGGCGCAGCCCGCCGGCCGTGGTATCGCCGCTGACACCTGCATTGGTGACGGTGTAGGGGAGCTTGGCGGCTTCAATTTTCCGCTGCAGCAGAGCGGGGTAGGCTTCGCTCGGATCGAGTCCGTAACCGGCGGTGATGCTATCGCCAAGGATGACGATGCGCTTGGGTGTCTCGCTCGCAGCCGCAGTTTCGCGGGCCAACAGCAGTCCGCCGGTGGCGAGCAATACCCCGGCTACCCATTTTCTCAAAAATAAATTCCCCATGTTCCACCAGATTAGAATCCGCTCTGGGTGCTGTCAACCGGCCCGTTTCCTGAAGGTTCCGCCTCACCGCAGTTTCCGGACTTGGCAGAAAGCCCTGAGAAGCCATTCTTCCGCCCCACCCGCTTTCCATGAGTCCTGAACAACAACTCGCCCAGCTCATTGCCGGCACTGCCAAGGTTCTTTCTGAAAAGGAACTACTCGAAAAACTCCGCCTTGGCCGCCCGCTGCGGATCAAATTCGGCCTCGATCCCACCTCGGCGGATATCCACCTCGGCCACACCGTCGTCTTCGAAAAACTCCGGCAATTCCAAGCGCTCGGCCACCAAGCGGTCATCATCATCGGTGACTTCACCGCCACCATCGGTGATCCCTCCGGCCGCTCCGCCACCCGCCCCCCGCTCACCCGCGAGGAAGTGATGGTGAATGCGGAAACCTACATTTCCCAACTTTTCAAAATCATTGGCCGCGAAGGAACCGAGATCCGCTACAACGGCGATTGGTTCCGTAAAATGACCTTCGAGGATGTCCTGCGCCTCAACAGCCGCGTCACCCTCCAGCAAATGCTCCAGCGCGAGGACTTCCGCAACCGCATCGACCAAGGGCACGAAATCCGCCTCCACGAGATCCAATATCCCATCGTCCAAGGCTGGGATTCGGTGGAAGTCCGCGCCGATGTCGAGCTCGGCGGCACCGATCAACTTTTCAATCTGCTTGTCGGCCGAGATCTGCAGAAAGAAGAACGCCAGCCCCAACAGGTCGTCATGACCATGCCGATTCTTGAAGGGCTCGATGGCGTCCGAAAAATGTCCAAATCCTATGGTAACTACGTCGGCGTGAGCGATGCGCCGCAGGAAATGTTCGGCAAGCTCATGAGCATCTCCGATGAGCTGATGGACCGCTATTACCTACTTCTGCTGGGCGAGTCCCGTGACCGTGCCGGCCATCCGATGGATGCGAAAAAATCCCTCGCGGAGATAATCACCAGCCGCTATCACGGTCCGGAGGCCGGCCCGGCTGCCCGCGCGGAATGGGACACCCGCTTCTCCAAAAAAGACCTCGCCGCCGCCGGGCTTCCCGAGATTGCCATGGCTTCACTCCCTGCCGATCTGAGCGTGCTCAGCCTCACGGCACACGCATTTCTCACTGCTTTTCAGTTAGAAAAATCCAATGGCGAGTTAAAGAAACAATTCATCACCGCCGGTTCCGTCCAGCTCAATGGTGAAAAATTGTTAGATCCCAATGCATCCATCTCACCCGCCAGCGGAGATGTACTCAAGCTCTCGAAGAAACACGCGGTCCGCTTGATTGGATAGGCATCTGCACGATCACATCGCCTCACCCCTGCAACGTGCGCAGCGCCCCACGTACTAGAGCTTCCGTAGGTGCGGCGGCATCCGCATCCAGCACTTTTCTCACCGCCTTGCGCGCATCCACCTGCTTGTAACCCAGCGCGATCAGCGCGAGCTCCGCATCCGCTGCCGAGGCACTCACCTGGCCTGCCGCCGCATCTTGCCAAGTATCTGTCACGCCGACTTTATCCTTTAGCTCCAAAATGATCCGCTCCGCAGTTTTTTTCCCGAGGCCCTTGATCCGGGAAAGCACCGCCACATCTCCGGCCACCACCGCAGTTTTAAAGCGAGAAACAGGCAGGCCACTCAGCACCGCCATCGCAATGGCCGGGCCGATGCCACTGACGCGATCAATCAACATTAAAAACACATCTCGCTCCTCCTCGGTCGCAAAACCGTAAAGCGTGTGCGCCGTTTCCCGGATATGCAAATGCGTCCGTAAATCCACTTCCAAGCCTTCCGCTGCGTGGAGTTTATCAAATGTGGAAAGCGGCACAATCACCTCGTAGCCCACCCCATGCACATCCACCACCAGCCGGTTTGGATATGCCTCGATCACCTTGCCGCGCAGCCTTGCTATCATCTTGGGATCAGCTTGGCTGCCGCCCTCAAGCCGTCAATCATGTAGTGATTTGGTAAAACCGAAGCTTCACGAATTTTTTTAAATTTCACCACTTGCGGAGGAATGCATTGGTTTTAAACTCCCGCATGCCCAGCATTTCTGCCCCACCGCTCCCAGACTATCTTGAAGAGGAAATTCTGCTTCACCCGGAGAATCGCAAATTCCCAAAGTTCAGCCTCGTCAAGCTGCTCGGCACGGTTTTCGAACCCACACGCGGCTGCCGGGTCTGCATTCTCATCGATTTCAACGAACCCGCCGCGTTGATCAAGGACTTCGCCTTTCTCGCGCAGGAAGGATTTCCGGTGCAGAAAAAAGCCTACCAAGCCTTCTACAAAGGCCTGCAAGCCGGTGCCCTCGCCGAGCTTGGTATGAGTGGCGGTGAAATGTTTGCCTTCCGCTGCACCCATGGCTCCAATCTGGATTTACAGGATGACGTTTGGGACACCGCTGGTAATCATCTCTCGCTCGATAATGATATCTATCAACAATATGATTTGGTTCTGTGTATCTCTACCTACTCCGCCACGGCACCGCTGACGGCGAAGTGCAAGGAATTCGGCTTCCGGGGTGCCACGCTACATGGCCTCAATGATATTATCTTGAACTCAGGTCTCGCTGTGGATTACCACCAAGTTTCCGTAGATGCCGAGCGCCTCCGCAAGGCGATGACTCGCGCCGATTCCATAGAGATCGACTTCGCCCTTGAAGACGGCCGCACCCTCACCGCTTGGCTCGGCCTCGATGGCCAAGAAGCGCAGAAATCTCACGGCCTCTGCCTGGGCGAAGCACCCGATATTGCAAATCTTCCGGCAGGTGAAGTTTACTTTGTCCCCAGGGATGCGCGCGGCCAGTTCCCCATGAAATACGAGGACGGCACCCTCGGCGTGCTCGAAGTTGAAAATCGTTGCATCATTCACTCCACGCTTATCCAAGGTAACCAAGCCACCATTGATGCCCATAACGCGAAACTCAAAGATGATCCGATGACCGGCACCCTCGGTGAACTCGGGTTCGGCACACAGGTGCTGCCCGTTTCCGGCGCAGACATCCAGGACGAGAAAGTCCTGGGAACCTGCCACCTTGCCACCGGCCGGGACGATCACCTAGGCGGTGATATCTTGCCGAGTATGTTTAAAAAACATGAGAACTCCACTCATGATGACATCCTTTTCGCTCCGCATAAGACGCCGAATTTCAATATCAGCCAAGTGAGAATGATTCGCGGCAAGCAGCGTGAAGTGCTGATCGAAAACTTCAGGCCTGCGAGATACCTGATGGATGCGCTCGCGGAAGACCGCTGAGGCAAATTTTAGTAGCAGACGGGCTGGGAAGGGGCTTATGCTGTTGTGACGTTGGCAATTGGCTGGCGCACATCCGGATCAAGCAACCATCCCAGCCGCTGTTATGAAACATGTTATTCTCTTTGCCTGTCACCTCGCATTTATATCGCTCGCTGCGGCGCAGACCACTCCGCGGCAGCTCTTCAATGGCCGGGACCTAACCGGCTGGAAAGGGTCTGGCTACGAATTAAAAGACGGTGCCATCGTCTCCACGCCCGCCGGCAAGGTGCTTTTTACCGAGGCGACCTATGCCAACTACCAACTCGAGCTTGAATACAAACTCGCGTCCGGCGGCAATAGCGGCATCGGCATCCATTATCCCGGCATGGGCGATGCCGCCACCTCCGGCATCGAAGTTCAGATCCTTGATAACTCCGCGAAGAAACACAAAGAACTCGAGGATACCCAGCGCAACAGCTCGCTCTACCTGTTAGAGGCCGCCAAGAAAGACCCGGCACTGCCTGCGGGTGAGTGGAATAAGCAAAAGGTCACAGTCATCGGCTCCATCATCATCGTCGAGCTCAACGGTGTGATTGTGCTCCGCGCCAACCTCAATGATCTGGCTGAAAAAAACCCGGAACACACGGGCGTGATGCGCCGCTCCGGCCACATCGGCCTCCTCGGCCACAGTGACGTGGTTTCATTTCGCAATCTCCAAATCACCGAGACCGCACCGCCCGCGAATGTCGATGGGGTGAGAGCCGCTGGCTTTTCCCCGCTTTTCGATGGGAAAACATTAGCAGGCTGGAAGCATGATCCGATCAAAACCAGCGAGTGGCGCATCACCAACGGCATCTTGAAACACAGCGGTAAACTCGGCGAGCCACGCGATCTCTGGACGGTGAAAGAATACGGGAATTTCACCCTTGTCTGCGATTGGCGCTGGGCAGCCCGTGGCCCGCAACAATTCCAGCCCCTGATTCAGGCAGACGGAAGCTACCCAAGCGGCGCCGATGGCAAGCCGCTGACGGTGGAGATCGAAGAACAGGATAGTGGAATCTTCCTGCGTGGCCATGCCGCAGCGCAGGTGAATTTATGGAACTGGCCAATCGGCTCCGGCGAGGTTTACGGCTACCGCATCGATCCTGAAATGTCTCCGGAAGTGCGTACCCAGGCCACGCCGAAAGTGCGGGCAGATTATCCCACCGGCGAGTGGAACCGGACCATGATCACCCTCATTGGCGATCGTCTATCCGTCTCAATCAACGGTCGTGTGGTGATTGAAAATGCCCAACTTCCCGAGATCCCTGCCCGTGGTCCCATTGGCCTGCAACACCACGGTGCCGCCATCGACTTTGCAAACATGTGGATTAAAGAGTTCTAATCCTCGATTGTATTGCCAAACACGGTGTCATTGGCAAATGGCCCCTTGGCAAAGCAAGAAATCCACCCGATGGATACAGCCTCTCAATGCAATACCGCGCAGCGCTCGATTGGCTATTTTCCACCCAGATGTTCGGCATCAAGCTGGGGCTTGATGGCACGCGCCAATTGCTCAAGGAGTATCTCGCCTACCCCGCCTCCGGAGTCAGCGTCATCCACATCGCCGGGACCAATGGCAAGGGCAGCACCTGCGCGATGGTCGAGAGCATTGCCCGTGCCTGTGGCAAACGTTGCGGACTTTTCACCTCGCCCCACCTCATCGATTTCCGCGAGCGCATCAAGGTCTCCGGCCAAGAAATTCCAGAGGAAATCTGCGCCACCATGCTCACCGAGCTGCGGGAAATTTGTGAAAAAGCGGAATCCCACCCCACGTTTTTTGAAATCACACTGGTCCTGGCCATGCGCTGGTTCCGCATTCGAGAGTGCGAGATGATCGTGCTGGAAACCGGTATGGGTGGCCGCCTTGATGCCACCACCGCCGTCCCGGCGGATGTCTGCGTCATCACCCCCATCGGCCTCGATCACATGCAATATCTCGGCGATACCGTCGAAAAGATCGCGCAGGAAAAAGCCGGGATTTTTGTAAGCGGGAAACCCGTGATCGCCGCTGCCCACACCCCGGAAATCGAACGTGTGTTAGAGAAAGAGGCGAATGAAATGCGGGCTCCCATCGAGTTTGTGCGTGAGCCACTGCTGGGTTATCCGATCGCGCTCATCGGCGCGCACCAAGCATGGAATGCCGCCCTCGCCGTGGCCGCGCTCCACCGCGCAGGGTTGGCACTCAGCGCGGACAGCGTGCGCTACGGCCTCTCGAAGATCGCTTGGCCTGGCCGCTTTGAAATCATCCGGCCACGGATTGTGTTAGATGGAGCGCACAATCCACACGCTGCCGGAATCCTTGCGGAAACATGGCGCAGCACCTACCCTGGTCAAAAAACCGCGCTTCTCTTCAGTGCCGTGGCCGGAAAAGACATTCAGGGAGTCCTCGCCATCCTTGCACCGCTCGCTTCACAGATTTTCTTCTGTCCCGTAAATACCTCGCGGGCAATCCCCGCCGACGAGCTAGCCACTCATTTGCCGGAAAATCCCCCTGCCTACCAAATTTTTCCCGACTTCAAATCCGCCTTCGCCGCTGCCCAAGCCCATCAAGATCCACTGCTCATCGCCGGTTCGCTTTTCCTCGTTGGCGAGGCAAGAGCCTACCTCACAGACAGCGATTTCCAATCCAGCACCCAGTAGGTGCCATAAAGCTAAGGGGCGCGGACGTCTCGTCCAATGCTGTCAGATTAAGATTTTCTAACCGCAGATGGACGGGATGAACACAGATGAAGAACACAGATGAAACAAAAAAATCGAGTTATCTGCAGGATCTTATCCCTCTTTCATCTGCGTGTATCCTGTCAATCTGTGGTTTGATTGCTCCAAATTATTGCTTGAACGGACGCTTCCCCACTTGGCATTTTCACATGGACGAGACGTCCATGCCCCTATTTTCTATTCGGATTCAAGGTCTCAACATCCCAGCCAGCGGCGAGGGTGTTAGATCCTGCTCCACGGCATTTCTCAGAGAAGCAATGATCACCGTGGGGTC
>Ga0105045_10005405_pt1 | contig 11253 bp, 8 predicted proteins | sample MAT02_FD_78089 | JGI IMG/M metagenome (GOLD analysis project Ga0105045, IMG submission 78089) | Freshwater microbial communities from Lake Fryxell liftoff mats and glacier meltwater in Antarctica - MAT-02 (megahit assembly) | ecosystem: Environmental > Aquatic > Freshwater > Ice > Liftoff... | reverse complement strand
TGCTGCTGTGAATCGCGGAAACTTGTATGCCACCCAGTTCCACCCTGAAAAGAGCCAAGCCAACGGTCTGCAGTTACTGAAGAACTTTGTCGAACTATAAGCCATGCGGCAAGGAGAAGGACTCCTATCTACTCGCTAATGGCTACGAGCTGCTTTTCTCGGGCCATCTTTCGGATATCTTCCGTGATTCGCATCGAGCAATACTTGGGGCCGCACATGCTGCAGAAGTGAGCACTCTTGAACGTGTCCTGTGGGAGCGTCTCGTCATGGTAAGCTTTGGCAGTCTCTGGATCCAAAGACAATCTAAATTGCTCGTTCCAGTCAAAGCTAAAGCGAGCTCGCGAAAGGGCATCATCGCGATCTTGTGCACCGGGACGCTTGCGAGCGACGTCAGCCGCATGAGCTGCAATCTTGTAGGCGATCACACCTTGCTTAACATCCTCCTTGTTAGGAAGCCCTAGGTGTTCTTTCGGAGTCACGTAGCAAAGCATCGCCGCTCCGCTCCAGCCAGCCAGTGCTGCACCGATGGCGCTGGTGATATGATCGTAGCCAGGAGCAATATCCGTTACCAATGGCCCTAGAACATAGAACGGAGCACCGTGGCAAACTTCGATTTGCTTCTTGATGTTCATTTCGATTTGATCCATCGGAATGTGGCCAGGTCCTTCCACCATGACTTGCGTGCCGCGAGCCCAACCGCGTGTACAAAGCTCGCCCAACGTGTCAAGTTCTGCGAACTGAGCCTTGTCACTCGCGTCGGCGATACAACCAGGTCGCAAGCCATCCCCCAAGCTCCAGGTCACATCGTACTGTCGCATAATATCGCAAAGATCATCAAAGGACTCGTACAGTGGGTTTTGCTTTTGGTGCGTCATCATCCACTTGGCGATCAGCGAACCACCTCGGCTGACGATCCCAGTAACTCGATTCACTGTCAGATGTAAATGTTCAAGCAAAACACCGCAGTGGATGGTCATGTAGTCAACACCTTGCTTGGCTTGATGTTCGGCCATGTCCAAGAAGTGCTGAGGACGCATGTCTTCAATGTTCCCACCAAGTTCTTCCAGCATCTGATAGATCGGTACTGTCCCGATTGGTACTGGCGAGTGGTTGATGATTTCTTGTCGAATATTGTCGATATCCTTACCGGTTGAAAGATCCATGACCGTGTCGGCACCAAACTTGACAGAGGTCTCGAGTTTCTCAAGCTCCTCATCGACGTTGCTAGTAACTGCCGAGTTGCCAATGTTGGCGTTGATCTTGCATCTGGCGGCAATCCCAATCGCCATGGGTTCCAACGCACCTTGCAAGTGAACTTTATTGGCTGGGATTACCATCCGGCCTTCGGCGACTTCCAGTCGAATCGTTTCCACTGGAAGCTTTTCGCGATCGGCAACAAAAAGCATTTCGGGGGTAATCTCGCCAGCGCGGGCAGCCAATATTTGAGTGGTCACTTCGGAAAAACTCCTGGTTCCGTTAAAAATTCAATTTACAAACGATCTAACACCGAAAAGACTGGGTATCCGTTTCTTACAAGCCAAAGATTGTAACACCGAACCTCATCATTTCTTTGGGATCACCAAGTGTATCGGTATGCGGACTTAGGTGTAGACCTGGTCAGCGAGAAGTGCCGGAATATCTATCAGAATATTTAAAAGGAAACTGGTAGCCTGCGATGTTTAGAAGTTGCGCGTTTATTGCCGAAGGTATAGTGGCCTTTGTGGGCTTTTCGTAACGGCGTTATACTTCTGCTCGACAGTCGGCCCCTTCCCTGCTTGCACATCCAGAAAGTGCAACTGGCATACTCATTCATTCACGACTACTATCCCAGCTATGAACACGGACGAACTACGCGAAAAATACCTTTCTTTCTTTCAATCTAAGGGTTGCCATCGTCAAGGCAGTGACGTCCTAGTGCCAACTTGGGATCCTTCGGTACTGTTCACGCCAGCCGGGATGAATCAATTCAAGGACCATTTCCTTGGTAAGGTCAAGCTCGACTTCACCAAGGCAACGACGTGCCAAAAGTGCCTCCGGACGGGCGATATCGATAACGTTGGGCGAACGGCGTATCACCATACTTTCTTTGAAATGCTAGGGAATTTCAGCTTTGGTGACTATTTTAAAGAAGAAGCGATTCACTGGGCCTGGGAATTCCTGACCGACAAGAAATGGCTCGCAATCGACCCGAACCGACTTACCGTAACTGTCTATAAAGAGGACGAAGAAGCGGCTGGGATCTGGAATGAAAAGATCGGACTCCCAACAAATCGGATCGCTCGCCTAGAAGAAGACGAAAACTTCTGGCCCGCCAGTGCTCCAAGTCAAGGCCCAGACGGGGTTTGCGGTCCGTGCAGCGAAATCTACTTCCAACTAGACAATGGCAAGACCGTTGAAATCTGGAACCTCGTCTTCACACAATTCAACCGGGTCGGAAATCCACCGGACAACCTGCGTCCTCTTCCGAGCAAAAACATCGATACAGGGATGGGCCTTGAAAGAACGGCCAGCGTCCTCCAAGGCGTCCCTAGCAATTTCCACATCGACATCCTGTTCCCCATCGTCAAGGCGGCCGCTGAAGTCTGCGGTGTCAAGTACGAATATGACAGCGATGCAGGCCGACGTCTGCGACGGATAACCGATCACGTCCGTGCTTGTACCTTTGCTATCCACGAAAATGTCTATCCCGGACCCAAAAAGGCCCGCTATGTGATCAAACGACTCTTACGCCGTGCTGTTTTGGACGGACATCAACTCGGTCTCCGCGATCCATTCCTGTACCAACTAGTTCCAGTGGTCGCGCAGATGATGAAGGGCCCCTATCCTGAGTTGGGTGACACGATCGAACGTGTCCAGTCGGTCATGAAACGCGAAGAAGCCGACTTCCTGAGCACTCTCGATGGTGGCTTGGAACGTATTCAACGCATGTTCAGCGAGATGGACTCCAGCAGCAAGGTCATGGTCGATGGACGCGAAGCAGCCTCGCTCTACCAAACATACGGCGTTCCGCCCGAGTTGCTTCAAGCCCTGGCGACCGAACGGAACTTTACGTTCGATTGGGATTCCTACCGCGTCGCGATGGATGAACACGGTGAAGTCAGTGGTGACGACCAAAAGCAGTTGTTCAAAACCGGTCCAATTGAAACGCTCAAGGAAGCCGTTCAAAAAAGTGACTTCTTGGGCTACGAAGCTACAACCTCGAAAGCTGTCATCAAAGGAATCATCCTCGGCCAACCTAAAGAAGATTCACTCGTTGGATCTCTCAAAGCCTCGACCGCCAAAAATACGATGGTTCGGATCGTCTTGGACCGGACTCCGTTCTATGGCGAAAGTGGCGGTCAAGTCGGCGACAAAGGGACGATTCAAGGCGAAGGCTTTGTTTTTCAAGTCACCGATACGCAACGAGCGGGCGATTTGGTTGTCCATGTCGGAACGCTTCTGTCGGGCGAAGTGAAGGCTGGAGCCGTAGCAGAAGCGATCGTAGACACGTCGAACCGAGATGCAATTCGTCGCGCTCACTCGGCCACTCATATTTTGCATCACGCTCTTCAAACGACTCTTGGTGGACACGCTCAACAACAGGGGAGCAAGGTCGATCGCGATTGGTTGCGCTTCGATTTTTCAAACCAAGAATCGCTCACTGAAGACCAGCTCAAGAAAATCGAAGAGATCACCAATTCTTGCATCGAGCAAAAAGCGCCCGTTTCATGGAAGCTTGTCACGCTAGCTGACGCTCGGAAAGAAGGCGCGATGATGCTCTTCGGCGAAAAGTATCCGGACCCAGTGCGAATGGTGACCATGGGCGAATTCTCGCGAGAACTTTGCGGAGGAACGCACCTCGACAACACGCAACAAGTCCAAACGCTTGAAATCCTGAGCGAAGAGAGTGTCTCGGCAGGAACACGTCGGATCACCGCTCTAACCGGCTCTCGCGCCGCCGAGCACCGTTCGATGGTTGAAAAGGTCGTCCACGATGCCAGCAGTTTACTCGGCTGTTCTGCTGAGACCTTAGCAGAGACGGCAGGCAATCTCGTCACTGCCATTCGTAAGCTCAAGAAAATGACCAGCGGAACGGGCACTGAGGCGGCTCCTGAAAAAGTGGGCAAACAAAATGCTTCACCGAAGCCCACTGGTAGCTACTCGGGCAGTTACTCCCTCGCACGCAACGCACTGCGACAAGTCTCAAGAGCGATTAACGTCCCCATGGAAGAAGTAGGCAAGCGGATTCAATCGTTACTCTCTGACCAAGACGCGATGCATCATCAATTATCGAACACGGCAACCGGAAGCACAATTACCGTCGAAGACTTGCTTAACATGTCAGAAATGGTTGGCGATGTTCGCCTGATTGTTGCCGAGACGCCGGGTGCAAATCCCAGCATCATGCGTCAATGGATCGACCAACTGCGAAAAGACGCCGAGACGCCCGTCGCGGTGCTTCTGGGAAGCAAACTTGACGCTGACAAAGTCACGTTGATCGCTGCCATCAGCCCCGCGTTGGTCGCCCGCAAACTGAACGCTGGAAAATGGATAGGTCCCGTGGCTGCCGTCGTTGGTGGCGGTGGCGGTGGTAAACCGGATGTTGCTCAAGCAGGCGGCAAAGATCCAGAGAAACTTACCGAAGCACTCGCAACGGCTAAACAAACTTTCATGGATATGATGAAATTTTAAGACACTTTTTTCCGTCGGTTGCAACCAACACTTCTACGCACGGGCATGCGAATATCGTGTTGTCATGCGCCGTTGCGCTGCTCGTCGTAGCTTATGTTGCCTCGACTAGCGACGCGCAGGCATTGTCAACTCAGCCGACGGCGCAAGACCTTCAGATTGTTGAATCAGGTAAGAAATTTGCTCAGAACTCTGCAATCATCGATTGGCTTGGCCCTTTGGCACCGATCGCGTTGTCTCCGTTTTTTGGGCTAGCTTGCTTGTCGGGTATCGCGACCTTTGGACCGGAGTGGCTGCAACAGCGAAGCAGTATCTTCGGTGGATCTAGCTTGCTGAACAACCCGTTACTTTTCTGGACGATGATAACTCTCACGGTCGTCACTAGCTTGCCAAGACTTTCCAAGGTCAGCAAACCTATCGCCTTGGCCGCAGAAAAACTCGAGACCTACTCGGTCATCATCATCGTCATAGCTATGCGGCTCTTCAGTAGCTCCGGAAGCGAGAGTGTCGAATCGGTCGCTATGGCTGGTCTGCCGTTCCTCTCAGCGGGGATCGCAACGATGCCAATCGATGTACTCATCGCGATCGCCTCGGCGATTAATATCTTAATCATCAATGGTGTGAAGCTGTTCTTCGAGTTTATTATATGGCTAACGCCGATCCCGGCTATCGATGCAGTTGTGGAAGCCGTCAATAAATCGCTTTGCATAGCTTTGGTGGGCTTGTATTGTTGGAGCCCTATGCTTGCGACCTTGTTAAATCTACTGATTCTCACTGCGTGCTCTTGCGTTTTCCTTTGGACGCAGCGCAGGCTCGCTTATTACGTCGACATGATCGTTTGTCCAATCCTCTCGAACGTCCTAGGAGGCTTCGTAACGTGGCGGTTTGCCAAGAACTCCGATGGAGGACTCGCGTTCCTCGCCAATCGTTGGAAAGGGTTACCAATCTATACTCGATTGCGGCTCAAGGGTTCTGCTTCGGAAGGATGGATCGTGACTCGGCATACGTGGTGGAGTCGGATGGAATATGCACTTCCACCATCGACGATTCAATCGACACCAGGACTCTTTACGAGCACTGTTGCAATCGGCGACGATCTGCAATTTCTAATGCTAGGGAGAGACGAACAGTTAGTTGTTAGCTTGGCTTAGGCGATGGCTTGGTGATTTTAACCACGCAAATCACAAAAGACACGAAGCGTTGAAACATCTCGACGACTGCCACCACTGTAACCCTCCCAAACTTACGTTTTAGGAGGGTTACGGTGGTTGCCAATCGTCGCTACCGTTCGGAGCAAGCCCGAAGGCGTCTTGGTGGTAAGAAGCACTTGTTGCGCACGATGCATCTTTAGCTGCCGAGGCTTACAACAACCGATTTTGTTTCGGTGTAGTTTGCCAAGGCTGCTTCGCCAAGTTCGCGACCGATGCCACTCTGTTTGAAGCCACCGAATGGTTGCGCGGCATCGAACACGTTGTAGCAGTTCACCCAAACCGTACCGGCCCGTAGCTTGGCCGCCATCGCATGGGCCTTCTTCACATCGCGTGTCCAAACTGCAGCAGCCAAGCCGTAGACGGTAGCATTCGCACGACGTGCAATGTCGTCGATGTCCTTGAACTTGAGCACGCTAAGAACTGGGCCAAAAATTTCTTCGCGAGCGATTGTCATTTCATCGCTGACGTTGCCAAAGAGCGTTGGCTGAATATAGTATCCGAGATTGCCAAATCGATCACCGCCAGTAAGGCATTCTGCTCCTTCACTCTTGCCCTTGTTGATGAAGTACATCACGCGATCAAACTGCTCTTGATTCACTTGAGGCCCTTGTTCTGTTTCGGGATCAAGTGGGTTTCCGAGTTTGCGAGCGTGGTTCATGTTGACCAGCTTCTCAACAAATTCGTCATAGACGCTTTCTTGAACGAACAAGCGGCTTCCAGCGCAACAAGTTTGGCCTTGATTGAAGTAGAGGCCCGCGTGACTTCCCGCTACTGCGCTGTCGAGATCGGCATCGGCGAACACAATGTTGGGGCTTTTTCCACCGAGTTCCAGAGTAACTCGCTTGAGCGTATCTGCGCACTCACGCATGATGCGTTTTCCGATGTCGGTACTTCCAGTGAAAGCGATCTTGTCGACTCCTGCGTGCTTCACCAAAGGCTCTCCGGCGGTTGGACCAAAACCGGGAACAACGTTAATCACACCGTCGGGAAAACCAGCTTCTTGAGCGAGCCTTGCCATTCGAAGCGCCGAAAGAGGTGTTTGCTCAGCTGGCTTCATCACAACCGTGCATCCTGCTGCCAAGGCCGGGCCCCACTTCCATGCGACCATTAGCATTGGAAAATTCCACGGAATGATCTGACCTACTACTCCGACCGCTTCGCGACGAGTATAGGTGAAGTAGTTGCCCCGAACAGGAATCGTTTGCCCGTGAATCTTATCTGCATAACCTGCATAGTAACGGAGGCAGTCGATCACTAACGGTAAATCAGCGTTACGCGACTCGCGAATCGGCTTGCCATTGTCGAGCGACTCCAACGCCGCCAATTCATCGATCTCTTCCTCAATTAAATCGGCCAGCTTATAGAGCAAGCGGCCGCGATCGCGGGCGTCCATCCTTGACCAAACACCCGTGTCAAATGCTTTTCGAGCTGCCTTTACGGCCAAATCGATATCCTCCGGACCTCCTTCGGCGACTTGGCAAATCACTTCTTCGGTCGCCGGATTGACCGTGTCGAACCGATCGCCTGAAATGCTCGGTGTCCATTTTCCGTCGATGAAACATTCTGTTTCCTGAATGGTTGGTGGAACGAATTGCTTGTCGAGTACAGTAGCCATGTGAACCTCAAAAAAGTGGGAGATAGAAACGGGGGGCGTCGGTCTTCGGGTGTCGGAAAGCCATTTTCTGTTTTAACTAATCATTGTCGAGGACGCAAACCATGGTGATCGATCTTATGGAGCTATGATCATCGAACTTCCAAACAATTTTCTTTTCTGCGTCATGCGTGATTTCGAACGCATGAGCTCCTTTGCCTTCTTGTCCTCGGAGGAAATTGCCAATGACGAAATTACCATTTTTAAGAATCTGTAGACTGGTTATCCAGTTTAAATTCAGCTCGGGTACTTCAGCGGCATTTAACTCCCATACGATCGATTTTTCAGGTGTGACTTCGATCACCCGCTTCTGAGTCGCGCAGCCAATAAGCGTATTACCATTGGGCAAACGCAACGCTTCGAAAACGTCGGTCACGCCTGGATACTCCCAAACAATCTTCCCTTCCCGATCGTATTCACGGACAGTAGCATCGGCTTCATGGCAAGCGAGTAAATTCCCATTTTCCAGTTGCCGAACACAACGGACTTGCCGATGAGCCGCCGTCTCGTTCGTCGTCATTTTAACTGTCGCAACGACTTCGCCCTTGCTGTTGATCTCCACTGCCTGACATGGTCCTTGCTCCGCTAGAAGAATGTTTCCATTCGACAGGAGATCGCAAGCGAGTATTTGTTCGCACTTCGAACGATAATCGAAAACGACATGGTGATCGCGATCAATCTCTTGAACGCCTGTTGGAGTGCCGCCGTCGGCGAAGATGATATTGCCGTTTTCTCTCATTCGAAAACAGACTGCTATCGAAGGAAATTTATGCTCCCATTCAAGCTTTCCGTCGGGCGATACCTCGACCAATCGATGCGCTGCGTCGCTATATTCGCAGATCATGATGCGATGTTTCACTGGTAAAAATGGTTCAGCCGCATCGGACTTCAATCCAACCGTTGATAGCCATGCGATGCACCCGAGTATGAAACTGCTCACATGACAGTGCAGGTTGGAGTTCACTCGAGTCGTCGCACAATTAACAGGTAACAGTTCTCGAAGGTACATGGTCTGGTCTTTCTGAATTACGTTTTTCTTTGGTGTTTAGACAAACTACTTTGGGTCGATTGCCGCATTGCGTCGATCGATAGGTCTGAAGGGGTTACTATTGTTTCTTACGGGAGCTCTCGCGCTTGGCGAAAAAATCTCTCCATAATATAGTCTCGGAAACGTTATCGACTTCGTTGCAGTGCTGCCAATCGATCCACACATACTCGACGCCGAGGTAACCGCGATAACTAGTTGCAGTGAGCAGTTGAGCCACTCGCGCGTAGTCGATCTGATTATCCTTAAATGATGTTTGAAGCCTACCTTTGCGAGCACCTCTCGCATGAAAGTGGCTTGCATGAGGTAGCAGCGGTTCGATCCGAGCGTCGGGGATGCCAGGTACAGTGAAGTGAGTATAGTCAAGGGTCAGCGTCAATCCCGGGACCGACTCGACAAGTTTTAAAGCTTTCTCTGGAGTCGGCAAAATAGAACCGATGTGTGCTTCAACAGCGAAAATAATTTTTGCCTTGTTGGCATGTTCGACTCTCCATGACAACTCGTCGCAACATCGTTGCCACGAGTCTGCGGCTGGTTCCTCTGCGAACCGAACGCCGGGTAGCCCCGAAACATGTCGACTATCGCAACTGCTTGCGAAGTCGAGCGTCCGTAAAAACCAATCGCGAGCCTTTCGTCTTCGTTTCGAATCAGGCTGGTTGATAGCATAGGGAACAAAGTCAGGATCCATCTGCAGATAGACATCAGCACAGGCAAGTCCGCGATTCTTGAGTTGCTCCGCCAATTGCTTTCCGGAACGTTCCGGCTGCCGAAGCATCTTGGAAGGTTGCAAATGGGAACGTCCCTCAAACAACCCGATGTCGACACCGTCGAACTTGAGCATCGCGATTAGAGAGAGGACGCTTTCGTGCTCCAGCAAGGGGAAGGTAAAGTCGGCACATGCAAGCTTAAATTTCATGCAGGCTCCTGAAAGGCAGTCTTGCCCGGTGTATCCCACTCCGCCGCTGCCAAGTACCCTCCGTCGATAACCAGCGAGGTCCCTGTAACTCCAGCCGAATCTTCGCACGAGAAATAGAGAACGGACTTTGCAATATCATGCGATGTTAAGGCGATACCCATCGGTACGCGTCGGAGTCGCGCTGCCAACGTCGCCTCGGGGTCAGGCGTCGAACCCAAGTGATAACGCAGCATTGGCGTATCGGTAATCCCTGGGCATACACAGTTAGCGCGAAGTCCAATCGCGGCGTAATCGAGTGCGATGTTGCGGGTCAGTTGCAATACCGCACCTTTCGACGTCGTGTAGGCGGGAGTATTTCCCTGGCCGATGAAGCATCCGATCGAGCCAATATTAACCATGTAGCTGCGTCTCTGGAGGGAGAGAAACGGAAAGGCATGCTTCATTGCAAAGAAGATCGACTTGACGTTGATGTCCATCAATTGATCCCATTCCGATTCAGTGTACTCATGCAACTTTTTAATGTGAACAACACCCGCGCAGTTGACAACGATTTGCAAACTTCCAAATTCAACGGCGGCAGTTTCCATCGATTTTTGTACTTGTGCTTCGTTCGCTACATCGCAGTGATGGAAGGCCACACTCGCACCGCTGCTGACAAGCTCGTCAGCGAGCGCTAGGCCCCTTTCGACCTGAACATCAGCAATCGCAACAGTCGCTCCTTCTGAAGCGAAAAGACGAGCGGTCGCCTCGCCCATGCCGGAGGCTCCACCGCTGATCCATGCTACCTTACCAGCAAGTCGTCCGCTCATTTCTTCACCGTCGACGCAGCCTTCGCTCGAGCTTGCAGTTCATAGAGCGATGCATACTCAGCTTCCATCGGAACGAGCGGTGCAGGCCCGGCGAATCGAGCGAACGGAGCCGCTTTGCCGCGAACAGGACGATAATGCGCCTCGGCCTTCGCCGTTTGAGGACCATACCAAATGGGAAAGGCATCGGCTGCGCGATACTCAAAAATCAACGTTCGACGCGGTTTGGGCGATCGGTTCGGAAGAGACGAATGCGGCGTGATACAGTGCATGAAAATCACGCTGCCCGCAGGGGCGGCAAGCGACACCGGGCGACCAAACTTACCACCATCGAGATCCTCACTAATCATACCGACGAACTTGCCATTGGCATCCGAGTGATTGAAGTAATGATGATGATGGCGAGCCAACACCTGAAGGCAACCATTCTGCTCGTTTGCATCATCCAGGTAAACGAGCGCGGTGACCAAGTCGTCATTCGTGTGAGGGAAATAGGCAAGATCTTGATGCCAATCGACCACACTGCCAACGCGTGCCGGCTTCATGTTCAACTTGCTATGTTGCAAGTTAAAGTTAGGACCGATCAACGATTCAATCCCGTCCAGCATCCGCGGATCATTGGCCAAACGGCGGAACGTCTCATCTTGATCATACGGATCATAGATGCGTCTAGGCACTCGTTGACCTTCGACAGGCTCGGGCTCGAGCTCAAGTACCTTGCTCATGTCTTCCCCGGCGACTGCCCGCTCGGTCATCGAGTGAATCGTAGCGTCAATCTTCGCTAAGTCATCGGCGTTGAAGAGCGCCGGGATAACCAAAAAACCTTCAGTGTTATACTCGGCTATCTGTTCAGCCGACAACGGAAAATCCAACATCTCTAACGATCCTCGAAGAAAAGAACTATGTAAGAACTATCAACTACTTGTGAAACTCGTGTATTAGTGACTCTGAAATCG
>Ga0105045_10005402_pt1 | contig 11256 bp, 10 predicted proteins | sample MAT02_FD_78089 | JGI IMG/M metagenome (GOLD analysis project Ga0105045, IMG submission 78089) | Freshwater microbial communities from Lake Fryxell liftoff mats and glacier meltwater in Antarctica - MAT-02 (megahit assembly) | ecosystem: Environmental > Aquatic > Freshwater > Ice > Liftoff... | reverse complement strand
CCACCCAACATCGCCAGATGCCCCGCCGTCGCCTGATCCTGCGCCGCGATCAGCGCAAAGCGCGACATCAGATCACGATACACCGCCGCTGCCCGCCGCCTGCGCGCAAAGGCCCCGGCATCCATCCGCGCGTTCACCAGTGCCAGCGGCACGCCCCGCCTGTCCGCCGCCAACACAGCGCCCGGCCACAGATCCTGTTCCGCCCAGATCGACAGGTCTGGCCGCCAATGGTCAAGGAACCGGTGCAGATAGCCGGGCGCATCCAGCGGCAGATACTGGTGCCGTGTCCGGTCCGGCAGGTTGGCCCCGAAAACTTCGGCCGAGGACCGCGCAGAGGAGGTTACCAGAAATTGCAGATCGCCCGTCCCCATCGCCGCAATCAACCCGCGCAGCGCCATCACCTCGCCCAGACCCACGGCATGCATCCACACCAGCCGTCCGTCGGGGCGCGGCAGCCCCGGCTCACCCAGCTTTTCGCGCCATCGCAGGACATCCTCGCGCCCCTGCGCCATCCTGCGACGCAGCACGAAAGGTGCCGCCAGCGGGATCAGGCGCGCCGCCACCAGATAAGCCCGCAGCGCCAGTCCGGGCGGCCTAAACACCGATCTGCCCTTCCGCGCATCTTGTTTGCAGCAGTACTCCACGGGGGGTGCAGGGGGTGTGACCCCCCCCGTCGCCTGCAGAAGTCAGGGGCGCGCGGAACCCGGACAGGCCAACCACGCCCCTACCCAAGATCACGGAATTCCTTCTGCAACCCGCGCGCCCAGAACGCGTCGTCCTGCAGCACGGCCACGAAGCGGTCCGCCGCATGCCCGATCCCAAACCCGGTGTGGCGGGTCCAGGCGCGGCCCCAGTCGTTGGTCAGGAACCCCAGCACCGCCGCGCGGTCGGTCGCCGCACAGGTGCGGATCGAGGGCGCATCCGACCGCCCGTTCTGCCGGGTGCCCACATCCAGCGACGGCAGCCCCAGGAATGGCGCCTCGCGCACGCCGGCCGATGAATTGCCCACCATCGCCCCTGCGTGCTTCATCAATTCCGAGAAATGCGCGAACCGCATCGAAGGCAGCACCCGGAAGCGGTCGCGCGGCAACTGCTCCAGCACGGCAAAGATCGCCGCCGATCCGGGGTCGTTGTTGGGTGCGATCACCACGAACGAACGCCCGCTATCCGTCATCGCCCCGAACAGCGCCTGCGCCTGCGCGCCCATGGTCGGGGCCTCGGAGGTCACCGGGTGGAACACCGCGATGCCGTAGTCGGCAAAGGGAATACCATAACGCATGCGCACCTCGTCCAGCGTCACGCCAGAAGGTTGCGCGTGAAAGTCCAGTTCAGGCGAGCCTATGACATGGATCGACTCGGGCGGTTCGCCCAGGGCGCGGACGCGGGCTGCGGCCGCTTCGGACGATACGAAATGCGCAAAGGCAAGCTTCGAGTTGCAGTGGCGGAACACCTCGTCGATGGTGCCCGACACCTCACCCCCCTCGACGTGCGCGGCGCGGATATAGTTGGTGGCGGCGACCAGCGTGCAGGCCAGCGCCTCGATCCGGTCGCCGTGCGTCACGATCAGGTCGGGGCGGTGCTCGGTCACAAAGTCGGAAAACCCGATCACCGTCTTGGCCAGCATGATATCCTGCGGATCGCCCGGCCGCTGGTTCAGGAATTCGTGCACCGCCACGCCCGGCATCCGTTGGACTTCCTTCTTGGTCAGTCCATAGCGTTCCATCATGTGCATGCCGGTGACGAAGAACCCCACATTCAACCCTTTGTCCCGCGCCGCGGCGGCAAGCGGCTCAAGCTTGCCGAAATCGGCGCGGGTGCCGGTGACGAAGAGAAGGCTGCGGGTCATCAGTCTGCCCAATGCGAAAACGTCTGATCGGGATAGCGGGATCGGCGGCCTGCTGCAACTATCGGGGTCAACGCAGCGGCCGACCACCGTTTTCGCGCCAATACTCCTCCAGCCATGGGACCGGCCCGTTGCCCAGATGCGGGAAACGGTCCCAGAACCGGCGGCCAGGCTGCATCAGGTCAGACGGACGGGGCCGCCCGTGAAAGGCCACCACGCGCGCCGTGGTCGGCGGGCGGCGCGGGGGCACAAACAGGTCCAGCCCGATCGGCTGTCGCAACGCGCGCTTGAAGCTGATGACCCAAGGGGCGGGCCAGAACTTCGCATCCGGGGCCATCAGGTGAATGTACTGTTGTTCCTGCCGAACCTTCGTCCAGGCCGCAGCAGGGTCGGCGCGGAAGGTCTCGGCAATTTCGGGCAGCGCACCCAGATCATAGGCAAAGATCATCGATCCGAACTCGGGCGGGCTGGCAACCCCTGGCTTACCCCATCCCGGCCCCGCATCGGTGCCGATGATCCGCCCCTCTTGCGTAAAGAAATCGTCTAGCCCCCGCACCACCACCATATCCAGATCGACGAACAGCGCCCGCCCCCGAAGCCCGTGGAAATGCCGGTCAAACAGCGCAATCTTGGGCCAGACCCCGGGGCGGTACCAGTCGGCCGGGGCGAGGCCTATGTCCGGGATCGGCAAAACCTCGATCTCTCGTGCCAGTCCCGTGGCATCGTCGGTCAGGCAGATAAAGCGGAACGGCGCTTTCATGGCGCGGTGGCAGGCGCTGTGCAGGACGTTGACATAGTCGGGCCCGAAGGCGCGGCCCCATTTCATGCACAGGATGAACTTGTCGGTCATGCGGGCTCACCAAAGGTGGGCGCCACGCGCCCTTCGACCAGACCCAGGACCTGTTCGGCAACCTCGCGAATATTCTGTTGGGGGTCCAGATCCTTGACCATGCCCAGATAAACCGGTTCGATCACGCCGCGATGGCAGCGGCCCGTTACCTGCCCCGCCGCCGCCTCGAGTTCGGCATGGTCGAGCCGGGTGGCGGCAACAGTGTGAAAGTCCAGACCGGGTGCATAAGGCACCACGCCGGGCAGCGATTTGTACCATGCATTGCCGAACATCATTGCGGGCCGTCCCGTGCGCAGCGCCTCATACCCCGCCGTGCCGGTAACGGTCGCGGTAAACTGCGCACGGCCCGACAATTCAAAGCTGTTGGCGTCAGATGGCACCAATTGCACCCCCCTTATCCGCGTCAGCCGGTGAAAGAACATCGGCCCGCGTGCAAAGGCCCCCTGCCGGGGGTTTTCCTTGACATAGATGCGCCAGCCTTCGGGCAGGTCCGCCGCAAGTGCCTCGATCATCAGCAACTGGTCACGGAATGCCCCGCCCAGTGATGACGTCGACATCTCGGGCTGGTTGTGCAGCGGCGCATAGATATAGGGCACGGTCAGATCGACGGGTGCAATCTCGTATTCCGCCAGATGTTCGAAGTAAGCCAGATCGTTGACGTGAAAGAAGGTGGCGAAAGGGTCGCGCCAATCGGGCAGGCTGCCATAGATCGCCGCGATGCGGCGCAGGTTCCGGACAAGGTAGACCGGATCGAGCAAGCGCAGCGGTTCCCGCCTGACCACATGGCGCAACAGGTTCCAGACCGCGCGCGGCGTTATCCGGCCCCGCTTGCCGGCCACCTGCCAGCGGGGATCCATGTAGAACAGATCGGGCGGTGTGCCCTGTTCGATGGGCATCGGCGGAAAGGCACGTCCGTCGTGGATCAGCGCGCCCATTTCCTCCATCATCGCCATCGAGAAAAAGCGGTTGGGAAAGATCGTCTGGCACAACACGATCGTTTTCAGGCCCATGGCGCGCGCCACCTGATAGAACACCACGTCATAGGCCAGATGCGGCATGTTCATGAACAGGGCATGGGTGGCCCCCGAATCCGCAATCTCTTGCGCCATCGCATCGGCAAGGATGTGGTAATAATCCAGATAATCCTGCAGGTTGGTAAGGTTGTGTGACCGATAGCGATAGGCAGGTGCCATCCGCTGCATCTGGTCGATGGCCTGTTCGATCAGGGTGTGAAAGTGGGGCGAGGCCAGCAGAGGCAAGTCGGCCCCCCGCGACCGGTGGCGGGCAATCAGATGGCCGCGGCCACCATAGCGCACCTCCATCCGGTGAAGGCAGGGCGCGTGGAAATCGGCGTCCCTGTGACCCAGATGCAAGGCAATCTCAAGCCGCCCCTGCGACTGCTTTACCATCTGGTCAAGAATGACCTTGCGCAGGTCGCCGCGACAATCGACTGCCAGCCGGATTTTCGTGTCATCGTTCATAGGGTGAACCCGTCGGTCATGTGGTGGAAAAGGTCAGGGGCAGGCGGCCTTCCAGAAGATCAAGGATCGTCGCACTTACGGTTTCGGTGTTGGCAGGCGCATCGTAGTCCCTGACGATCTTCTGATACACGAACTCAAGCACCCCCGGATGACAGCGTGCCATCAGCGCACCGGCGTCCGCCTCCAGCGCTTCATGCGCAAAGGTCAGCCGTGAAAGCGCCTCGAGGTCCAGCCCCGGGCGCCAGATGATCGCACCCGGCAAAGACCGGTACCACGCCGCCCCGAATACCAGTGCAGGCCGCCCCTTGCGCATTGCCTCCCACCCGGCGGTGCCGGTGATGGTGGCAGTCAGGCGCGCGCGGGTGGACAGCGCATGCGTGCTGGTGGTCGAGGGGACCAGCGTGACCCCCCGGATGCGTCCAAGCCTATGAAAGAAGAAAGGGCCACGCGCAAATGCACCCTGCCGGGGGTTCTCCTTGACATAGATCTTCCATCCGTCGGGCAGTTGTGCCGCCACCGCCTCGATCATCAGAAGCTGGTCACGCCACACGCCACCAAGGGCCGATGTCGACAATTCCGGCTGATTGTGCAGCGGAATATAGACAAACTCGGCATCCAGATCGACGGATTGGCCCTCATAACCGGCCAGATGTTCAAAATACGCCAGTTCATTGTCATGAAAGAACCGCGCAAAGGGGTCGCGCCAATCGGGCAGGCTTCGGTAAACGTTGGCGATGCGGCGCAGTGTGCGGGTCAGATAGACCGGGTTCACCAGCGACCCCGGACGCCGAAACGCGACATGTTTCAGGAACCGCAGGATCGCCGCGGTACTGATCCGGCCACGTGGGCTTGGCGTCTGCCAGCGCGGGTCCATGTAGAAAAGGTCGGGGGAGGTGCCCTTTTCGATGGCCATCGGTGGTGCATCACTGCCATGGGCATCGAAAAGGCCCAGATGCTCGATCGCTTCCATAGAGAAGTATCGGTCCGAGAAGATCGTCTGGCAAAGCACCAGGGTCTTCAATCCCAGCGCGCGGGCAACGTGGTACATGATCGTGTCATATCCCACGTGAGGCACGTTCATGAACAGGGCGTGTGTGGCGCCGGTATCCCCGACCTTCTGGGCAAAGGTTTCGGCAAGGATGTGGTAATAGTCGAGATAATCCTGCAGGTTTCGCAGATTATGCGACCGGTACCGATAGGTCGGGTCGCTGCGGTGCAACTGGTCGATGGCGGTCTGCAGCTTGGCCTGATAATCGGACGACGTGAGCAAGGGCAGTGCGGCGCCACGCGACTGCAACCCTGTCATCGGGTCGGCCTGTCGCCCCCCGCCGGCCCGCATCCGGTTCAGGGCCGGGCCGATCAGGTCTGCATCGGGTTCTCCCAGATGGCAGGCGATCTGGACCCGCCCGCCGGACCGTTCTGCCAGCCGTTCGACGATGCGCCGTCGCGCCGCACCACGGCCATCGACGACAAGACGGATCGTCATGCCCCGGTCCCCGGCAGCAGTTGTGCGCTCCGGGGCAGGATCATTCCCTTTTTTGCCAGCCAGGTCGCGCGGCGCAGATAGTTTGCGGCCTTGAGCCCGTAGTAGGGCAATCGTGCCGCCCCCTTCAGCTTGACCACATCGCCGTTGTTGGTGCCGGTAATGAGACTGACGTTGTTCGGCTCGGGGTGGCTGGGAAACGGTTCAAGTCCCAGAAGGCGAAAGTCGTGCACGAAGAAGCGGTTGATCTCGTGGTCTGTCGCCCGCGTGACATGGCGCATCGCGGGCAGCAGGCGCGCCGCGGTGGCACGGGTTATCAGATAGGCCCCGGTGCCCGTCGCAGGCCCTATGTAGGCATTCAGGTGATAGCGCCCCAACCGCCCCTGCCGGATCGGCAGTTTGGCCCGTATGCAGTTCAGTTTCAGGAAATCCCAGTGCTTCATCGCCTGAACACCGATCCGCACGGCCGCCAGAAAGTCGTCGTGAAAGATGACGTCATCCTCAAGCACCAGCGCGATGGGTGCGTCAGTTGCCACGAACGCCTGCCACACCCCCAGATGCGAGTGGTAGCACCCCATTCCGCCCCACAGCATCCTGCGCCCCATGTTGCGCTCGAAGGTGGGAATGTCGATGTTTTTGGCCAGACGTTCCGCCTCGGCCCGCCCGTCGACCCCCGGAAACAGCGTGTAGTCCAGACCGATGGCACGCAGCCGCGCCTGCATCGTGGCCAGCCGCCCGGTGGCGCGCGGCAGGTTGATCAGCCAGACGGGGATGCCCAGATCGGCAGTCACGCCAGATCGCTCCACTTCAACTGTGTATTGCGCGTCACAGCGCGGGTCATCCGCTTGCCCACCACCTTGTCGAAATCATACCCCGCAATCTCGCCCGACCCCGGCCTGCGCGCCCAGATATCTGCCTCGACGATCACATGCCCGGCGGGGAGGTCGCGGTCGGCGACAACGGACGCGCGGGCAAACCGGTAGACCGGTTCCTCTGCTGGCGTGCGCTGTTTAGGGTTATGCAGGGCGGTGTGGATCTCGCGCGACCGGTCGATCAGAAAGCGCAGTTCGGCGGGGTCCATCGAGTTGATGATGTCCGGCCCCTTGCGATACCGAGTGTCGGTGTAATGCCGCTCCAGTATGCAGGCCCCAAGCGCCACAGATGCCAGCGCCATCTCCGGGCCGATGGAATGGTCCGAGAATCCAACGACAGCCTTCGGGAAGGCGTTGCGCAGATCGGTCACCCCCTGCAAAGAGACAATCTCGGGCGGAGAGGGGTAGAGATTGGTGCATTCGAGCAGGGCATAATCGATCCCCGCGTCGTCAAGGATCGCGACGGAACGGCGAATGGTTTCAATGGTCTGCATGCCGGTGGACAGGATCACCGGCTTACCCTTGCGCGCGATATGGCGGATCAGGGGCAGGTTGTCAGCCTCGCCCGACCCGATCTTGTAGGCGGGCACGTCCAGCGTCTCCAGAAAATCCGCCGCAGCACGGGAAAACGGCGTGGAAATCCAGATCATGCCAAGGCTCTCGGTATACCGCTTCAACTCTGCCTCTTCGGGCAGGGCCAGCGCGCACCGTTCCATCACATGCCAGATCGACACATCGGCATTGGGCGGGAAGATGCCTTTCGCCTCGTCGGTCATCTCGTCTTCGATGATGTGGGTCTGATGCTTTATCATTTCGCAGCCGGCACCTGCGGCCAGCCGCACCATCTCTTTGGCGACCGCCAGCGAACCGCCGTGGTTGATGCCGATCTCGGCAATCACCAACGGCGCGTGGCCGGGCCCGATCTCGCGTCCTGCTATCTTCATCCGATTCTCCGCAGTCCAGCGCGGAACCGCCGCGCATTCGCCTGATATCCCGCCGCCGATGCCAGCAACCGCGCCTGCGCCGTGGCGTCCAGCAGACGGATCACGCGGCCCGGCGAACCCATCACCAAAGACCCGTCGGGGATGTCCTTGCCCTCGGTGATCAGCGCGCAAGCCCCGATCAGACAGCCCTTGCCGATCCGGGCCCCGTTCAGGATGGTCGCCCCCATCCCGATCAGGGTGCCGTCGCCGATGATGCAGCCATGCAGCATGGCGCGGTGCCCGATGGTGCAATTGGCACCGATTATCAGGGGATAGCCGATGTCGGTGTGCAACACACTGTTTTCCTGAACGTTCGACCCCGCACCCACACGGATTTCCTCGTTGTCGCCGCGCAGGGTGGCCCCGAACCAGACCGAGGCCGCAGCCTCGACCACCACCCGCCCGATCAGGTTTGCGTCGTCGGCGACCCAGGCATCGGGGGCCACGTCGGGGGATGCGTCGTCCAGCGCAAAGATCATCGCGTCTCGAACTCCAGGTTCAGTCCGCGCACGAAATCCGCCAGATGCGGCTGGCGGTCGCGGCGCTCGCGTTCTGCCTCAAGGATGACCTTCAAGCTGTTGAAGGTGCTTGGCAAATCGTTATTGACAAGAACATAGTCATACTCTGCCCAATGGCTGATCTCGTCACGGCTTTTCGCCATGCGCCCTGCGATCACTGCGCCACTGTCCTGGCCGCGTGCGCGCAGGCGATGCTCAAGCTCGGCAATCGACGGCGGCAAGACAAAAACGCTGACCACGTCACGCCCAAGGGCCGAATTCGTGATCTGCTGCCCGCCCTGCCAGTCGATGTCGAACAACGTATCCCGGCTTGCCGCCATCGCCGCCTCGACAGGGGTACGGGGGCTGCCATAGCGGTTGCCGAATACTTCGGCATGCTCCAGCATCTCGCCCTTGTCGACAAGGCGCTGAAAGTCGGCGTTCGAGACAAAGAAATACTCGCGCCCCTCGGCCTCTCCGGTTCGGGGTGCCCGTGTCGTGGCCGACACCGAAAACCGGATGCTCGGGTCCCAGTCCATCAGCATCCGCGCCAGTGTCGACTTCCCCGCACCCGAAGGCGAAGACAAGATCAGAAGAAGCCCGCGCCGCGCCATCGTCATTCCACGTTCTGGACCTGCTCGCGCATCTGGTCGATCACTGTCTTGAGGTCAAGCCCGATCCGTGTCAGCCCGCCCGACGCGGCCTTGGAACACAGCGTATTCGCCTCGCGCATGAATTCCTGCATCAGGAAGTCGAACTTCTTGCCCACGGGCACGGTGTCGGCCAACAGCGCGCGTGCGGCAGTGACATGCGCGTCCAGCCGGTCAAGTTCTTCGGTCACGTCTGCGCGGGCGGCCAGCAGCGCCAGTTCCTGCGCCAACCGCCCCTCGTCGACCCCATCCGCCAGCACCCGCGCAACCTGCGCACGCAGCGTTTCGGCCGCTGTCTCGGTTCGTGCTGCGGCGGCGACGCGCGCCTCTGCCGCCAATCCCGCGATCCGGTCCAGTTGCGCCGTCAGCACGGCGGCCAGTGCGGCACCCTCGGCACCCCGCGCTGCGTTGAAATCGGTCAGCAACCCCGGCAGATCGGCCAGCAACGCGGCTTTCAACGGCCCCTGTTCAACCTCGACCGTGCCGAAATCAAGCACCCCCCGCACCGCCAGCACCTCGGCCTGCGTTGCCTGCGCCAGCGTCACGCCAAGGTCCATCGCTGCCGCCTCGACCTGTGACAGGGCGCGCAGGACGTCGGCCAGAACGCCGGTGTTGACGCGAAGGCTGCCGCCGGCCCCTGCCTCGGATTCGACCTTCAGGTTCAGCGAAAGGTTGCCGCGCGAAACCACGCGCGCAACCTCGGCGCGGATGCCCGGTTCCAGCCCGTCGATCCCGTCGGGGATGCGCAGGCGCAGGTCCAGTCCCTTGCCGTTCACGCCGCGCAGGTCCCAGACCCAGGTCTGCCCCGCCCCCTGCCCCCGCCGCGTAGCATATCCCGTCATCGACAGTGTCACGTGTCAGCCCCTCTCCCGCAGGTTGTGGGTGTTTACCATTTGTCTAGATTTCCACCCGAATCCATTCGATCGGGTGTAACTTAAGCATTGAGTAACACCTGTTGAGGCAGAGTTAACCCTGTCTTTGAACGCCCGGGGGGTTGGGCTGGAAAGGGCAAAGGGGTGCTGTGTTGCAGGGGGCGACTGGCAAAGGGGATGTGGCGATGTTCAAGGGTTGGTGGGGCGCGGAGCAGGACAATGGCCGCAGCATGACGGCAGACGGCACTCGATTTCCCACGCTGGCCCAGGTACGCGGGTATTGGGAGGGGCTGCGTCAGGACGGCAAGCTGCCGCTAAGGTCCGAAATCGACCCGCGCGGGATCGCCGGAGCGCTGGAGCATTGCTTTGTGATCGAGCGTGTCGCCCCGGGCGTTGCCCGCTTCCGCATCGCCGGGATGGACCTGACCGACATGATGGGCATGGATGTGCGGGGTATGCCGATGCTCAGCGTGATCGATCCGCCTGCCCGCGCCGATTTCGGTCGCGCACTTGAGGCTGTCTTCAAGGGCCCCGCAATTCTGGAAATGTCGCTTGAGGCAGAGCGCGGTATCGGTCGGCCTGCCCTGGAGGGGCGACTATTGCTGCTGCCGCTACGCAACCGGGCTGGGGCGACGATGCTGGCACTTGGCTGCCTTGCGACCGAGGGTGTCATCGGGCGCGCGCCGCGCCGCTTTGCCATTGCGCGCCAGATGCTCACCCCGCTTGCCACCGCAGCAGCCCCGGCCATGGCCGATAGTCTGGCCGAGGATGCGGCACCTTTTGTCGGCCCCGCGCGCCTGGCGCCGACCCACCCCTATCTGCGACTGGTCAAGGGCTGACCAAGGCCGCCTACAAAGCCATCCGTCGTACATCGCCGCGCATGGATGACAACTCCTCAGCCACCAGAAACGCCAGTTCCAGCGACTGGCTGGCATTCAGACGCGGGTCGCAGGCAGTGTGGTAGCGATCAGACAGGTCCTCGTCCGTCACCGCACGCAGGCCACCTGTGCATTCGGTCACGTCCTTTCCCGTCATCTCGAAATGCACGCCGCCGGGGATCGTGCCCTCGGCCTTGTGAACGGCAAAAAACTCGCGCACCTCGGACAGCACCGCGTTGAAGGGCCGCGTCTTGTAGCCTGATGCCGCCTTGATCGTGTTGCCGTGCATCGGATCGCAGGACCACACGACGCGTGCCCCCTCTTCGCGCACCGCACGGATCAGGCGGGGCAGGTTCTCACCCACCTTGCCCGCCCCGAACCGCGCGATAAGCGTCAGACGGCCGGCCTCGTTCTCGGGGTTCAGCTTGGCCATCAGCACCTTGAGGTCTTCGGCCGTGGTAGAGGGCCCGCATTTCAGCCCGATCGGGTTCAGCACCCCTCGCGCGAATTCGACATGTGCCCCGTCCGGCTGCCGCGTGCGGTCACCGATCCAGATCATGTGCCCCGACCCCGCCACCGGCTGCCCGGTGATGCTGTCGATCCGGCACAGGGCCTCTTCGTATTCCAGCAACAATGCCTCATGGCTGGTATAGAATTCGACGGTCGACAGCGTGTGCGAGGTTTCACCGTTCACCCCGGCCGCGTTCATGAAGTCAAGCGCGTCGGAGATGCGGTTGGAAACCTCACGGTAACGGTCGGCCTTGTCGTGTTCGGCAAAGCCCAGTGTCCAGGCGTGGACGCGGTGGATGTCGGCAAAGCCACCGGTCGAAAAGGCGCGCAACAGGTT
>Ga0105045_10005401_pt1 | contig 11258 bp, 15 predicted proteins | sample MAT02_FD_78089 | JGI IMG/M metagenome (GOLD analysis project Ga0105045, IMG submission 78089) | Freshwater microbial communities from Lake Fryxell liftoff mats and glacier meltwater in Antarctica - MAT-02 (megahit assembly) | ecosystem: Environmental > Aquatic > Freshwater > Ice > Liftoff... | reverse complement strand
TTCAGGTATTCAGGCCACAAATGCAGATAGCTCAAATTTCTTCGGGCCAGATGCAGGTAGTTTTGCTACAAATGCAAATAGGTCAAACTTCTTTGGTGACAGTGCAGGACAAGATGCAACAAATGCCAATAACTCAAACTTTTTCGGATATCAATCTGGAGAAAGAGCATTTAATGCTGCCAATTCTATCTTTATTGGTGATCGTTCTGGTTTCAATGATAATGTCGATAATTTTAACGTTCTAGGTACAAGTATCTTGATTGGTAAAAATACAAACACTGGAGGCTTCTCAAACTCTATTGCTCTCGGCGAAAATGCAGTTAACGACAGAACCAATCAGTTCTTGATCGGACCAGCGTATTCTGACTTTTCATTCAGAGGTGTGAACTATACTTTCCCAAGCGCACAAGCAACTGGTGCGGGGGAAGTTCTTACTAATGACGGGACTGGAATACTTTCTTGGGCGGTAGCTGGTATCGGTTCAGTAACAGCTTCAAATGGTCTTAATGCAGTAGGTATCGATGTAAGACTTGGCGGAGCACTCACACAACCAACGACTATCACAGCAACAGGAGGTGATAATCTTACTATCAATGGCTCAAATTATACAACTAATACTGGAGTGTTATCTGTATCTAGAAATGCTGGCTCTTCAGCTGCCGGAGCTGCAATACAAGGAAACTCAATAGTGAATGCTGGAGTACCTTTAATGCAAAATGTAGGTGGAAGATTTGATGCAGTTAGTGGAGATACTGGGGTTGCTACTATCAATTATGGTACATTAAATACTGCTAGTGTAAGCGGAACCGCACCAGGTATTGTTAATGTAGGTTCACGAAATGTTGCAAGCTTAAACATATCTGGTGGAAACCTTGCTTCTTTACGAGGGTCTGAAAATTTAGCTAATCTTGGAGCTGGGAGTGTTGGCTCTGCTATTGGCTCATTAAACGACATTCTTTTACAGAATGGCACAAATATAACAAATGCATTTGGAGTAGCAACTAGCTTAACTAAAGGAGCTACTGCCTCGGTTTCCCGTTATAGTGGATTTTATATGGAAGACAACAATACTGGAATTGCTAACAGGTCAGGATTATTTTTGGGCACAGCTTTTAACGCAGGCTATACCGGAGAATGGGGCATATACAGTGCTCTTAACAGAAACAATGTGATAAACGGATCTCTTTCAGTTGGAAGTATCACTGCCCCAACGACTAGATTACAAGTTACTACAGGTGTTGCTAACGACTCAGGTCTCAGGTTTACCAATCTCACCTCAGCTAGTCCATCGGTCCCTGGGCAAGCGATTGGTGTTGATGCTAACGGTAAGGTGGTGACAGTAGGTGGCTCTACACTCGACGCGGTCTACCGTTCTAATCCAGGCACCAGCAACATTGTCAATATAGATGCAGCCACCGGTGCGCCTACCTTCAGTATATCCAATACAGACAATACTGGTATTCTTTTTGAGAATAGTGTTACGCCTTCAAGGAGCATGTACATAGGGCAGGATAATGTGTTTACAACCTCAAATGTTATCGAGGGTAATGGCATGAATATGCGCATTGGCACGGGATCAAACCACGATCTACTTTTTAGAACAAACGGTAATGAGCGCATAAGAGTATTATCTGGCGGTAATGTTGGCATAGGTATTACGACTGCAGCTGAGAAGCTACAAGTGTTTGGTGACATACGTGTAGGTACAACGGGAACCAATGGATGTCTGCAAAATTTTGCAGGTACTGCGATAGCTGGTACATGTAGCTCGGATGAAAACTTAAAAATGGAAATTGAAGATGTTTCAAGTAACACACTTGAAAAATTCTCTCAATTACGTTTTATTACGTATAAGTGGAATGGGGTCGCACAAGAACAATACAAAAAAGATGGAAATGTTAAAAATACTGGTGTGCTTGCACAACAAGTAGAAAGAGTATTCCCAGAGCTCGTATCGACAGATGATAGAGGCTACAAAGTAATCGACCTTACAACACTCTTTGTATACGCTATGCAGTCAATACGTGATCTTGCTTTGAAAGTAGAAATATTTGCTACAAAATTAATAACAAAAGAAGTAGTGACTGAGACATTGTGTGTAGGGACAGAATTGGACAAGACGTGTATTACTAAAGGACAACTAGACCAAATGCTTTTGAACCAATGGGTAAATAGATCCCAAGGACAAGAGGTGCAAGGAGGAAATAGTGAAGTTGTTATGGTAACGATTCCACCAATAGCAACAACATCTACTGCTACACTTTTGATAATTCCATCTACGGAGGACTTTGATGTAAATGCAAACCTGGACGCAACAGGAACCATAACAGATTCAAGCGAAAATCCATTGAGTGATACCCAATAAATATATTGACTTCTTGTTGTATTCTGGTACAGTTACACAATCGCGTTATATGCGTGTTTTTGCATGTTGAGTCGAATAGATGACTCACAAGTAAGTTAAAATTAATAGGTTTAATCAAAAATTGTACATTATTTATGGCAGAAGCTTTTAATCGATCAAAACCACACTTAAATGTGGGAACAATTGGTCACGTAGACCACGGAAAGACAACTCTTACCGCGGCTATCCTTAACGTTCTCGGACTTGCTGGCTTTACAGTAAAGCTCCGAGGAATCGACGAAATTGACAAGGCTCCTGAAGAAAAGGCGCGCGGTATTACTATTTCACTTTCACACAATGAATATGAAACAGCAGCACGACACTATGCTCACATCGATGCACCAGGTCACGCTGACTACATCAAGAACATGATTACGGGTGCAGCTCAAATGGATGGCGCAATTCTTGTGTGTGCAGCAACAGACGGACCAATGCCACAAACTCGAGAACACATCCTCCTTGCAAAACAAGTAGGAGTGCCAAAAATGGTTGTATTCTTGAATAAGTGCGACATGGTAGAAGACGTTGAAATGATAGAATTAGTAGAAGAAGAAATCCGTGAACTCCTTACAAAACAAGGATTTGATGGAAAGAATACTCCTATTATTCGAGGTTCAGGTCTTAAGGCCCTTGAAGCAAAAGACATCAACGATCCATGGGCTCAGAAAGTTATGGAACTCATGAATGCGGTAGATACATGGATAGAAATCCCAGAACGAGACATCACTAAACCATTCCTTATGCCAGTAGAAGACATTTTCACAATTGAAGGTCGTGGAACTGTAGTAACAGGAAAAATTGAACGTGGAGTAGTAAAAGTTGGTGAAGAAATCGAAATTGTAGGTCTTACAGACACAAAAAAGGCTGTTGTAACAGGTATTGAAATGTTCAACAAAACACTTAACGAAGGTATGGCTGGCGACAACGCCGGAATTCTCCTCCGTGGTGCAAAAAAGGAAGAAATTTCTCGTGGACAAGTACTTGCAAAACCAGGGTCAGTAAAACCTCACACAGACTTTGAATGTGAAGTATACATATTGAAGAAGGAAGAAGGTGGACGACATACACCATTCTTTAATGGCTACAAACCTCAGTTTTATGTTCGTACTACGGACGTAACAGGAGACGTAACACTCGCCGCTGGCACAGAAATGGTCATGCCCGGTGATAATGTGAAATTTACTGTAAAACTTGTTGCACCGATTGCTCTCGAAGAACAGGGACGTTTTGCCATTCGAGAAGGTGGCCGTACAGTGGGTGCCGGAGTTGTAACAAAAATAATTGCGTAGTACTGAATACGAGTTTGCAAAAACTTAGGTTCCGCTCTTTACAACTTTATGACGACAGCAAAAACAGCAACAACAAAAAAAGCTGCAGCCGCAAAAGTAAGTGATGTGAATACTCTTCGCATTCGCTTACGAGCGTACGAACATAAGATTCTTGATATGTCTATTAAACAAATTATGGACGTAGCAGAACGATATGAGTCTAAAGTATTGGGACCAGTTCCATTACCAACAGACATTAAAAAGTTCACGGTCAACCGTGCAACATTCGTATACAAAAATGCGCGTGAACAGTTTGAAATGCGTATTCACAAACGAGTTCTCGATATTGTGAATCCATCTCAAAAGCTTGTAGAAGCTCTCACAAACTTAAACCTTCCGTCCGGTGTAGACATCGACGTGAAGATGATCTAAATCTCTTCTTAGAGTTTTAGATTGCTTACAAACCTATTAATTCGCACGAACCGCGTTTTCCGCGGTTCCTCTGCTATATGAAATTCTTACTTACAAAAAAACAACATATGACACAATTCTACTCGCAAGAGGGAATTGTATCTCCGGCAACAATATTAATTGCACTGCCAAATACTGTTACAGATGTACGCACGCAAGAGCGTGATGGATATACTGCAGTACAACTTGCTGCCTTTGAAAAAAGCATCAAAAACACATCAAAAGCAGTCTTAGGTCACACAGGTGGCAAGGCATTCGAAACAACAAAAGAGTTTCGAGTAGAGGAAACAGAACTTAAAAAAGGAGATACAATAGCAGTAAATATTTTCACTCCGGGTGAAATAATTTCAGCGACAGGTATTTCTAAAGGAAAAGGATTCCAAGGTGTTGTAAAACGCCACGGTTTCAAAGGAGGTCCACGGTCTCACGGTCAAAAACACTCAGAGCGTGAGCCGGGTTCAATCGGAGGTGGTTTGCGATCACGTGTGCCACAAGGTATGCGTATGGCAGGACGAATGGGTGGAGACCGTATTACGGTGCGCAACCTTACAGTCTTAGCGGTCGACACAGAAAATGGTTTTCTTCTTGTAAAAGGAGCAGTGCCAGGTAAACGCGGAGACAGTATTGAAATCCGATCAGTATAAATGTATGCAAACAACACTTTATTCAACGCAAGGTAAAAAAGCAGGAACGATAGAACTTCCTGAAGTTCTTTTTGGTGCAAAATGGAATGCTGACTTGGTACATCAAGTGATCACTTCAATGGAATCAAATCAAAGAGCTGGAACTGCACATACGAAAAATCGTGGCGAAGTAGAAGGGTCACGAGCAAAACCATGGAAACAAAAAGGTACAGGTCGTGCACGACACGGTGACAAGCGTTCTCCAATCTGGAAAGGTGGAGGTGTGACTCACGGTCCTCGTAATGATCGTAACTACAAAAAAGATATTCCTGCTGGAATTAAAAGAGCTGCACTTCTTAGTGTTATATCTGCAAAATTCAGTAGCGAAAAAATGCTTTTTGTGGAAAAAGTAACTCTCGCTGATTCTAAAACAAAAGACGCAAGCGCTATCCTTTCAACACTTTCAAAAATTGAAGGAGCAAAAAACATCACACGAAAAGATGCCCGTATTTGTCTTGTGGTCAAAGACGCTCCACGGACACTTATCAATAGTTTCCGAAATCTTCCACAAGTATCTCTCGTAACTGCCCGACAACTTTCAGTTCAGGACATCATTATGAGTCGGTATATTATTGTGACAGACGCAGAAGCTGCGGTGCAGACATTAGTAGAACGTGTAAATAAATAAGTATGGCACGAACAAAAAAAGAAACAGCAACAATAACTGATGTGAAAAAAGTACAGATGTTAACTCCAAGAGTTACAGAAAAAGCATCTATTCTTACCGATGCGTCAGTATATACATTCAATGTTCCTCCACGAACAACAAAAGGTGAATTCAAAAAACTATTTGTTGCACAATACAAGGAAAATCCGCGCAAAATCGCCGTTATAAATACTCCAGCACAGGCAGTATTTAGAGGTGGAAAACGAGGAATGACAAGTGGCTCAAAGAAAATGGTCGTGTATTTAGAAAAAGGTAAAACAATTGCATTTGCATAAATGTAAACTAGTATCATGAAATCATATAAACCAGTGACACCTTCACGACGCAATCAGCTTTCGGTTCCATATCGAAAGTATTTGACTGTGAGTGAGCCACATAAAGCTCTCACAACAGGATTTAAACGTGGCGTAGGACGGAATGCGTTTGGACGTATCACTACTCGTCACAAAGGTGGAGGACATGCGCGAAGTTATCGCGAGATAGACTTTGTGTACAACAAAAAAGATATTCCTGCAACAGTAGAAACAATAGAATATGATCCAAACCGATCATCGTTTATTTCTCTTATATGTTACCGAGACGGAGAACGTCGTTACGTTGTGTGCCCAAAAAGTACACAAGTAGGAACGACATTTATCGTGTCTGAAACAGCACCACTCACGCTTGGAAACAGAACAGTACTTAAAAATATTCCCGTTGGTACATTAGTATACAATGTAGAATTAAAACCAGGATCAGGTGGTAAGCTTGGACGATCTGCAGGTAATTACATCGAAGTAGTTGCTCACGACTTAGGATTTACATCACTCAAGCTCCCTTCATCTGAAATACGAAAAGTAGTAGATGTCTGTTGGGCATCAATTGGTGAAGTATCTAATGATGAGCACCGACTTCGAAATTTAGGAAAGGCTGGTCGCTCGCGATGGCTTGGAATTCGTCCGACAGTTCGTGGTTCAGCAATGAATCCAGTCGATCACCCATATGGCGGTGGAGAAGGACGACAAGGACGAGGAACAAAGCGTCCGAAGACAGCATGGGGTAAAGTAACAGGTGGTCGAAAAACACGTACTCCAAAGAAATACTCAAACGTTCACGTCGTGACACGTCGAGTGAAAAAGACACGAAAATAATTATTGACGCTGTGCTTTTGTCGTGCTATTCTAGTATGACACGGAGCAGACGCAGCTCATTCAACATTCATGACACGATCACTTAAAAAAGGACCATTTGTAGACGAACGAGTACTTAACAAAGTACTCGGTAAACGACCTGAATCAACAGGACCTATTAAAACATGGATTCGTCGAAGTGACATTTCTCCTGAAATGGTCGGCTTCACATTCCAAGTATATAACGGTAGAGTTTTCATTGATGTACTCGTCACAGAAGATATGGTAGGACACAAGCTTGGAGAGTTCTCTCCAACTCGTAAATTTACGCGCCACGGAGGTAAGATGCAGAAAGAGCTAGACCAGAAAAAGAAGCAATCTGAAATAGATGCTGCAAAGACTGCAAAAGCAACAACTGATTCTAAAGCACCAGCACCTAAGAAGAAATAATGTATGAAAGCAATACTTACAAATTATAGACAAACCCCACGTAAAGTTCGCCTTGTAACGGACCTTATTAAAGGCAAAAAAGTAACTGACGCATTACAGACTCTTATGTTCTTGCCAAAGCGTGCGGCACTCCCAATTCAAAAATTGTTGGAATCTGCAATTGCAAATGCAAAACACACAACATCAGCACAAGAAAGTGCTCTCGTTGTGAAAAATATTCAAGTAAATGAAGGTGTGGTACTTCGTCGATCCATGCCCCGAGCCCGCGGATCTGCTTCACAAATTTTGAAGCGATCTAGTCAGGTAATAGTAGAATTAGTACAAAAATAGTATGCCACATGTAGTACATCCATATGCACACCGGCTAGGTATTCTCCGCGATTGGCGCTCACGGTGGTATGCAAATAAGAAAGATTTTAAAAATCTTCTTCGTGGTGACGTATTGTTACGAGAATTCATTCTCAAAAAATTACGAACTATGTATATTTCTTCAGTAGAAATAGAACGTGGTACCAAAACAACTCGTATTATAATTCACACTGCTCGGCCAGGACTCGTTATTGGTCGAAATGGTGAAGAAATGATAAAGCTAAAAGCTGCGATTGAAAAAGAAGTGAAGCGAGTAAAGCTCCCCCTCGCGTCAGACTTTAAAATTGATATAGTGGAGGTTAGAGAACCAGAAGCAGATGCTCAAATTGTGGCACTTATGGTGATGGAAGGTTTACAAAAACGTCTTCCGTTCCGTAGAGTTCTTAAGCAAACAATTGAGAAAGTCATCGCAAGTCGATCTGTAAAAGGTGCTCGTATTGAAATAGGTGGACGACTTGGTGGGGCAGACATGGCCCGTGTTGAAAAAATTCACCGTGGAAATATTCCACTCCAAACACTCCGTGCAGATGTTCATTTTGCCAGAGAGCGTGCTCTTATGACATACGGTATTATTGGTATTAAAGTGTGGATTTATAAAGGTCTTGTGTTCGATAAGCCTGCTTCTAACAAAGCGTAACCATATTTATGTTATTTCCTAAAAAAGTAAAACACCGAAAGTGGCACAGTGACCGTAAAGGCACAGAAAAACTTGTGAAGCCAGAAACACGAGGTACGACACTCTCGTTTGGTGCATTTGGGCTTAAGGCACAATCACAGTCTCGAGTATTTTCCAATCAGCTCGAAGCGGCTCGTCGTGCTATGGCTCGACATTTGGGTAAAACTGCAAAGTCATGGACTCGCATTTTCCCAGACAGACCAATCACGCAAAAAGCTGCCGAAGTACCGATGGGTAAGGGTAAGGGTGACTTGAAAGGGTATTGTTTTGACGTGCGTCCGGGGCGTATGATTTTTGAAGTAGACGGTGTATCTCCAGAAATAGCCAAAGAAGCACTTCGAAAAGCAGGTACAAAACTTCCGGTAAAGACAAAGATAATAAGCCGTGAATAAATATATGAAAACAGATTCACATAAAAAACAATTAAAAGGAGTAGTCGTATCCGACAAAATGGACAAAACAGTCGTTGTTACTGTTGATCGTTACATAGAGCATCCTAAATACAAAAAATTCTTTACTGTGTCTAAAAAATACAAGGCACATGACGAGAAAAATGAGTATAAAATAGGAGACAAAGTGATAATTGAAGAGTCCCGACCTATTTCAAAAGATAAGTCATTTGTAGTTCTCAAAAAAGCATAATTATTTATTTATGATACAAGCAGGAACAAATGTAAAAATTACAGACAACTCAGGCGCAAAGCTCGGACGAGTGTTTAAAGTGCTCGGTGGCTCAAAACGTCGATACGCGCAAATTGGTGACCTCGTAGTTCTGTCTGTAAAAGTGGCAGAGCCTCGTAAAGGTACGAAAAAGAAAGATGTCGTATACGGAGTAGTAGTGCGCCAACGCAAGCCATTCCGAAGAAGTGATGGATCATATGTTGCTTTTGACGACAATGCAGTAGTGATTGTGGACAAAGTAAAGAAAGATCCAAAAGCTGGACGTGTATTCGGTCCAATACCAAAAGAACTTTCTGAAAGCGGTATTGACGGATACAAGAAAATTGCATCATTAGCACCAGAAGTACTATAATTTATGAAAATGCACGTAAAAAAAGGTGATACAGTAGAAGTGATTCGAGGTGTAAACCGTGGTAAAAAAGGTGTGATTACAAAATCATTCCCACAAAATGGAAAAATAATTATTGAGGGTATCAACATGAAGAAAAAGCATGTAAAACCGACACGAAGCACGAAAGGAAGAACTATTGAAATTGCTCATCCGATGAGTGTTTCAAATGTAAAACCAGTTGAAGTAAAAGTAAAAGTTGTCAAAGAAGTAAAAGCTCCAAAAGCTAAAGTTGCTAAGAAAGTAGCAAAAAAAGCTGAGTAGAATTTTTATAAATATAAAGTAAAAACCCTTCTGAAATCAAGGGTTTTTCTTTGTATTTGCGAATAAATATGTTCATAATATCATTTAATGGAATCAAGAATGAATAATACTAATAATGAACCTAAAGAATCAGTTGAAATTCAATTTTCACAATTTAAAGACAGAATGAAGGTACTACTTAATCGATTCAAAGAAGTTTTGAAGCCTCTTCAAACCACATCAAGGAATTTGTATCGAAAAGAAGCGTCAAGAGAAACTTCATGGTCACGAGTTATTCATAATCCAACCAAAGAATATGAAATTGTATCTGCAGCAGAAAAAAGAGAGAAAACGCAGTTTGATCAATTATATATCAAGTTTCTACTAGACATTGTATCTTTTTTAAATCAGAACAATGAACTTCGGTGGAGCAAACGCGTAAATAAGGCAAAAGATTCAATTGACTTTAAGGTTGATGAGCACGTAAGGGATTACGAACTTGATTTGGGAAATGGCTTAACGGTTGATTACTCTTGGAAATATACACAGGGACAGTATTCTATTGGTAATCTAGATATAGAATCTGTACAAGATTATGACGTGAGTATTTTTCATAAAGATAACGCACCAGAAGGTAATTGGCCATTTAATAGTCTCGAACTTGCGCATCAAATTTTTAAAGATGGTCATCAAGAAAGACATGTTTTCATTGGTAATGAGTACACGGATGCTATAATTCCAGAAGATATTAGAAGACAAGCAGGAGAAGATATAGAGCATTTGGGAGTAGTATTGCGTAAAAAATATCCTGTATAAAATAGTTTTAAATTTCTATTTTACATATTTTGGATACGTGCTACAGTAGGATAACTTAGTGTAGAAAAAAGTTTCTCACAAGATTATCATTTAATCCAATGCGACGTACTTCTATCCTAAAAAATAGAAAATCGTGCATCATGCAAATATGCAAACAATTAAAGAAAAAGAGCTCGCCGCTTCACAAACAATTAAAAAAGAGTCTGGATTTAAAAGTATTTTACAAGCACCGCGAATTGTAAAAGTAACTTTATCATCTGCGACAGGCACAAAAATGAAGCAAGATAAGCACAAAAACGACTTTATCAGTGAACGTCTTTCAAAAATAACTGGACAAAAGCCAATCACACGACTTGCAAAGCAATCAGTTGCAGCATTTAAAATTCGCCAAGGTGACCCAATTGGTGTGATGGTAACATTGCGTGGTAAGCGTATGTATGCATTCTTAGACAAAATGTTTACTATTGCGTTTCCTCGTACAAAAGACTTTCGTGGTTTGAAAAGAACCGCGATTGATGATATTGGTAATATCACAATTGGTATTAAAGAGCACACTATTTTCCCTGAAATTAAAGAAGAAGAATTGAAAGATGTGTTTGGATTTGCGGTTACTATTGTAACAACTGCAAAAGATAAGAAAACAGCTGGTAGATTTTTCGATTTACTAGACGTTCCTTTCAAAAAAGACTAGTTTGGACTTCAGTGCACATACAAAAAAACCATCCGAAAAGATGGTTTTTTTGTATGTGGCTCACTCTGCATCTATTTGCTACACTAAGAAAATGAACACACACGGGGAACACGTTCCAGAAAAAAAATCTATGGCTCAAAAAGAGCTTACTGTCTTACAGTTCTGGCAAGATAAAAACATATTTGAAAAAACACTCGTTACACCTGCTGGGTCCGTTGTAAAGCAAAATTTTACTTTTTATGATGGACCACCATTTGCAACAGGTATTCCGCATCATGGACACATTCTCGCAGGAACGATGAAAGACATTATTCCTCGCTACAAAACAATGAAGGGTAACTA
>Ga0105045_10005400_pt1 | contig 11258 bp, 12 predicted proteins | sample MAT02_FD_78089 | JGI IMG/M metagenome (GOLD analysis project Ga0105045, IMG submission 78089) | Freshwater microbial communities from Lake Fryxell liftoff mats and glacier meltwater in Antarctica - MAT-02 (megahit assembly) | ecosystem: Environmental > Aquatic > Freshwater > Ice > Liftoff... | reverse complement strand
CGCCGCGCCATCCCTGGAATCAAGGCCGTCATCCAATCATTGCAATGGATCAAATCCGGGCGCACCATCGGCACAATGTGGTTGATCACCTCGCGCTGGAAAATTAAAGCAATCCGCATCGCCTCATCCGATTGATTGCTATAGACCTGTTCACGGTAATAGAAAATCCGATCTTCAGCCAAGTGGATATGTGCTTCTGGCAGCACTTCATGATACTTCCTTAGTTCCTTTTCATGCAGGCTGAAGATATCTCCTTGGAACATCCGCCGGTAGTTCGGCATCGCCACATGCACATCCGCCCCAAGCTCGAATAAGGCAGAAACCAGCGATGCGGAGACATCCGCGAGACCGCCTGCTTTGGCAGACATGCGCTGCGCCATGTTTCCCATTCCAGACGGCAGATAGGTGATCTCGGGAGTGACGATGAGAATTCTTGGTTTTTGTAGCTCTGTGGATATAGGCATCAGAAAGAAACTTCGTTAGGTACGCACTTCGAGTTGAAACTGCGCCAAAATCCCTAAGTTCACCACTCAAATTTACTCGATTGCTTGGATATTTTCCGAACTTCGCCAAGGTGGGATTACGGCGATTCAGCGCTGCGCCCCGTCCCAAGGCCGCTAGTTCACACCCCGGCAAGATGATGTATGCAATATTGGGACCAAGTTTCCAAGCGTTCGTAGCCATCACCCCGTAGATGGCCCAACCCGGAAAACCCCAGATCCATCAGCGCATCTTCGCGGGATGTCACCTCTTCTGATGTGAGATCCACCAGATGGACGATGCCCAGGTGGACTTGCCCTACCAGGTTCGACTCATCATTGAGCAGGGCGATGATCTTGTGGCAATGCGTGCCGGCAAGCTCCAGCTCCTCTTCGATCTCCCGCGTGACGGCGGCATGGTAAGCCTCCGCGCCGGTGCGGCCCTCACCCATATCGATGGGATTGATATGGCCGCCCACGCCCACCGAGATTTTTGCATGGAGGCGGCTCTCACCCCCCGCTTTGCCCCGGGTGTAGTGCAGAATCCGGCTGCCATGGCGGAAAATACAGTAGGGGATCACTTGCTTGTAGCCCGGATCTTCTTCCGCTGCGGCACGATCCAGGAAAAAGTGGCTCGCTGGATCTAGCAATTTCGCCACCGCAGCTTCCAGTCCCTCCGTCCGCAAGCCTTGAAACATCCCGATCTCCTCCAACAAGGTGCGCGGCACCACCAATACTTGTTCCCCTGCATACTTCTTCGACATGGTCGCCAGCTTAGCGGCTCATTTGCATCCGCCAAGTCTCCATTGCTGAGATAGCGGCGAGTTCGCCGTGCATTTTTGCATGGCGAGTGCTACACCGCTCCCACATCATGATCCCGACGCCTCAGAACCACGGAAATCTTACCATCAATCACCTCGGCCCGCGCCAGCATTCTTCGCCATCGCTCAAGCGCGGCTACTCGCCAGACGGTGCTGCATGGCACTCGGATGGCGCCCGTATCTTACTCAATGACCATGTCAATGCAGTGATGCACGCCGTCCAGTTCAATCTACCGCTCAAGTCAATCGAGCTGGCAGGACCACGCCGGGAAATTTACTTCAACCCGGACGTCAGCACCTGCGCCATCATCACCTGTGGCGGGCTCTGCCCCGGTCTCAACGATGTGATCCGCTCGATCGTGATGCAGGCGTGGTATGGCTACGGGGTGAGGAAAATCCTCGGCATCCCCTTCGGCTACGAAGGGCTGGATCCGGCTTACGGTCACGCCCCCATCGAGCTCACCCCGCAGAGCGTCAGCACCATTCACCACTTCGGCGGGACCATCCTCGGCTCATCCAGAGGCAAGCAAAATATCACCGTCATGGCGGATTATCTGGAAAAACTCGGAGTGAACATGCTCTTCATCATCGGTGGCGATGGCTCACAACGCGGTGCGCGGGCGCTTTTCCAGGAATTCGAAACCCGCCGCCATCCGATTGCCTTCGTCGGCCTGCCGAAGACCATCGATAATGATCTGCTCTACATGGATCGCAGCTTTGGCTACCAAACGGCATTCACGGCGGCCTTCCAAGCGGTGATCTCCGCCCACACCGAGGCCGCAGGAGCGCGTAACGGGCTGGGCATCGTCAAGCTGATGGGGCGGGATTCCGGCTTCATTGCCTGCTCCGCCGCCTTGGCCACAGGCGAGGCGAACTTTGTCCTGATCCCAGAAGTGCCATTCCAGTTAGAGGGCGAGAATGGGTTGTTTGAACTGGTTAAATCGCGCCTCAGCGAGCGCGGCCATGCCGTGATCGTGGTGGCGGAGGGAGCGGGCCAAGATCTTTTCCCCAGCTCTGAACCATGCGAAGATGCCTCTGGAAATCAACGCTACGAGGATATTGGAGTCTTTCTAAAAGAACGTTTCATCGCCCATTTCAAGCAGCAGGAGGTTGAGTTGAATGTTAAATATATCGATCCAAGTTATATCATCCGCAGTGTCACTGCCGCACCGGAGGACCGGGTGTTTTGCTATAACCTTGGCCGCCATGCCGTGCACGCCGCGATGGCGGGTAAAACGGGAATGGTGATCGCCCGTTGGCATCAACGCTTCGTCCATTTACCAATGGATCTCGTCACTGCCGGACGGCGCAAGGTGGATGCCCAAGGAGATCTATGGCGCTCGGTGCTCGAGTCCACCGGCCAGCCCGCACGCATTGGAGATTGATCATGCAGAATTTCGACTCAAGCACTGGAATGGCCGGCGAGCAATCATTAACGATCCTGCGCTGTGGGCCGGATGGAGCCATAGTGGAAACTGACCGGGTGGCGATGGAAGAGCCCTTGGAAATCCGGCTCGATGGGCATCCCGTGGCGGTCTTGATGCGCACGCCAGGCGCAGACTTGGACTTGCTCGCAGGATTTCTCATCACCGAGGGCATCTTGGATTCCTTCACCCAACTTCGTAAAACCGAAGCCCGGCCCGAAGAAAACCGGGTGTTGGCATTTCTGCATGATGGCGTGGAGGTGGACATCGGGAAGCTCACTCGCCACCTCTTCACCGGTTCGTCTTGTGGTCTTTGCGGCAAGGCCACGCTGGAGGCGATCTTGTGCGATTTCCCCGCTCTCCAAAAGCGGCTCACCGTGGAAAACGCCGTTTTGCTAGCCGCGCCAAAGCAGCTACGTGCAGCCCAGAGCGCCTTTGAGACCACTGGTGGGCTGCACGCTGCGGGGCTGTTTTCCGCAGCAGGCGAGCTGCTGGTGCTGCGGGAAGACATCGGCCGCCATAATGCGGTGGATAAAGTCATCGGCCATGGGCTGCAACATGGGCTGGATTTTACAGCAGCCTTTCTGTTAGTCTCTGGCAGGGTTTCCTTTGAAATCATGCAAAAGGCGCTGGCAGTGAGGATCCCGCTGGTTGCCGCAATCTCCGCACCCAGTTCGCTTGCGGTGGAATTTGCAAAAAAATCCGGGCAAACACTCATCGGCTTTCTCCGGCCGCCCACCTATAACTGTTACACCTTATGAAGCGCGCCCTTTGCCTCGTCCTCGATTCCGTGGGTTGTGGCCATGCGCCGGATGCAGCCGCTCATAACGACGCTGGGGCTAATACTTTAGGCCATCTTTTCGAACGAATTCCTGATCTACATTTACCCAATCTTGCCTCACTCGGGCTGTATGAATTGTTAGGAATTAAATCCATACTTCCACTTCACGGTGGTGCCTCATGGGCACGGCTAACGCAGGTTTCCGCCGGGAAAGATACCACCAGCGGCCACTGGGAACTGATGGGCTGCGGGATCGGTGAGGCATTCGCCACGTTCACTGAGTTTCCTCACGATTTCGTCGGAGAGTTGGAATTACGGGCGGGAGTCAATTTCATTGGAAACCATGCCTCATCCGGCACGGAAATTCTCAATCAGTTAGGTGAAGAACATCTCCGCAGCGCCATGCCGATTCTCTACACCAGCGCAGACAGTGTCCTGCAAATCGCCGCCCATGAAGAGGTCTTCGGCCTTGAGCGGCTTTTGGAACTATGTTTGACCGCGAGAAAATTGTTAGATGAGCGCGGCATCCGCATCGGAAGGGTGATCGCCCGCCCGTTTCTGGGTTCCACGGCGGCGGATTTCAAGCGCACCGGGAATCGCCACGACTACTCGCTGGTGCCTGGGGAGACGGTCTTGAATCGCTTGCAAGCCGCAGGGGTCCGGACTCTCGGGGTAGGGAAAATAGCGGATATTTTCGCGGATTCCGGGATTTCCCATTCGTTCCCCACTCCATCGAACGCGGCGGGCATGGCAATGATTGATGAGCTATGGCGACGAGAAATTCCCCAGCCCCACCTGATTTTTGCCAACCTCGTGGATTTCGATTCCCTCTATGGCCACCGCAGAGATCCTCAAGGTTATGCCCAATGTTTGATGGAATTTGATGCATGGCTCGGCAGTTTTCTCGGTAAAATTTCCGCCACGGACCTCGTGATCCTCACCGCAGACCATGGCAATGATCCCTATCATCGCGGCACCGACCACACCCGCGAGCAAGTGCCGGCGCTGGTGCTAGGGAAATCCATCGAGGCGGGGAACTATTCCGCCGTGGCAGAGTGGCTGGAGGAGTATTTTGAACTGTCAAAGTCTGCCAAAAGCTAGGTTCTAATTGAAACCAGACCCATGGCGTGCCCATCTTCGCGGATGGGAATTTTGCGGATAATCTTGGTGATGGGGGTCGCTGGCTCTGGAAAATCCACGGTCGGCGCGCGGCTGGCGGCTCGACTGGATGCGAAATTTTTCGATGCGGACGATTTCCATCCACCGGCAAACGTAGCCAAGATGAGGGCGGGCGTTCCACTCAGTGATGCAGACCGCGAACCATGGTTAGCACGCTTGCGGCAGGAGGTAATCGATGCCACTCCGGAGGGGAATCGCACGGTTTTGGTGTGTTCTGCATTGAAGAAAATCTACCGGCAGCGGCTAGGAGTCGGCAGCAATGATGTTCATCTGGTTTATCTGCAAGGGACGGCAACGTTGCTCGCGGAGCGTTTGAGAAATCGTCAGGGGCATTTCATGCGAGTCGGGATGTTGGAAAGCCAGCTTGCCGTTTTAGAAGAACCACTCCCGGACGAGGGCATCACGCTCCAGATCGAGCTGGGGGTGGACGAGCTTGTGGAGGAAATCCTGCAGCGGCTTCCGAAGAAGTGAGGTGATAGGGGAATGGTTTTGGCATGTTGATGCTTGCGCGATGCTCGGTGAGGCACCATGGATGGGCATGGACCGCTGGTTTCTCATCGCTGCCACTTTGCTCGCCGCTGTCGGCGCGGTATGGGGAATTGCCTCAGTGCACCGAGGCCGCCGCAGCCGGGCCACGGTATTTTGGATAATGGCGGCGTTTCTTTGCCAGCTCGGGTTTCTCTCGGTGCGGGGGCAAATGCGCGGCGCTTGCCCGCTGGTGGGAACAGGAGAGATTTTAGCCTTTCTGGCGTGGTCGCTAACCTTGTTTTACCTTCTCGTCGGCCCGGCGTACCGGATCTCACTGCTCGGGGTTTTTACCGCGCCGGTGGTTGTGATTTTTCAAGGATTCGCGCTGATTCCTGGTGTTTTGGCGCTGAATCCTACCCGGGTGATCGGGGGCAACGCCTGGCATGAGACACACTCGGCAATGTCCGTGCTCGCTTACGGCGCATTGGCCTTGGCGGCGGTGGCCGGGGTGATGTTTCTGGTCTTGGATCGGCAGCTTAAGGAGCAACATCTCAAAAGCGGACTTTTCCGCAATCTGCCGCCCATCCGTGAGCTGCTGACCTCCTTGGAACGCTTGCTGTGGCTAGGTGGTGCCTTGCTGACGGTAGGGATCGTGGCTGGGTTTCTGATGCCTCGGACGACCCTAGCGCTCGGCCACCCGATCGCCGCAGTGGTGGTGTGGCTGAGCTACCTTTGCCTGATCGGCATCCAGCGGGTGCGAGGGCTGACGGGCAGGCGGCTCTCGCTTTCTACGGTGGTTTTGTTTTTACTTTCTCTGGTGGTCTTCGCATTCGTCTGATGGAAATTCTCTGCCTCGGCCTCAATCACCGCACTGCTCCTGTGGAGGTGCGCGAACGATTTGCCGTGAGTATTTCCCAACAGGGGAAGGCCGCCCAAGATCTCATCACGCAGGCGGAAGCGCTGGAGGGCGTGGTCATCTCCACTTGTAATCGCACCGAATTTTACTTCTCGGCAGAAAATGCGCAGTCTGCGTTTCGCTTGGTCGAGAAACATTTGGCCGAGACCATCCAGTTCGAATTGGATTCCAGCATGGCTGCGCATTTCTATCGCTTGGAAAAAGCTGCGGTCGCCCAACATCTCTGCCGGGTGGTCAGCGGGCTCGATTCGATGATGCTGGGAGAAACGGAAATATTCGGCCAAGTCAAAGAGGCTTATCGACTTGCGCTTGAAAGTGGGACAACGGGAGGTGTTTTAAACAAGCTCTTCCAACGAGCGTTTGGGATTGGTAAAAAAGTCCGAACTGAGACCTCCATCCAAGAAGGTGCCACTTCGGTAGGCAGCGTGGCGGTGGATCTTGCAGAGAAAATTTTTGGTCACTTGAAGCACAGTGAGGTGATGATTCTGGGGGCGGGCGAGATGAGCCGGGTCACCGCGCAGAGCCTGGTCTCACGCGGAGCGAGATCGATCTTTGTTGCGAATCGTTCATTTGATCGTGCCCAGGAATTGGCCAAAGAAATGGGCGGTAGTGCGGTGCGCTTCGACGATTGGCAAAAAGTTCTGGAGCGAGTGGATGTGGTGATTTCCTCCACCGGTGCGCCGCACGCCATCGTCCAGCGCGCCGATGTCGAGCAGGCCCGACGGGCGCGGAAATACCGACCACTGTTTTTCATCGATATCGCCGTGCCTCGCGACATCGATCCTGCGGTGGGCGAGATTGAGGAAGTCTATCTTTACGATATCGACGCCTTGGAACAACTCGCCGAGGAGGCCCGCGGCCGCCGCCAACTCCAAATCGACGAATGTGAACGCATCATCCTCAGCGAGCTGGCGAAATCAAAACTGCCGGGGCTTTAGCCGACCCAAAAGCTCCGAGCTGTTTACAGAGAGACATTCCGGAGGATGGCGGGGGTAATTTATTCCTCGGGAAGGGTGAGTAGTTCCTCGTCTTCTTGGCGGTATTGTTCTAGCAGGAATCCATCATTGGCGTGCCAGCGCAGCCAGACTTGATCGCCCCAGCGGGTGGGTGTTTCATCGAGCTGGAAGGTGCGGTGCTGTTGCTCGGCACAGATGCGGTAGTCGCCACAGCGGACCCAGTAGCGGGTATGGGAGCCGTAGTAGATGATTTCCTCGACCTTGCCGGGCACACAGTTTTCCCACGGGCCGCTGGCTGGACGTTCGCGGGAGACGATGAGTTTTTCCGGGCGCAGGGAAAGGTGAATGCGATCGCCGGGGGAGACGGGTTTGTCGTTATCGAGGATGATGGGGCCGAGGCCGGGGATCTCGGCTCGTGAAAAGCGGTCGGTGAGGGTCTCGGTGACGCGGCCTTCGAGGAAATTGGTATCGCCGATGAAGGCGGCGACAAATGAGCTGCGCGGGGTTTCATAAATTTCTGCGGGAGTGCCGATTTGTTCGATGTGGCCCTTGTTCATCACGGCGATGGTGTCTGAAATGGACATGGCCTCGCCCTGGTCATGGGTGACGTAGAGGAAGGTGATGCCGACTTCATCATGGATGGCATCCAGTTCAAGGATGAGGCGCTGGCGTAGTTTCAGATCGAGCGCTGCGAGCGGCTCATCGAGCAGCAGCACGCGCGGTTTATTGGCCAAGGCGCGGGCGATGCCGACGCGTTGTTTCTGGCCACCGGAGAGCTTGGCGGGTAGTTTATCGGCGTGGTCAGTGAGGTCCACAAGAGCGAGCATGCGGTCCACCTCGCGCGTGATTTCTGCCTTGGGGAGCTTTGCAATCTTCAGGCCAAAAGCGACATTGTTCCGCACGCTCAGGTGGGGAAAAAGGGCGTAATTTTGGAACACGGTATTCACCGGGCGCCGCTCGGGCGGCAGCGATGTGATATCGCGTCCATCGAGCAGAATGCGGCCAGAGTCGGGTTTTTCAAATCCCGCAGCCATCCGCAAAAGGGTGGTTTTACCACAGCCGGATGGACCGAGTAGCGAGAAGGTTTTACCTTGCTCGATTTCTAAAGTGACTTGATCCACTGCGGTGAAATTTCCGAAGCGTTTGCTGACGTTTTCAAAGCGGAGTGTGCCTGGCATCGTGGTAAAGCGGTGGTGGCTTGGCTCAGGCGCGGACGCATGCGGCATCGGCAATCTTCATGCCGTCCATGGCAGCGCTGACGATGCCGCCCGCGTAGCCAGCACCCTCGCCACAGGGGAAGAGGCCGCTGATCTCCGGGTGCTCGAAGGTATCCTCGCGGCGGGGGATTCTGACGGGGGAGCTGGTGCGGGTTTCAAATCCTAAAAGTAGGACATCGCGGGAAATATAGCCATGCATCTGGCGACCAAAGAGGGCGAGTCCTTCGCGCATGCGGCTGGTGATCCACGGCGGCAGCAGCTCGTGGAGTGGGGCGGAATGGGTGCCGGGAAAGTAGCTGGTATCTGGCAGAGTGGGGGAGATGCGGCCATCGAGGAAATCGGTCACACGCTGGCCGGGGGCGACCTGGCCACCACCGCCGGCGATCTTTGCGCTGCGTTCGAGGTTTTTTTGGAAAACGAGGCCGGCGAGGATGCCGTGATGTTTGAGGAGTGGCTTAAGGTCTTCCGGCTCGACGGTGGCGACCATCCCTGAGTTCGCAAACGGGGAATCCCGGCGGGATAAGCTCATGCCATTGACGACGACTTCGTCATTCTCGGTGGAGGCGGGGACGATCCAGCCGCCGGGGCACATGCAGAAGGAGTGCACGCCACGGCCACGGATCTTGGTGGCGAGCCGGTAGCGGGCGGCGGGCAGGAGGCGCGGGCGTTCCTGGCCGGGATCGAGGTGGTATTGGGCGCGATCAATGAAGGGCTGTGGGTGCTCGATGCGGAAGCCGACGGCAAAGGCCTTGGCCTCCAACAGGATTTTCTTTTCTGCTAAAATCTGATAGATGTCCCGCGCCGAGTGGCCGGTCGCGAGGATGATTGAGTCTGCCAGAATTTCCCGACCGGTGGCGGTGGTGATGCCGCGGATTTGATTTCCGGTGAGGAGGAAATCGGTGACTTTTGTTTGAAAATGGACCTCGCCGCCAGCAGCGATGATGGAGTGGCGGATGGCCTTGACGACGTTTGGAAGTAAATTCGAGCCGATGTGCGGGTGGGCATCGGTGAGGATGACTTCGGGGGCACCGTGGGCGACGAGGATTTCATAGACTTTCGCAACCGGGCCGCGTTTGGTGGCGCGGGTGTAAAGTTTTCCATCCGAGAATGTGCCGGCCCCGCCCTCGCCGAAGCAATAGTTCGATTCCTCGATCACGCGGCCCTCTCGTAGCAGCGGTGCGAGATCGAAGCGGCGGGCGCTGGCGTCTTTGCCACGCTCTAACAAGATGGGCTTTCGGCCATTTTCCAAACAGCGCAAGGCGGCAAACATTCCCGCCGGGCCACAGCCGACGATGATGACCCGATTTGCATCTGCTGCGAGTGGGGCGGCGGACCAGTGGGGGGTGAGGTCAGGTGGTGGCGGCGTGTCAATCGAGACATCGAGCCGGAGCTGGACCTTGACGGCGCGTTGGCGGGCATCGATGGAATGCTTGCGGAGTTTCACCCCGCCGATGCGTGAGACCGGGATGCCGAGTTGGGCGGCGGCGGCTTGACAGCGGGCGGCCTCGTCCTCGGATTTTTCCAAGGGCAGGACGATGTTTACGGTGGAGATGTGGGATTCTGTATCTATGAGTTATTGTAGTAAATTTTTCACCACTGATTTCACTGATTTACTGATTGAGAGATGATGTGGGGTGGATTGATTTAGAATTTATGATTTAGAATTTAGAATTTTCTTTCAGCGGATACTGCGTTTTTTTCCTGAGTCGTCCACGCTGACGAACGTGACCTGGGTGGAAAAAATCGGGGATTGGCCGGCGCGTTCATCGATGACTGTCACGGCGTAAGTGGCGCTGGTATTTCCCTCACGCGTGCGGTTGCAGGAAATTTTCAGGATCGTGCCATCCCGCACGCTGTGGTGGAATTCGACGGTGTCCATGGCCACGGTGACGAATTGACAATGCGGGTAATCCAAGCTGGCGGCGATCCATGAAGCTTCATCGATCCACGCTAGCAGCCGACCACCGAAGAGGAAGCCGTAGTGGTTCAAATCACCAGGGAGGACGAGGCGGTGGGTTTCCATGGGATCACCAGCGGCGGCGCTTCGTATCGCGATAGAGCATGGAATCCAGCGAGTAGGAACCAGCACCAGCGAGGATGATGGCGATCATGGGGATGAGATACATCAGCGAGAGTTCCTTGGCATCCATGATGGGTGGCTTGACGAACCAAGGCGCGGTGCCGAGAAATCCGAAGGCTGCCACGATCATGGCGAAGCCTAAGACGAATGCTGCGGGCCGGGTGGCAAAGCCAACGACGATGAATGCAGCGGCCACGACTTCTGCAACGATGCAAACGGCGAGGCTGAACGGCGGTGTCATGAAGTAGAATGGGAAAAAATCCGGGACGTAGAAGGTATCTTTGCGCTGGGTGTATTCCTGAATTTTCGGGATGCCGTGGCCGATGATCATCATCAAGCCGACCATGGTGCGCAGAGCGAGCAACCCGAGAGAGGCCTGGGCATCACGCGTGCCACAGTCAAAGAAGAATTTTTTCATCAAAGGGTTGTAGGAGTTTGTTTAAGAGAAATGGTAATCCGCTTGAGACGGCTTTCTCCGCCAGGGGAATGGGATACGATTTGGGGATCGGCGGCGAGGATATTATACACCAAGCGGCGATAGTAGGCATTGAGCGGGCGAACATCGAGAGGTTTTCCGCTCGCTTTGACTCGCTCTGCCAAGCTTTTGATTTCCTCGTTGAGGTGATCTTCCTGGACGGCGCGGTAATGGGCGCAATCCACCTTGACTCGCTCCGCCTCCAGATCATGGCGGCGGAGGATGCGATTGACGAGGTATTGGAAATCGTCGAGGCGATCGCCATCTCTGCCAATGATCGCCCCGCTCTCTGCGGAGATAATCTGCAGGCATGGGCCATCGTGAGTTTCTTGCACCTCAATGGTAGCGGTAAAGCCGAGGTGGCCGAGCATGGTATCGAGGATCTTGGTTGCTGATTCCACCGTGGTCATGGCTGGAGTCTAATCAGATCATCGGCGCGGTCAATCAAGTCAGCCTTCTTTG
>Ga0105045_10005399_pt1 | contig 11260 bp, 8 predicted proteins | sample MAT02_FD_78089 | JGI IMG/M metagenome (GOLD analysis project Ga0105045, IMG submission 78089) | Freshwater microbial communities from Lake Fryxell liftoff mats and glacier meltwater in Antarctica - MAT-02 (megahit assembly) | ecosystem: Environmental > Aquatic > Freshwater > Ice > Liftoff... | reverse complement strand
CCGCAGCCTGACGCCCGATGTTGCCGTGTTCACCAACCTGTCGCCCGACCACCTCGACCGTCACGGCGGGATCGGCGGCTATTTTGCCGCCAAGCGCCGGTTGTTCGCCGAAGGCGGGCCGGACCGCGCTGTGGTGGGGGTGGACGAGGCAGAGGGGCGCTACCTTGCAAACCAGATGTCCGAAGGGGCGAACGACGACCGGGTGATCCGGATTTCTTCGGGGCAGAAACTGGAAGGCTTTGGCTGGTCGGTCTTTGCGCGGAAGGGATTTCTGTCCGAATGGCGGCGCGGCAAACAGGTGGCGTCGATCGACTTGCGCGATGTTTCGGGTCTGCCGGGCGCGCACAACCACCAGAACGCCTGTGCGGCTTACGCGGCCTGCCGAAGCCTTGCCGTGGCGCCGAAGCTGATCGAACAGGCGTTCCACAGCTTTGCGGGCCTGCCGCACCGCAGCCAGATGGTGGGGGAGCGGGGCGGCGTGCGGTTCGTCAACGACAGCAAGGCGACCAATGTGGACAGCGCCGCCAAGGCGCTGCAAGCCTTTGCCCGCATCCGCTGGATCGCGGGCGGAATGGGCAAGGACGGCGGGATTGCGGCGTTGCAGCCCTATCTTGGGTCGGTCGCCAAAGCCTATCTGATCGGCCATTCGGCCCGCGACTTTGCGCTGCAACTGGGCGAGACGCCGTATGCAGTCTGCGAAACCATGGCCCGTGCTGTGACCACGGCGGCTGCCGAAGCGGAATCGGGCGATGTGGTGTTGCTGGCCCCGGCTGCGGCATCCTTCGACCAATATCCGAATTTCGAAAAGCGCGGCGAGGATTTCATGGACTGCGTGGCGCAAGTTCTGACCTGAGGTTCGGGCGTAGGGTGCGTGCTTGCACGCACCGCTGGGATGGCCGGGCGGTGCGTGCAAGCACGCACCCTACGCTTGCTGATGCGGGGCAGCGATTGACCTGCCGCTGCCTGGGGGCGCTGCCCCCGTCCCGGCAGCGCCGGGACTCCCCCGGGATATTTATGACCAGATGGAAGGGGGCGTCCTTGTGGAGCCTATTTTTCCTAGCCAGCCTGCCCGATCCACGCTACTCTGGTCATCAGACCCGGAAAACCGGGCGTTATGGCAGTACAGGCGACATCAGGCGGTTTATCCATGACAGAGATGGTGTATGGCTCCATGCCCGCGAGGGCGCGCGAGCCGGTTCTTCCCCGTTGGTGGCGGACGATCGACAAGTGGTCGATGACGGCAATCCTTGTGCTGTTCGGCATCGGGTTGCTGCTGGGTCTTGCCGCGTCGGTTCCGCTGGCGGAAAGCAACAACCTTGACCGGTTCTACTATGTTCAGCGGCAGGCGCTGTTTGGCGGGCTGGCGTTGGTGGCGATGGTCGGCTGTTCCATGCTGTCGCCCGCCATGGTGCGGCGCATCGGCACCCTCGGGTTCGCGCTGGCGTTTGTGGCGTTGGCACTGTTGCCGGTACTGGGCACCGATTTCGGCAAGGGGGCGGTGCGGTGGTTCAGCCTGGGCTTTGCTTCGGTTCAGCCATCCGAGTTTCTGAAGCCCGGATTTGTCGTGGTCATGGCCTGGCTTATGGCGGCCAGTCTCGATCTGAACGGACCGCCCGGCAAGCTGATTTCCTTTGTGATCACGCTGGTGATTGCCGTCTTGCTGGCGATGCAGCCCGACTTCGGGCAGGCCATGCTGATCCTGTTCGCCTGGGGTGTGATCTATTTTGTGGCCGGCGCGCCGATGGTGCTGATTGTCAGTGCGATCGGGTTGGTCGGGGCTGCGGGCATGTTGATCTATAATGCATCCGAACACGTCGCGCGCCGGATCGACGGCTATCTTTCCGCCGACGTCGATCCGCGCAGTCAGTTAGGCTATGCGATGAACGCCATTCAGGAAGGCGGGTTCTTTGGCGTCGGTGTCGGCGAGGGGCAGGTCAAATGGCAGTTGCCCGACGCGCACACCGATTTCATCATCGCCGTGGCGGCCGAGGAATACGGGCTGGTTCTGGTTCTGGTGATCATCGCGCTGTATTGTGCCGTGGTCGTGCGCAGCCTGTTCCGCCTGCTGTCCGAGCGCGACCCGTTCACCCGGCTGGCGGGCACTGGTCTGGCTTGCATCTTTGGCGTGCAGGCGATGATCAACATGGGGGTTGCCGTGCGCCTTCTGCCCGCCAAGGGGATGACGCTGCCGTTCGTGTCTTATGGCGGGTCGTCGGTGATCGCTGCCGGGATCACCATGGGTCTGTTGCTGGCGCTGACGCGCAGTCGCCCGCAGGGGCAGATGAGCGATATCCTGTTCCGCAAGCGCCCGTCCGGTGCCCGCTGATGGCCCGATTGCTGCTGATCGCCGCCGGAGGGACGGGGGGCCACATGTTCCCGGCTCAGGCGCTGGCCGAGGCGATGGTGGCACGCGGCTGGCGGGTCAAGCTGACGACGGATGCGCGGGGCGCGCGATATTCGGGTGGGTTTCCCAAGGCGGTGCAGGTGGTGGAACTGGCGTCTGCCACCTTTGCGCGGGGTGGATTTCCGGCCCGCGCGGTCGTGCCGGTTCGCATCGCGGGCGGGGTGATTGCGGCGGTCTGGTCGATGCTGCGCGACCGGCCCAGCGTGGTGGTGGGGTTCGGCGGCTATCCGTCGATCCCGGCGCTGACGGGGGCGGTGCTGTTGCGTCTGCCCCGGATGATTCACGAACAAAACGGTGTGCTGGGCCGGGTCAACGCGCTGTTTGCCCGCCGCGTGGCACAGGTCGCCTGCGGCACCTGGCCGACTGCGCTGCCCGAGGGGGCACGCGCCGAGCCGGTGGGCAACCCGGTCCGCCAGTCCGTGCTGGACCGCGCCGGGGCGGGCTATATTCCGCCCGGCGATTATCCGATGAGCCTGCTGGTGATCGGTGGGTCGCAAGGCGCGCGCATCCTGTCCGATGTGGTGCCCGCCGCGATTGCCGCCCTGCCCGAAGACCTGCGCGCCCGACTGCGCATCGCCCATCAGGCGCGGGCCGAGGATGCCGCCCGCGTAACGCAAGCCTATGATGCCGCCGGGGTTTCCGCCGAGGTTGAGCCGTTCTTTCCCGACATCCCGCGCCGTCTGTCGGAATGTCAGTTGGTCATCAGCCGCGCCGGGGCATCGTCGATTGCCGACATCAGCATCATCGGCCGCCCCGCCATCCTGATCCCGTTTGCCGCCGCCACCGGCGATCATCAGACCGCCAACGCCCAAGGGCTGGCGCAGGCCGAGGCGGCCGTCCTGATCGCGGAATCCGCGCTTGACCCCGCCGGTCTTGCCGCGCACATCGCCGCAATCCTGCAAAACCCGCAGACGGCAACCCAGATGGCCCGCAACGCGCTGGCTCAGGGGCGCCCCGACGCCACCACCCGCCTTGCCGCCCTTGTCGAAACCCTTGCCGTGAAAGAACCCAACCGATGAACGCCACCAAACTGCCCATGGAACTTGGCCCGATCCATTTCGTCGGCATCGGCGGCATCGGCATGTCTGGAATTGCCGAGGTGCTGATCACGCTGGGCTACCGGGTGCAGGGATCGGATTCCAAGGCGTCCAGGATCACCGACCGGCTGGTGAAACTGGGGGCCACGTTCTTTGAGGGGCAGAAGGCGTCCAACCTTGGCAGCGCCGCCGTGGTGGTGATTTCTTCGGCCATCAAGAAGGGCAACCCGGAACTGGAAGAGGCGCGGCTGCGAAAGCTGCCCGTGGTGCGGCGGGCCGAAATGCTGGCCGAACTGATGCGGCTGCGGTCCAACATCGCGATTGCCGGGACGCATGGCAAGACCACGACCACGACCATGGTCGCCACCCTGCTAGACAAGGGCGGCTTGGATCCCACGGTGATCAACGGCGGCATCATCCACGCCTATGGGTCCAACGCGCGCGCGGGCGCGGGCGAGTGGATGGTGGTCGAGGCCGACGAATCCGACGGGTCGTTCAACCGCCTGCCCGCCACGATCGCCATCGTCACCAACATCGACCCCGAACACATGGAGCATTGGGGCACCTTTGACGCGCTGCGCAAAGGCTTCTACGATTTCGTGTCCAACATCCCGTTCTATGGCCTCGCCGTCTGCTGCATCGACCACCCCGAGGTTCAGGCGCTAGTCGGGCGCATCACCGACCGCCGCGTGGTGACCTTTGGCTTCAACGCACAGGCCGACGTGCGGGCCGTAAACCTGACCTATGACAATGGCGTGGCGCACTTTGACGTGGCCCTGCAGGGTGAAGGCCGGGATGATCTGGGCAACTCAGGGATGATCACCGGCTGTACCCTGCCGATGCCGGGCGATCACAACGTCAGCAACGCCCTGTCGGCCATCGCCGTCGCCCGCCATCTGGGCATGAAACGCGACGAGATTCGCGAGGCGCTGGCCGGGTTCGCAGGCGTCAACCGCCGCTTCACCAAAGTGGCCGAGGTGAACGGCGTGACCATCATCGACGATTATGGCCACCACCCGGTCGAGATTGCCGCCGTCCTGCGCGCCGCGCGCCAGTCGACCAAAGGGCGCATCATCGCGGTGCATCAACCGCACCGCTATACCCGCCTCGCGTCGCTGTTCGACGATTTCTGCACCTGCTTCAACGAGGCCGACGTGGTGGCGATTGCCGAGGTTTATGCCGCGGGCGAAGACCCGATCCCCGGTGCGTCGCGCGATGATCTGGTGGCAGGCCTGATCGCCCACGGACACCGCCACGCCCGCGCGATCATGGACGAGGCTGATCTCGCGCGGCTGGTCAAGGAACAGGCCCGCCCCGGTGATATGGTGGTGTGCCTTGGCGCCGGCACGATTTCGGGCTGGGCCAACGGCCTGCCCGCGCGTTTGATCGGGCAGGCGGCATGAGCGGGACGTCAAAAATTTTCGGCGAAAATTTTGGTGCCGGGACGGGTACGGGATGCCTCCTGTCATCAGAAGGCGGAATTTTCGACGAAACTTCCGGGGGGCGGACGGCATGAGCCTGCCCTTGATCCTTGGCTGCCTCTGGGTGCTCGCAACGGCGGTGACCGCCCTGCTGCCGATGCGCCGACAATACGCGCCGGGGATTACGCTTTTGGCATCGGGACCCCTGTTGATTGGCTGGATCGGATGGGAACATGGGCTATGGTTGGGCATCGCGGGGGGATTCGCGCTGTTGTCGATGTTCCGACGCCCGCTGATCTATTTTGTCCGCCGTGCCGTTGGCATGCCTGCACCTGTACCTGCGGATTTGGACGCCACATCGGAAAGGGACCTTGCATGAGCCTTCCTTTCGTCTTTGCGCTGGTCTGGCTGGTCGGAGCCAATCTGATCGCCATGTTCCCGTCGCGCGACCATCACTGGACCAACGCCTACATCCTGATCGCCATCGGCATCCCGTTGGTCGGCTGGTTGACTTGGACGCATGGCCCGATCTGGGGGATGCTGTTTCTGGCTGGCGGGGCAAGCGTGCTGCGCTGGCCGCTGATCTATCTCTGGCGCTGGGTCAAGGCGCGGGTAGGGGCGCAGGAACCGGCAGAATAGGGGGGGGGCGCCCCGGTTCATTGCTTGTTTCACAGGGAAATCCCGAAAGCCGCGACGCCGGGCCCCGGATCGGATCATTGATGAGGAAACAATCGACGCGCGGCTGAAAATCCGCCAGCGCCCGGATGCCGAACACGGCTACATCGCCTCGTTTCGGCTCGTCACGGACCAATCACCGCAGGTCTTGCCCTGACTGACCGAAACTCTTTCCGCGACCCGTTATTTAACCACGCGCCCGCAGGGCTGGGATTTGCGGCGTCGCAAAGCAGGCGCGCCGCATCCGTCCGGCCGCGCCGCTTCAAAGACCGACCCGCGACCGAGGCCCGCTTCGACCGCTTCAATCAGCGCGACCGGCCGGTTTTCCGTCGAACCGGGCGTCAAACCCTGAACCGCAACCGGATGCCAGACCGCGCGAAAAGGTCAGGCCGCAGGCATCCGCGTCTCCGCAAGCTCGACCCAATAGGAGGCACCCACCGGGATCACGTCATCGTTGAAGTTGTATTCCGGGTGATGCACATCCGCCGTGTCGCCGTTGCCGATCTGGATATAGGCGCCGGGGCAGACCTGCAGCATATAGGCAAAATCCTCGCCCCCCATGATGGCGGGCGCGTTGGTGTCGACCATGCCCGACACCTTTCGCGCCACCATCGCCGCGAAATCCGTCTCGTCGGCCGAGTTGACCATCGCCGGATAGCCGGGGTTCCATGCGACATCCGCCCGACCGCCAAAGGCGGCGGCGGTGTTGGTCGCGATGGACTTCAGCCGTTCTTCGGCCAGCTTGCGCAGGGCGGGGTCGAACGTCCGCACCGTGCCGCGCAGTTCCACCCGTTCGGGGATCACGTTCCAAGCCTCGCTTTCGGTTCGGAACGAGGTGACCGACACCACGATCGACTCCATCGGATCGGCATTGCGCGAGGCGATGGTTTGCAGCGTCGTCACGATCTGGCAGGCCATCACCGTGGTGTCGACCGTGGCATTCGGTTTGGCCGCGTGACCGCCCAAGCCTATGACCTGGATGGTGAAATTGTCGGTTGCGGCATAGAACGGCCCCGGTTTTATGGTGAACGTCCCTGCCGCGACGCCGGGTGCGTTGTGCATGCCGTAGATTTCCCTGATGCGGAACCGCTCGATCAAACCGTCCTTGACCATCGCTTCGCCGCCCGCCCCGCCTTCCTCGGCGGGCTGAAAGATCACGGCGACAGACCCGTCGAAATTCCGCGTCTCGGCCAGATATTTCGCAGCCCCCAGCAGCATCGCCGTATGCCCGTCATGGCCGCAGGCGTGCATCTTGCCCGGGGTTTGCGACGCATAGTCCAGCCCCGTCGCCTCAAGGATCGGCAGCGCATCCATGTCGGCGCGCAGGCCGACCACATGGCCCCGGCTGTCGGTGCGGCCCCGGATCACACCCACCACCCCGGTGCGCCCGATGCCCGTCACCACCTCGTCACAGCCAAACTCGCGCAGCTTGGCCGCGACCAGCGCCGAGGTGCGGTGCGTGTCGTACATCAGTTCGGGATGCGCGTGGATATCGCGGCGCCATTCGGTGATTTCGGCGTGCATCTCGGCAAGGCGGTTCTTGATCGGCATGGGGTTCTCCGGAAACTCAGGATTGCAGCACCAGATGGCCCGGTGCGATTTCATTGTAGACCGATGGCGCAGGCTGATGCCCCAGCGGAAAGATCGGCGAGGTGATCGGCGTAAAGCTCAGATCATCCCTGAAGCGGCGGTTGCGCGGATCGGCAATCGGCACGGCAGACAGCAGCGACCGGGTATAGGGATGCTGCGGGTTCTCGAAGATCGCGGAACGCGGCCCGATTTCCACGATGCGGCCCAGATACATGACGCCCACCTGATGCGCGACCCGTTCGACCACGGCCATGTCGTGACTGATGAACAGATAGGACAGGCCCAGATCCTCTTGCAACTCCATCATCAGGTTCAGCACCGCCGCCTGCACCGACACGTCCAGCGCCGACACCGCCTCGTCCGCAACGATCAGCTTGGGGTTGACCGCCAACGCCCGCGCGATGGCGACGCGCTGGCGCTGGCCGCCCGACAACTCATGCGGAAAGCGCGACATGAAATCCCGCGGCAGGCGCACCCGGTCAAAGATTTGCGCCACCCGGTCTTGCAGGTCCGATCCCGAGGCCAGCCCGAAATTCTGGATCGGCTCGGCCACCTGATCGCGCAGCCGGCGGTAGGGGTTCAGCGAGGCGAACGGGTCCTGAAACACCATCTGCATGTCGCGCCGCGCCCGACGCAGATCGTGGCTGTTCAAACCGCGAATGTCCTGCCCGCCGATCCAGATTTCGCCCGACTGCGGCTCGATCAGCCGCAGGATCGACCGGCCCGTGCTGGACTTGCCGCATCCGCTTTCGCCGACCAGCGCCAGCGTCTGCCCGACGTTCAGGGTAAAGCTGACATCCTCGACCGCATGAACCTGCGCCACGGTCCGGCGCAACACACCGCCCTTGACCGGAAAGCGGGTGGTCAGGTGTCTGACCTCCAGCAACACGCGGGGCTTTTTCGTGGTTTGCGGGGTCAAGGCCGTCACCGCCCGCGCCGCCTCGTCGCCGACGATCCGCATCCGTTCGGGGGCAGGCTTGCCGGTCATCTCGCCCAGTTTGGGCACGGCGGCCAGCAGCGCGCGGGTATAGTCCTGCTGCGGGTTCTCGAAAATCTCGGTCACCGTGCCGGTTTCCACGATGCGGCCCCGGTACATCACCACCACGCGGTCGGCCATCTGCGCCACGACCGCCATGTCATGCGTGATGAACAGCACCGCCATGCCCTGTTCCCGCTTCAACCGGTTGATCAGCGCCAGAATTTCCGCCTGAATCGTCACGTCCAGCGCGGTGGTCGGCTCGTCCGCGATCAACAGGCGCGGCTCGCAGGCCATTGCCATCGCGATCACCACGCGCTGCCGCATGCCTCCCGACAATTCATGCGGATACTGGCGCAACCGCCGCTCCGGCTCGGGGATGCGCACGCTGCGCAGCAGGTCAAGCGCGCGGGTGCGGGCCTCGGCGGCCGACAGCCCCTTGTGCAGGATCAGCCCGTCGGTCAACTGCCGTTCGACCGTGAACACCGGGTTCAGGCTGGTCATCGGCTCCTGAAAGATCATCCCGATCTCGTTGCCGCGCACGACCTGCATGACCTCCGGCGTCGCCGCCGCAAGGTCCAGCACCGACCCGTCAGGCCGCACGAAAGACAGCCCACCCCCGGCGATTACCCCCCCGCCGAACTCGACCAGCCGCATCAGCGACAGCGAGGTGACCGATTTGCCCGACCCGCTTTCCCCCACGACGCAGACCGTTTCGCCGGGCTGAATGGCAAAGCTGACATCCTCGACGCCGACCACCATCCCGCTGTCGGTGGCAAATTGGACCTTCAGATGATCGACCGTAACCAGCGCGCCCGTCATTTCGACCTCGGATCAAGGACATCCCGCAGAACGTCGCCAAACATGTTCAGCCCCAGCACGGTGGCCGCCACCGCCAGCCCCGGCACAAGGGCGGTCCACGGCGCGATGTCCAGATAGTCGCGGCTGGCCTGAATCATCAGACCCCAGCTTGCGGCGGGGGGTTGGGTGCCAAGCCCCAGAAACGACAGCCCCGCCTCGGCCAGAATGGCGAAGGCCAGACTGATGGTCGCCTGCACGATCACGGCGGGCATGATGTTGGGCAGGACATGGCGGATCAGGATCATCAGGTTGGTGGTGCCCGACGCCCGCGCCGCCTCGACATAGGGCATCTGTGCGACGCGCAACGCCTCTCCCCTTATGATGCGCGCCAGATACGGCGTGAAGGCCACGCCGATGGCGATGATGGTGTTTTGCAGGTTCGGCCCCAAAATCGCGGAAATCGTCAGCGCCAGCAGCAGCGCCGGAAAGGCCAGCAGCGTATCGACCAGCCGCATCAGCACATTGTCGATCCATCCGCCGAAATAGCCCGACACCATGCCCAAGGGCAGGCCGATCACCACGCTCATCAGCACCGCCGTCAGGGCGATTTCCAGCGAGGTGCGGCTGCCCAGCATCACGCGATAGAACAGATCGCGCCCCAACTGGTCGGTGCCGAACGGGTGGGTCAGCGAAGGACCCGACAGCCGCGCCGTCATGTGCATCCTGGTCGCCAGTTCCGGTGCGATCAGGATCGGGGCCAGTATCCCGATCAGGATGATCGCGCCGACCAGCCCGACCCCCAACAGACCCTTGAAGCTGCGGAATTTCCTCATGGATCAACCCAGCCGGATGCGCGGATCGACCACGACGTACAACAAATCCACGATCAGATTGGTCAGCATCACCACCGCCGCCACGACAAACACCGTCGCCTGGATCAGCGGCATGTCGCGGTTCAGCAGCGCCTGATAGGTCAGCCAGCCCATGCCGGTGTAATTGAACAGCGATTCCATGACGATGATCGACCCGAACAGATAGCCGATCTGCAACCCCGCGATGGTGATGACCGGGCCGATGGCATTGGCCAGCGCATAGCGCCACACGACGGTGCGTTCCGACAAGCCCTTGGCGCGGGCGACGCGGATGAATTCCTGCCCCAGAATCCCGGTCATCGTCGATCGCGTCATCCGCGTCAGATGCGCCATCAACCCAAGACCCAGCGCCAGCGACGGCAAAAACGCATGATAAACCGCCTTGGGAAAATCCTGAAACGGGTCGGCAAAGCCCGACGACGGAAACCACCCCAGCCCCCGCGCAAAGACAAGGATCATCACGATCCCCCAAAAGAAATCCGGCAGGCTGACCCCCAGAAGGGCGGTCGACGAACTGGCGGTGTCCTGCCACTTGTCGCGGTGCACGGCGGCCCACACGCCCAGCGGCACCGCCAGCGCCAACGCAATCGTCATCGACATCACCACGATCAACGCCGATGCCGTGATCTTCTGCCCCAGCAATTCGGCAATCGGTTTCTTAAAGATCAGGCTGTTGCCCCAATCCCCGGTCAGCATGCCCCCCACCCAGCGCCCGTACTGCACCAGCAGCGGGTCGTTCAGACCCAAAGACTGCCGCAATCCCTCCAGCGCTTCGGGGTTCGACTGGGTGCCCATGATCATCATCGCCACATCGCCGGGCAGAATGTTGGTGACGCCGAACGTCACCAGCGTGATCAGGAACAGCGTGAAGATCACCGACAAGAGCCGGTTGAGAATATAGGTCATCGAGGTGCCCCGAATAAGGACCGGCGGGCCGGGTCGGCCCGCCGGAAATGTGTCAGGCCTTCAGCCACACCTTGTGGAAGTTCAGGTTCGACCCGTTGGGATGCACCACGGTATCCAGCCCCATCACCGTCGGCTGCGCCCCGATGGTGCCATTGCGGAACCACAGGATGATGTCGTGCGCCTCGTCGAAGATCTGCTGCTGCACCGCCTTGTAGATCTCGGCGCGGCCAGCATCGTCCACCGTCACGCGGGCCTTGGCCGTCAGCTCGTCGATGACCGGATCGTTGATGGCGCGGTAGTTGAAGGCACCCGTCGAATTCCACACGCTGAAATACAGGAAATCGCTTTCCCACAGCGTGAAGAAGTTCATCATCGTCATCTGATAGTCCTTGTCGACCCAGCATTGCGACAGCCAATCGGCCCATGTCAGTTGCTCGATCGTCAGTTCGACCCCGGCTTCGCGGAACCATTCGACCAGAATCTGCGCGGTTTCGATGTGGTAGGGATAGTTGGTCGTGGCCTTGAACACGATTTTCAGGCTGCCTTCGGGATAGCCCGCTTCGGCCAGCAACGCCTTG
>Ga0105045_10005398_pt1 | contig 11260 bp, 1 predicted proteins | sample MAT02_FD_78089 | JGI IMG/M metagenome (GOLD analysis project Ga0105045, IMG submission 78089) | Freshwater microbial communities from Lake Fryxell liftoff mats and glacier meltwater in Antarctica - MAT-02 (megahit assembly) | ecosystem: Environmental > Aquatic > Freshwater > Ice > Liftoff... | reverse complement strand
TAACTGGTTTAAATACAGAGAGTTGTATCTTCAACTGTCGTTGCATACGCGTGAGTTCGAGCAGGCTGCTGAGGTGCTGGATGGCACTTTGAACCATGCTAGGTTTGAGTTTTTGCCCGAAAATGTAAAAGAGATTTGGCGGATATACGAGGCGTATGTACACTATTTGATTTTAGCAGGGAAGGCACCGGAAAAGACGCCTCGTCAAAAGTTTAAATTAGCCAAGTTTATCAACGATACGCCTATTTTTTCCAAAGATAAAAGTGGTATCAACATCGCCATCATCGTGGTAAAAATCTTGTTGATGTTGCAAGAGCGTCGTTTTTCGCAGTTGTTGGATGAGGTAGAAGCCATTGAGCAGTATTGTTATCGCTATTTGCGGGGCGACAATGCTCAGCGGAGTTATGCCTTTATTAAAATGTTGTTGCATATCCCGACCAGTGGTTTTGATGCAGCGCAGAGCATTGCCAAGGCAGAGCGTTATTTGCAAAAACTGCATGAAACGCCCCTACAAATTGCCAACCAAACCCATGAAATAGAGGTCATTCCCTACGAAATTTTATGGGAAATTGCCATTGATGCCCTAAAATCAGGGAAATAGGCAGTTGAATATAGGTAACAGTTTTTGAAAATAAATTATGTGCAACTAAATGACAATCAAATGTTTAATCATTTTTTTTCAGGTTTCTTCACCTGATTTTAGCGTAACAAATTAGGTGTTTCTGTTGCTTTTTCTTTGGTGTGTGCGGCGTTTCTTTGACCCAGGGTTTGCGGACTTTTTAACAGCGGATTGCATTATTGGTCCGCAAACTCAATTTTTTACTTTCTAATCTTTAACCCGCCTATGGATTTCCTAACGAAAAGTGTCGTGGTGTGTTTTGCACAGGTTACTGGCACTGGAATTGTTGACACCACTCAGGTGTAAAGCGTCGGGCAACGCTATTTTTCTCCTTTTTTTCCTTATAATCTTCTTGCAATGCACAACGCCGTTTCTCGATACGCTCAAGAAGCGGCGTTGCATTTTAGGCTCTCCCCCACAAAAAGGGCTGAAAGCCCGCCCCTCATCAACCATGGCCAACGGCCATGGTCGCAACATGCAGCCCCACCCCACAAACAGGGCCGAAGGCCCGCCCATCATCAACCATGGCCAAAGGCCATTGGGTGCATGGCCAAAGGCCATAGGGGGCATGGCCAAAGGCCATGCGGGATAATGGCCAACGGCCATTTAGGTCCCAAATGTAACAAATCCATTTATTTTGAAGGGTTGTAATTATTTGATAATCAATTAATTGGATGTAATATCTCACATTTTACCCAGCGCGTTCGGCGTAACGTCCCCTGCGTTTCTGTTGGCGATACCCTCACCAATAGGTCAGACTTTTGAGGCATCAATTTAATCATAATCAAATTTGCCTTCACTCATGAAAAGTTTGTACATCTCCTTCGCTCTCCTATTTGCTCAATACGATACCATTATTGTGGACACCACCATGGTTTAAGTCGCTCACCACAATAATCAGTCGTCATGATGCAGAATCAAAATCGGTTATTACCCAGTTTGCCCTTGCGCAGTGCGCTCCGGCAAGAGATCAAAATGGAAGTAGTTTTTGGCACACCCAGTCAAAATTGTATTGGCTCAGGGGTGTGTATGGTAATGAGTCGTTTGCCGCGAGCACAGGTTTTGCCTTGCCCGCATGCGCCGGCTTGGATTTCATATCAACCAGGCCGACTGGTATTCCGCTTTCAAAAAACCGAAGTCTTGCGTGAAGACTCGATTCGGCGTTTTTCTACGCCCTTTTTTCTCGTCAACGAGGCATTTTACTTACCTCGAATTGCTGCCCGTCAGTTGGGTTTGCCGAGTTCTTGTGTACCGCCAGGCGTGTACGCCCTAGAGCAGACGGCAAAGGATTGGATTATTGCATTTAATTTTCAGCATTAAAACAAATTTTGCTGTTTAAAATAAAGAGAATCAATGACTTGAATAAAATTTCAAGTCATTTCAAGATATGTGAATAAAATTAGGTGGAGACCTGTTCCGTAACATTTTGCTTGGCTCGCTCAACGAAAAAGATCGTTGACGAGCCAGCAATAACGGTACGGATTGCTGGCCTAATTTGACAAGACAAAATACATGCTTCCACTGTAAGTCAATATTCTGAAATGCAACACAAACTGTCCAATTCTTTTGAGACTCGAATGCCCTCCAGCGGGGGGCTTTGGTCGTTGTGGCCGGTGTTAGTGTTGGTGGCGGGCTGTTTTTCTGGATCATCATTTTCCCGAAATTTATCCATAGCGTCCGTTGGACATCCATTTGCGCTGAGGCCTATCCAAATTCTTCCTACCGCTCAGTCGAGTGGTTTGTGGGGCTCTTCAGCCCAATCTGCGCTGCCTTTTTATAGTGCAACTCGCTTTTGTATATCCGACTGGCTTTGGCCATTTATCCGAGGGAGGGATGGGCCCGAACCAACGATGTATCCATTGCGACGCTAGGGGTCGGATGGATTTCCAAATTTGACAAAACATTCATTTTTAACAAATTAACTAATCTCTCATGAAAAAAGTTTACTTACTTTCGGCAGTAAGGAATACGCAACAAGCCATTGAGGCCACTGCGGAACTGCCGAAAAGAAAAATTTTCGATCGGATTATCCCCATCCTTTTCCTTCCCCTTGTGTTGTTGCTCGGCTCGCTCACTGCGTCGGCACAGTCGGGTACTGCTTTCCGCGATTTTGATGGCAGCGGCACCAAGAGTGGTGCTGAACCAGGGGTACAGGGCGTTGTTGTGAAATTATATGCCAACGCGGCGTTACCGGCCAAAGACCAACTGATTGGTACGGCGGAGACCAACGCATTGGGTAATTTTAATTTTGCCGTCAACCTGAGCAGTGGTCGTGCCGCCAACGCGGGCGAATTGGTGCGGATTGAGTTTGAAATCCCCAATTCGTTTGAATGCTCTTTAGCCGATAATGTGGATTTTGAAGGCCTTTCGGGGGCTATTTTTGGTTCCAGCGTGCAATTTATCACGGGTCAACAGAATAATCTACGTTTTGCTATCAACTATCCCGGGCAGTGGGTGGAGAACCCCAATCCAGATGTCTTTTTGCCATGTTATGGCTTTGGTGATCCTTTTGTGCCTGGAAGCAATGCAACTAATGAGCCAGCCTTTGTAACCTATAAATATTTACAATCAGGTATTCCTGCCGTCCATAGTGGTGGTCAGCCTGGCGTGCCTCAGGCAGATAAGCTCGCGACCGTTGGGGAAGTAGGTTCCTTGTATGGAACGGCGTATTCTCGCCCTGGGAAAGTGATTTTTACGTCTGCCGTCATTCGCAGACACTGTGGTTTGGGCCCATTAGGTCCCGGTGGTATTTATTTGATAGATCCGAACGCACCTGGCGCGGATAAAACGACTGACTTTTTGGATTTAGATGCCATTGGTATTCATACTTGGGACCATACCCAAATTGCGTATCCCGCCAACCCAGGCAATAACACCAGTCCTGTAACAGGCTATGTGGGCACCAACGCAGAGCGGGGGCTTCCAGGCGATCGCTTCACACCCAGCACCGATTATGCAGCGGGCGACCAAGTAGGTAAAGTCTCCTTGGGAGATATTGATATCTCCGATGATGGGCGATACCTATATGTAATGAACCTGTGGGACCGTAAAATATATGAAATTGATTTGGTGGATGGACGCAATCCGCAAGCACCCACTTTAGGAAATGTAGGGCAGCGCGTCCGGAGTTGGGATGCTCCAGACCCTGGAATAAATGCCAACCAAGGCGAACACCGCCCTTGGGGTTTGAAATATTTCCGTGGAAAACTCTATGTAGGGGTCGTGTTGTCGGGCCAGAATGCTGCAGGTAATGTTGTTTCTCCTGTAATTAACGGTAATGGCTCCGAACTTCGGGGCTATGTGTATGAGTTTGACCCGGTAACGCAAGCTTTTACGGCACCCTTGTTGAATTTTAGTTTTATATATGGCCGCGAACGCCCTTGGATTCCTTGGGGATATAGCACAGTCAGTGGCCTGAGCCGTTATTTCTCTGGCCCTGAGCGCGAAATCGCAGAGCCGATTATCGCAGATATTGAATTTGACGACGAAGGAAATATGTTGATTGGTGTATTAGACCGAAAGGGACACCAATACGCCATCAATACCAATGACTATAGCGGGAACCTCGTCTTCTACGAGTATGCATCTGCTGGCGAATTACTACGCGCCAATGCAAGCCAAGTAAATGGCCAGTGTATTTATACCATTGTGACACGCCCCGGTACGGCGGATTATTACAATGATAACCTCTTCCACGCCGAATCGGTACAAGGTCCGCTAGCAGTCCTGCCCGGTGGAGGAGATGCGATTGCTGTTTGGCTTGACCCTGTTGCCATTCGTTCGGGCGGTACAATTCGGCTAAATAACACTACGGGTGCACAGGTGGCAAATTCTGCGTACGAAGTTTTTGATGACCGTTTTACCTTAAATAACCCAGGTGCTGCCGCTAGTAAAGCCAATGGCTTGGGCGATGTAGAACTAGGCGGTGAAAGTGCGCCGGTGGAAGTAGGTAACCTACTTTGGGCAGATTTTGACGGCGATGGTATTCAGGATAGTGGAGAGCCCGGGCTGGCAGGGGTAGATATCCAGTTGAAAACTGTGGGTGGTACTGTACTGGCTACTGCTACTACCAACAACAATGGTAACTACTTCTTCAACCAAACCAACGTAACAGACGGCGACCCCAATACCCCCGGCAATCAGCCTGGACTGTTGTCGAATTTTGATTACAGAATTTGCATTCCTGCTTCGGAATTTGCCACTGGCGGGCCGCTGTTTAATTTCAACATAAGCCCTCCAAATCAGGTCGGTACAGGTTTGGCCGATTACAGCGATAGTGATGGCGAATTGCAACCCAATGGGGATTTACTCATCATGATTACTACGGATGATCCGGGCGAAAACAACAACCGGTATGACTTTGGCGTCATTCCAACGGATTACGGTGATTTGCCCAATACCTACGGAACAACCGTAAGTAATAATGGTCCTTGGCACTGGGTTTCTTCGGCCCTGAAACTGGGCAATTGTGTAGATGCCGAACTAAACGGACAGCCTGAACCGATGGCTGGACAAATGGTGGGTGGCGACGATAATAATGCCGGCATTGGCCAAGCGGGTGCTTGCACCGGAAACGGCGATGACGAAAACGGAATCGTTTTTGAAACACCCATGATTCCGGGCGCAGAAGCCTGCGTTCGTATCACAGCCATGAACATGACTACGGCCTCCGCAGTATTGCAAGGCTGGGTTGATTTCAACGGCAACGGTACTTTTGAAGCTGGCGAACAACTGACCACTGGGGATTTCGCTCCAGCTGGAGTAGTGATTCCCGTTGGCGGCGTCAATGCCGAATTGTTCTGTTTTACCGTTCCCGCTAACGCCACTTTTCAAGGTGGACAGGCAATGTCGCGTTTCCGTTTGTCGGAAACAGGCGGCCTTGGTACAGGGGGGGCCGGTGGCTTCGGTGAGGTAGAAGATTACAAAATTAACTTGGCCAAGGTGGGCAGCCTCGTTTGGAATGATTACAACAACGACGGTATTCAAAACGAACCCCTCTCGGCAGGCGTCAATAATGCCAATGTACAATTAGTATGGGCGGGTCCGGATGCCAACTTCATTACGGCTGATGACAACCGTACTTACACCACCGCAACGGCTACGGCCAATGGCGCCAATGGTATTTACGATTTTTGCGGTCTGGTTGCGGGCGTGTACAGATTGAGTGTGCCAGTAAGTCCACTCGGTATTCCAACCGTGCTGAACAATGGCAACGACGTAACCGACGCCGATGATCCTACGGGTGTGATGGTTAACATCCCGTCCAACTTCGTGCTTCCTACCGGTGAAAATGGCATGGGCGACAATCCAGGCGGCACCAATGGATTCCCAGATTCTCGCGACAACTTGACTTTTGACTTTGGTTATGTAGGACTTGACTATGGTGATTTGCCCGATTCTTACGGCACCACCGAAGCCAATCAAGGCCCTGCACACGTCACCACGCCCGACCTGTACCTCGGTACTTGTGTAGATGGTGAGCAAAATGGACAACCCGATCCGATGGCTGGCCTCATGGCTGGCGGCGACGATAACAATGCGGGTAACGGTACACAAGGCACTTGCAGTCCAGCGGGCGATGACGAAAACGGAGTCGTTTTTGAAACGCCAATGGTACCCGGCAGTGTGGCTTGTATCCGCGCAACGGCTACCAACAATACAGGTGGAAACGCCTATCTGCAAGGATGGGTAGATTTCAACGGCAATGGCACTTTTGATGCCAATGAAGCCCTCACTTCCCTCGATTTTGTGGGAGATGGCGCCGTTATTCCAAATGGTGGCGTGGTAAATGTACGCTATTGCTTCAATGTTCCGGCGGATGCCGACTTTACGGGTGGACAAGCGATGGTTCGTTTCCGTTTGTCACCTCAGGGCGATTTGCCGTCAGGCAATCCTACTGGTTCAGTTCCTCCCTTGGGTGAGGTAGAAGATTACAAAGTACCTCTAACTAAAATGGGTAACTTAGTATGGTGGGATGCTAACAACAACGGTCAGCAAGATGCAGGAGAGGTAGGCCTGAACGGCGTACAAGTACAACTTACTTGGTTTGGCCCAAACGGCGTGGCCGGCGGTGGCGATGATGTTGCTTACAACACCACAACATCCAACATGGGCGGCGATGGTGTGTATATGTTTCTTGGCTTAAGCCCTGGCAATTATGGCGTGACCATTCCTAACCCTCCTCCTGGATTTACGCCTACTTTGGCGAATGTTGGCAATGATGTAACGGACTCAGACGACCCGAACATGCAAACGTTTACGGTTCCGAATCCGCCAACCACTTTGCCTACTGGTGAAAATGGTATCAATGACAATCCGAATGATCCCAATTTCCCGGACAATCAGAATGATTTGACCCATGACTTTGGCTACACAGCCCTTGACTTTGGAGATTTGCCCGATACGTATGGCACGACACAGGGTGCCAATGGCCCCGTGCACTTGTTGAACTCCAACCTCTACCTCGGTACTTGTGTAGACGGCGAAACCAACGGTCAGCCAGAACCCATGGCGGGCTTGATGGCTGGCGGCGACGATAACAATCTCAATGCAGTAGCGCGTTATGGCGCTTGCAGCAATGGCGATGATGAAAATGGCATTGTGCTCTTTGAAACCCCGCTCATTCCGGGTTACACGGCTTGTATCCGCGTGACTGCAACCAATTCAACGGGTGCAAACGCAGTGTTGCAAGGCTGGATAGACTTTAATGGCAATGGCTCATTTAATGTAGGCGAACAACTCACCACTGGAAACTTTGGTCCAACGGGCGCAGTCATTCCAAACGGTGGTGTGGTGAATCAACTCATGTGTTTCGAAGTACCGGCCAACGCTACCTTCAATGGTGGTCAGGCCATGGCGCGTTTCCGTATTTCTACTACTGGTGGTCTTACACCGGGCGGCCCAGCCAATGGCCCGTACCCTATTGGTGAAGTAGAAGACTATAAAGTAGCGGTGGCCAAAATTGGCACCTATGTTTGGAACGACAACAACAACGACGGTCTCCAAAACGAGCCAGGAACCAATGGCCTAAATGGCGTATTGGTACGAATGGTATGGGGTGGACCCGATGGTGATATTATTACCCTCGGCGACAACCGGACTTACGAAACCACAACGGCTGCTATGGGTGGCAACAACGGCCAGTACATGTTCTGGGGCTTGACGCCCGGCGCGTACAGAGTCAGCGTACCTACCAATCCAACCGGTTTTGTACCAACACAACTCAATCAAGGTGGCAATGAAAACCAAGACGCCGACAACAACACCGGCGAAATGGTGATGATTCCGGTATTGCCCGGCTTGCCTATTGGTGAAAATGGTACAGGCGATAACCCAGGTGGTTTCAACAACTTCCCGGATGCACAAGACAACCTACAAGTTGACTTCGGTTTTGTAGCCTTGGATTACGGCGATTTGCCCGATACCTACGGTACAACCGATGGCAGTGCGCTTGACGGCCCAGTACACACCATTAACCCAGCCCTCAAACTCGGTGCCCGTGTGGACTCCGATGCAGACGGACAGCCCGACCCAATGGCCGGTTTATTGAGCGGTGGTGACGATAACAATACAGGTGGTTACAATGAAGGGGGCGCGGGCGATGACGAAGACGGTATCGTCTTCGAATCTCCGATGGTACCTGGCAACCAAGCTTGTATTCGCGTAACTGCGATGAATATGTTTACCGCTCCTGCGGTACTTCAAATGTGGATTGACTTCAATGGCGACGGCGATGTAGCCGATGCAGGAGAAGCCATCACAACGGGTGCTTTCAATGCTGCTGGTGGTGGTGCAGTAGTGCCTGCTGGTGGCTTGACGAATGCACAATTGTGCTTCAATGTACCTGCAACGGCCACGTTTACAGGTGGTAATGCATTCGCTCGTTTCCGTATTTCACCTGCGGGTAATTTGCCAGCAAATGGACCGGAAAACATGCCGTTCCCGATTGGTGAGGTAGAAGATTACCAATTGCCGCTGTCAAAAATCGGCAACTACGTATGGAACGACAACAACAACGACGGTCTTCAAAACGAACCCAACACCAACGGCCTTAACGGCGTAAACGTGCGACTGGTTTGGTTCGGTACGAATGGCGTAGTAGGCGGAGGCGACGATGTTACCTACACCGTTACGACCTCTAATATGGGCATCAATGGCCAGTACATGTTCGTGGGTCTTACACCCGGAATGTACGAACTGAGCGTACCAACCAACCCAGTGGGCTTTATCCCCACGCAGTTGAATCAGGGTGCCAACGATGTGATTGATTCCGAAAATCCTGCTGGCACAATAGTGGCCATTCCGAATCCGCCGACAACTTTGCCTACGGGTGAAAATGGTACAGGCGACGTTCCGAATGACCCGAATTTCCCGGACAATCAGAATGATTTGACCTACGATTTCGGTTTTGTGAGCGTGGATTACGGTGATTTGCCGAACACCTACGGCACCGATATTGCCTCCAATGGTCCAAAACACATTGTGAACCCCAACCTCAAATTGGGTATCAGCGTGGACGGTGAACTCAATGGTCAGCCGGAAGCAATGGCTGGCTTTATGACCGGTGGCGACGACAACAACCAAGGGGGCTACAACGAAGGTGGCGCGGGCGATGACGAGAACGGTATTGTATTCAGAACCCCGATGATTCCGGGCTTTGAGGCTTGCCTGACCGTTACGACCATGAACACAACCAATTCTGACGCACGGCTGCAAATTTGGATTGACTTTAATGGCGACGGCGACCTGAATGACGCAGGTGAACTGCTCAATACAGGTGCATTTGCGCCAGCAGCCGGTGCGCTCATCACGGGCGGCACACAAGTACAAGATTACTGCTTCATCGTTCCTGTGGATGCTACATTTGCAGGAGGAGCAGCATTTATGCGTGCTCGTATTAGCCCGAATGGCAACCTGACCGCAGGCGGCCCAGCGGCCATGCCTTACCCGATTGGTGAGGTAGAAGATTACAAAATTCCAGTAGCGAAAGCGGGTAACTTGGTGTGGATTGATGCCAACACCGATGGTTTGCAAAACGAACCACCCCAATTGGGTATTGACAATGTAACGGTTCAACTGCTTTGGGCAGGTACGGACGGAATTATCCAAACTCCTGCCAACGCGTTGGTGCCTTCTGGCGACGACCGTATTTACACCGATGTTACAGAAACCGTAGCGGGTGTAAAAGGTAAATACCTATTCTGTGGTTTGACGCCGAATCAGAACTTCCAGATGCGCGTTCCGCCATTTGGCTACGTTCCGACACTGAATATCAACGTGGGTGGCAATGCCTTTGATGTGATTGATGCCGACCAGCCGTTGGGCGTGGCATTCTCGACCAACAACCTTTCACCGGGCAATATGCCGATTGGTGAAAATGGTATAGGCGACGCGCCAAACGTAATTGCGGCTCATCCCGACAATCAAATCAACCAAACCTTCGACTTTGGTTATTTAGGATTTGATTTTGGTGACTTGCCCAATACTTATGCTACGACCCAAGCCGCCAATGGAGCGGTACACACCGTTACGCCAGACCTATATTTGGGTTCTTGTGTGGACGTGGATATTGACGGACAGCCAGAAGCGATGGCCGGCTTTATGACCGGTGGTGACGATGGCAATGCAGGTCCCGGTTCACTGGGTATTTGCTCGCCACTTGGCGACGATGAAAATGGTATCACATTCCCAACACCATTGATCCCAGGCAATACCGCTTGTGTAAAAGTAACAGCCCGCAACAATACCGGCGGGCCTGCTTTCCTCCAGGCTTGGATAGATTTCAACGGCAACGGTACCTTTGAAGCCAATGAGCAACTTACTACGGGCAACTTTGCTCCAGCGGGTGCTAGCATTCCGAATGGTGGCGTGACCAACCAGAATTTCTGCTTCGATGTGCCGGTTACGGCTACCTTCAATGGTGGAAACCTGTTTGCTCGTTTCCGTATCTCTAAAAATGGCGGCGTATTGGCTACTGGCCCAGCCATTCCGGGCAACGGCCAGTTCCCGAATGGTGAGGTAGAAGACTACAAACTGCCACTTGCCTTGGTGGGCAACTATGTTTGGATGGATAATCCAGACATCGAAGGCGACCAAGATGCGACAGAAATGCCCTTGGCCAACGTTAAAATCAACTTGACTTGGGCAGGTGAAAATGGCGTGTTTGAAACGGCTGCCAACAGCGGAACACCGGCTGGCGACGACCGTGTGTATATGGTTACGACCAACGCTTTGGGCTACTACGAATTCCGTGGTATGATTCCGAGCACCAACTACCGTATGTTGACCGATAAATATACGGCTGCGGACGGTGTAGCGGGTGCTTTGATTAACCCAGTCAATAAGATTCTGACGATTCCGAATCTTCCTGGGAATGACAACATTGACAGCGATGGTACGCCACTCATTGCAGTGAGCATTCCTAACCTAACCAATGTATTCTTGCCAACGGGCGAAAACGGCCTGCAAGACAACACGCCCACGGGCTTCCCAGACAATCAGACCAATGTGTCGCTTGACTTCAGCTTTATTGATGAGCCAAAAATCAACGCGGCGATGGCGATTGTAGGATTTGTTGCAACGGTGTGCGGCGAATTTGCAGCCATCATGGATTTGTGCATCAAAAACACCTCTACGGCTCCT
>Ga0105045_10005396_pt1 | contig 11262 bp, 12 predicted proteins | sample MAT02_FD_78089 | JGI IMG/M metagenome (GOLD analysis project Ga0105045, IMG submission 78089) | Freshwater microbial communities from Lake Fryxell liftoff mats and glacier meltwater in Antarctica - MAT-02 (megahit assembly) | ecosystem: Environmental > Aquatic > Freshwater > Ice > Liftoff... | reverse complement strand
GCATGTCTTCGTAAAAATCACTTATATATGGGTTGTCTTCCACATCCTCGTAGTGAGGCTCGTATTTGTAATGGCGAGCCAATAAAGTAGTGAGGGTAGTTTTTCCTGATCCAATGTTTCCTGCTATCGCTAAATGCATATTCTTTTATTTCTTAAACTAATCTACAATTTTATGCTATTGTCCTTAATTTCCTAAGAGTGTGGAAATGTTTTAATGAATGGACTGTCAGTAACATGTGCGTATACTGAAAAAATACTTTATTTGCTGTTCGATTAATTTACAATAAGTACTATGAATAGCTATAGAATTGAGCATGATTTTTTGGGAGAAAAACAGCTATTAAATTCTGTTTATTACGGAGTTCAAACAGCACGTGCTATCGAAAATTTTTACATAACAGGATTACCCGTTTCACGCGAACCGCTTATGATACAAGCATTTGGATATGTAAAAAAAGCTGCTGCATTTGCCAACAGAGATTGTGGGGTAATAACCGAAGTAGAGGCTTATGCCATTGGTAAAGCGTGCGACCAATTGATTGAAGGAAAATGGCTGGACCAATTTCCAACTGATATGATTCAAGGTGGAGCAGGCACCTCGGTAAATATGAATGCCAATGAAGTTATTGCCAATATAGGGTTGGAAATAATGGGTTACTCAAAAGGCGATTATGAGCACTTGCACCCCAATAATCACGTAAACTGTTCTCAATCTACCAACGATGCTTACCCTACAGCCTTTAGAATTGCACTTTATAAAAAAATAGAGCACATGATAAAAGCAATGGAGGTACTACGTGATGCCTTCGCTAAAAAAGGTCTTGAATTTAAACGCGTTCTTAAAATGGGACGTGCACAGTTACAAGATGCCGTGCCTATGACGTTGGGTGCAGAATTTCAAGGATTCTCTGTAACCATAACAGAAGATATACAACGCCTGCGCGAAGCTCAAAAATTAATTCTTGAGATTAACATGGGTGCTACAGCTATTGGAACTTCAATCAATGCACCAGAAGGTTACCCTAAATTAGTTACTAAGTACCTAAAAGAAATTACAAATATTCCTGTAGTATTGGCCGAAGACCTTATAGAAGCTACCTCCGATACCGGTGCCTATGTTCAAATATCAGGTGTGATGAAACGATGTGCGGTGAAACTTTCTAAAATATGCAACGATTTAAGGCTTTTATCTTCGGGGCCGAGGACCGGGTTTAACGAAATAAATTTACCGTCATTGCAGCCAGGTTCATCTATTATGCCTGGAAAAGTAAATCCTGTAATACCAGAAGTGGTAAACCAAACTGCTTATTATGTTATTGGCGCTGATGTTACCATAACAATGGCTGCTGAGGCTGGCCAACTTCAACTCAATGTGATGGAACCTGTGATTGCATTTAGTTTGTTTACTTCGCTTAGTTATTTAGAAAATGCATGTTATGCGCTTCAAGCCAAATGTGTGGATGGAATTACCGCCAATGAAGATCATTGCTATAATATGGTAATGAACAGTATTGGTATTGTAACTGCGTTAAATCCTATTCTTGGCTATGAAGAATGCTCTTCTATTGCAAAAGAAGCGCTTAAATCCGGAAAACCGGTGCATGACATTGTTGTAGTTGAACGTAAATTAATTACCCAACAAAAGTGGGATGAGATTTATTGCTTAGAGAATTTAATCAATCCTAAGTTTATTCAATAGTTACCTATTCTTTACCAATTGGAACATAAACTACATACTTTTGAATAGGTAACTATAAAACATTTTACCACGTATATTGTCATTATTTACAATGAAACCACACATACTTGAAGTCACAACAATCATCAATAAGCCGATTGCCGAAGTTTTTGATTTTTTTAGCAAGGCAGAAAACCTAAACGCGCTTACCCCTCCCGAATTGGAATTTAAAATTCTTAGTCCACTCCCAATAGAAATGAAGCCAGGTGCATTAATTGATTACCGCATCAAATTAAACGGCATTCCTTTTAACTGGAGAACAGAAATTTGTGTGTGGGAACCAGGAAAAAAGTTTGTAGACCAACAAATAAAAGGTCCTTATGTGCGTTGGCACCATACGCATTCATTTGTAGACAAGGGTCATTTTACCGAAATGACTGACAGAGTTGAATACCTCTCGCCAGGTTGGATTTTAGAGCCTATTGTTCACAACCTTATTGTAAAAAAACGAGTGGAGGCAATTTTTAAATATAGAGAAAAGAAGTTGTCTGAGCTATTTAAGTGATACCAAAAGAAAAAGACGATTCGATTGTAAAATCTACCCAAAAATGCGAGCATTGCTCCTATTGGACTGATGGCAAGAAATCTTTTTGTAGCGAATGTGGCGAAATATTAGACCTAGCTCATCGCAAAGAGAGATCAGATCTCGAAAAAAAATGGCAAGAATGGTCGGCTTTCATGCAATATGTGAAGTTGAAGGGATCCGATAAAAATATGTTTCTCTTATTTCTTGAAAAATGTATTCAAACAGGACAATTTATACTCACCATTATTATTGTTATTGTAACGCTTATTTTATTTTTAATACCTGGATGAACTACAGTATATTAGCTTGGGGAGTTTTTATATTTACATGGATAACATTCCATGCCCTATGCACTTTAACTAACCTTTTTATTCCATTATTAAATAATTATTTAGATGATTTTCTTTTTTTGCCCATAATACTTGGCTTTGCGCTTATTTTACAAAGATATTATATAAGCAGTAATCCATGCTTTTGTTTTTCAAATAAACAAATTATGTATACTATCGTGTATTGTTTTATTGTGTTTGAATTACTATTACCTACTGTAAACAAAAAATTTACACGGGATTTGTTTGATTTAGGTGCATATGCAGTTGGGGCGTTATTTTTTCATCTGATCATAAATAAGTCCAAACCCAACTCAGCGATAAACTGATTGCAAATAGTTTCCCACAATAAAGTGCTTTCCATTGCTTTTGTGATGTAATTGTTAATTTTGCAGTATGGAAAATTTTGTGGTTTCAGCCCGAAAATACAGACCAGCAACGTTTGAAAGTGTGATTGGTCAGGAGCATATTACCAATACACTTAAAAATGCCATTAAGAATAACCAACTAGCCCACGCATTTCTATTTTGCGGTCCTCGCGGTGTGGGTAAAACTACTTGTGCCCGCATTTTAGCCAAAACAATAAATTGCCTTCATATTACTGCCGATTCAGAGGCTTGCAATGAATGTGATAGCTGCAAGTCGTTTAACCAAAATGTTTCCTTTAACATTTATGAATTGGATGCCGCATCCAATAATTCGGTTGATGATATTCGAGGGCTGGTTGAACAGGTTCGTTATGCCCCGCAAGGTGCAAAGTATAAAATTTATATTATTGATGAGGTACATATGCTCAGTTCGGCAGCTTTTAATGCGTTCTTAAAAACACTGGAGGAACCGCCTGCGTATGCCACATTTATATTAGCCACTACTGAGAGACATAAGATTTTACCTACTATACTCTCGCGCTGTCAGGTTTTTGATTTTCATCGTATAAAAATAGAAAGTGCGGTGCAACAACTGCATAAAATAATTGCTAACGAAGGGATAATAGCCGAAGAAGAAGCCTTGCATATTATTGCCCAAAAGGCTGATGGCGCTATGCGTGATGCACTTTCGATTTTTGATAGAATTGTAAGCTCTACAGGCAAAAACATCACCTACAAAGATGTGATAAATAACCTCAATGTGCTCGATTACGATTATTATTTTAGAGGTGTCGAGTGTATGCTTAAGCAAGATTTGTCTTCAATATTGCTTTTATTTGATGAAATATTATCCAATGGATTTGACTCGCAACACTTTTTGGTAGGTTTTAGCGAACATATTAGAAACTTATTGGTGTGCAAATATCCAAACACTGCGAAACTACTAGAAGTAGCTCCTAGTCTTGCTGCCAGATTTATGCAACAATCGCAAGCATGTAGCGCCACCTTAATGCTCAATGCGTTAAATTTGCTTAATAAATGTGAACTCGACTATAAAGCAAGCAAAAACAATCGCCTGCATGTGGAATTAACGTTGATGAAACTTTGCCATATTCAAACGATTGTTCAGTTAAAATCAGAAGGGGTTGACATTAAAAAAAAAATTGATATTACCACCCCAATAGCAAATATTAGTCAAGCAATTACCACTATTTCTATTCCTAAAAATAATGCTGAACAAACTGAAGTACGCGAAAATAAGGAGCCTATTGCCAAACAAATACCAACTCCAAGCACTGTAAAAACTATTGCTGGAGGCGGATCTAGCTTAGGTAAACTCGAACGGATAAAACAAGACATGGCCTTAAAGGCAAATACTCAAACGGACGAAGTAAAAAGTGAAGCCAACAACGCAACGGATTTATATTCAAATACATTTACAAAAGTAGAACTTGACGAATATTGGAAATTGTATATTGAACAACTGCTAGAAATGGGGAAAAATAGCTTGGCCGTTATTTACAAAGACATTAAACCTTTGTTTCTAGAAAATAACCTTGTAGAACTTACACTCCATAGCCAACACGAAAGGGAAATGCTTGAAGAGGATCGAATCAATTTAACACCTTATTTGCGCAGCAATTTAAAAAACAGTTTCTTAGATTTTACTTACAAAATTGAAATAAATCAATTGAAACAACAAAAAGTATTTACCAGTGAGGATAAGTTTAAGGTAATGGCCGAAAAAAATCCGATATTGAATGAATTGGTTCAAACATTTGGCTTGGAATTAGAATAAAAAATGACAAGAAAAGAAAGAATAAAAAGCTCACTTAAAGATAGACTAGCTTGGCTAATCAATTTGTTTTTAAAAGGATTGCTGGTAGTGTTACCTTTTGCTGTAACATTTAGTGTTGTCAAATCAATTGTATTGTGGCTCGATACAATGTTTGATGTTGGAATCCCTGCTGTAGGTTTCCTTATCGTTATTGTATCTATTATTCTTTTGGGTTGGATTGGATCAAGCATTTTTACCAAACCACTGCTTTCATTTATAGATGATGTGTTTGGACGAATTCCTTTTGTTAAAATAATTTATACCTCTGTAAAAGATTTTATGGAAGCGTTTGTAGGTGATAAAAAGAAATTTAACAACCCTGTAATGGTAAAAATGGCTGATGGATTATATAAGCCTGGTTTTATTACACAAACAGACTTGAGTGGATTGAACCTACCAAATATGGTGGCTGTATATTGTCCTCACTCATACGCTTTGTCGGGTAATATATTTTTTGCAGAAAGAGATAAAGTAATTCCGATAAATGGCAATTCATCCGACTTGATGAAGTTTATCGTTTCTGGTGGTGTTACGGCAATCGATTAGTGCGACACTCAAATTGATATGAAAGAATTCGTTGCCTTTCTTCAACTCATTCGATTTAATAATCTAATGATAATGCTGCTTACACAGGTAATGTCGTATTATTTTTTAACTAAACATATTGGGTTGCCTGAAATAATCGAAATGCGTTTTCTGATGCTTTGCACTGCTACCGTTTTTGTTGGAGCCGGAGGTTATATTATTAACGATTATTTAGATATAAAACTCGATCTTATTAATAAACCTAATAAGGTCATTGTTGGTCAAGTAATTTCAAGGCGTTGGACAATGTTTTGGCATCTTTTATTTAATGCAATAGCCTTGGCATTGGGTCTATTTATTGGCACAAAAGTTTCCGTGGCTATTTTTATAGCCGCTATTTTATTATGGGTATATTCCGTTTCATTAAAGAGGCGGTTCTTGGTTGGAAATTTATTGGTTTCGGCTTTAAGTGCATTTGTTATTATCATCAATTTTGTGTTTGACACTTCGCTCCAGCTTGAATTGGTGGTAGCATACACTTTATTTGCATTTGGGCTCACATTGCTTCGCGAAATTATAAAAGACACCGAAGATATGAGGGGTGACGGAAAATTTAATTGTAAAACGATACCCATTATTTTAGGTGTGCGCAAAACCAAAACCTTACTGTTTTATATGACTATAGCTTTTACAGCATCGGTATTTATTTACACCACATTTTATGGATCTTCTTTTGCATTTGAACAAAACTTTGCCCGCGGTGGATTTATATTTTACATGTTGCTGTTTGTTGTTTTCCCTTTGATAGCAATGCTTTATTTTATTTATACTGCAGATACAACTTTAGACTTTAAGCGACTAAGCTCATTTACAAAACTGATAATGATACTTGGCTTATTCAGTATGATATTTTGGCGCCTCTAAAACTAAAAATGTTTTACTCGGCAAAATATTTGAAGAAGTATGGTATGGTTTCAATTCCCTTGAGATAATTGAATATTCCATAGTGTTCATTTGGAGAATGTAAAGCATCACTATCCAATCCAAAACCCATTAAAACTGATTTTAAACCTAATTCTTTTTCAAACAAAGCAACAATAGGAATACTTCCACCACCACGCTTGGGTATTGGCTTTTTGCCGAAAGTAGTTTCCATTGCTTTGGCTGCTGCCAAATACGCTTTTGAATCACTAGGGGTAACCACTGGCTCCCCACCATGATGCGGCTTTACCACCACTTTTACCGCTTGGGGTGCGATACTTTCAAAGTGTTTTTGAAACAATGTTGTAATCTCATCACTGGTTTGATTTGGAACCAATCGCATCGAAATTTTAGCATAAGCTTTTGAAGGTAAAATTGTTTTTGCTCCCTCACCAGTATAACCTCCCCAGATTCCATTTACGTCCAAAGTAGGTCGTATTCCTGTTCTTTCCAATACAGTATATCCCGTTTCGCCCCATACATCAGCAATACCCAAATCTTTCTTATAATCCTTCAAATCAAGAGGTGCTAAATTTAAGTCTGCTCTTTCTACTTGGGTCAATTCAATCACTTTATCATAAAAGCCAGGAATGGTTATGCGATTTTGCTCATCATGCATGCTTGCTACCATTTTTGCCAAAATATTAATAGGATTGGCAACGGCACCACCATATACTCCACTATGCAAATCTCTATTAGGCCCTGTAACTTCAACCTCTACATAACTTAAACCACGCAATCCAGTATCTATGGAGGGAATATCTTTTGCAATCATAGAAGTGTCGCTAATCAACACCACATCAGCTTTAAGGCGCTCTTTATTTTCAATACAAAATTTACCCAAATGAGAACTACCTATCTCCTCTTCTCCTTCAATCATAAACTTCACATTGCAAGGTAGGGTTTGGGTTTGCATCATGTATTCAAATGCTTTGAGGTGCATGTAAAATTGTCCTTTATCATCAGCTGCACCGCGCGCAAAAATTGCACCCTCAGGATGTTGCTCTGTTTTGCGTATGGTAGGTTCAAAAGGTGGAGTATGCCATAATTCTAAAGGAACAGCCGGTTGAACATCATAATGTCCGTAAACCAACACGGTAGGCAAAAGGAGATCAATTATTTTTTCTCCATAAACAATTGGAAAACCTTCAGTTGCGCATATTTCAACGTTATCAGCTCCTGCCTCAATCAATTTTTCTTTTACAAATTCGGCTGCTCGTTTCACATCAATAGTAAACGCTGGATCTGCACTTATAGATGGTATGCGAAGCAATTCAATTAATTCATTCAAAAAACGTTCTTGATTTTGTTCTATGTATTGTTTTGGATTCATTATGCGATATCGATTTTTGTTTGTTAAATGAATTTTATAAAGTTATTCTAACACGATATTGTTAGAAACAGCCTCAATAAAAATTTGTTGCATGTCGGGCACTTTTTCTATAAAACTATGAATGTTGACTTCGGGTAAAATTAAACCCAATAATTCATTGGTAGTTTGGTCTACATTTAATTTAACTGTTGTAATACGATGATTTTTTTCGCTGTGGGATTCTACAATTTCAAAGCGATTATCGAGGTTTAATGGTTGATTGGAATGTGTAATTTGATACGTGTGTGTTCTATACCTTTCTCTAATTTCATCAACCGAACCATCCAAAACCTTACGAGATTTGTTGATAAGCGCAATATGGTCACATAGTTGTTCTACGCTTTCCATTCTATGAGTCGAAAAAATAATACTTGTTCCGTTTGCCTTTAGTTTTAAAATTTCATCAGTAATTAAGTTGGCATTAATTGGATCAAAACCTGAAAACGGCTCATCTAAAATTATCAATTCTGGTTGGTGAATTACGGTAGCAATAAATTGTATTTTTTGTTGCATTCCTTTCGACAGTTCTTCTACTTTTTTGTTCCACCAGCTTTTAATTTCAAATTTCTCTACCCAATCTTTCAATTTGGCTAAGGCATCAGCTCGCGAAAGACCTTTTAGCTGGGCAAAATAAAGAAGTTGCTCTCCTACTTCCATTTTTTTGTATAGGCCACGTTCTTCAGGCAAATAGCCAATTTGTTGAATGCGGTTTTGGTTGAGTAAGGTTCCGTTAAAATAAACCTCCCCCTCATCTGCCTTTGTTATTTGTGTAATGATACGAATAAGGCTGGTTTTACCAGCACCGTTTGGCCCGAGTAATCCAAAGATTGAGCCTTTAGGAATTTGCATGCTCACATCCTTTAATGCTTGATGCGATGCATACGTTTTCGACACATTCTTTATTTCTACAATATTCATGTTGCTTCGTTAAATGTCATTATTGAAAACAAACTACAATAAAACAATTTTAATCGGTATTATAAAAACAAAAGGCTATTTAGATAAATAGCCTTTGAGTATTAGTTGAAATATTCTCTCATTCGTTCAAAAAATCCCTTATCATTTTTATTAGGGTGAGGCTGAAAATTTTCGGAGTCACGCAATTTTTCCATGATCAATTTTTCGTCTGGAGTAAGTTTTTGAGGCGTCCAAATATTAATATGAATAAGTTGATCTCCTCTGTAATTGCTATTTAACTCTGGCACCCCTTTACCACGAAGCCTCAAAATTTTCCCTGCCTGTGTTCCTGCATCAATTTTAACTTTTACTTTTCCATCAACCGTTGGTACTTCTATACTTGTACCAAGTGCTGCATCCGCAAAAGTGATGTGCAAATCGAAAACAATATTACTACCATCACGCTTTAATACTGCATCTGCTGCCTCTTCAATAAGGATGATTAAGTCGCCATTAGGCCCACCGCCTGGCCCAGCATTTCCTTTACCACTCATGCTAAGTTGCATACCGTCAGCAACACCTGATGGAATGTTAATAGTGATAACATCTTCATTAGGTATTAGCCCATCTGGACCTGCTCCAGCAGGTCGTTTATCCACTATTTTACCACTTCCATGGCACAAAGGGCAAGCGCTTGTAGTTGCCATTTGTCCTAAAAAGGTTTGTGTAACTCTACGCACCTGACCTGCTCCATTGCAGGTAGGACAAGTTTTGAAAGTAAGGCCATCTGCCAGTTTCATGCGCTTGTATTTAATCTTTTTTTCGGCACCTGATGCCACCTCTTGCAAGGTCATTTTTACCTTTATACGCACATCATTTCCACGAGCTCCTCCTTGCCTTCGACCTCCGCCTCTGCTGCCGCCAAAAAATGATTCGAAAGGACTACCATCTCCAAAAACATCTCCAAACTGAGAGAAGATATCGTCCATATTCATATTGGTACTTCCGCCTCCATTTCCCATAGCCTGATGGCCAAAACGATCATATTTTGCTTTTTTCTCTGGGTCGCTTAGTACTTCATAAGCCTCTGCTGCTTCCTTAAATTTATCTTCGGCTTCTTTATTTCCTGGATTTTTATCAGGATGGAACTTAATCGCCATTTGACGATATGCTTTTTTTATTTCATCTGCAGATGAATTTCTAGTAACCCCGAGTATTTCGTAATAATCTCTTTTTGCCATTGTTTTGGAATTGGCTTTTGGCTATTGGGTAATAACCCTTAGCACTTAGCTGTAAACTTATTTTAATTTAGCGTATTTAATTTACTTATTTAACATCTATCAATTTGCACATTTGCTATTGTATACATCATTCCCCTACCACCACTTTTGCAAAACGAATAACTTTGTCGTTTAAGAAATAACCTTTCTCAACTTCGTCAACCACTTTTCCTTTCAATTCCTCTGTGGGGGCAGGAATATTGGTTATAGCTTCATGAAATTCTACGTCAAATTCTTTACCAATTGCCTCCATTGGCTTTAAGCCTTTGGCTGTTAAAATACCATTAAATTTATTATTAACCAACTCTATGCCTTCTTTTACAGCATCAATACTAGTGGCAATTTGCATGGATTTAAGTGCTCTACCAAAATCATCTAAAACGGGTATTAACGAAATAAGAACTTCTTGATTTGCGGTTTTAAATAATTCAATTCGCTCAGCACTAGTTCTGCGTTTGTAATTCTCAAACTCGGCATACAGGCGCAAATATTTATCTTCGGCCTCTAAAAGTTTTTCGTCCCAATTAATAACTGACTCATTTTCCGCAGGCTGATCCTGATTGCTTCCGACACTTGACAAATTTTCTTGTTCGGTGCTATTTACATCAGGCTGGTCAGTAGTATTCAATTCTTGTTCCTTGTTAATTAATTCCTCGTGTTCAGTATTTTCTATGCTCATATTGCTGAAATTCGTTTTTTGTTTGACTAATCTTTACAAAGTTTACAAAATTATTGCCATAACCCAATTCAGTGTCAAGATGACACTGCTTGGACATTCTCTATTGCATCAACCGTTGAATTGTGGTATCTAATGTAAAACTCCAAATATCTTTGGCGATTATATAACCAGCAGTATCAATCAAAAAGTTGGCTGGTACTCGTCTAATCATAAATTGCTCAACATATTTTGATTCCCATCCTTTGTAATCACAAAGCTGTGTTTTCCAATATAAATTATCCTTGCTGATGGCTGTTGTTAGTAAATCAGGCTTGGTATCTATTGAGATTTGAACAACCAAAAACTTTCGTTTTTTACGTAAGCTCAATGCCCTGTATTTTTCCAAAATTTTTCGAGTAGCAAGATTGTTTCTTCGGCTTGGTTGATTCCAAGAAGCCCAAAAATCGACTAAAACGATATTTCCTCTAAAACTTACAAGCGACAATGAATCACCAGAAATTGTTATTCCAGAAAAATTTGGAGCTAACTCACCCACTTCGATAGTTTTTTTTGGCGCATAGGATAGACAAAATAAGGAACAAATTCCTAAAAGAAAAAATTTACAATTCACGTTACAAAAATATACCAATCATTGAGTTTGTGAGAGAATGTTTTTTACATGCCATTTAAGATTAGTCCAAGTTTTTCCAAAATCAAAAGATACCTTTCAATTGAAAACAATATCGTAAAT
>Ga0105045_10005395_pt1 | contig 11264 bp, 13 predicted proteins | sample MAT02_FD_78089 | JGI IMG/M metagenome (GOLD analysis project Ga0105045, IMG submission 78089) | Freshwater microbial communities from Lake Fryxell liftoff mats and glacier meltwater in Antarctica - MAT-02 (megahit assembly) | ecosystem: Environmental > Aquatic > Freshwater > Ice > Liftoff... | reverse complement strand
TCGTGGCATGCGGCCCGGACACCCTGATTACCGCAACCCCGGCACGCCCCCGCGCAGTGGCGGTGGCATAGATCGTGTCCATCCCTGCATACCCTTTGGTTGCGACCAGATGTCAGGAGTTCATCGAATCGAAGAAATCCGCGTTCGATTTAGTCTGCTTCAGCTTGCCGATCAGGAATTCGATGGCATCTGTCGTACCCATCGGGTTCAGGATACGGCGCAGGACGTATGTTTTCTGCAAATCGTTCTTGTCGACCAGCAGGTCTTCCTTCCGGGTACCCGATTTCAGGATATCCATCGCCGGGAACACGCGCTTGTCGGCCACCTTGCGGTCAAGCACGATTTCCGAGTTACCCGTACCCTTGAATTCTTCAAAGATCACTTCGTCCATCCGGCTGCCGGTGTCGATCAGCGCGGTGGCAATGATGGTCAGCGACCCGCCCTCTTCAATGTTCCGCGCCGCACCGAAGAAACGTTTCGGGCGCTGCAGGGCGTTGGCGTCCACACCACCGGTCAGCACCTTGCCCGAGGACGGGACCACAGTGTTGAACGCCCGGCCCAGACGGGTGATGCTATCCAGCAAGATCACCACATCGCGCTTGTGTTCGACCAGGCGCTTGGCCTTTTCGATCACCATTTCAGCCACTGCCACGTGCCGCGTCGCAGGTTCGTCAAAGGTGGAGGCGACAACCTCGCCCTTCACCGTCCGCTGCATGTCGGTCACTTCCTCGGGGCGTTCGTCGATCAGAAGGACGATCAGGTAACACTCCGGATGGTTGGTCGCGATGGAATTTGCAATGTTCTGCAACAGCACTGTCTTGCCGGTGCGCGGCGGGGCCACGATCAGCCCGCGCTGGCCCTTTCCAAGCGGAGCCACCAGATCGATGATACGCGCCGAGCGATCCTTGATCGTCGGATCCTCGACTTCCATTTTGAAGCGTTCGTCCGGGTAAAGCGGCGTTAGATTGTCGAAATGCACCTTGTGGCGGGCCTTTTCCGGATCATCAAAGTTGATTCGCGTGACCTTGGTCATGCAGAAATACTTCTCGTTCTCCTTCGGGGCCTGCATCAGCCCTTCGATCGTGTCGCCGGTGCGCAACGAAAACTGCCGCAAGATATCGGGCGACACGTAAATGTCATCCGGACCGGGCAGATAGTTGGCCGAGGGGCTGCGCAGAAACCCGAACCCGTCCTGCAGCACCTCCAGCACACCGTCGCCGCCGATCTCCCAGCCTTCCTCGGCATGCTCTTTCAAAAGCGAGAACATCATCTCGCCCTTGCGCATGGAGGGGGCATTCTCGATCTCCCACTCCTCGGCCATGGCCAGAAGATCGGCCGGGGTCTTGGCCTTGAGGTCAGAGAGATTCAAACGGTCTACGTTCATGGGAAATACCTGTGGCGCGGATCGACCCGGATCAGGGCAGATCATCGCAGTGCTGGGACGGGAAACGCATGGGCCGAACGGCCCTGCAAGGCGCCGCATAACGTGCCGCGATGGGAAAATCAATCAGAACTTCACGATCACCGCGAAGACGATCACCAGCAAAAGCACTGTCGGAACCTCATTCATAAGCCGGTAATGCCGCCCGCTTTTCTGGTTGGCGCCGTTAGCAAAGTCTTTCCTCCGCGCCGCCAGCCACATATGGAACCACGTCATCACCAGCACAGACCCCGCCTTGGCCCATGGCCAGATCATCGACCAGTCCACAACCCCGGGTGTCATAACCAGCGCCACACCGAAGACCCAAGTCGCGATCAGTGACGGGTTCATGATCCCGCGTAACAGCCGCCGCTCCATCGTCTGAAACATCGCGTCAGTGCGGCTGCCGGTCTGAACCTGCTCGGCGTGATAGACAAACAGGCGCGGCAGATAGAACAGCCCGGCCATCCAGGTGATAACCGCAATCACATGCAAGGATTTGGTCACTAGATACCAGTCTGCCAAAAATCCAGTGATCATATCCGCCATCGCGCCTGCCCCGATCTTGTTCTCTGCTACCTTCTATAAAGAAGATTCTAAAGATGGAATGATGTTGATGTAGGGCCTGTGGAGAAGGGGATGGCCGATGTCATCCCCCAAACCGCCCACAGATCAGCGGCTGGGGACAACGACGGGAAAACCGTGGATAATTCTACGATCATCTTTGATAAATATATATTTATCAATTACTTAAACGATACAGAAAAGTATTTCTGCGCGCCGGGCGATCTGTCTGCGGCCAAGGGACAAGTCTTTTGTCCCAAACCTCGTGACAAGCCCATGCACAGCGGGATATCTGTCACCCGGGCCATCGCTATCCGGCCCGAAAGGACCGCCGGCCCCGGATCGGCCCCGCTCACCCCATTCCGCCCCCCGGAACAAACCGCGGATATGCACAGGTTTCCCATGCCTCTTGTCCTTGCCTCCACCTCGCCAATCCGGTTGCAACTGCTGCGGGCGGCCGGGCTGACGGTGGAAACTCATGCCCCCCGGGTGGATGAAGACACCATCCGCACCGCGCTTTTGGCCGACGGCGCTTCCCCCCGAGATATTGCTGACACCCTGGCCGAGATGAAGGCCCGCAAGGTCTCTGACCGCAGGCCAGGTGACCTTGTCCTTGGCTGCGATCAGGTACTGGAGCTTGATGGCGAAACCTTTGCCAAGCCCGCTTCCCCTGATCAGGCGCGCGACCAGTTGCGAAAGTTGCGGGGCCAGACGCACCGGCTGCAGTCTGCCATCGTTGCCTACGAAAACGCCAGGCCGGTTTGGCGCCATGTGGCTGAGGCGCGGCTGACCATGCACCCGCTCTCTGACGCATACCTTGACGATTACGTCACCCGGAACTGGGACAGCATCCGCCACTCGGTCGGCTGCTACAAGATCGAAGAAGAGGGCGTTCGGCTGTTCTCTGCCATCAGTGGCGACCATTTCACGATTCTTGGCATGCCGCTTTTGCCCCTGTTGGCATGGCTGGGCGTTAAAGGCATGATCGCCGGATGACCGACCTTCCCCGCATCCCGCTTGCCGGCGTCATTGGCCACCCCATCGCTCATAGCCGAAGCCCGGCGCTGCACGGCTACTGGCTGCGCCGCTATGGGTTGAAGGGGCATTACATCCCGATCGACATCGCCCCTACGGATCTGGCCGAGTTGATCCGCACTCTGCCGCGTCTTGGCTTTGTCGGCCTGAACGTGACGACCCCGCACAAGGAGGCGGTGCTCCAGATCGCAAATATCGTCACCGACCGGGCCGCACTGATCGGGGCGGCGAACACGCTGATCTTCCGCAAGGATGGCAAGATCCACGCCGATAATACCGATGGTTCTGGGTTCATCGCAAACTTGCGACAGAATGCGCCGAACTGGGCCCCGGCTTCTGGCCCCGCCGTGGTTTTTGGGGCAGGCGGGGCAGCCCGTGCCGTGATCGCCGCGCTGATCGAGGTGGGGGTGCCAGAGATCCGCCTTGCCAACCGCACACGGCCAAGGGCTGATGCGCTGCGGTCCGATTTCGGGGCCAAGATACATGTTCATGAATGGGTGCAGGCCGCAAACCTGCTGGACGATGCCGCGACGGTGGTGAATACCACATCGCTTGGCATGACCGGAAAGCCCGAATTCCGCGTACCGCTTGGCCGGCTCAGGCCCCGCGCGCTGGTCACCGATCTGGTCTATACCCCGCTGAAAACCCAGTTCCTGATCGAGGCGGAGGCGGCTGGTTGCAGCGTTGTCGATGGTCTTGGCATGCTGCTGCATCAGGCCGCCCCCGGCTTTGAGCGCTGGTTCGGCGTCCGGCCAGATGTGGATGAGGCGACCCGCACGGCCGTCCTGCAAGCATGAGCTTCCGGCTTGGCCTGACCGGCTCCATCGGTATGGGGAAATCGACGACGGCGGCGATGTTCGCCGATGAGGGTATTCCCGTCTGGGACGCTGACGCCACCGTTCACCGTCTGTATGGCACCGGCCAACCGGCTGCGTTGGCCATCGGTCAGATGTTCCCCACAGCGCTCGCCGCGGACGGAAGCGTTGACCGCGCCAGCCTCCGCGCCCTGATCGCCGAAGATTCTACCGTGATGGACCGCCTGAATACCGCCGTTCACCCGCTGGTGGCTACCGACCGCGCACGCTTTCTGGCCGACCACGCCAGCGCCGATATCGTTCTTCTCGACATCCCTCTCCTCTATGAGACCAATGCCGCGCAGGCCTGTAGCGCCGTCGCCGTCGTGACAGCCCCGACAGAAGTTCAGCGCGAGCGCGTTCTTGCGCGAGGAATGTCCGAAGCCGACTTTGCCCTTATCCTGTCGCGCCAGATGCCCGACGCCGAGAAATGCGCCCGGGCCGATTACATCATCCCCACCACCGGCCTTGAACCCGCCCGCGCGGCGGTCAAGGGTGTGCTGGCAGACATTCGCCGCCGGATTGCCAAAAATGCGTGAAATCGTTCTGGATACCGAAACCACCGGGCTCGAACCCAGCGACGGTCACCGCATCGTCGAAATCGGTGCGGTAGAGTTGATGAACCACCTGCCTACGGGCCGGACTTTTCATCAATACATCAACCCCGAACGCCTGATGCCGAAAGAGGCGTTTGAAGTACATGGCCTGGGCGATGACTTTCTGCGCGACAAACCGGTCTTTGCCCGCATCGGCCGCGCGTTCCTTGATTTCATCGCCGACGCTCCACTCATCATTCACAATGCCGCCTTCGACATGAAGTTCCTGAACTTCGAACTGAACCGCGTCGGTCTAACTGCCCTGCCTCAGGGTCGCGCTACCGATACGTTGATGATCGCCCGGTCAAAGTTTCCGGGCTCTCCGGCCTCGCTTGACGCTTTGTGCCGGCGGTTCAACATCAACAATTCAATGCGCGAAAAGCACGGCGCCCTCTTGGACAGCGAGATTCTTGCCGAGGTTTATCTGGAATTGATCGGCGGCCGTCAGCCGGATCTGGTGTTGGCTGGAACAGCCAGCAGACCACGGCATGCCGGGCAGGTGGAAATCACCTGGCGCCCGCAGCCGCGCCCGCAGCCATTGCCCCGACTGATCACGCCGGAGGAAAGCGCCGCACATGAGGCGATGGTCGCAAAGCTGGGCGATGCGGCCATCTGGACCAAGCGGGCCAGAGGTCTTAGTTGACCTTTTCCGCCGGGAGAGCAGCCTGCGCGCGACGCGCCAGTTCCTGCCGGTACAGCGCCAGAAAATCCACCTGATCCACATTGAGCGGCGGGAACCCCCCGTCGCGCGTCACGTCCGAGATAATGCGCCGCACATAGGGGAACAGCAGGCGCGGGCATTCGATCAGCAGGAACGGGTGCAACTGGTCATCCGCGACGCCCTCGATCAAGAATGTGCCGCCGTACTCCAGTTCCAGAAGGAACAGCGTCTCGTTGTTCACCTTGTTGCGCGAGGTTACCTTGAACTTTGTGATCACGTCATACTGATTGGCAACCGACCGTTTGCGCGCGTCGAGGCTTACGGCTACCTGAATGTCGGGCTGCACCTCGGCACCGCTCAGGCCCTTTTGAATCACAAGGTTTTCAAAGGACAGATCGCGCACATACTGCGCAAGCACCTGCATCCGCACTTGCGGGGCGGGGGTACCATTGCCTGCCTGGTTCTCTTCTGCCATCAGTCACACTCCTTCGGGAATCCGCCGCGTTCCTAGCAGGTCGTGACCAGACGCTCAATGCCGCTGCCTCAGGGGTTTGTCCAGTCCTTGGGCTGGCCGCCCGGCTTTGGGGGGCTGTCTGGAGTGGCGTCCTGCCATTCTCCCTCAATCACCGCAGGCCCAGCCGCCGTCATGCCGCGCGTCCGCAGCTTTCGGCCGATCAGCCTGATCATCACCAGGCGCATCGGAGGGATCAGCAGTAAAAGGCCGATCGTATCGGTCAGGAAACCGGGCAGGATCAGCAACCCCCCCGCCATCACGACCATCACCCGATGCGCCAACGGCGACAGCGGGTCGCTCAATTCATGCATGTCGCGGCTTATGGACAACGCCCCAAGCATGGCGATCCCCTTAAGGACAATGATCCCCAATCCAGCCGACAGGAGAACCCAGATCAGCGTTGGCCACAGACCGATTGCCCCACCCAGCTGCACGAAAAGCCCGATCTCGACCAGCGGCACCGCCAAAATCGCCAGAAAAACCCACATCACAGCACCCTCTGGGCATTCGCTGCCCTTCCGCCGGTAGACTTCACCGGCACCCCACCCTACATAGGGGAATATCGGGCGCAAGCCCATCAGCACTCCAGACCTTCAGAGGTTTTCAATGAACGGGTCCCTGATCCAACTCCTGGTCCTTGCCGGGATCGCGATCTTCCTAATACTCAAGCTGAAGTCCGTCCTTGGCACGCGCGACGGCTTTGAGAAACCGCCCATCCCGCTTGACGAGGTACGCCCCCGCGTACGCCGCGATTTCGAGGTGATCGAAGGGGGTGTTGACCGCGACATCACCGATCATGCCCCCGAAGGCTCGGATTCGGCCCGCGCCTTGTTTGCCATGAAGCAGGCCGAACCCTCGTTTACCGTCACCCCGTTCCTCGAAGGGGCCCGTGGCGCATATGAGATGATCCTGATGGCATTTGAGCGAGGGGATCTGGATTCGATCCGCAGTTTTCTCGCCGATGACGTAGAAGCCAGCTTCGCCGAGGCGATCACCGCCCGGGATGGTGACGGTCTGACAGTGGAAGCCAGCTTTGTCGGGATGAAGGAACTTGCGCTGCATGAGGCGACCTTCAACCTTGAGACAAGCATGGCAGAAATCTCGGTCCGCTTCGTTGGCGAACAGACCTATGTCGTGCGGAACAAGGCCGGCGAAGTCGTCGAGGGCAACCCGCGTGAAATCAAGCGTCAGCGCGATATCTGGACCTTCGCACGCCACATGGGGTCTGATGACCCGAATTGGCAGCTTGTCGCCACCGGCGACTGACCCCCTTGGTATGCGCACCTGTTTATGCATCCTTGGTCTTGTGGCGGCCCTGATGGCCGCCACTCCCACACCTGCCCAGATGCTTGACTTCGAGGCGCTGGATGGCTGGCGCGACGACAACCACGCCGAGGCTCTCCTTGCATTCCTGCGCACCTGCGACCAGCTTGATGCGCCTGACTGGCAGCCGGTCTGTGCCGTCGCCGCCGCTGTGCCGCTAGACGATATCTCGGCGCGCAGCTTTTTTGAACTGTTCTTCAAGCCGGTGATCGTGGGCGAGCCGCCCGCCCTGTTCACCGGCTATTTTGAGCCTGAACTTGACGGCTCGCCCGCCCGCTCCGGCCGATTTCAGTACCCGATATACCGCCGCCCGCCCGATCTGCGCGACGGCTTGCAGTACCATTCCCGTGAGGCAATCGAAAAGGGCGCTTTGGCCGGGCGCGGGCTGGAGCTGGCCTGGCTGGATGATCCGGTCGACGTGTATTTCCTGCAGGTACAGGGCTCGGGCAGAATCCGGATGACCGATGGCTCGGTGGTTCGGGTCGGCTATGCGGGGGCGAACGGTCATGCCTACCGGTCGATCGGGCAAGAGATGGTTCGGCGCGGCACGCATTCGATGGATCAGGTTTCTGCCCCCCTCATCGCCAACTGGGTGCGCAGCAACCCGTCTGCGGGGAAGGAGCTGTTGTACACCAACCCCTCCTACGTCTTCTTCCGCACGATCGGCACCCTTTCCGCCAAAGATGGTCCCATCGGTGCTATGGGCCGGTCGATCACAACGCTCCGCTCCGTCGCCATTGATCCGAAGTTCACCCCCCTTGGCGCGCCGGTCTGGATCGAAAAGGACGGCCGCGCCCCGATCCGCCGCCTCATGGTCGCGCAGGATACTGGCGGCGCGATCAAGGGGATGCAGCGGGCCGACATTTTCTATGGCACTGGCGCAGACGCGGGCGGTGCGGCCGGCATGATCAAGGACGGGGGCAGGATGGTCCTTCTTTTGCCCATAGACCGCGCCTATGCCATGCTGGAACGCGGCTGACTCCCATGCGCCGCCGCCGCACCCTGCGCCCCGAGGAAGAGGAGCTTTGGCGAAGCGTCGCCCGCACCGCCCGGCCGCTGCATGAACACCCGATCTTTTATCCGCCAACCGAGGCCCCGCCGCCCGAGCCGCCCCCCCTCTCCCATGCCAAGCCGCGTCTCTCGCCCTTCCTCCTTGGCGAAAAAGCCCGCAAGCCCGAGCGCCGCGACCTAGCCCCCAGCCTGCCCGATCTACTGTATGCGGCTCCTTTGCAAATGGATGCAAAGACCCACGGCAAGATGACCCGCGGCAAGCTTGCCCCCGAAGGCCGGATCGACCTCCACGGTTTGACCCTGGCCGAGGCGCATCCTGAACTGATCCGCTTCATCCTGAGCGCGTCTAGCGCAGGCCTGCGCCTGGTTCTTGTGATTACCGGCAAAGGCAAACGTGGCGACGATCACGGCCCCATACCCCAACGCATGGGTGCGCTCCGCCATCAGGTGCCACAATGGCTGCGCCAACCACCACTGGGACCCGCGGTGCTGCAGGTCACCGAAGCCCACCTGAAACACGGTGGGTCCGGGGCCTACTACGTCTACCTCAGGCGCCGATAGATCGGGCCTGCCGCGCTGATCTTGTGGTCAGATCACCCGGCCACCCCGCAGGCACGCAGGTGATCGCGCATCCGCACAGTTTCGCTCAGGACATCATCGTACAAAGTGTTCATGTAGCCCTGATGCACATACTCCACAGCCAGATAGCCCTCGTATCCGGCCTCGCGCAGCACATCCACCATCGCGGTGAAGTCCAGCACCCCTTCGCCCCACTTGGCCTGAAGCGCCCCGGGTCGCGCTTGGCGCGTGTGGACATGGCCGGCAAACGGGGCAAGCACGTCAATCTCATTCTGACGAAACCCCATGTATGTGAAATGGGCGTAGTCCAGCGCCAGTTTCAGCCCCGGTACTTTGGCCAGCATCCGCAGTGCCTCGGCCGGCGATGACAGCAGCCCGCCAACATGCGGTTCCACCTGAAGCTGCACGCCATGCCGGACCGCCACGTCCAACAGCCCGCTCAACCCCATGGCCGCCGTGTCAAAGGCGCCCGGCCCGGTTACTCCGGGCAGCACAAAGATCGACGGGCACCCCGCCGCCTTGGCGAAGCGGCAGACCTGCCCGAACTCCACCTCGTTGCGCGTCTTGGCAGCAGGGTCGCTGACAGCGTTCTGCACTATATCCGGGCCGAACAGCCAGTAGAGGTTTGATACAGTGATCCCGCCCAGACCGGCAGCCGTACCTTCCGGGTCGGCGATGATTCGTCCCCGGTCCAGCGCCGCGCCGTGCAACAGCCCCAGATCCATCGCCTGGAACCCCAAGGCACGGGCGATCCCCCACGCCTCGGATAATGAACAGGCGGGAAATGACCATGACGTCACCGTCAACTTCATAACAACGCCCTTTCCGATAAGTGGCCTTACCAATTCAGGAACATTGTTCACACATCGTCCGCAAAGCAAGCGTTTTCGATATTTTCTGCCCTGCAATGCCGCAGCGCGGCGGATAATCGCGTAAAAATCCGTTGCAAACATCAAAGTGGTCAGGCCAATATCCCCGTAACCGGAGTGGAGGAGCCTGTCCGGTTCTCATAAACCACGGGAGGACATCTTCATGAAACACCTGACAGTATCCACACTGGCCCTCTGCGCCGTGCTTTTCGGCCCGCAGGTCCACGCGCAGGCGGTCACCGCCGATCCGGGCGGCACGGCGAACATGGTGCTGCTGCCGAAATTCCTTGGCATCCTGCCCTTCGATCAGGCCAACCGCGGCGCGGAAGAGGCGCACGCCGAACTCGGCAACGCCGGCACGCTCCTTTACACCGGCCCCACCCCCGAAAACTCGGTCGCCGGCCAGATCGAGATTCTGACCACCGCAGGGTCTCAGGGTCAGGCGGTCGTGATGCTGTCGAACAACGCCGGTGACCAGATCGCCCCGGCGGCCGAGGCGGCGCAGACCGCTGGCACCAAAGTCGTGACCTGGGACAGCCCGATACCCTCGGGCGCGGGTGAAACCGTGTTCGTGGCGCAGGTCGATTTCGGGTCCATCGGGGTCGTGATGGCTGACATGGCCCATTCGATCATGGGCGGCGAAGGTGAATTTGCCGTTCTGTCCGCTACGCCCGACGCCGCAAACCAGAACGCCTGGATCGCCGCGATGGAAGAAACGCTGAAAGGCGAGAAATACGCAGGCATGACGCTGGTCGATACCGTTTACGGCGATGACCAGTCCGAAGTCAGCTACAACCGGGCGCTGGCGCTGGTCGACAGCCATCCAAATCTGAAACTGATCATGTCGCCCACCACCGTTGGCATCCAGGCATCCGCCAAGGCGATGCAGGACGAGGGGCTCTGCGACAAGGTCAAGGTCTCCGGCCTTGGCCTTCCGGCTGAAATGGTCAGCTACACGATGAACGGCTGCGCGCCGGAATTCGCACTGTGGAGCTTTGTCGACCTTGGCTATCTGACCTATTACACCAGCTACATGCTGGCGACGGGCAAGATCACCGGCGAAGTGGGTGAAACCTTCAGTGCTGGCCGCATGGGTGAATACACGATCGAGCAAGACCCCGGCCGCGAAAACGGCAAGCGCATTCTGATGGGGCCGTTCACCGTTTATACTTCTGCGAACGTAGAAGCCGAAGCGAACTGAGTTTCGCCCCGGCTTGATGGCCAGCTCACCCGCTCTCGGGGGGCTGGCCACCCTGACCCTGAAGGTTCCCCGATGCCCCCCATCCTCGACATGCGCGACATTTCGAAAAGCTTTGGCGGCACCGCGGCCCTTTCCAGCTTTTCGCTGACGCTTGAACCGGGCTGCATTCATGCGCTGGTCGGCGAAAATGGCGCGGGCAAATCCACTCTGATCAAGACGATGACCGGTATCCACCAACCCGATGCGGGCGAGATTCTGGTCGATGGTCAGCCCGTCATCTTTCGCGGCACGGCAGATGCCCAGCGTGCGGGGATTGCTGCGATATATCAGGAACCGATGGTGTTTCCTGACCTGTCCGTGGCCGAGAACATATTCATCAGCCACCAGAACCGCCCCCAGCTGATCAACTGGACCGCCCTGAACGATCAGGCCGCCGCGATGATCGCCCGGCTTGGCGTGACCCTCGACCCCCGCCGTGCCGCCGCAGAGCTGACGCTGGCCGAACAACAGACCGTGGAAATCGCCCGTGCGATTTCTTTGGATGTACGCGTGCTGATCATGGATGAACCTTCCGCCTCGTTGTCCGACCATGAGGTGCAGCGCCTGTTCGGCATCGCCCGGACCCTGCGCGATCAGG
>Ga0105045_10005394_pt1 | contig 11264 bp, 14 predicted proteins | sample MAT02_FD_78089 | JGI IMG/M metagenome (GOLD analysis project Ga0105045, IMG submission 78089) | Freshwater microbial communities from Lake Fryxell liftoff mats and glacier meltwater in Antarctica - MAT-02 (megahit assembly) | ecosystem: Environmental > Aquatic > Freshwater > Ice > Liftoff... | reverse complement strand
GTAGGGTTGTCAGTGCCCTCAGCCCATGCGATCGCATCTAGAAAGGCCATTAGCTGAGCTTCTTCTGTTGAAACTGCTGAGGTGCCCTGAGCAGTGGAGTTTGAGCCACTGACACCACAGAAGTTTAGGGGCACTGCCGCCCTGGCGTAGCGCGGCAGCTCAGGGCATATATCGCTCTTGATATAGTCGATCGATTTCACCCCAAAAGCCGCTGCCAAACAGATTGCACAAAGGATTGCATCGTTGATGAGCACCTGCCATGAGATCCCATCCTCGACATTTTCTAGAGTGCGTTGGGATTGCTCTGATCGTTGCTCGATCCGCTTGACGGTTGCTGTGAGGGTGTCGAGCTTGGCTGTGATTGCTTCGAGCTGGGGGCTGTTGGGGGTGTCCATCGGTTTATCTGATCAGGGATAGCAATGGTTCCGATTGAGTAGGCAGTGAGGGCGAACATGATCACCCTCAGAACGTTAATGATGCCGGTCATAGCTGGCTGTTATCCTCTTGTGCTGGCTGTTGTGCTGGCTGTTGTGGCTCGGTCGGTGAAGCCCAGTCAGACTCTTGACGGGTGACCAGCTCTTGCACCGTGGATATGGTGTTGAGAACAATGCCATTGAGATCGATCGATCCGTCTGCCATCGATCGGAGGATTACAGGGATGCCGATGATGAGGATAGCCAATGCGCTGAATACATTTTTCATGGGGTGGGTGTGTCCTGTGGTGGAATGGTTTTACTGCGGTTTGTATCTGAAGTTACAAAAAAAAGCGAGGTAAGTAAAAAAGCTGGCGATCGCCAAAAGCCTTGCTATTCCGTCACCTCATCCGGCGGCTCTGTCTCAGGGCACTTACCACCGCGCTCTGGTAGCGAGTCTAGAGGGTCAGCCATCAGTCTTGTCGCAAGATTCTCAACCCGGTCACGGAATAGGATATAGCGAGGGTTCTCTTTGCGTTGATCGCGCTGTGATTGTCCTGCTTTTTGCCAAGACTCGGATAGAGCAATAGGCTGTTTACCACCCAAGATCCGATCGTTGATTAGCTTCACTAGAGAGAATTCAAGCTCTGCCGTCCAAACCTCAGCTAGCCAAACCTGATCAGGATCAATCGGCTCTGTAGGGGCTACCAGTTCGATCGGTGTTACCTCTAGATGAGGTAGTGCCCTTACTGATAGAACCTTGTCAGTGAACACCACCACCGGCCTGAGCTTCTTGACCACCTTTGGGATGGCCTGTAGTTTGGCGATCGCGCTATCGCGGTCTTTCTTAACCACGTCCAAATTGCTGTAGTTGCGCTCTGATTGCGCGGCTCTGTGGAGGAGCAGGATCTCAACCTTACGCAATAGACTCTGTGGCATCCCTGAGCTACCAACCGAGAGGTCATGTAGCCCAGCGATAAAGGTTACGTGCCCTTGCTTCAAGCCGCGATTAATGATATTTGTCAGTGCCTTGAGGATTAGCTCTTGGTTTGAGTCATCGAGGGAATCCCATAGAGAAACCCATTCATCGATAACCAAAAGCAGAGGTTTGAAAGCTGGCTTAGGATCTCCATTCTTTACCGCTGTGGCAGTACGTTTGGCGCGATCGCTCACAACATCAGAAACTTCTAGGATCGTGTTTAGAATGTCTGCCGTCTCAATTTGCACAACCGGCCCTACTGGTAAACCTAGCCAGATATTTGGTTCAGAGCCGGCATGAGAACTGCCATAATCAGGGTCGCAAATATGCAAGATCCCTTCTGGGTTGGTTTGGAGAAAACGTTGCACGCGCCAGTTAAGTAGGTAGCTCTTACCATCCCCTGACTCGCCACAAACGATTGCAGACCGTTGCTCAAACCCTTCAAACCAATCAGTACTCAAGCCTTGCTGAGCGATAAAGCTATCGGCGATCCGATCCCCTAGAGGTAATTGCTTCAGAGCGCTGACAACTAGACGTACCTTTTCAGTTTCGAGCTTGCGAGTGATAGGGGCTGTAACGACGCTGAGATCCCCTATCGCGTCCTGAGAGTAACCGAGCGCTCCGCTCCAAACCTCGCTATACTCCATCTTCCGGCGGCTTCTCAAGGCTTCTCCCATTCCCCATGCCCCCATTCCACCGACCCATCCCCAAGCGCTCGAGGCAGTGGCACAAAGTGCGATACCACCCGCAAACAGACTACAGATAACAAAGGATTCCGATCGGCTATTCAGCGGTAGTTGTGTCATTTGTATAGACCTCCGAGTATTTCTTAAGGATTGGATCGAGGTCTACGGCTTTAGGGAGTTGCGCCATAGAGCCAGTGGATAGCCAGTGCTGAGCTAGACTACAGGCCGCTAGTTCCCCGGCTCTGTTTAGCAGTTCTGTGAATTGCTGAGCTTCACCCGTCACAACCCCTAGAGATTTTTGTTGAAAGGCGATGTCACCAGCGACCGCTCTGCAATGGCTATCTATCCAAACAAGAGCGTCGCCATTAGCCTGAGCGATTGCGAATAATTCCATCGCCCTGGCGTTGACAGAAGCCCTGACACCCTCATCCATTACCAAGCGGGCAAACTGCATATACTCGCTGGAGGTAACCTGTATCGGTTGCGTAGTCGCTGTAGAGCCGGTTGCTTGTGCTGTTACGTCTTCACCTGGAGCTGCAGATAAGCCCCTCAGAATCAAAACAACAAACAGGGCGATCGCCGGTGGAGAAATGATGTATTTAAGCATTGTCTTTTTCAACCTCCCTTAGAACTGCTGACCATTGAGTAAGCTCGGCTTCTGTTAGAACATCCTGACTAAGCTTTTTCCTAGCCAGAAGCCGGATCGCCTCTTTGTCATCGCGGCTATTTGAAGGGGCTAGAAGGATTCCTAGAAGGGTAAAAACTGCTACCGTTAGGCTTACATCGAATTGCAGAGAGTTAACTGCTCCTTCAAACTTTTGCAGCTCTGCCGATGGAACGTCATAATGCCGTCTGATGTCTGTCTCATAAGCATTCAAGGCGTAGGTGAAACCGAGATTCGTACCAGTCAGCGCCAGGGCGATGATCAGGGCTGTGGATGGTTGCAGTAATCGTCTGAAGCGGTTTATCATATAGGGGTGTTCCCTGCTCTGGTAGTAGTGGTTGAAAAGGGAGAGGGGTTAACCTGATAGGTTAGCCCCTCCCTTTTTGGGATTAGGAACCGGGCAAGATTTCGTTCACTTGAATAAACATTTGGCCATCAACCTCAACCAGACGATCGCCCCATTCTGGCTTATATAGCAACCCTGATGAGCTGACCCAACCATTTGGTGATCGGGTTTCTCTGACTGCGAGATATAACGTGGGTGAGCTTTTCATTCTGTGCTGTTCTCTGTGTTGTGGGTGGGATAGGGGTTTAGGCCATTCTGGAGAGGGAACGAGAGACGATGGATTGATTACAGACCTTGTAATAAAACCTGTCGTGGGGAGCGGCATCAGGCCAGAGTACTGCCGCGATTGTTTGAAGATTGGGGGGTAGCTCGGTAAACTTGCAAACTCTGTATATATCGCTCATGGGGGCTTGTGGGATAGGGCTTGTGGGATAGGGCTTGTTCTAGTAATCCCTTCCAGTTGGGTCGCTCCACCCCCAGTCATCCCCAAAATTCTCGATCGGTGGGATTCGTTCTGTAAGGGCATCATCGCCAATGGTTCTGTACTGATACCCGTCTGAAGCCCCCACATCCTCCCAGGCCGCCAGGGCATTGGCCTGTAGCTTAGCCGGCAGCTCGGAGAATGGACGCAGCTTGATCGATGTGTTGCTCATGTGTTTGTGGGGTGGTAGTGGGTGGGTTCTGTGGCTGGATCTGTGTAGCAAGGGCGATTAGGAGAAGGGAGAGCGCGGCTATACAGCCCCAGGCGCTGAGAACTGCTCTAACTTCCCCAATTCACTCTGAAGCTCGGCAGTCTGCGCAGATAGAGAACTGTCTAGCTGTTGTGTCTGTAACTGATACAAGCGGGCTTCTAACTGGAGATTCTGCCGTTTCTCTGCGATTGAATGGGCAGCGGCCTTTGTTGCCTCTAACCGTGCCTGTCGGTTGGCAATGTCATTTTTCATCGCATCTTCTAAAATGTCTGCGGTCTGAAGGAACGAAGCAGCGACCGCCAGGGGGTCATCAAAACTCACGGCATTACCTACCCGTAAATTCTCCAGAGAGTACTGAGCGGGCATCGTGGGGGCGCTTAGGGTAATCGCATGATTGCCAACTACCACAGCGGCAGTTTCAACGGTAGGGGCAACACTGGGGGAAACACTGGGGGCGATCGCTGAGGGCTTGAATTGCTTTAACGCCTTGGCTACCGCATCATCCCCTAGCCCCTCGGAGGTATCAAAACCGTGGGCTAACAGGTAGCGACGGACGGAAGTCTTAGGTAGGTCATGCTCTTTGCAAAGGGTGTGTAAGCTTTTCATTGGTTGGAACGCCTTGATACGGGGTGGGTACTTGCTTGGCACGGTTTTGGAACACTTTTGGAACACTTTTGGCAGGGAATCCTGTACCAACCTTGTGCCTATGCCGTTCCTAGCTAATCCAGATACTAGCACACCTTTTAGTAGTTGTGGTAATCTAAAGAGAATAAATCAATCTTTTTTAAGGGAGTAATATTAAGGTGTTAACTAATGGTGGAGCTTAAATAATGGCTAGATTACAAGCGGACGTAGATGACTCACTGAAAACTGAGGCTAAGATTCAAGCCTTGAAAAAAGGTCTATCTCTCTCTGAGCTAGTGACAGAAGCTCTTAGGGAGTATTTAGACAAACAAAAGTAGGGCGATCGCCATCAAAGCGATCGCCCTATCTCCTATACGCTACCCATGGGGGTAAGATATGCCCCCAAAATACCCACTAAAAAGCCTGAAACCCTTGTATAGCGTAGTGTCTACAGCCCCTAATCATCATCTACCTGCTGTATACTGGTAGCTAGTCTCGCCCTTTACCTCGTTACCCCATGAATACTGCTGTATTGACTGCTAGAATCCCAAGCGCTGATATGAGTCAGTTGAATAAACTGATTGGCTCTACCAGCTTGCTTAAAACACGTAGCGACGTTGTAAAGCAAGCCCTGAGACTGTATCTAGATGCCCTCAATGCCAAGCAAAAAAGCCCTACCAACAAGCGGTAGGGCTTTAGATTTCTTTCTAATGTCAATTGCTCAGCTCTAGAACTTTCGCAGGGTTTTAGCTGAGCAGATCGTAAGAGGTTTTCTCTAACACTATGCGTATACTAACCGCTGATAGACACGGGCGCAACCGGGCTTATCCTAATCCAATTATACCCAACTCCCTTGCGAATGGGGGCGATCGCACTCTTAAAGCCCCGTGGATACAAGAGTTCAGGGATAGCGCCATCCCTGACAATCTAACCCTAGCGAACATCGAGTTTTGGGAGGGTGAAGAAGCCGAAAACATCATGGTTCAGGCTTCTAGCTCCACGCTTGGCAATCACGCTGGCCAGTATGCGACAGAGCCATTTAAGCGACTGAGGAAAGCCTATGAACATTTCTCCAATGGCGCTTGGTTTTGTTGGGGTACTTCAGTCGACGGGAATCTTAGCCGATTAGTGCCATACGCTAAGCCCTCCAAACCTAGACAGACTGTTGAGGGTGGCAAGCTTAAAACCATCAAGTATGAGACACCCAGAGGGAATCAAGCCCTGCCGATCCTCCCTTGCGTAGATGCCGATACAGCGGCTCTCATTCTCAATCGGTACCGAGTAAAGCCGCTCGAGGGTGAATCATTCTGGGCAACGGTGGAGCGTGATCCGAGTATCCCCATTGGCATGACAGAGGGTGTCAAAAAAGCCCTCGCCATGACTGCGCTAGGGATACCCACTATCGCCCTTCGTGGCATAGCCACTTGGCATTCAAAAGGGACTACGGATCTGCATTACGCGATCGGTCAATTCGCTATACCCGCTAGACGGTTCTATATAGCCTTTGATCAAGACATCAAACCGAGCACAGTCCGAAACGTAAGGATACAGGCCATTAAAATGGGTAACGCTCTGGAGCTGGAAGGTTCCAAACCCAGATATATCGAGTGGCCTGGGGCTTGTAAGGGGATTGATGACGCGATCGCCCAACAGCCCACCGGCGATCGCCCATCTTGGTTTGACGGCCTTCTGAAAAGCTCTAAGACACTGAACCAATTTAGCAGCATGGGGATGAGTGCCAGAGCCGGTGGCATCATCAGGCAGTTTAACCAAAACTCTTATGCCGTAGAGCGGGCAACAGAGGGTGAGTATCTCCCTACACTGCCTGAGCTAAGCCCTGGAGCTATCCACGTAATCTCAGCTAACCAAAACTCTGGAAAGAGTACCCGGATCGGCGCTGATTGGGTGAGAGCCGTTAAAGAAAAGGGTGGGATGGTGGGGGTTCTATCTCCACGCAATACTCTAGGGAATCAAACCAGCGCTGAGTGGGGGCTACCCCATATCAACGATAAGACAGACCCGGATACATTCTGGCCTAGAGTTAGAGCCGCTGGGGGCGTTGTGCTATGCCCTGATTCCATCCCTAAACTGCCGATTTGGTTTCTTGAGAAGCTCACCCTTTTGGTATTGGATGAGGGCAACCGGGTAATCGAACACACCTTAGAAGGGGAAACACTAGGCATTAAATACGATGCCGTTAACCATCTACTAGGCTCTACTATTCAGCGGGCGATCGCACAAGGATCGATCGTATTGAGTGAGGATGGCTTGCCAGACAGAGCCGTCAACTATATCAGGGCGGTCGCCGGGCTAGATGCTCCAGTCAGAGTCTTTACCCATAAGAAGAATGGGAATTCCTGGAACTGCAAGATCTGGAGCGGTAGCCCTAGCGGGTTCAGGGCACGGGTATTAGACGCTATTGGAACCCCTAACACGCGCCATCTCTTTGTTAGTAGCTCAGCGGCAGAGGGACGGCGTTTAGAGCGGGCGATCGCCAAACGATATCCTCATCTTAAGGTTGTGAGGATCGACGGTAAGACAAACCAAGACAGCAGTTTTACACCCTTCTTCTTAAACCCGGATCAGTGGCTTCAAGTTGAGAAACCTGATGTTTTAATCCTCTCACCATCGGCAGAGAGCGGGGTCAGCATCGAGGGTGGAGTGAGTTTTGAGAATGCCTACTTCACTAAGGTTTGGGGTTACTTCTCTGTGCTAGGAACCGATACCCACAGCCAGTTAACCGGGCGATACAGGCCGGCGGTTGACCGTGAAGTGTTTGTACCCAAGTCCATCCAAACGCATGGCGATGAGCGGATTTCTACCCCATGGGGAATCAAGCAACGGTGGAAGAAGAATTCTGCCGCATTTTCTAAGCTCCACAGTATTACAGCGATCCTAGATGAGGATCGCGATGAACTATCAAGACTCGTTGAGGTAGCAAGCGCTGAGTACTTGGCAGAATCAAGAGCCGTGGTAGGTGCTCAGAAGTCGATCGCCAATGATGCCCTGGTGCAACGCCTGGAGGATGCGGGTCATCGTGTGTCGATAGGCAAGACAGAAAATCACACCGAGATTGCAGCCCTATGGAAGGAATGCCAAGAAGAACTATGGCGTGAAGATGCCCATGCGATCGCCCTCGAGGTCATCACAGAAAAGCACACGCTGAGTTGGGCGAGGGAAACACTCGATAGCCATGACTCTACAGAAAACCATCGCACCAAAGCACACAAGGTTCTTTGGCGCGATGCCTTTCCCGGCATATCGTTTGACTGCCCAGAAGATTGTTATCAGGCTCTAGTGAAAGATTACGGGGCGATGAAAACTGGGGTGTTGCTCCAAACAAAAGCGGAGAACCTAGAAGCCGCTAAGCTCAGCGATGCATCAGCGGCCTTAGCGGCAGTGGGTGGGAGGATCCGCTCACCTCACAGACTGCCAAGACAACACGCCAAAGCGTGGGTGTATGCGCAAACCAAGATCCTACAGTTGCTCGATGGTCAAGCCTACAGCAACTCAGACCCACGGGCGATCGCGATCAAGGCGTCCGCTCTGAGATATTCCACAGAGATTAGGTACTGGCTAGGGCTGAACATCAAGGCAAGCCAAACACCCGTTGAGATCTGCAATAAGCTCCTAGTCAAAATTGGGATCCGCAAAGACAACGGTTTAGAGGTCAGCAGGCCAGGAGCACAAGGTCAGCAGGGCGATCGCTTTTACCGTGTTGATTTGGCATTCAGTGAGGTTAGAACGAGGTTACTAGAAGCCGCTCGGAGCAAGGCTTCTGATGCCATATCCACGACTGCTAAAGGGGCTATAGAGGATATCCCCCCCCTTAGAGCAGTCGTGGATATGACACCCAAAACAGCGTTGTATCAGGACTTTTGGGCTTCTTACCAATTCTCCCAAGACAAAGACTACAGGAAAGCGGTAGTGGATGAGGCGATCGCCGCTGGCTTAACCCCCAATCCTCAACTGTGGAGCGCTCTAGCAGCATGAATAACCCCATTCCTGGAAGCCTAGTAACGCTCCCAAGCGGTATCACTGGCATAGTTGAGGCTTCCCCGTACCTCATGCCCCTTCATACCCTCGTGAGAGCCAATGGAGAAAGCAGGTTCTTCCTAACAGCAATACTAAAAGCCTTGTGACATTAGTAACACCCCCACAAGCCCCTAGGGGGGCATAGTTCCTAGCGATGGCGATCGCGATTAGGGCTTGTGGGAAAGATGCAATCGGACTACAAAAAGCTACAGAAAACAGCAGGCCGTGGGCACCCTGAAAGGGATCTAAGCCGGCAGTAACATGGCAGAGCAAACTCTTATCGAATTCCTGGAAAGTCAGAACGTGGAGAACGTGGAAACAGAGGCCATTATCCTTCAGGCATCCGGCGCTGAGAAGAAGCCCCATGGTTGGATTTTTAGGGGTGCCGATGGCAACTGGGGTAGTTATTCGAGTCTAGGATCGCCCTCAATCAAGGCTGGTATGAGCGTGGGCAAGGCACTGGGCATGATGAGCGCTGAGCAGCTTAATGCGGTACGGACTGCCAAGCGAGGCGTGTGATATGACGCTAAATGACGGTCAAAACTCAAACCAAAACGGGATTGAAATTGCAGATCAGGCGGATGCCCAGCTAATGACCTTTGCGATCATGATTGCATCGGGCAACACTAGAGAGGCGATTTCAAAGGAGATGGGGGTTTCGCTCCGTACCTTAGACCGATGGAGACAGACACCCTTTGTGAGGTCACAGGTCAATGTCATATTTTCGCAAACTCGCGAGGCCGCGATCTCGAGAATCAGAATCCTAGCGTCCAAAGCGGTAGGTCAGCTTGAGGCCATCGCAGACGATGAAAAAACACCCCCAAAGGTCAGAGCAGAGATCCTCTTTAGAATGTTGGATCTTTCCATCACGCTGCCCAGCTTTGACGGTGGAGAGATTAACCCTGATGAAATCGTTCGTCAGGATCTAGCAAGAGCCGCTCTATCCACTGTGTGGGAATAGCCGATCCTTAGATAGGGCGATCGCCATGTAAATCAAATCCTCATTTGAGAGACAGTTAGCCCAAAATCCAATACCCACGGTTGAGGGTGGTAAGTGTGTAAAACATCCCGTTAATTAATGAATGTCTCACTTCCTATTTTGCAGATGAGTTTTGAGACAACCTGAGACGTTGGGGGTGGTTTTGGAGGATAGACAAAGCAGGGTGGGGGTGGGGGTGGGTTCCTAGCAACGGAATCCACCCCGCTTTTTTGTGGGTAGGCTCTAGAACCCTGATTCTGTGTTGCTATTCCCATGCAAAGAGCAAGCTATACTAAGGATTGAAGTTCTAGAACGGTGTATAGCATGGGAAAGGTAGATAGAAGTGGACAGTCAACTGTTCTTACAGGTTCACAGATCAGGCAGGTCATAGACTTTGCTCGGAAGCCCTACTGCTACGTCATGGCCATTGCAGCATATACGGGGTGTAGGATCAGCGAGTCCCTATCCCTTCGTGTGGAGAACGTGCAAGGCAATATCATCACCTTTACTAAGACAAAGACGGGGAAACCACGGAGCGTTAACATACATCCGGATCTGGCTGAAATCTTGCAAGGTGAGTTACCAACAGAAGGATGGCTATTCCCGTCAAATGGCGCTCGGGGTGGACTAGGGCACCTTAGCCGGCAGGCCGTAGATCAGCATCTTAGATCTGTCTGTTTAGCCCTGGAGCTAAAAGGGGTGAGTACTCATTCATTCAGGCGCTCAGCGCTAACCACCATGAAGAACGGTGGGATACCACTGAAGGATATAGCGGCTATCAGCGGGCATTCCTCACTAAATGAGCTATCGCGCTACCTTGAGGTTTCGGATCAGGATAAACAGCGGGCGATCGCGGCTCTGTGCTACTAGGGCTAGACAAAACAAAGGGGTGGGTTCCTAGCAATGGAATCCACCCCTTTGTTTTGTCTAATGTCTAAATCTTACGTCCTTCGCATTGCTGAGACTTGTCAGGATCTATATTCTCTACACCCCCATCCCCATCCGGGCGAGCTGGCAATAGGGTTAATGGGTCGATCGTACCATTACCCAAATCTACCTCCCAATGTAAATGGGGGCCGGTACTATTCCCGGTACTTCCCATTAGCCCGATTATCGATCCTTGCTCCACCGTTGCCCCAACCCTAACCGTTAGTTCCTCGAGGTGAGCATACAGGCTCTTAGAGCCATCGTGATCTATAACCACATAGTTGCCAAAACCTGAATCACTCCATCCGGCCTCTTGAATCACTCCAGCTCTGCTTGCCAGGATGGGGGTTCCTATGGGTCCAGCTAGGTCGATCCCTCTATGGCACGTTCTAAATGCGCTGAGCGGATGCTCCCTAAATCCGAAACCACTGGTAAACAACATACCGGGCGCTGGGTTAATCCATTGAGGCGCTGAGGTGCCCTGAGCAGTGGAGTTTGAGAGGCTTTTCTCATAGCGTTTTACTAACTCCGCACTAGGCTTTTGAGGTTGCCCATAGTCATTACAAGGCAGGGAAGCCCAGACACTACCCACCGCGCAAAATGCGCCATCGACATCCCCTGATGCTAGGAGAGCCGGAATCCCGTTTTCCTTGAGGATGGCGATCGCCGCTTTATCCTGAGACTCTGCTGAGAAGTCCTGTAGCCCTAGCTTTGAGGCGTACTCATCCCATGTGGTTGAAAGGAACTGATACCGACCGGCGGCATCAGATACCAGACCAGAACCCATTAACTGCCGTGGATGATCATCTAGAGAGGGCGCGATCGCCCCCGTAAAGATCATCCTGTAACCGTTAGTAGGGTTGTCAGTGCCCTCAGCCCATGCGATCGCATCTAGAAAGGCCATTAGCTGAGCTTCTTC
>Ga0105045_10005393_pt1 | contig 11264 bp, 9 predicted proteins | sample MAT02_FD_78089 | JGI IMG/M metagenome (GOLD analysis project Ga0105045, IMG submission 78089) | Freshwater microbial communities from Lake Fryxell liftoff mats and glacier meltwater in Antarctica - MAT-02 (megahit assembly) | ecosystem: Environmental > Aquatic > Freshwater > Ice > Liftoff... | reverse complement strand
TCCAAACCCGAGACTGTGGTTTGCGCGGATTGGCCGGGTCGAAAAATGGATTGCCTGAAACGCCATCGCCCGTGTTGGGGTCGATGCGTATAATCTTGCCGTTGAGTGAGTTAACCATCTGCGCCCGCAGAGCCCCTACGTTTTCGTTAGGCCGGATAATGCCGTAGTTCAGCGCATTCTGAAAGTAACTGTCGGCCCGGCTACCCACGTCCACGCCTTCGTGGTGCGCTCCGTCGCCGATGCCCACCAGCAGGGTACCGTCGGTACCAAAAATCATTCGGGTCCCGCCGTGGGTTTCCATCGTGCAGGGCGCGCCAGTTTCTTTGGTTTCGCCAAGCAGGATTTTACGACTGCTGTAATCGGTGGTCAGATTGCTGCCCGACGTCTGAAGTTTATAGCGGGTAAGCCGGCTAATGGTGGCGTTGTTATACCAGTTGGCATTGGGATCGTACTGTGGAGTGCCAAAGTAGAGCAGGTAGTGCAGATCGACCTGATAAAAAACGTAAATCAGGCCGTTGTTTTTATAGTCAGGATCGAGACAGAAGCCGAGCATCCCGTAGCCTTGCCATTCACCTACCTCTTCGTGGATATCCAGCACCGGCGTTGCCTGGCGCACATACGCCGATCCGTTCCAGGTTGACACATACACCCGCCCGCCTTTTTCCCAGACAAAGAACTGGTTGCCATCGTCAGTAAATCCGATGCCTACCGATCCCGTGTAATCCGTCTGTACCGAACTTCGGGCAAAACCAGCCGGTAGCTGCGCTAAGACTGAAGGCTGCAGAATCAAGACCAGATAGACGACTATCAGCCATCGCCTGCATAAGTATGTGGTGTGGCAACGAAAAACTTGGAAGAGGTGAATCATACAGTGAGTTGGAACGTAGCGGTGGTATTCAGGAAGAAACAGGCGTGTTTATGGGCATACCCGTGCTTGGTTCGGCAGGGAGACTGCCATTCAGTTTTCGGCGGTGCAGATGCCGTTGTTCGTCGTCGCTGAGAGCGGTGCGGGTGGCCCGGCCCTGCTCATAACCATCCGTAAAGTGGCTGATTCGGCTATCGGTCAGGGCCAGTTTTAGTTCTTCCGATAGACCGTTGAGGTCGGTTAGCGTCCGTTGTCGTTGCTGTTTCAACTCTGTCAGATCGGGCAGTAAATCGAGCGTGTGCTGCGCTATAGTCTGATGGGTACGTTGCTCAGCCAGTTCGGCTTCGAGCGGACTTAGTGCTTCAGAAAATCGGTTCAGCCGACGGCGTAGTTTGCCCAGCTTTATGTCTATCTGGAGCCAGCGATACCAGAAAACGGTCAGCACCGGCAGGGCAATACCCAGACAAACGGCCCCCGCCAGCGCAAACAAAACCCCGCTCATCACAAACGACAGCAACGCCCACGGGCTATTGACCAACGCCAGATTCAACTCGCTTGATTCGGCCAGTTGCCGCTCAATTTTGGCCAGTGTAGCCGCATCGAGCGTTGGCGTATCGGCCAGCGGATCGGAACTGAGCTGCATTTGCCGGATAGATTTGTTAATGGCCGACTTGAGCTGATCGGTGCGGTAGGCTTCGTAGCGAAACCAGCCCAAAACGGCCAGCGTCAGCACGGCAAACACGGCCAGCGTAATTTTGAAGCGCCCGTAGCGACTTCGGTTTTGCACGGGATTTTCCTGATACGGCGTTTCGATGAGCCGGTCGTAGGCGGGTTTGAGCAGGATCGAGACCATAGCCAGCCCCACTGCAAAGGCCCATGCTTCGGTGCTGTTGCGGATGTTGAGGGCGTAGGCCACGATCTCATGCGAGATAATCAGATCGCCCGCCAGAAAAGACAGGCCCGCCACCAGAAAAAACAATCCGGCCAGCAGTGAATAATCTGACCGGGTTGTGATTCGTCGGTCGCGCAGGGCGTCGCGTTCAGCTTCGGCGGCCTGACGTCCGGCTTCAAGCTGGGCTACCTGTTTTGCCAGCCGCTCCACCCGCAACGCGTAGGGCTGTAGGGTAGCAAAAGCCTCCCGATTGGCCTCGGTTGTGATGTTTAGCTGCTGGTCAAGTTGCTGGAGTTGGGCGCGTTTGTCGGCAATGCAGTCGGCCAGCCAGTCGGCGTTGGTCTGGCTTGACAGGTAGCCTTCGTAGGTTGCGCGGTCAACACCGGCAAGACCGCTGCTGTAACCATGCTGAAAGTCAGGCGAGTTTGTTGATTCCATGTACGCAGCGTTTTCGGTTGGGCAGACGTGCGAACGCCGGATATAGAAATGGATTTACCGAAAACTCCCACAAATACGTCAATAGTCTGCCAACGACGCAAGTTTTAGCTGTTATCACCTCAAATTTACCTGCTGTTCCTGACGGTTGCCCTTAGGAAAATCACGTCATTTCCCGGACCCTGAGATCCTGACGTTCTCCAGTCTTCAAATTGAGTAAATCCAGTCGGCGGGTATCATGAAAGGAACCAACACCAATGTCTCCGTTGATGAGAATACCTCCCATCAGGATCAGGTACTGGCATAGGTAGGCTGTCTGGGCCACCAGTTCCTGCATTTGGGCATCAATGGCTTCATAAATCACCTCGGTAGCCTCGTACATGGGCAATCTGGCACTCAGTACCCGTTCTTTCTGCCGGTACAGAATCTGCTCGATGGTGTTCATCTGGTAGTCAAGGTCATGTACTTTGCCCTCGCTGATTTTTCCTTCTTTGAGGTTGTCAAGCGCGCCTTTGGCTGCTCCGCAGCAACTGGATCGTATATCCTGACCATAGCGGCAGATTTCGCCCAGACTGCCGTTGGCTGATACACCAATGTGAGGACCGTAGTAAATAAAAACGGCTCCATTGTTAGGAACGTGACTGGCAAACGCGCTCATTCCGGTCAGGCCGGTAAATGGAAACCCGTCTAAACCACCCATTTTAAATGGTCCCAGAAATTCGTTGGCCGCCTGTGGGTACTGAATACTATTTACGTCGTCGCTGCAAATACTGTCGGCCAGCATAACATGCTTGGCTTCAATGTCCAGTTCTTCTTCAATGAAATCAACGATCCACTCAATAGTGTCGCTGGTGGTATTGGCGTTGGGGTAATACTGGCGAATCAGGGCTAATTTGTCTTTCTTTTTCATAGCAGATTTGGGTGGTGATTCTGATAAATCATTTATAGTTAAACCAATATTGGGGCAGATGTTTTGGCATGTGAATTATTTTTCAGAAAATAAACTACGTAATTACTTAGATTTACGGCGTTAATCATTATTCAATCCCAATACTATGAAAAATATTGAAATTGATTTTTTCTCAGTTCAGGAAAACAAACCGGCGGCAGAGAAGAAAATGAAGTCGGCTAAAGCCGAAACGCCCGTTCTGACCGGGTACATCTCTCCCTCCGGTAAACTGGTCCTGCCCGCCCGAACCGTCGCGCAGCTGGGCCTCGACATTGACAATGCCGCTTTCAAAGTGGGTAAGCAAAAGGGTAAACGTAAGGCAAAGTCGCTGTACATGGTGCCTGAAAGCGATGATCAGAGTGAGACCTTCCGGTTCACGAAAGCGGCAAAAAGCTATACGATGCTGTTGCCGATAATTCTGCAAAACAACGGAGTCGATTATACAAAGGTAAAATATACCTTCACGGTAAATCCATTCGATTATAAGGAAACGACCGCGCTCGAACTGAAACTTACCAAAGAAGACAACGCGCCTAAAAAACCATATACCGGTAAACCAAGAGGACGTAAGCCCAAGATTCAGGAAGCGTCAGAATAACTGACATACCATAATCTGAATTAACTCAGATCATACTGAAAACACGCTGCCGCATGCAGTCCACTTCCTGACAGTGGTGGTCAGCAGCGGCATTGTGTTTTTGTAGGCTGGCAAATTGAAAAAAGCTGTGAAATAACCCAAATTTGCCAAACTATGTCGTTTACGTGAGCATACATTGCAGATAATATAGTTGGAAAGGCAGCTAATTTTTTTAGACAGGCGGGCTATGAATCATCCTTTTTGACTGTTAGCCCGTAGCTGATGCCTATCTGATTGTTTGCCACCCTGGTACATTTTATCCTGATAAGAGATACGTATATACGCTGATAAGCCGCAGAATACCCGAACCCACTGCCCGACCCATACGTTATCTGTCGGCGACGGATTAATACCTCAATTGACCGCGTTTTCCGATAACTGCGTAAATGCTTTACCCCCAATCGTTAGAACACAAGTTAGGTTTCGACACCATCCGGCAGCACCTCAAAGACGCTTGTATCAGCCCATTGGGACAGGATTACGTCGAGAAAATCCGCTTTACCGACAACCTCCCGCTCATTGACAAACTGCTGCGCCAAACCGACGAATTCCGGCAGATTGTCCAGTTTGAACCTGACTTTCCCAGCAGCAACTACATCGACGTACGGCCCCACCTCAATCGTGTCCGTGTGGAAGGTCTGGCCCTGACTGAAACCGAACTCTATGACCTGAAACTGGCCCTGCGTACTGTGCAGGACTGTCTGCGCTTCCTCAACAAGCCAGTACAGGCGGGACGTGAAGAGACCAATGCTTTTCCCTTTCTACGCGAACTCGCCGGGCCGATTGCCGTTGATAAAGTCCTGACCGACGCCCTTGATCGGGTCATCGACGACCGGGGGCTGGTGCGCGATTCGGCCTCGCCCGAGCTTGCCGGCATTCGTCGGCGTATCATTGGCGAACAGGCCAACCTGCGCAAACGGCTCGACAGTATTCTGCGCAACGCCCGGCAAAATGGCTGGATTCCCGATGATCTCAACCTGACCATTCGCGGGGGGCGGCTCGTGATTCCGGTTGCTGCCGAACACAAGCGTAAAATAAAGGGGTTTGTACACGATGAATCGCAGACGGGGCAAACGGTGTTTCTCGAACCTGCCGAAGTCTTCGACGCCAACAACGAAATCCGCGAACTCGAATACGAAGAACGGCGCGAAGTCTATCGCATTCTGCTCGCTCTGACCGATCAGGTACGCCCGCATCTGGACGATCTGAAACGGGCCGTCAACTTCCTGGCACAGATTGACTTTATCCGCGCCAAAGCAAAACTGGCCATCCAGCTCGACGCCGTGCTGCCCGTTAAGCTCCACGACCGACCGCTGGTAAACTGGACCAACGCCCGCCACCCGTTGCTATACCTATCGTTCAAAAAACAGCAGAAAAGCGTAGTGCCGCTGAGTGTTCATCTTGACGAAAAAGCGAGAATCCTGATTATTTCCGGGCCGAACGCGGGGGGTAAATCCGTTGCGCTGAAGACCATAGGGCTAGTACAGTACATGCTGCAATGTGGCCTGCTGGTACCAATGGCCGACTTTTCGGAAATGGGCGTGTTCCAGAATCTGTTCATCGACATTGGCGACGAGCAGTCTCTGGAGAACGATCTGAGTACGTACTCGTCGCACCTGACGGCCATGAAGCAGTTCGTGATTGGGGCCAACAAAAAGACGCTGTTCCTGATTGATGAGTTTGGCACCGGTACCGAGCCGGGCCTGGGCGGGGCCATAGCCGAGTCGATTCTGGAAGACCTGAGTCAGTCGGGCGCGTTTGGTGTCATCAATACGCACTACACCAACCTGAAGGTCTTTGCCGATAAAACGCCGGGCCTGGTTAACGGAGCTATGCGCTTCGACGGCGAACACCTGGAGCCACTCTACGAACTCGAAATCGGACGGCCCGGCTCGTCGTTTGCGTTCGAGATTGCGCAGAAAATCGGCCTGCCGAAGGGTATCATCGACCGGGCCAAAGAGAAACTCGGCAATCAGCAGGTCAATTTCGAGAAGTTGCTCAAGGAACTCGACATCGAGAAGCGTGTTTTCGCGGAGAAAAACCTCGATATCAGCATCAATCAGCGTAAAGTAGCCCAGCAACTTGCCGAGTACACTGCCCTGAAAACGCGCCTGGACAACGAACAGAAGCAACTGCTGAATGACGCCAAGCATAAGGCTAAAGCTCTGGTGCAGGAAGCTAATCAGCGCATCGAAAACACGATTCGGGAAATCAAAGAACACAAAGCCGAGCGCGAATCTACCAAACAGGTACGGCAGGAACTCGAACGCTTCGAGCAGAAAGCTCTGAAGCCTGAACCTGTGGTGGTCTCGATCCCAAAACCTGCTGAAGACGAGTTTGCAGCAGACGGCGGAGCCATCGGCGTGGACAGCTACGTGCGCATTCAGGGCCAGAACGCCATTGGGCAGGTGATGACGATGCGTGGCAAAGACGCCGAAGTCCGCATCGGCGATTTGAAGACGACGGTGAAGCTGAACCGGCTCGAAAAAGTGAGCAAGAAAACCTTTACGGCTGCCACCGAAACCCGCGACGACCGGCCCCGCACACAGGGCGTGGACATGAACGAGAAGATGCAGAACTTCAGCTTCAACCTCGACATCCGGGGATTCCGGGGTGAAGAAGCCCTCGGCGAGGTGGACCGTTTCCTGGACGACGCCCTGATGCTGGGCTACCCCGAACTCCGCATCATCCACGGCAAAGGCGACGGCATTCTGCGCACACTGGTCCGCAACCACCTCCGCAGCTACAAACAGGTCGGTGCGATGCACGATGAAAACGCCGACCGGGGTGGCGCGGGCGTTACAATTGTCACGATGAAATAACGGGATTTACTTCAATTATTTGCATTAAATACTTAAAATTTAACCAACTTGAGAAAATGTCGCTAAAATTTGAGATACGAATCTTATTGTTAATTTTTTTCCTGTCGCTCACTGCAATCGTGAAAGGGCAAACTCACAGCCTAAAAAGTATTAACAATAGTCAGTACACCGATTCAACAGCCAAAATTATAATTGATTCTCTTTACAGTTTGCTAATATCCGATTCTGATTTTAAAGATTTGGCCATTAAGTATTCGCAGGACGGGAGTTCATATAAACAGGGTGGCGAGTTAGATTTCACTCCAATTGATAATTACGTGGCCGAGTATCGTGACGAGCTATTAAAACTATCAGTTAACGAAATATCTAAGCCATTTAAAACAAGATTTGGGTATCACATCGTACAAATGATAGAAAAAAAAGGTGACCTGTTTCTCAGTAGACATATACTAATTCGTGTGATGTCTACGGGGAAAGATCCTTTGACTGTATTTGACAGTTTATCTATAAATGATTTGAATTTCATAAAAACTTTAGATTCATCTTCTGGATATGATAGATTTTATAATAAGTGTATTTACGCCAATAATATACCTATATTGAGTTCAAAGAACGTGTCAAATCAGGCTCTGATTCAGGCAAAAGCCATAATTGAACACATAGTAAATGGCTTGTCCCCGGAGATTACAAATGCAATGCTTGACTGCAATTTTAGAATTGTAATCAAGTCAGAATCGGAGAAAACTACCGATATGCCTGAACACAATGAGTTATATAAATTGCACCCGAAAGGTGATTGGAATAGTATCAGAGGTCTTGGAGCGACACCAAAACAGCCCATTTGTAGCTGTGCCGAAGAAAACTTGCTTTGCTATTGGAATGACCCATATAAAGGAAATGACGTGTTAACACATGAATTCGCTCATGGAGTTCACGAGATGGGACTTAGATTTTACGATAAGACATTTGATAAAAAACTATGGAAAATGTGGAGACTTGCTAAGAGAGAAAACCTCTGGACCGGAACTTACGCGATAACTAACTTTCAAGAGTATTTTGCTTACGGTACACAGATTTGGTTTCACGTTGTTACACAATCTCCAATTACGAATGGTTTCTCTAATTCTATTGATACACGTGAAGAATTGTTAAAATATGATCCCCGTTTATATAAACTGATGGAGGGGGTTTTTCCTGCTGGCATTCTTGAAATTAGTTGTAATTGTAAAAAATGAAAAAACTTTTTTTGCCAACTCCTCATGGTAAAAATCTCTGTATATTCAGTTAGTGAGGTATCAAAAACCGGCTTAGCTTCTCCTTTTAATAGTACCTAAGCGTTTCGCTCGTTTTTACAACCACAGATTAAATTTATGTTTTAGCCATCTTTAAGGCATAGATTTACTAAATTAGGACAATCAAATTATCTCGAATCTCTCTGGCTATAGTTTCCAAATTGACATTCGGTAATGAAGTTGGCGCGCGGTTTGATAAATTGCGCTATAGGGGTTTATCCAGTCGCAGATAACGATAAAATTTAGCCGTTTTTATTGAGATTAAGTACATCAGTATTTACTTAAGTAACTGTTTTGAGGAGCGTAATATGAAGCGTTTTCGCCTTAGCTTTTTTGGCTAAACTCTCTTTCAACTGAGCGGTCTGTTCAGCAATTTGGGCGATATATTCCTGCTCCTCTGCTGGATTTTTGAAGAAGCCCTCTTTGTAAACAATGGGGTCGGTGTAGTAATCACTTGACATAGCTTTCATAGAGTTTGAATCGTTGCTGATAGGGTGGCTTATTGCAGGCGAACGACGTAACGACATCAATTCTACCCCGCTCGATATAAATGTACGTCTCGTAGATTTTGTTCCGGTGTCGTCCTAAAGCTACCCGTTTTTGGGTATTGGCAATGCAGGTAAGATAATCGATACTTTAAGGAGTCGAATAATCTCCAGAAAACCAATCCGGTGGGCAGGGTCAGTCAGGTTCTCCATGATATGCTCAACGTGGGTAGCTGAAAATCGAATTGTAAATACCTGACGGTCAATGGTTATGGTATCGGGAGAGTTTTCGTTTCGACTGACAGCCCAGTACAATTTATTTCCGCGTAGCACAAGTCTGGTAACTTTGGTAGGACCAATATACTTACCGGATAAACCACTCAAAGAACCTTCTTATTGTATCGGCACTGCGTATTGTCTGATTTGACGTAGTACGACTTGTAGTTTAGGGCTTTGGGGTCGGTGCAGCCCTTGAGGTCGAGGAGTTCAATGTTCTTGAAGTCGATGGGATGGCTTTCGGCCTGGAGGGCAATGTAGCCACTGCCGAGGGGTTGCCCGGCCCGGCTTATCCAGTAATCGGCATTATCGACGTGGGCGGCTTTCCAGTCGTTGCGGCCATTGGCAATGAAGTACGCGCTGATCTGTGGGCGTTGGTACGTTAGCACCGTGTCACCTTCCATAATGTGATGCACGATGGAATCGCCCAGCACGACGGCGGTGATCGTTACCCACTGATCGCCGTTGTAGGTTTTTGATTTGGAGTCGATACAGTGATCGGGCGTGAGTTTGTCTTTTAAATAAACCTGCGTACCGGGTGTGCAGAGGTTGGCTGTGTAGCGGGTTTTAGCGTCGCTCAAGCCGCCGAGCGTCTGCACTTCCAGCGAGACCGGAAAGTCCTGCCCCAAGGTCAGGCTGGCTGCTGACTGCGAATGGACCATGACGCCACTGTTGCGTACGTTCCATGACGCCCCGCCTTTGGTCTGCTGCCCCGTAAACCGGTACGTAAACCGCAGTATATAATGCGAATAGGGCTTGTTGTAATACAGGTGGCCGTACTTGCCATTGAACGTATCATATTGGTCGTATATGATTCGGATCATGTTGCTATCAACCCGGAACGTGTTTTTGTAATTGTCGTTGAGGGGTTGCCCGGCAATTTTGATGTCCCAGCCGGTCAGGTCTTTGCCATTGAAAAGCGAGATCCATTCGCGCTGACTGTTGCGCTGAGTAGCTTTCCTCCTGGGTTGAGCAGAGCATATTGTTGCGCACAACGAAAACAGCAACAGCAACAGGGCGATTTTGGCGTTCATCGGATTTCTGAGGAAGAGACGGCTTGGCTTATGGCTGCAATATTGGCAAATTGACCGGCAATTATATAAATATTGGGGATGCTTTTGGCCGATATTTGTTTGCTTAACAAGAACACAAGCTGAATTATGGAAACGATCAAACTCAAAACCAATATAAAATGTGGCGGTTGTATAGCCACCGTAACGCCTTTTCTAAATCAGGCTGCTGGAGAGGGGAACTGGAGCGTGGATACGCAGGACCCCAGTAAAATCCTGACCGTTACAACCAACGGCATTACGTCTGGCGCGGTGGTACAGGCCGTTCAGCAGGCTGGCTTCCGCGCTGAACCTGTTTCGTAAATAAACATCTGAAAGACATGCTAACAGCCCACCCGTAAACGAAATCATACGCTTGCGAGTGGGCTGTTAGCGTGTTGAATAATTTGATAAATTCAGCTAAAATGGCCCATGCCTGTAGGTAAATTGTATGCACGCAAAAAAGCCGGATAACTTTTTGAAAAGCTATCCGGCTTTTTTGTCAGGTGCACTTGTAGGGATTCGAACCCCAAACCTCCTCATCCGTAGTGAGGTGCTCTATCCAATTGAGCTACAAATGCATTCCCCGTGATTGGGAGTGCAAAAGTAGGGAGAAAAAAAGAGTTGTCAATCTTACCGGCCCGAAAAATTTGCGGGCCGCTTCATCAGAAAGGAGCCAACGCCCTCAGTAAAATCAGATGAACGGCCCAAACTATCCTGATTGTCAGCTTCCTGCTCCAGCTGATGCTCCAGATCAGAGTACAGCGACTGATTCAAAACTTTTTTCATAGCTCCAATGGCCTGCGTTGGTGCATTCACGTAATAATCAACTACTTCGGCTACGGCAGCATCCAGTTCATGTGAAGGTACCGACCGGCTGACCAGGCCAATTCGGTCTGCTTCGGGACCATAGACCCGTCTGCCGGTGCTGCAAAGGTCAAACGCCAACTGCGGCCCTACCAGCCGGGGCAGGAAAAACGTGGAACCCGCGTCGGGCATCAGGCCGATGTTGACGAATATCTGACTAAAATACGCATGATCGGTGCATATAACCAGATCGCAGGCCAGCGCGAGCGAACAGCCCGCACCCGCTGCCACGCCGTTTACGCGCCCCACAATGGGCTTGGGCAGGTTGCGCATAGCCAATATCATGGGGTTATATGTGGCCCGTAAGGATGCGCCGAGGTTTATACTATCCGTGCCGCCCGTTGTAGCTGCGTCAGCGAATCCTTCTTTTAAATCGGCACCGGAACAGAATGCTTTGTCGCCCGCGCCGGTCAGGACTACCACCCGAACGTCATTGTCAGTACCGGAGGCTTCTATGGCGTTGGTAATGTCGGCAATCAGTCCGGGACTAAGGGCGTTATAGACCTTCGGACGGTTCAGCGTGATTCGGCAAACGCCATTGACGGTTTCAGATGTGAGGTTTTCGTACATACGTGTCTTTTTTAACACAGAGGAACACAGGTTTAGACAGAGAGACAGAGAGTAGCAAAGAGAAAAGATTAGGAAAGGACTCTGTTTGCTCTGTGCAAACCTCTGTTCCTCTGCCGCACCGGCGT
>Ga0105045_10005392_pt1 | contig 11264 bp, 6 predicted proteins | sample MAT02_FD_78089 | JGI IMG/M metagenome (GOLD analysis project Ga0105045, IMG submission 78089) | Freshwater microbial communities from Lake Fryxell liftoff mats and glacier meltwater in Antarctica - MAT-02 (megahit assembly) | ecosystem: Environmental > Aquatic > Freshwater > Ice > Liftoff... | reverse complement strand
TCGCCCAGGACGCGCCGACGCAGCGCCAGCGCCTGCTCGAGCTCGCCGCGCGCCTCGTCGTGGCGACCGAGCTCGTGCAGCGCGACGCCGATGCCGAAGTGGCTGTCGGCGAGCTGGGGATCGCCCTCGGCGGCGAAGCCCTCACGCAACGCCAGCGACTCGCGTCGGCTGGCGAGCGCATCCTCGTAGCGGCCGGCGGCGTGCCGCAAGTTGCCGACGCCCATCGCGAGCTGGGCCCGCAGCCGCGGCGGATCGTCGAGGCGGCCGAGGCTGGCGTCGGTGAGGCCAGCCCAGTCCTGGCCGCGTTCGACCGCGCGGCGCTCGGCGAGGATCGACACGAGCACGATCTGAGCGGCGACCCGCAGCGCGTCGTCGCCGGCCCGCTCGGCGAGACCGATCGCCTGCAACGCGGAGTCCTCGGCCGCGTCGAGATCGGCCGCGCGCTGCTGCAGCTCCGCGACCACCGTGAACGCCTCGGCGGCGAGGACCGGATACCCGGCGTCGGCCGCAGCCCCCGCCAGCTCGGCGGCGTCGGGCAGCGCCGCGGCGTATCCTCCGGTGGCGAGTCCGGCCCGGGCGACGGCGAGTCGGGCGTGCATGCGATCGGGCGGCGGGTCGCCCGGGGCCCGGTCATCGCTGCGGGCGAGCCGCCCGGTGTCCGCACAATCCTGCAGCGGCGCGAGGGCGTGGCTCGCCGCCACCGCGTGGGTCACGATCGACTCGTCCGCGAGCGCGAACGCCTCGGCGAGGGCGTCGAACGCCTCGCGATGGCGGTCGAGGCACTGCATGCGCTCATCCAGCAAACGCTCGGATTGCTCGTGGCGCACGTGGGTCGCCTCGCAGGCGTCGCGACGCATGGTGGTCCAGGCGTCGGCCCAGGCACCCATCGTCGCCTCGGCGCGGAGCCAGCCGTCTTCGGCGTGCGCCAGGCCGGTGGCGGCGAAGGCGGTCCCGATCGCCTCGCGCCGCGCCTCGTCCCACAGGGCGCCTTCGGCCCCGGTGATGGCGTCGCACGGCCCCGAACCGCGACCCGACGACGCGAACACCAGCAGCGCGCCGATCGACGCCCCGCCGACGGCCGCGATGATCGCGGTGTATCGCGAGCGGCCCCGCCGACGCTCCACCTCGCGCACCCACGCGTGCATGCTCGGCCACCGGGCCCCCGGTTGGGCCGCCAGACCCCGCATCATCGCGCGCCGCAACCACCGGGGCACACGCCGATGGATCGTCGCCGTCGTGGGTCGACCACCTTCGATCGCCTCGAGCAGCGCGGGGATCGTGGGGCCGGTGAACGGCCGCACCCCGAACAGCGCCTCGTACAGCGAGGCACAGAACGCGAACTGATCGCTGCGGGCGTCGATCTCGCCCCGCAGCGCCTCGGGCGCCATGTACGCGGGCGTGCCCGCGATCGCCCCGGGACGCGTGATGGTGTCGACAGCGCCCTCGGTGGGGTGGTCGCTGAGCGTGGGCATCGTCGCCGGTGACCGGGCGAAGCCGAAGTCGACGACCTTGGCGTGACCGCGCTCGACCAGCACGTTGTCGGGCTTGAAGTCGCGGTGGACCAGCCCGGCGTCGTGGGCCGCAGCGAGACCACGGGCGGCTTCGACGAACACGTCGACGACCCGCCGCCACGGCGGCACCGTGGCCATCCACTCCGACAGGCGCACGCCGTCGACCAGATCCATGGCGATGAAGCGCGCGCCGGCGTGGGTGCCGACCTCGTGCACCGTCACGACGTTGGGATGCCGCAGCCGCGCGAGCGCCCGGGCTTCGCGCTCGATCCTCGCCGCCCGATCCGGATCGGAGGCCGCACCATGCAAGACCTTGAGCGCGACCTTTCGATCGAGCTCGGGGTCGTGCGCGGCGTAGACCACCCCCATCGCACCGGCGCCGATCCGCTCGAGCAGGCGGAAGCGTCCGACCGTGACGGCCGCTGCGGTGCCGAACATGCGCGCGTGCAAGCTCGAGAACACGCGCGCGCGCTCGAGCGCAGCCCCCGCGAACGCGAGCGGTGCGCCATCTGAGGCGATGTCCTCGAGTGTATCGCGTGGGCCCATCGACAACGCTGCGATCCTATCATCGGCCGACGGCGGCACGGCGCGCGCCACGGCTGTTATCCTGCGCTTAGTGAGATCCGACGGTGAGTTGCTCGCGGCATGGCGTGCCGATGATCAGGCGGCCGGCAGCGAGCTGTTCCGCCGCTACTTCGATCCGCTGTATCGGTTCTTCGTCAACAAGATCGCCGACGAGGCCGAGGACCTGATCCAGAACACCTGGATCGCGTGCGTCCGCTACGGCGACAGCCTCGAGCGCGCCTCGAGCTTTCGCGCCTATCTCTTCACCGTCGCCCGCAACGAGCTGTACCGCCACATCCGCCGCGCGCGGCCGTGCGTCGACGTCGACCTCGGCGCCTCGTCGATGGTCGATCTGTCGCCCTCGCCGACGACCATTCTCGGCACAGCCGAACGCGACCGCCAGCTGCTCGGCGCGCTGCGCAGCCTGCCGGTCGAGGCCCAGGTCATCCTCGAGCTCCACTACTGGGAGGACCTGTCGACGGCCGAGCTCGCCGAGATCCTCGATCTGCCCCAGGGCACGGCGAAGAGCCGCCTGCGCCGGGCCAGGCAGCTCCTCGACGTCGCGCTGCTCCGTGGCGACGCCGCCGAGGATCATGACGCGCTCGATCGGTGGATCCGGTCGGTCCGCGGCAAGATCGCCCCCGGGGGCTGAGCTGCGCCGCAGCAGCGTCACGGCGCTCCGTGGTGCCACAGCTCGCCGCCACCGCCGGCGACGATCATCGAGGCGTCGTCGAACAGCTCCACCGCCGAGAACGCCCCCGGCACGCCGGAGTCCGGCTGCGGCGTCATGTCCTCCCAAGTCGGCCAGCTCGTTCGCGCCCGACTCGGACGCGTCGCCGTCGGCCACGACGCAGCCGCCGAGCATGGCCGTGGATGCGAGACAGGAGGCGTCGTAGAGATGAAGAGAGGGGGCGCGCACGGTGGCTCACCCTCCAAGAGCACCGCGGAGCCGCAGCGGATCACGTCGCGCGAAGCAATCCGCACTCGTGCAGCAGGACGTGTCGACTCGCTCGATACCGCGCCGGATCGCCCCCGGGCTCGTGTCGGATGGATCACTTCGCGGCCGGGTCCGATGTGGACGAACGTCTCCCGCTGTCGTGGGTTCTCGTGCATGCTCCTACATATGGCACGCCGCACCTTGCCTCCCATCCTCCTCGCCCTCACCTGCGCCTGCTCGACATCGCCGTCGTCCTCGGGCCTCGACGCCGTCGCCCTCGCCGACAGCACCGACACGACCGGCAAGGCCGATGCCCTCGGCGGACGGATGGTGCGCCCCATCGTGGTCGCGGATCGCAAGCTCGTCGGCACCGAAGATCGCGGCACCGTCGAGGTCGTCGATCTGAACGACGACTCGATGACCGTCGAGGGTCCGATCGTGCTGTTCGATGCCTCGGAGCAGAGCCTGCAGATCACCGTGGAATCGGCGCAGGGTGCCAACAGCACCGTTTTGCGGTTCTTGCTCGCGTACCGCTTCGACGACGAGTCCGACTACGAGATCCTCGTGCTGCAGGGCGCCGGCGAGTTCGAGAACACCGACGATGTCGATGCCCAGAGCGGCGGCCGCGACACCAACGTGTCGCTGAGCTACTTCCAGTCGGTGTCGATCCTCGCCGGCGAGGACAACTCGATCACCGTGTCGTCCGACGAGTCGAGCGGTCAGACCACCAGCGTGCTGCCGTTCGAGGCCAGCCGCGCGCAATGGGCCGTCTTCGTGATCCCCGTCGACTCGGGCTGGGCACCGCTGACCGACACCTTCGCGTACACGTTGACGGCCAGCTGCGGCGGTGGTGCGTGCGGTGGCGGCGAGGTCCCGACCGAGCCCGCCGACGCCTTCGCCCAGGCCCGCGACGTCACCCTCGAGAGCATCACCATCGGCGGCCCCGCGCCCGAGTCGTACACGCGCCCGAGCGTGGCCGGCGGCTTCAACCTCGGCGGCACCGAGTTCTGGCAGCGCTGGCCGGGCGGGCACAGCCCGACGTTCAGCTACACCGCCGGCACCGAGCGCGGCCGCGCCTGCATGCAGGCCAGCGCGATCCGCTTCGAGGCGATCATGGCGAGCCCACCCGCAGCGATGACCCAGCTGCTGGCCGAGTCGAACTGGAGCGGATCGTTCTTCAACTGGAACGACGACTACACCGAGGCGAGCACGGGCGACGCGAGCGGCGCGGCGTTGTGGGCGTGGCGGACCGGCCTGATCAAATGGATCAGCCAGACCGAGCGTGATGGCACGTGCCACCTCCCGACGCTCGATCTCGTCGAGCGCGCCGCGACCGCGTGCCTCGCCACGGCCGGCAGGGACGGCGGCGAGATCGAGGGCTGCAGCGCCAACTGAGGCGGTCTGCGGGCGATCTCGGGCAGCCTCCGCGGCCCGATCCCGCCGGCGCGTGAGCCCACGCGCGCCCGCTTCGGACCCCCTCTCGAAGAATCCGAGAACCGATGTGGGTCCTTGTAGCACTGTACCCGCGAGACATCCCGCGAGCCGCTTGCGCGCCCATCGCGCGCACCCCACCCGCACCTCCGCCGGATCCCTACCAGGCCCGCCGGCGACCCGAGACGAGTACCTCATGATCATGACTCACCGCGCGCGCCCCCGGATCAACCTCGCCCTCGTCGGACTCGGCCTGCTCGCCGGCTGTCGCGACGATTCCTCCGGCGGCGGCGGCGAGCTCCGCTCCAGCCTCGGCTTCGACGAGGGCAGCAGCGAGCTGCTCGTCATCCTCAACCGCGATCTCGGCGACGGCGAGGTCCTGCGCACGCGCATCCGCTCGCTCGCCGAGGGCGAAACCCTCGACTGCGCCACCGAGCAGTCGGCGATCCCGAAGATCTCCCGCAAGCACGCGATCGACCACGCCTACCGCGGGCCGCAGGTCGCCCCGGGCGTGTTCGCCGATCCGACCTCGCCCAACACCCTGCTCGGCGAGACCCAGGCGGACTACGAGGCCCGCATCGCCAACACGTTCTTCGTCGACATCTGCGTCACCAAGGACGGCGCCGTCACCCACGAAGCGCGCTACGACATCCGCCAGGCCCTCGACCGCGTCGGTGCGGGCGGCAAGTTCGACGTCGACGACGACGGCGTCCGCATCGTCAGCAACCAGGCCTATGCCGAGGCGTGCATCACCGAGATGGGCGACATCCCGTTCTGGGGCGAGCGCCTCGGCGACGGCGAGGCCCCGGACTATGCGCCCGTCAGCTGCCTCGAGATCGCGACGCCGATCCCCACGCTCATCACGGATCTCGCCGGCAACACGCGGAAGGCCACGGAATTCGTCGAGACCTGCGACGACCCCCAGTACATCTACAGCCACTGCGAGGCCAACGCGGACTCCGAGGCCGGCATCAACGGCCCCCGCGTCGCCCATGCCCGCAACGAAGAGGGCACGCACTGGGTGCTGCTGTGCCGCAAGTCGCACGAGGCCGAGGGCCGCTACGAAGACGTCGCGATGATCGGGCACAACCCGTTCAGCGGCAAGACGTGCTTCTTCCAGAACCAGCTCCCCGCCGGCGAGACCCCGGTGCCCGCCAACGACGGCACCGAGATCCCGCACCCGGCCGACAACGTCCAGAGCGAGGCGTCGCCGCAGCAGTGGAACGATCTGTGGATGGGCATCCAGGGCGGCATCGGCCCCCGCGGCGGCATCCAGTGCGCCGGCTGCCACAGCACCGACCCGTTCATCCACACCCCGTGGATCGACGGCGCGCTCGATGCCAACGGCAACCCGGTGGTGCCGAAGATGGGCCACAGCCCCGACTTCGTCGAGGGCTACAACGGCCCCTACAGCCTGCTGGACTCCGCCGATCAGGGCTGGACGATGCCGCAGCACCTCGTCAGCGACGAGGCCGCGGCGTGCACCAAGTGCCATCGTGTCGGCCGTGATCAGTGGATCTCCTCGTCGAACTGGTCGTCCAACACGGCGGACTCCGACGGCGGCTGCGTGTTCTGTGGCCAGTCACCGTGGCTCGACCGCCTCGTCGGCGAGGACGCCGCGTGGGAGGCCCTGCGCACCGAGAGCCACCACGACTTCGCCGACGTCTACTGGATGCCGCCGAACGCACCCAGCGTCCTCAACGACGATCTGTGGGCCGACTCCGAGTTCGCGCGGGCGTTCGACTTCATCCTCGGTTGCGGCGCCAACCCGTCGGATCCGACCTGCACGTGGGCCGACCTCCCCACCCAGGCCGGCGACCCCGCCGTGCTGCCCGAGGTCACCGAGCGCGGCGTCGAGCTCGCGACCGAGGCGCTCACGGTCCTCGGTGCGCCGATCGAGGTCGACGGCGTCGACGTGGCGTCGCGCCGCTGCTCCGAGTGCCACCCGGTCTCGCGCCGCGGCCTCGAGAAGTGGGGCGAGTTCACCCGCGACGCCAGGGCCGAGGTCGGGATCGATCTCGGTGCCGTCGTCGCCGATATGGATCAGGCCGAGGCGCTGGCGATCGTCGACAACATGCGGGTCGATGGCCCCGGCACCGTGTTCGCCGCCGAGAAGCTCGGCGTGTTCTCGGCCGGCGTGCAGTTTGGCTACTTCCAGCAGCTGTTCAACAAGGCCTTCGACGCCGCCCGGGCGCCCCTCGAGTACGGATCGTTCCGTCAGCGCGTGAGCATGCCCAAGGGCAGCCACCCGCCGCTGTCCGCCCGCGAGTTCGCGGTGGTCACCAAGTGGGTCCTCGACGAGAATCTCGAGCACCTCGAGGAGCTGCTGCTGGAGGAGCCCGCGCCGTCCACCTGCGAAGAGGCGGCGGCCCGCGCCGGTGTCGCGAGCATCAGCCCCGCGATGCTCACGCACATCGAGGAGATGGCGTTCGACGGTTGGGGCGCCCGCAACGAAGAGTCCGGCATCAACATGTTCGGCTGCTCGGGCGACGACTCCCTGAACGGTTGCTTCACCAGCACGCCCGAGCGCGCCGCGTGGGTGGCCCCCGACATCGCCGACGCGCGGCTCGTCGAGCTGCGTGACTTCGGCTTCGACACCAGCTTCTGGACCCGCACCTCGGCCGACGGCCGGTTCGTGGGCAACGGCGGCCGCGGTGCCAGCGACACGAACTTCGGTGCCACCATCACCGACCTCCAAGGCGGCAACAACATCGGCGTCCGCGGCTCGTACGACCCGAGCTTCTTCCCGAACAACGCCGGGTTCATCATGCAGGGCGGCGGCGCCGGCCTGTGCAGCCAGTCGGTCCTGACCAACGCCTCGGCGCTGATGGGTGGCATCGACTTCACCGAGCCGGGCTGCAGCACCGCCGAGGGCATCAACCTCTACCAGCACGTGGCGGTCAACATCGACGGCGGCGACTACGTCGTCATCAACAGCCAGTTCACCAGCGACGCCGGCAACAGCAACGAAGACCCGAGCGCGGGCTTCAGCGACACGTCCACGATGAAGTTCTCGCCGCTCGTCCACGACGGCACCACCTGGGTGCAGAAGCCCGCCGTGGTGGTCGACTCGCCGTTCGAGGGCGACTCGGTGCTCTCGCCGTCCGGTCGACTGGTCATCAGCCGCGTCGCCAAGGGTGACGGCACGGCCCACGGCTACATGATCCGCCGCGTCAACTCGGTGCCCAGCGGCGACAGCTACAACATCGACATCGACGACGCGCTCGAATTCCTGTGCATGCCGGGCGCCAAGGCGAACATCTCGTTCGACGAGCGTTTCGCCGTCACCCACCACTACGAGGGCGGCACCGCCAACCTCTACCTGGCCGACCTCCGCGACGGCACGCAGTACCAGGTGACCAACATGCCGGCCGGTGCGCGGGCGTTGTTCCCCCACTTCGTGTCGAACGGCTGGATGTACTTCCTCGTCACCGGCGACGAGGGCGACCGCCTCATCGCCTCGGACGCGGCGCTGCGCATCGCTGCCGCCAATCCGTAGTGCCGACGACGACCCACCGACGACGACCCACGGAAATCAGACCACCATGCGCGCACGAGTCACCACGGTCCTGCTCACGAGTCTGCTCGCGATCGTGCCCGTGGCCTCGTGCGACGACGGCAGCGCCGATGCCCAGTCGGACCCGGCCACCTTGCCCTGGGGCGACGAGGCGCCCAAGGCGGATGTCTTCGGACGTTCGCTGGTGGGGCCGCCCAGCCCATACCCCGCCGACCCGGCGCTCATCGCCGATCCGGTCGGGGGCGCGAACCGTCTCGAGGGCGACATGCGGGCGCGGAGGCAGCAGGGCTGGCTCACCGCATTCAAGGCGCTCGAGCCGGTGCCGCTGCTCGGCCTCGCCGACCAGATCGACGCCCGCCCCGACTGTGCGCCGGGCGTGTCCGATCGCGACCTCGACCGCTGCACCGGCCGCAATGCGGCAGCGTGTGCCGCCGCGACCTCCGGCGACGTCGCGGGCATCTGTGCCTGGGACGAGTCGGCCGCGGCCTGCGAGGCGACCTGCGACAACCTCTCGCTGCCCGACGGCGGCGAGATCCCGCGCATTCCCAGGTTCGAGTCCTGGTACGGGGTCGAGGACATCAACCTCATCTTCGGCAACGCGTATGCCCAGCTCGGGCCCGACGGTCAGCTCGCCCAGGATCCACTGACCGACCGCATGATCGGCGCGGCGATGCTCGCCGATCACAGCGAGATCGATCGCTCGCGTCGCTGGCCGCTGCAGCGCTACACCGCCGCGGTGATGGCATTGTTCGGCTGCGATCTCGAGCGGGGTGCCGACGAGAGCGACGAGGCCTACGGCGACCGCTGCGCGATCGACCGCCAAAGTGCCTTCAGCGGCGCCGCCGGCCCCGGTGGCGGCATCGCCCGCATCCTCTACAGCCCGGCGATGGCGCTGCACACCGCGCGCAACTACGGCGAGATTCTCGGCTGCCGCAACGACGTGCTCGCGGACACTTGGTGCGCGCCGGGCGAGCCCTGCGAGGATCCGCCGGAGAACTTCGCGAGCTGCTTCCGCGCCGAGTTCCCGGGGGACGCCGGCGACCCATGGGCGGCGCTCGATCCCGCAGAGATCGGCCAGGCCGCCTACGATGCACTGTCGGCGCTTCCCGACCAGGGTGGCACCGCGATCGTGAAGGCGATGTGGTCCCGCGTCGGCTTCGGCTTCGAGATTCCGGCGTACGACACCGACGCCACCAACCTCGCGCGCCGCATCGGCCCGGGCCAGCGCGGCGAGTGGGAGCCCGCGGGTGATCGCCGCTACGGCGCCGATTACCCCACGGCCGAGGACATCTACACCATCAAGACCAGCTCCGGCGCGCTGTACCGCCTGACGGGCCTGCACGTGATGACCAAGGAGGTCCGTCACTGGCAGTGGGTCACGCTGTGGTGGAGCGACAAGCCGGGCGACGACTTCGGCGCCGACAGGCCCGAGCAGTTCGCCGATCTGCCGTCTGTGTGGAGCAACTACAAGATGTGCGTGGTGGTCGACTACGCGGAGTCCGACCCCGATGTGCTGAGCCGCTTCGCGGATCTACCGAGCCTGCAGGCCGCGCTCGCGGTCACCGACCCCGCCGTCGGCAACCCGACGTGGTGCAGCAATCCTTACATCGAGCAGGCGCCTGGCAACGCGCGCACCAACTGCATCGGCTGCCACCAGCACGCCGGCACCCGGCTGGGCGAAGACGGCGACGCCTTCAACCTGACCGAGGTGATCCTCACCGAGAGTTCGGTGCTGGACGGTGGCAACCGCTACCCCGCCAACGGCCGCTTGCGCCGGCGCACCGGCTTCGCCACCGACTACGCCTGGGCGTTCAGTCGCATCGACGATCTCACCGAACTCATGCGCACCGAGGTGGAGTTCCGCGGCACGCAAGACGAGCGGTGGCGGCGAATCGACGGCATTGTGGGCGGCAGCGGCGACGCCGAGGCCGGCGCCCAGATCTTCCGCGAGACCACGGCGGATGAGCAGTGCGCCGAGTGCCACGGCGACGATGGTCGCGGCGGCTTCGGCCCCGACCTCGCCCAGGCGTTCACGCAGAAGACTGCGTGGCAGCTCGCGCTCACCGTCCTCGACGGCCGCGGCTCGATGCCAGCGTGGGGCGAGCGTCTCGACGACGCCCAGCTCACCGACCTGTTCGCGTTCCTCCGCGGCGAGTTCGGCACCGACTGACGCGGGTGTCGCCGCGCCGGGCGCGGTGCAGGCCAACATGCGCCACACCCCGCACTACATGTTGCGCGACACCGACGAGGTGAAGCGCATCATCCGCAACAACCCGTGGATGACGCTGGTCTCGAGCACGCCTACGGGTCTGGTCGCGTCGCACGGCCCATTTGTGCTCGAGGAGGCCGAGGCCGGCATCGCATTGCTCAGCCACCTCGGACGACCCGACGACGAGCAGCACGGGATCGGCACTGGCGAGGTCCTGATCATCGCCCAGGGACCCCACGGGTACATTTCGCCCGGCTGGTATCCCGAGGGCCAGATCATCCCGACGTGGAACCACGTGACCGCGCACCTGTATGGAACGCCCGAGATCCTGGGCGACGACGAGAACTTTCGCGTGCTCGGGGCGCTCGTCGATCACTTCGAGGCAAAGATGCCCTCTCCATCGCGGCTCGAGCTCGATCCCAGCTACAGCCGACGCATCGCCCGGGGCACAGTCGGGATCCGCGTGCGGATCACTCGCTTCGAGGCGCGGGTGAAGCTCAGCCAGGACAAGGCGCCGGAGGTGGTCGAGGGCATCATCGACGCGCTGCGGACCGGCGAGCACTATCCCAACGCCGCGCTCGCCGACGAGATGGCGCGCGTTCGGGACCGGCGTCCGGGCGCATAGACGGGCGGTCGGCGATGGCGCGCGGTCGCCGTCCGCCCAGCGTGCGTCACGAGAAGAAGTCGAAGATGGCGCCGAACGCCTCGGAGACGCCACCGAGCGCGCCAGCGGCCGACTCGGCGACGACGCTCGCCGCATCGGCGGCGTTCTCGGCGACGACGACGACCACGTCACCCGCCCCGAAGGCGAGCTCGACGGCACCGTCGGCGAGCTCGCCCGCGGAGTCGACGACCGGCATCGCCTCGGCCACGGCGTCGACAGACTCGCCGGCGACGTCGAGGGGTGACGAGTTCTGGGGGCGTTGCGACCCAGCGGAGCCGGCGATCATCGCAGCGCCCGCGGCGACGCCGACGCCACCAGCGATGAACGCTCCGTGGCCGCGGCTCGAGGGCTGTCGCGCCCGCTCGACGAGCTGATCCAGCTCGGCGCGGTCGAACCACACGCCGTGGGCGTCGCAGCGGTCGATGACCACG
>Ga0105045_10005391_pt1 | contig 11264 bp, 12 predicted proteins | sample MAT02_FD_78089 | JGI IMG/M metagenome (GOLD analysis project Ga0105045, IMG submission 78089) | Freshwater microbial communities from Lake Fryxell liftoff mats and glacier meltwater in Antarctica - MAT-02 (megahit assembly) | ecosystem: Environmental > Aquatic > Freshwater > Ice > Liftoff... | reverse complement strand
ATCTAAGTGGTTTAACCTCAGCAGTAGGTTTGGTATTACCCTCTAGTTTTGGTGGCGATCTCTGGCTAGATAGTTTAAACTCAGCAGTAGGTTTGGTATTACCCTCTAGTCTTGGTGGCAGTCTCTGGCTAGATAGTTTAATCTCATTGGACGGCTTAAAACTTCCACCTGGATATGTTGGACCATTGTATCTTTCAGAAAATCTAAAATTGATAGCTGAGCGGGACCCAAGATTCTTAAGTGTTCAAATCAAATTTTGGTAACCCCTTGCCCAAAAAGCAATTTTTCTTTTGGAAGAGACCATGTCTGATATTAGTTCATTATTCAAAGCCTATGACCTTCGCGGCACCGTTCCAGTTCTTACTCCAGAGATCTACTACCTAGTCGCCAAAGGTCTTGTGGAAAAGATTCTTCAGCCTGAAGGTTTGCCATTAGAAGTTAATCTTGTTCGAGATGGACGCTATTCCTCTCCTGACTTTTATAAGGCTTTTTATCACGGACTTATTGACTCAGGCGCTATTGTCCGGGCACTTGGAATGGGAACTACTGACTTCATGTACGCAGCCTGCCAGTCCCTTGGCGCTTCTGGTGCCATGATTACAGCCTCCCATAATCCCAAAGACGATAATGGCTGCAAGATGCTTAAGTACGGCACTCATATGCTTGGGTTGTCTACAGGCCTTGATAAAATCCGAGATTATGTTGTAGCTAATCTTGAAAGTACTAAGCTGGACTTAAGCCAACTCTCTGAAGTGGAGGAAAATCCAGAGTTCCAAAGTAAAAGCTTAGAGTATTTTATAGAGCGTGCCAAAACTGTGGGTCAAACTGATCTGGTCAATAACTTAATGAAATCCCAAGATAAACGTCTCAAAATCGTAGTTGACACCGGCAATGGTATGGGCGGATGGATAATGCCGCATTTTGTTGATCTTTATCCTAATATTGAATTCGTTCCACTCTATTGGGAGGTTGATGGTAATTTTCCTAATCACCCAGCTGATCCAATGGTTAAGGCTAACTTAGTCGATCTTCAAAACAAGATTAAGGAGGTTGGTGCTGATTTTGGAGCTGCTTTTGATGGAGACGCTGATCGGTGCTTCATTGTAGATGAGAATGGAGAACCACTTAATGGTGAATACCTTACAGCTATCTTCGGCAAATTCATGGTGGAACTGGCCTATGCCAAACCTGAATTGAATCTTAATCCTGCAGTAGTCTATCCACTGACTTATAGTCGAGTTATCTGTGATACTGTTATCGAAGCCAATGGCGCGGCTGTTGTCTCTAAGCAGGGTCATACCTTTATCAAACCAATAATGGCTAAATACAATGCCATATACGGAGGCGAACCAAGCGGGCACCATTATTTTGGGTTATTTGGATTCATGGATTCTGGACTAATGAGCCTGGCTTTATTTATCAAAATTATTACTGACAAAAACGTCCCAGTGTCACGACTTTCTGATCCATATTCATCAGTATACTTCGTCAGTGGCGAACACAATTTCCGGCTTCCAGTTGGGCTTAATATCAATATTATCAAAGACAAAATTAAAGCTCGATTCAATGACGCCACAATCAGCGAGTTAGATGGAATAACAGTCTATTATCCAACTTGGAAGTTCACTATTCGCGGCTCCAACACTGAGCCCTTGATCCGAGTTAATGTAGAGACCAAACTAGAAAACAAGGCTATGGAGAAGCTTGATGAACTAAAGACTTTGATCGGGATTTAACAAGTTATATGAGTTTGGAAACCAAACGCAAAATACTTTTTGACCACGATATTCCGTACCGGCGACTGCCGCGACGCCATTTTTATTTAAATTTAAACCGCCATTACATACCTTCCATCCTCAAAAATTACCTCATCCCCAATACTAACTTTATCAGTAAGTAGGAACAAATCCACATGAAACCTGGCTTTGTGAGTCACAATACCTGGCTTTTTGTACACACTGTGCTTTTCGCCAAGAGATAGATGAATCCCAACAATTCGCTCGAAAGCTGTAATATCTCCAAGTACTAATTCTCTAGACATAGCTTGGTTCAGTCCGAAGCCGATCTCGCGCACAATTGCTCTTTCTTGAGCCCGAATATTCTCAATTACCTGCACGAATTCTTGAGGAGCGTTCTCAGACCAACCAGTGACTAATCCATAAGTAATATCAACCCGAAAGGCCTCCGGCATCATAATCTCGAAGTTACTATCAGCAAAAGCATAAACCCAGAATGAGCCATTCATATTCTCTAGAACTCGAGCTTCGGTAAAGACCTCACCAATAGGGAAAGTTCCACCAACATTCTCCATTCCAGAGTAATCACCAGTATTTAATTTGGGCTGTTCTAGGCCTCCTGTCACCTTTAGTTCAAAACTACCAGTTTGGTTATCAACCTTAATTTTGAAATCTCCATGCGAAGCTAATTTTTGACTTAGCCAGGGTCCCATTTGTCCATACCAATTCTGATCATAAGCCAGGGAATTAATATAAATTGGCCAAGTTGGCGGCAAATTCCGATATAGATGCAAATGCTCGATTACTTTGAGCTTGTTGTTAAAAAGGTGAATTCGGATGCGAAACTCATCTAGTCTGAAGCTCCCAGTCTGGATAAGTACCACCAGATCCTGAGGGCTCAAACTGTCAAAAAGCCTAATAATCTCTTGCTTATCTGTATTATCAAAATCTACAAAAGTGGCTTCTGGAATAGCACGGCGATAGGCCTCAGTAATGATCTCAGTCAATTGATTCTGGGTATCGAAGACTACTAGAGCTTGGTTGATCTTGGGGTCAAACTTAATTGAATACTTAAGAATATCTTGAACATTGGTAGTTGCAACTGCGATTAGGTCTTCTGGCATAAGTCAAAACTAATATCTTTTTGTGATAGTTGGCAAAATAAACTAGACTTTATTCTTAGTTTGTAACTTGAGCTCTTTGAAATATTGCGTTTTGGTCTCTACCATATTTTCGAATTCTGGGATGTCTTTGATACCTTGGCAACTTTCTAGAAGTTTAAGATATGTCGACATTCGATTAATATTTGAGAGCATTTTAAGAGTGAATTTGGCTTCGCAGCTTGGGAAAATACTAAGGAACTTATTAGCTACTCGTGAGGTCTGAACAGCAAACTTCTTAGATTTATCATAGGCCCCGCTGTCAAAGAGAAGCTGAATTAGTTTCAAATTATCCTCAAGGCTTATCATGCCACCGCTTAAACTAATAATAAATTCTCGATCTGCAAGCTTCGAACCTTGTAACATATAGTAAATTGGGAATGTCATCTTAGATCCTCGGATATCAGGACAATTATCTGTATCTTTGTACTCTTTTTCAACACCTGTACCAGCTTTGAGAGCTCGCGGGACTAGATCTGCCAAATCATTAATTACTTGCATACCGGTGGCAAAAGTATCGCCAAATTCCTCGAGTGCCAAAACTTGCAAGGGTGAAGCTTTAGCCAAAATAGCGCCAATTTGAGCCAAGTTACCATAGAAGATTCCTGACATTAACCAGCTTCGATGACTATAAATTCTAATAAAATCAGCTTCATCCAATTCTAAATTCTGATTATTAAGAATCAATCTATTCTCAAAATTATCAATGAACTGTCCTTGCGTTGTCTGCAGCGTCAGATTTTGAAAGAGGATCATCAATTTTTCTAGTTCCAGGTCGCTCAGTCCCAAAATTGGCTTTAGTCTAAATAATTCCCTGTTAATCCAGATTATAGCCTGGCGAGACTGTAGTCCAGTAGCTATGGCCCATTTTTTGCGTTGTAATTCATTGTCCATCAAGCCATTCTTGTTATCAATCAGAATATTCTCAGTGTAAGTAGCGCAGTTCAGGTATTCCGCCAGGGCCATTAGTAGTCCCAATTCCTGCCAATTCTGACCACCGCAAACTTCAAAAGCAGCTCTAATATTCACAGGACGGAGCAAATCACCCCGGCGCTGTTGCTGTCGATCCTGATAAACTAAATTATAAAAATCGCTAATTCCAGAATACACCTGATTGTTTTGAGAGTCAATTAATTTATCAAGTTTATCAAAACCGAACTTAGATGTTTCAAGTTTGTATTCTTGGTAGTTCCAGGCTTTAGAGTCCTGATTAGTCTCGGTATGTTGCCGCAAAGCTAATTCATTAGCAAAAATACTATACCAGTAATTTCCGATTAACCCGCTTTCATGTTGTAATTCCAAGACTAATTTTTGAGCTAGGTAATACTCTTGAGTTGAGGCTATGCCAATATACTTTTGAGCGATTTGATAGGCCTGAATAGCTTTATCTTGCTTAGAAGTAGATTTGTTTTGATGCGCTACTTCATCCGCAAGTCTTTTAAAATTTATTAATTCTGACATAACAATTCTTTGTTGGCATACAATAAGTGAATCTACAAATTAATTTGTTCTAATAATTCCACACTTTACTATTTTACTTTTTAAAAAAAGGATTAATTAATAATTTTTGTTTATAATTTACTACATATGCAGCATAACATACTTCACACTTCATTAATTAATAGCGGCTTTGATGATCTTACGGCTAGAATCTATTTGGAATTATTAGACAATCGCAGTTTAACTATCAGTGATCTAGCCAAAAGGTTCAGTGTACAGCGCGGTAATATCTATAACTCGCTCGCCAAGCTTCAAGAGTCCGATCTAATTAGTAAATCAGCCAAGTTCGCACGCCAAATTCAGGTAAGTCCACCAACCAAAATCATTCCTATTCTACAACAAAAAGAGTACAGTCTAAAGTCTAATCTGGAAGGTTTGAACAGCCTCTTGCCTGATTTGATAAAGCAATACTATGACAAAAAATCTGACTTCGTTAAGGTTTATAATGGTAAAACGCAACTGCGACGCTTGTTTGACCTAGTCCTAGTTGAAAATCAATCAAAAGAGATACTTGGTCTGGGAGATGCTCAAAGCAGTATGGAACTTTGGGGTCTGGAATACGAACTCGAATGGCGCCGTCGAAGAATTAAACAAGGAACAAGTCTTCGTATGCTGGCATATAGAGATGAGGTAGTCAGTCAAGCTTTACCTAAGAATCAAGAAGAACTGCGACAAATCAAACTACTCCCAAGTAAGTTCAAGTCTCAGGGTTTGATTATAATAGCTGGTAATCAAGTCAGTCAGTGGAACCCAATCGTACCAAGGGCAATATTGATCGAAGATACAATTTTTGCTGCATTTTTTAGAAGTATGTTTGAAGTTATTTGGGAACTGGTTTAATTTTTGTCTGCGATATTAATGTCTATAATCAGCTGTTGCTTGGATTATCAAAGTTAATATCAACCGGATTCGCCTTGGGAATTTGGATTACAAAAGAATAAGGTTCTGGCTGGAGTAGCTCAAAGTTTTGGGATTTGGGCTTTTTGTTACTATCTTCGTTACTAAAAATGTTTTTTTTGCCAAAATTGAAATAGCTGCCACTTGAGTATATGAATGTCATAGGTACAGTTGGGATAGAATCTAATTGAAGAAAATTAGACATACTTCCGTCTCTTGCAATTTTGGTATGGTGACTGCCAGCAATTATCAAAGTTTTTTGTCCATTGCTAGTATTTTTAATTACACCATCAGCCATAGCTCGGTCTCTTTGCTGTTTATTATATTCTTCACGTGCTTTGGTAGCTTCTTCAGCCTCTTCCTTGGTTTGAAACTTATATATTGGATTATCAATAAAAAAGATATTAGCTTGGCACCTTTTCAAAAACTCAAGAAAAGTTATTAAGGTCGTGTTAATACGACCGTCTTGATGAGCAATTGACCTCAGCTTCAACATAATTAATGGATCATTCATAGAATTGGCATTGCCCAGATTTTTGAGGAAGCCAAACTGGTTTTCAGGAAGTTCTATTCCGACATTGGTAATTCCAAACTTTATGATCAAAAATTGATAAGCCTGATAATTCTCTACAATTCCATGAGTTTCACCAACGACTAGAATTCTTTTTGCCTCAATCTGCTTTTTTAAGTCCACCAAAACCCGGGGGTCGTATTCAATGCTGGTCTGGCCAATTCCCAAGCTTTCTTGCCTTGTTAGTTTTAGTTTTTCCATATTTGGATTTTTAATTGCCTATTAAACTTCAAACTTTGAAATTAATCAAGTTATAATTAGAGTAAGTTTTGGCGACGAACATCAATATTTGTAATAATACTCCAAAGTTCTTGTTGAATTAAATAATCAAAAAATATGACAAAATTATCTTGTAACCAGGGCGACGGGTTGAACAAAAGTGTATTTTTTGGTAAGACAATGCAAGTTGTTAGCCAAAACGTAAGTAAAATACCTATGTACTTTTTATCAAAACAGCAATTACAAATTAAAACCAAATTTATCTAATTAACTCCATCACCAAACCCAAAACTTTCGCTGAACCATAAATACTTTTGAGGAGTTTTGGCAGTTGTTCAATCTCAACCCAATCAACTTGGTCAAAGCTTGAATGCGTTACAAAAGTTGAATTGATATTTATTTGAGCCGTCCAAAGTACCTGTACAGAATTAACTTCCCAGGCTTGATTGCCATTACTATCGATTTCATCTTCAATCGGATTCAAAGTCTTTTGAAATGCCAAATGCTCAGGATTCTGGAACGTCATACCAATTTGTTTCAAAAATTCCACCATGGTTTGTTTGGGACTTTGCCCACTTGTAACATCACCTCCTGGTAAAATCCAAGAGTTGGAATCAGAATTATGAACAACAAGGACTTGACCTATAGAATTCCGCAGCAGACAAAGACTCTCTGTGATTATATCAGCCGAAATATGTTTGAACGGGCCTGAACAAACATCAACACGGCGACTTGGACTTTGATTAGGGTCAGTATAGAACTCTTGAAAACGAAACATGCAAAGAATGGACTTATAAAAGATTTTGTGGTCAACTCCACCTTGCGCTCAAAATATGGTTATGCTCATAACCTCAAGATCAAAAACTGATAATGGCTATAATCCCGGAATCTTTTGCTTGTTGTTAGCTAGATGTGCAGCCTGAGTAATTCTCTTCATTCAAGTTGCTGAAGTTTTGGCCCAATGTTCCACTCGCCGCGGCAAAATAAGCTGCACTGTTCTGTCATCATCTAGTTTTCTTTTAATTCCATCAATACGACCAAAACATATTAACTCATCTAGAATCTCGTCGTTTGATAAATATTTGGCCGGTACTTGTTTTTGTAAAATACAAGCCAAACACTTTGGTTTTGATTATTGTTAGAAGTTAGCCAATCATGCAGCGCCTTGGAGGAATTAACTTCAACCTGAATAAAGTTTTAGTTTGGATCATATCAGTTGCCAAGTGCCTGAAATCTGGTGTTTTTATCAAAGGTTAGTTATGTATAATCTCAATCAATAGCCCTAATGGACAGTATAATCACAGGTTTTAAAATTCTTCAATGTGAATTATTTTTTCGCCATGATCTACAATAATTAGATCAAAATAAATTATAGAATCCCAGCTACTATTTGCTGTAGCTCCGGAGCTACATTTTGTTCGAACCAAGGATTATTGGCAAGCCAGCGGCTGTTGAGAGGTGAAGGATGAGGTAGTGGAAAATAAGTCGGTAAATAATCTTGGAAGCTACGAACAGTCTCAGTTAAGTTTGATTTGCAAGACGATTTCAAATAATACTTCTGAGCATATTGTCCTACCAAAAGAATTAGCTTCAAGTTAGTAAGCTCGTCCAGAATAAGCTTATGCCATATACCTGCAAACTCTATGCGAGGCGGTAGATCTCCAGTTACACCCTTACCAGGATAATAAAAGTCCATCGGTAAAATACCAAACTGAGAGGTGTCATAGAACTTTGCTGAATCAACTCCTAGCCAGCGACGCAGGTTATTACCGCTGGTGTCACCCCAGGGAATACCACTAATTTGAGCTTTACGGCTTGGCGCCTGGCTGAGGATAATGATTTTGGTCAGGGGGGAAACTGAGTATATTGGCTGCCAGCCCTTGTTTGTAAACTGAAGGTTACTTGAATGAGTTCTTATTTGCTGGTCGATTAAAGCAAAAGCATTTGGCATGAATCAAGTTGTAAAGCAAAGGCCCAAAATGTCAAAGTTAAGCTTGCATCATCTCTAACAGTTTACGAACTGTGTTAATGTTGCGAGCTGTCATCATTCGGTAGAATCTTGTAGTAATGAATTTATCAATCATGCTTTGGTTATAATTACTGCGGTCAATATTCCAGATCAGGCTTCCGGGAACATACATCAGATTATCCACAGCTTTATTAATTAAAATTTCATCAGTAATTGTCGCCTTATCAACCTCATTCCACAAAAACAGCACGTCAGTTTTTATTGTAGCGTCATTGGTCCAAGTTAATGGAACAAAAGTACAAACTCTCTCAATCTGAGCCAAATTACGAACCAGTACACGAATCTCCAGTCCAAAGTCCTTCTCGATAGCCTGTTCAATCATAGTTACAATCTTGGCAGCAAGCATAGAATTGTCTTCAAAAATAACGTTCCCACTATTAATGTAAGTTTGTACTTTGGTGAAGCCCAAATCAACAAAGCTCTGAGCAAGTTCTTTCATATCAACTTTGTTGTTCCCACCAACATTAATTCCTCTAAGGAGTGCAACATAGATCATAAACCTGCTATTTGATTAACCAAAAGTAAATAGTAATCAAGTTTACTCTTTCTTAAGTTAATAAGGTCCATAGTTATCAAGATTTGGTCACTAGCATTTTGTAATTCAATGCTTGAGACTGAGCCTTCCAGAACTCGATTAATATTGAACTTCACCCATCCCAACGTGTCACCCAAAATAGCCAATAGAGAATCTTCAGCTAAAGTAAGATCAACTTCTCGAACTTCAATATAAGATTCCAAAATTAACCTAAAAATATCTTCATCGAAGGCATCAGCATCTGCTCCAGACCAACTAAGTGCCAGCTGAATCAAGTCCCTGGTTGGATTAATATAACCTACACTTTCCCAGTCAATTATATAAGGTACCATCTGACTATTCCACAAGACATTCTTACTATCAAGGTCGCAGTGACTAAAAACTAAAGTCTCTCTAAGTCTCATAGCTGCCAAATTACTCTTAGAATACCAAGGTTCAAAATTATCGATAAACTCAACTACTTTTTTGGACCAACTATAATTAGAATTATTAACTTGTTTTTTGATACTCACCCACTGAGAAAATTCAGGGTAATCAGTGAATGATTCAGGTTTTGGAATAATTCCCAGATCACGACTATGGATTTTGGCCAAAATTACAGACATTTGTTTGGCCACTTTCTCATTAATCAAACTTTTAAGGGACAAACTCCGACCTTCGAACCAAGGATAAACGATGAAGTGGCTATCATGATTCTGGCAAACATATTTTCCCTCAATTTCTAATGCGTATATAGCATTGACTCCAGAGGCTACAAATTCCTGAGCCACTTTTTCGCATAGATTCATGTTTTCAATCAACCCGGGACGAGCTACAATTGTCGGGTTTAGTTCTTTCACAGCATATGTTCCAGTATCAGCATCAATTCGCCACATTCGATGGATTAAACCTCCTGTAATAGCAGTTGGTTCTTTGAGAATTTTACCTAGATTGTATTGGTCGCGAATTATCTTAGCTTGATTAATAGTCATATTCATTGAAACTTGAATATCAGTAAATTATAAACAAAACTAAATGTTGCAAATTTTCAGCTATACGTATTTTTTAAGTACCTTCCTGTACAATTTTACCTTCAGACTTTTCTTCCAGAAGATGTTGCTGAAACTTCCAATTATGCATGATATGATCTATAGCTCCATTATTAACTAATCCCATGTAACTAGTAAGTAAAGACCTTCTAAATTCAATCTCTAATCGACCTTGTAATTCTTTTTCAGATAAGCTTTGGCTAGCTTCTTTTAGAGCTTTAAATACAGTTATGGTGGGTTTCTGAGACCCGTCCAGGTATCTGATATTTCTTGGGTTTCCGGAAGATTTATATATTTGATCTAACTCCAAATAATACGCATGTCTTTTCAATTGCTTTTCAGCGTCAGCAGCATGCCAAACAGTACGGTGCCGGGAATGGTCTTTGGATCCACTAATTCTGCGAGATTCGAGTATAGTTTCAAAATTTTGCTTTGGGAAAGTAAGAATTAAATATAATGACGGAATCATATTTTGAATAGTCTCTTTTTCCATTTCGATTAGTTCGTTAAGTGGAACCCCACCTTCCATGCCCTGAAAAACTAGTGTAGATGTAGCGTACCTATCGAGTAGACAAACCTTTGGGGTATTCCTGCCTGACTCCATAAAAGGTATTACAACATCCTCTAAATGAATTCTTCTAGATTCGTTGAATAACTTTGCAAGTTCTAGCTGAGAGGATTGACCAGCCGATTCGTAGATTTTTTTCTGATTTCGACGCCTCTTGGAGTACCGCTCGGTTCGTGACTTGTGATAACTTCAATTCCCTGAGATTCAAGGTCAGTTCTGATTGTTGGTATAAGCAAAGAAGATTTACCTGTAAATGCTGGGCCGTCTACTACTATTAAGGTTGCCATAAATAAATTATTTTAGATTTAGAATAAAGTGAGCTGGTCTGGTTTGTGTTCTTCAAGATCGATTGATTTTAACTCTTCGGATAACTTTATATCTCTTACTTCGTTTTCGATCTCAATATGGTAACCACCTAAAGCTCTACTGCTCATTGCGTACACCTGCCTGGATTTGTCCATTGCCTGAATTATTATAAGTTCACCCAGAATGCCAACAACCTCTCCAGAAATTATGTCCTTAGGCCTAATTTTATTAACGTAAATCATTGATTTTAAGCCGATTGGTATTCTTTTTTTATACTTATCTAGTTTAAAGGTATATTCTGGCTCATTTTTAAGATATTTCTTATACTCAGGAGGAATGAAACGACAAATATCAAGATATACTTTTTTCAGTAGTTCCATTGCCTCTTCTTCAGAAACATCAATTTTGATAAGTTTGATTTTGGTCTGCCAAGTAACGCTTTGAGCCAGATTTAATGCTCTTGAAATTGCTGTCTCAATTTGCCTTGAAACAATTCCATCAGATTCGGCAAAAAACACACCCGCTGTAGCTCCCTGTTCCAGAAGTCTGGTATTTTTCCTTACGTTGGCGGCCACTCCTGTTTTCAAATGATCGCAGCCAAAAAAATCTATATAATTAGTATGGGGTTGTTGTTTGAGTACTTTTAACTGGTCAGAATTTAGTGCGTTTAATGACAGAAAGTACTTAGAATCTGAACGGTTACAAAGTTCACACT
>Ga0105045_10005389_pt1 | contig 11266 bp, 9 predicted proteins | sample MAT02_FD_78089 | JGI IMG/M metagenome (GOLD analysis project Ga0105045, IMG submission 78089) | Freshwater microbial communities from Lake Fryxell liftoff mats and glacier meltwater in Antarctica - MAT-02 (megahit assembly) | ecosystem: Environmental > Aquatic > Freshwater > Ice > Liftoff... | reverse complement strand
GTTTATTGATATCGAAAGGCTTACCGGGAATGAGCCTATTTTTGACATGCGAGCCATTATCGAGACATTTTCAAGCAGCGGGCGCTGAACCTCCCATTAACTTTGGCACCAGGTTAAAGTAGGTAGAGATATTCATTTCATTAATTACTTCCTGAGGCTTAGCAGTCCTGCTAAAGCCTGGATTTGGATCGACCGGCGCGGCCTTGTATTCATAATTTTTTACCAGGATGAGATTGGTGTTAGCTTGAGCTGGTCTTGCAGAATATGCATCTTAATATAGTCATTCTCTGTGCCGTCGGCATAAATACGACCTAGAATCACCATGTAGAGAGTCGCCGCAAGAATATGTTTCATTCCCGGGGGGATTTGGCCCTTCCAACCCGGACCAGTAAGTCCCTAGATCAGTCATTTCGAACAGGTAAAACGCTCACCCATGTTTGGATGACTACAAACCTGGGGTTCTGATCAATTTATCCACGCTATAGATTATCAAAGATTGACCGTAAATATACGCATCCTTTGCGATTTTCAATGCTTCTATAGAGCTAAGTGGCTGAAGCTGAAAAAACTAGGGCCGTTATATCCTGCGCCCAAAAAGAATGGGTGGCACCAAGATAAACGGAAGCAACAGCGTAGAAATTTACATATAAAATTTATTTTAAAATTTCATCGTAAATGTTGAGAACGCGGAAGTGAATCTTTTTTTAATTTTAATTGACCTAGCTTGAATGAGCGTTTTTCTTTGGATCGCGCTGAAAAAGCCCATCGTTTTCAAGCGAAATTTAAACTATTAATTTTGAGACGATTGAAAATTCTTGAGAGAGGGCTAGCCAATCAAAAGTTCCAAGTGTACCCAGTAGTTGGGGCCAGCGCTTAAAAGTTCCACCAAACCTAAAGAGAAATGCCTAGCTACGCCGATAAAATTTACATTCCGATTAATCGTCCTAAAACAAAATGAGCTGATAGCTAAGTAGGAAGCTGACGGCGTTGAATCTGATGGCAAGATGTAGGAGTTAAAAGGCGCCGAGAGATCAGTTTTAAATGATCAAATAATTGTCATCTTAATTGAAGAAAAAAAGTAATCCACCCTAAAGATTAATTGATGCTAAACTAACGGTATGAAAAATTCAAATTTTTTTTCGTGCTGTCTATTTTCTGACCATCTTCTGATTTCATCAAAATCAATTTTTTGTTCAGGACAAATATTTACCGCTTGTTCCAAGTTTTGCTTATCGTTCTAATGATAAAAGCTTGCCAGACGATCTTTTACGCTGTCAATAGGCTGAAGCATTTTAGTTGTGCCTAAGGCAGTTTTTAAGTGATTAAATTGACGTATGGGTTCATTTCCGACAGCCGCTGGCGGCGAGACAAATTCAATGAACCAGGGACAATTTTTGTGCTGGAAATATTTTTGTTTTTCTGTAAAACCAAGTTCTCGCAATGCTTTTTTAACCTTTTTCATGTCTTCGTATGTAACGTAATCGAGGTCATAGGATTGGCAGCGGTTTTCAGAATAGATTGTAACCCACGCTCCACCCACAAGAACAGTATCGATGCCCTTCTTTCGTAACTCTTCAGAAACAAACCCGGCAAGATCGCGTAAAGAAATAGTAGACCAATCAATCATAAGGGCTTCCCTTGTCGACGTGGTCTTTTTCTGACTGATGATTCATAATATTTTTCACGAATTTCTCCAGGAAAAAAAGTATCGGCTTTTTGTAAAAAGGCTTCTAATTCCACAAGAAAAGGGTACGAGGATTAAACTGATAAGCGAGAGTCTTTCCTTGCTTTTGACTAACGACAATCCCTCCCTTTTCTAGTCTTGCTAACCCTTTCCGAAAGCTATATAAAGGATTTTGAAGCACACCTTTAAGTTGTGAAGCATAACATTTTTCATTCACCACTAAAAAAAATAATATTTTCTCAATAATAGGAGTTCCGAAGAGCGGCTCTAACACAGTGCACCAACTTTTTTGGGTATATTACCACTGTAATTGGTAGATAGCCAATGCCTAAAATGATTGGGGACGGTTCTGCATGGCTGCATCTGCATAACCCTTGAAAGTTATGCAGATGCAGCCATGCAGAACCGTCCCCAATCAATAAAAACCTATCCTCAACCACCTCATCCGAAGCCTGGCCCGAGCCTGACCCCGAACTTGAATCCGAACTATGACCGGAACTACCAAACAATTCGCTGATTCACTAGACAAACTCATTTCTTAGATTACTCTTTAACTTAGCCCCCACGGAACCCTCGTAAGCACCGTCCTTTAGGTCCATCACCTTCACGTAGCACACCTCTGGAATGCAGAAGTTCAACAGCCTCAGCTGAATCCTTCACTTTAGAAGCACTACGGGCTAACATTTCTTCTTCAAATTCAATGAGTACAAGTTCTCTCAATCCGATTTCGCTCCATTTAGACAAGGGCGTACATGCTATTGAAATGTTACGAGCCAGTGCCAGTGCATCCAACAACGCCTGATTTGCTCCTTGTCCTTTAAATGGACTCATGGGGTGAGCTGCATCTCCAATCAAAGTAAATGGCCCAGCTTTTTCCAATAATTCCGCCTTGAGTAGCTCCCGATCGTAAACGGGATAACCTGAAATTTGTGCCGGCAGGGTTGCTGATAAAATTTGAGGAACGGGCTGATGCCATTGTGCTCTACGACACGCTTCTTCTTTAAGTGCCTGGGTTCCTTGTGCACTCAAGGCCTTAGCTTCTTCTTCGGGCATGGGGAAACTCAGTTGCCACATGACCGAATCTAACGAGTAAGGCATCATATAGATTCGCTCATGGCCGTTGACTGTTTGAAACACGGTGGCTGAGTCGAGCAAAGAACTCTCAACACCCCTAAGAGCCTCTAAAGAACAAATACCCAAAATCACCACATAACCCAGGTAACGTAAAGGGGTCACATCCCCGCCAATCAACAAGCTGCGCACAACACTACGAATACCATCGGCACCTACCACCAAATCTGCCTTGGCATTTTTCGCCTCTCCGCTAACTTGAAAGCTCAGCTCAACACTTTTATCTTCAGATTGTTTAAAGGAAACTAAGCGGTGCCCCCAATGCACAGCATCAGGGTCGCCCAGTTGCTCAAGTAACGCTAAGCGCAAGGCTTGCCTCGGGATATGCACATTTATACGCTTTGGGGACTTGTTAATATTTAAATGCGTCCTCATTCCCCATTCAATAATTTCTTTTCCGTCTGTACTATGCACCACATGGCGTGTGGAATGACCCCCTTCTTTTAAAGAGAAAAGACCGAATCCTTTAATTGCGTTACTTGCTTGCTGCAAGGTAAGTCCGTAGCCCTGGGCTCGTGCATCAAAGCTGCTATCGCGCTCATAAAGGGTAAATGGAATGCCACGATGAAAACAAGCCACGGCCAGCGCCACGCCCCCTATCCCTGCACCAATAATTGCTACATGTGGGTAGTTTTTTGAATCTGCTTTGGGGTGACTCGTAGCAGCAATCAAGCCAGATCCACTGCAATTATCGCATAAATATTGCGTAATCTTAGGGCGAACCGAAGCCTTTCCTTCCGCCTGGGTTTTTTCAAATTCATTATTCGCTAGTTGGTAGCGGATTTTCGCTTTCTTGCGTAGCTTCAAGTTTTTTTTGCCGCGTCCATAGCATTGCGGACAAATAGTCCAGTAAGCCTTTTTATTTTCCAATTTATTCAATCTTCTTTAAAGTAATTAATTTCCAATGCAAAAACGGGTAATTTCAAACGGATTTTGGACAATACCCGTATGGATATTGCAATTTCACGCATACGCACGCTTTCAATAAACAAATCATCAACGGCAAACCCTGCCTTCATCCTCTTTTTGCATTCAATATTATCATCCCAAACCAATACCAGCAAGTAGGAACTATCCAGGAATAATGAAGCGGATCATTGGCAATCCTTGCGCAAGTTGTGGAGTTAAGTTCGGGAACATATGGAGGATGAGGGAAAACCATGCAATAATAAGATCGGAGGATGACTCTTGTCGACTGCGTCGTGGAAAAAAATATCGAGCCCATCAATTTTAGCGGTTTTATAGTAGACTTTTGGATATGTGCTCGTTTTAACTCCTTCTGAAAAACTTTAGCAGACAACTAGACCTAAATTCCCTGATTGTAGGATTAGCAGGCGCTCCAGGGGGGGGGGCAATCTCTATTAATCTTAAACATGCGAAACGGTTTAATTATGTTTGGCATTTTTTATTTTTGCAGTTTGGTTAGTTCATAAGCGCATAGATTTTTTATAGATTTAATCAAGGGAGATTTGCACTTCTCTGAGAAAACACTATCTAATCAAAAGATTGGAACACTGAGATGGAAGAGGAGGATGGCTAAGCCAAGTAAATTATAAAAGACCTTTAAAAAAAGCCGGGAGCGCCATCCTTTATGCACATGGCTTAAAAATAGCATTTTTTAAGTTTTTGAAGCCCTAGCTCTGCAAAAGCGCCTATTTTTTTGCTAGAGAAACCCCCAACCTCGAGTATGTGGTAATAAAAATTTATTTGAAATTATATTAACTATTTAACGTTATTCTTTTATGAATCGAAATGGATTAAAAACTTTCAAACCTTATCCCAAAGGAAAAAAACATGTTCTCTCAAAAGTTACCGAGACAATTACTAGTTCTTATGATTTTTTCGGTATTCCCTCTTTGTGGAGACAGCTCAACAGCTGTTCATCTTTACACAGAAGATAGACCGTGGGGCAATTTTACGATTCTCGACGAACAGGATTGTTTTAAAATTAAACGGATAGAAGTAAATACCGGTCGGCGTCTTTCTTTACAATCCCGTAACCGTCCTACCGAGCATTGGGTTATTGTCGCAGGAGCCTGAGTTGTAACCCTCGATAATCAACAAAGGGAAGTATCCGCAAATGATTATATTCACGGCGACTCCAGCAACTCCACCGCATCCAGAATAATGGAAGCGCTCCCCTTATTTTTACCGAAACTCAGCGCAGAACCCATCTTGGCGAAGACGATATTGTGCGTTATTCGGACGATTGCGGTCGTTAAACCCCTTGTACAATGACTTATTGACCTTTAATGTCACCCAAGTTTTATGAGTGTTATTTGAACAAACCATTTTGGGGGTTATAGATGCCGTAGCATTACTTTAACTTCGTTTTGCATGTGAAATTTTTTTGCAACTCTTTCGGCAAGGTGCCGCAAAGGTTCGATGTTTAATATTTTGAACCTTGCCTTAATAAATTACGCTCTGTAGAATGTAGAATTACAAATTTCCTCTTAGGAGTCTAATGCAAGTATCTGAATCTAGCAAAAGTATATTTAAACCAAAAGCATTAGAGGAAAAAAGCGCCTCAGCTTCAAGTGAAAACCAAAAATTCGGGACTTTTCTTGGTGTATACATCCCTTGTATTTTGATGCTATTTGGAGTCATCATTTTCCTTAGGCTTGGCTGGATTGTAGGGCTTGTCGGATTGAGCAGTTCCTTAATCATTATCACGTTGGCAGCTTCCATAGCGTTAGTCACCACCCTCTCAATGTCTTCTATTGCTACTAATACAGAAGTAGGAAAAGGGGGCGTCTACTATATGCTTTCTCGGTCTTTGGGTATAGAACTGGGCGTTGCTATCGGAATCCCCTTATTTTTTAGACAGTCATTGACGATAGCCTTTTGCTGCATTGGCTTTGCCGAATCGCTCCACGACCTTATTCCCTCGTGGTCAATTACCAACATAGGCATTACTACTCTAGGTGCTTTGACTCTTTTAGCTTATACTTCCGTCCGGGGTGCCTTGAAAGTCCAAGTAGGAATATTTATTGCGATTATCGCATCTTTAATTTCTTTGTTTACAGGAACCGAAATAACTCCGATAGATCCTGCCACATTTACTCCGGCCCCTCTTCATGTGTTTGGTTTTTGGGCTGTATTCGCGATTTTTTTTCCGGCCATGACAGGAATGGAGTCTAGCGTTTCACTTTCTGGTGATTTAAAAAACCCAAGCCGCTCTTTACCTATTGGAACCATAAGCGCGATTTTAAGCGCATTTCTTCTTTATGTAGGAATTGCTATATTTTTGACCTATCGAGTACCTCTAGACAGATTAGTGGAAGATCCTTTGATTATGCAGAACATTGCTAGCGTTTCCTCTCTTATTATAGTGGGTATTTGGGGAGCAACACTTTCAAGTGCTTTAGGAGGCTTATTAGCCGCTCCGAGAACATTACAAGCGATTGCAGAAGATGGAATGGCTCCAAAAGTTTTTGCTAAAACATTTGGTCCTATGTGTGAACCTAAAGTAGCGACCTTAGCCACTTGCTTGATAGCACTAGTGGGCACTTACTTCGGTAGCGTCAATATTCTTGCCCCCTTGCTAACCATGGTTTCTTTGATCTGCTACTGTGTTCTTAACTTGTCTGCGGGAATGGAAACATTAATGGCTAATCCTAGTTGGAGACCTCGTTTCCGCGTGCATTGGGTCATTTCATTAACAGGAGCTTTGGCATGCCTTATTGCCATGTTGATGATCGATGTAGGCGTAGCTTTAATCTCGATTCTACTCATTACAACTTTGTACTTTTGTGTTAAAACGCGCAACTTTGAATCTGCCCTTACAGACATACGCGACGGGTTACTTCTCTTCTTTTCTCGATCAGCAATTTATCGATTAGCCTGCGACACAGGCCCCTCGAAATCATGGCGTCCTCATTTTTTGGTTTTTACAGATTCAAAAGATGAACATTCTGCGTCGTTATTGAAATTTGCTCAAGGAATCAGTCAAAGTAAAGGTTTTTTAACCACAGCTTCTTTTGTCACTCCCGGTTCCATTTCAAGAGTTACACGAAAGGAGTTAACGCGCTCTTTATCCAATCGCTTTAAGCAAGAAAAAATTCAAACTCTCGTACAAGTTAAAGAAGCTAAAACAGTGACACTTGGAATGCAAGATATGATTGAGCATTATGGTCTCGGGCCTCTCGTGCCGAATACGATTGTTTTTGGAGGCATAAAAAAAGAAATTGAATCGATCGATTTTGTCAAGATGCTTGAGTTAACTTATAAAAAGCATAAAAATATTGTCATTTTGAATAAGTCTGAAAAACTACAAAATTGTCAGAGCAATAAGATCCATATTTGGTGGGACGCTAATTCTCAAACTAATTCTGAGCTCATGTTGATATTAGGCTACATGCTTCAAATGGACCGCGCACGAAAGCGCAGTCGCTTATGTATAAAAGCAGTTGTGTCCAATGAAATGGACCGCAAGAAAAAATTGCAAGAGCTAACGCAAATACAGCTGGATAAGAGATTGCCAATGGACATCGATGTCTTTGTTTCATCTAATCCCTCAACCCAGCAAGCAAATTTAGTCAAAGAATTTTCAAGAGATGCCGATATGATTTTCATGGGTCTAGAAAAGCCACCCAAAGACGCGGATAAAACCGAAGATTATCTAACCTATCTGCACAGTCTTACAGTATCTTATGAAAATTTACCTTTAGCTTTTGTGCTAAGTTCTGAAGCTAACGCTTTAGGAAATATCTTGGAATAGTCGTTCGCTTAGCGTATGGCAATTTTTATATACCATGAAACGGTTACATGGTATAATCGGTTCAAGATATGAGGCGACTACATAGCATAATCGCTTTATGATGATAAGTGGTCAAACATCAACTAAATGAAAAAGCTAAAAACAGATTTACATCCAAGAAATCTCCACCAAGGTCGATATGATTTTGATAAGCTAGTAAAAAGTTGTCCTGAGCTATCTAATTTCGTAGCCCTCAATGATTATGGAAATGATTCAATAGATTTTGCAAACCCCGTGGCTGTTAAAACTTTAAATAAAGCTATTTTAAAGTACTTTTACAACATCGCCTGGGATATCCCTAAAGACTTCTTGTGCCCACCAATACCTGGGAGGGCAGACTATATTCATTATCTTGCCGATTTGCTTAGTGTATCCCATGATGGAGTAATACCTACCGGCAAAAACGTATCCGTTCTGGACATTGGTGTAGGGGCTAATTGTATTTATCCACTGCTTGGTTATACAGAATATGGTTGGAGTTTTACCTGTACCGACATAAATCCTTTAGCTATTTTAATTGCAAATGGGATCATTAAACAAAACGGTTTAACCGATTTTATCGATATTCGTTTGCAAACATTACCCTCAAATATTTTTAAAGGCGTTCTCAATGAATCTGATCGCTTTGATATTTCGATGTGCAATCCCCCTTTTCACACCTCTGCAAGTGAAGCAAAAGAGGGAACCAAGAGAAAATGGAAAAACTTAAAAATAAAAACAGGTGCTTTAAATTTCGGTGGACAAAATCAAGAGCTTTGGTGTCCTGGCGGCGAGGTGGCTTTCATAAAAAAAATGATTGAGGAAAGTGCATCTGTAAATTGCAAGTGGTTTACCACATTAGTTTCCAAAGCAAGTAGCCTCCCTAGCATTTATGCAGCATTAGCAAAAATAGAACCATTTGATGTGAAGACTATAGATATGGGGCAAGGACAAAAGAAAAGCCGCATTGTAGCTTGGACTTTTTAACTTATTTTTAGTAGATTAATCTGGACAGTTCTGCGCAACGACGGGAGGGGTACGATGTCTCATTTAGAGGATAAAGTTTTCGATTTAGGAATACATGCAATTGAACGCCATATTTTTCTTTGCTGTGATCAAACCAAGCCAAAATGCTGTACTAAAATTGACGGACTGATTGCGTGGGAATATTTGAAAAACCGCCTAAAGGAATTAGGGTTGAGCGATCGCGGAAAAATTTTCCGTACAAAGGCTAATTGTTTGCGTCTATGTGAAAAGGGACCTATTGCTGTTGTTTATCCAGAAGGGGTTTGGTACCATTCCTGTAACCCTGAAGTCTTAGAAAGAATTATCCAAGAACACCTTATCCAAGGAAATGTTGTCGCAGATTATTCCCTATAAAAAGCTTTGAAGGCACTATATTTAGGACTTCGCAAAACTCCCCTCGTTCGGTCAGAATCTTAAAAGCTAGAAATTCATGTAGATTTTTTTACTAATTTTAATTTTAATCGGTTTTTTAGCCCCACTGGTTTGCATTACCTGTCGAAATGCGAGGCAATGACCCAGTAAGCGCTAGAAATACGTCTTATTTTTAATCCTAAAGCATAAACTAAACCAAGGTTATAGTATGAAAAAAATTAAAAACATCCTTTTTTGTAGTACATTTGTTGGAATAATAGTTCTTTCAAACAAAATTCTGCACACTCCCATCCTATAGGAGTTAGAGAATATTTCCCCGGGCTGTTGAATCGCCAAGAAAGCGATCATACAGCCCAATTAATGTCTGATCATATTAAGAGGTTTAGATGGTTTTTTTGGACGGCTTCTCTCATTCATACTGGCGAATTTATCGGTTTTACCGGATTAGAAGGTGTCTATTTTAAAGCCCCCTTCACAAATACACCCGCGGTCGAAATTGGCTGGAGATTCGCTTTTGATATTGGGGGAAAGGATATGCGACGGAAGGCGCGTTGGCAGTTCTTCAGTATGGATTTAATACGCTCAATCTTAATGAAACTGTCTCTTTTACAGCTGTGCAAAACCAGCGCTCAAGTCACGTCATGGAAAAGATAGGCATGCAGCATGATCTAAAAGACGATTTTGACCATCCCAAAATTGCCGAAAGCCACCCCCTACAAAGACATGTCTTATATCGAATCAGCCACCAGAACTGGCAAAAATGATACGGGATTTTATGAACCCAATAAGAATTTTCATTAAATCTGATGCCGGTCTTGCAAACTCAATATTCTTCGTATCCTCCCTAGTTCTACATATCCTGTTTAGGTTGAAGTGAAAATTAGGCGTATGTCCTGACTAGATCGAATTGTTCAAAGGTTTGCACGAAGTGGGGTCTCTTTTACCTCGTAATTTTATGGTAAAATTCATTAAATCTCTGTCTAAATAGTCTAGCGTCATTTGGTGTGATTTAACTAGACCTTGAATACGAAAAGCTGTTACCAAACATCCTGTCCTCCCAACCCCTGCTTTGCAGTGTATCAATAGACTGCCTTTTATTTTTTCTTTTATATCCTCTATCAACGTTCTAAAAGCGCGCAACAGGTTTAATCTGCAGGATAAACCTCGCCTATCTTTTCAGGATAAATAGTGTCATTTTTTTCTTTTGCTTCATCTAATTTCCTCGAAGTTCCCAAATCAATTTTCATCGACTAAAGATTGACCTGGTAAAGATCCAGAAGGACGCAAGCGGGCTTCAGGAAATCTTGGCTTATGAGGGGGATTCATTTGTTATCTCCATGTATGACAGCAACAATTGCCTTTTCAATGATTACAGCACATTGGGATTAAACCTCCACTTTCTCTTGCTTAAAACACTTTCTTCCTATTAAAATCCATCTTAAACCCAAAACAAAAGGAATCTTATGCTAAAAAAATTGATTACATGCGTGGCTCTTATGTTTGGCCTTTCCAGCTTTGCTGCCTATGCAGAACAAACGCTTTCCATCATAAAGCCGGATGCGGTAGCTAAAGATCATATTGGGGAGATCATTTCGCGATTTGAAAAAAATGGTCTTCATGTCGCAGCCTTAAAAATGGCAAAACTCAATAAAGATCAAGCGGGAGAGTTTTATGCGGAGCATAAAGGTCGCCCTTTTTATGCAGATTTAGTCGATTTCATGACTTCAGGCCCTGTCGTAATTATTGCGCTCGACGGTGATAACGCTATAGCCAAAAACCGCCAACTAATGGGCGCGACAGATCCTAAAGAGGCTGCGGCTGGTACGCTTCGCGCAGACTTTGCGGAATCAAAAAGTAAAAATGCTGTGCACGGATCAGACAGCTTAGAATCGGCAACGAGAGAGGTCAACTTCTTCTTCAAACCAGAAGAAATTGTCAACTCTAAATAATAGCGAACAAAAAAGTCGTGCTGATGGCGCGGACTTTTGTACATGGACTTTAGTCTGTGCTGCAAAAGTTCATTCGCCTTATCCATTGTCTCTTTTATCAGAATAGACCTACACTAAACTTCAAAATTCATTTTTAAACAATCCATATCGATAATATATCTATTTATCACATAAAAATAACATATGCATTTATTTAAAATATTAATATATATTAGTATTATAGATAGTTTGGTGCAGGAGGGCCTTGTTGCATAATGGCCCCGAGATGAAGATGTTTTGATATCAAGTCTATTCACACTTGTCCAAACGCCTTTAGACTCCTTTCAACATCCATTTACCTTTAGGCATTCCCAGTTTATTCATCCT
>Ga0105045_10005387_pt1 | contig 11267 bp, 9 predicted proteins | sample MAT02_FD_78089 | JGI IMG/M metagenome (GOLD analysis project Ga0105045, IMG submission 78089) | Freshwater microbial communities from Lake Fryxell liftoff mats and glacier meltwater in Antarctica - MAT-02 (megahit assembly) | ecosystem: Environmental > Aquatic > Freshwater > Ice > Liftoff... | reverse complement strand
TTGAAATCACAATCATAAACCTTGCCTTGGTGATCGACGCTGATGGTCGACCGGCACATCAGCCCAGGGAGGGTTTCCGGATTATACGCTGCTTGCAGTTTTTCCTCATAGGCCGCCAATTCGCCGCGCCGCTGCAGATACGTACGAAAGCGGGTGATCGGCACATTGGCCAGACACCACAGTCCGGTGAAGCGGATACCCCAATCGTCAAACAAGCGGCGGCGATAATCCCCCTCCAGTGCCTCCTGCGCCGGCGGCAAAGCTGAACCGCCAGGATTATAGACCAGATGCAACGGCAACGCGTCATCGACGCCATAGCCGACCGCATTCAATTGCCGCAGTCCCTGGATCGAGCGATCGTAGGTCCCCTTCCCGCGCTGCTTATCGACATTTTCAGCGAGGTAACAGGGCATGCTTGCCACGACGTGGACCTGGTGTGCCACCAGGAATTCGGCGAGATCCTCTTGCCCGGGCTCCTGTAATACGGCTAGGTTGCAGCGGTCGATCACGGTTGCCCCCATGTCGCGGGCCGCCACCACCAATTCGCGAAAGCCCGGAATCAATTCCGGGGCACCCCCGGTGAGATCGACGATGCCTGGGCGGTGCGCATGCATCCAGGCAATGACGCGATCGCGAACCGCTGGCGTCATCATTTCCCCGCGCTTGGGGCCCGCTTCAACATGGCAATGCGTACACGCCAAATTGCAGTAGCGTCCCAGATTCAGCTGCAGGGTGGCCATATCACCGCGGCGCACCGCCTGCTCCCAGGGAAGATGAAGTGGCACAGGTGAGGTCGTCATAGCAGGGGCTCCCAAGGGCAAAGATACTGCGGCTCTGTGGATGATATCCACCGCGGGATGGCTGAGGTTCCGCAGCGGATGATCAGCACCGGCCTCAACGTCGGTTCCACGGCCGCGCCCAGCGCACCCGCTGATACTGCAAAAAAGTACGCACGACGCCCTGCTGAACCCAGGCCCGACAAGAAATAAGGACAGGACAGGCCAATACCGCAAACCCATCCCAGCGCTGCAGACGACGCGCCATATCGCTGGTATCGTAGGGACCAACGGCGCGAAACCTACCACGGCGAAGCATGGCTGGGCGCCGGAAAAACGGCGCTTGATCCATATAAGCCCCGCGCGTCCACCGGGCGCGAACAGCAGCGCAACCTTCAAGCCAACGATAGAAAAATGAACGTTGGGCATGACGCTGGCGCAAACACCCCGCGACTGCGCCCTGGTCGACCGCCGCGCGTATCGCTGCACAGAATCGAGGGTGTGGACGCGCATCCACCGGCAGGAGGAGGACAATATCCCCCGTTGCCATTGCGCAGGCGTCATTCAGGCGCTGATGCCGGGCACCACCCTGGACCAGTTTCACACCGGGCGCAGAAAGAGCGGCTGCATCAATATTCGCCAGGCCATCCGGCGGTGCGTACGCGGCAATAATGATTTCGTCCCACCCGCGGAGGGTGGCGAGATACGCAAGCAGACCTGCCAACAAAGCAGCATCATTGCGTACGGGAATGACGATGCTGATCCGGGGCATCTCTCCTGACCAGTCAGGCCGTAACGCAGGCTCCCTCAATCGCCACCTCCGCGCCCCAGCCACGCCAACGCCGCCCAGATGCCCAAGCCCAGCAGCGGCACAGCCAGAACAGCCCCGACCAGCCACGCGGTTTTCCCCGGCGAACGGCGCAATTTTAGGTAGCGCTCTGCCCATGCCAACTGCCGCGATGAAGCATGCGCGCGTTTCCACGCGCTGGCAACCTGCACCACCGCTTCGCTCGCGGTCGGATACACATGAATGGTGTCCAGCAATTTTCCTAAACCCAGACCATGGCGCATGGCCAACACGAATTCAGGCAGGATTTCTGCGGCCTGGGCGCCGACCACGGTCACGCCGAGAATGGTATCGCGGCCCGGTTCGGTGAGCACCTTGACCGTGCCATAGGCAGTCCCATCGGCGATGGCGCGGTCATTATCCGCCAGGTCGATGCGGGTGATTTCAAAAGGCGTTTCGGACTCTTTTGCTTCCGCCTCGCTGAGCCCAACCCGTCCCACAGCCGGGTCGGTAAACGTGATCCAGGGTACGATAGCATCATCAAAGCGCTGTTTAGAAAATGGCGCCAGCACCGCATTGGCAGCCGCCCGCCAACCCTGGGCCCCGGCAATATGGGTAAAGCGGAACGCGGACGAGACATCGCCACAGGCGTAGATATTGGGAAAATTCGTGCGCTGCAGATCGTCGACTACAATGGAATCTTTGTCTTTATGGAGCTCCACCCCAATTTCCTGCAAGCCCAGGCCGCTCGTGTTCGGCTGGCGACCGACGGCAAACAGCACAGCATCGCAGACATGACGTTGCTCCTGCCCATCTTTTTCACTGATGACCACGCGATCATTTTCCGCGCGCTCGCCGCGAATGACGCGACGATTTGTTTCGACGGTGATGCCTTCATCACGAAACCGCGCGGTCACCAGAGCTGCCATATCGGCGTCCTCTTTATCGAGCAGATGGTCGGCGCCGTGGATGATGGTGACGTGGCTGCCAAAACGCGCAAAGCATTGGGCCAATTCACAGCCAACCGGGCCGCCACCGACGATCACCATGCGAGGCGGCAACGTGCGCAGGGACCAGATCGTATCGCTGGTCAATGCCTCTAAACTCTCGATGCCCGGGATTGACGGCACTTGGGGTCGAGACCCCGTGGCGATAATGATGGAACGGGTGGTCAGAACTTCGCCGTTTACCTCGATCCGGTACGGATCACGAATTCGCGCGGTTCCACTCACACAGGCCACACCCATGGCCCGGTAGCGCTCACGGGAATCATGCGGCGCCACCGTGGCGATCACCTGCTGCACCCGCTCCATGACTGCAGCGAAATCGACCGTACCGGCTGACAGCCCCAAACCCCATTCCTGCGCCAGCCCCACATCGGTCCGCAATTGGGCGGCACGAATTAATGCTTTTGACGGGACACAACCGGTATTCAGACAATCCCCGCCCATGTGCGCCTTTTCCACCAAGGCCACTTTCCCGCGCAGGGTCGCCGCGACATTTGCCGCGGTCAGTCCACCCGACCCAGCACCAATAACCACCACGTCGTAGGAAAATAATTTCGGACGCGAAAACCGCCCGCTGGTGCGATGGAATTTCCACCAGCCGATGCAGATCTTAGCCACCCACGGGACCAGCGCCAAGGCCAGGAAAGATCCGATCACCGTGAAGGAAAGAATTTCCCCAGGCGATTCGATGTGTGCAAGCTGGGTCCCTGCATTGACGTAAACAAACGTCCCCGGCAACATCCCGACGAAACTGACCACCGCGAAGGTCAGCACCCGCATGCTGGTCAGCCCCATCACCGTATTGATGACAAAGAACGGGATCACCGGAATCAAACGCAGGGTGAACAGATAGAATGCCCCGTCACGGGCCACTCCGCGATTGATGGTACGAATGCGCTGGCGAAAGCGGGATCGAATCGCATCACGCAGGATGTACCGCGTTACCAGAAAAGCACCGGTAGCACCGGTGGTGCTCGAAAAAATGACGATCAGGCTTCCCAGCCAAATCCCAAAAATTGCCCCTGCCGCCAAGGAGAGGACCGCGGCGCCGGGCAAGGACAGCGCGGTGACCACCACGTACAGTCCGGCGAATCCCGCAACGGCGAGGGCGGCATGATCCGCGTACCAGGACTGAAATGAGCCCTGACTCTTTTTCAGGGCCTCGAATGACAGATGCGATGGGCCATCCAGCACAAAAAAAGCGATCACGGCAGCGATAACCAGGATTCCACCCCCGATTTTCAAGACAGTCCTCAGCATGGGAATGATCCTTGGAATCGTGCGTGCAGGTGCATTAGACTTTTTTCTGTTCTTTAAATGGAGACAGCACCAGCCACCACCAGCGGGCTCCCGAGGCGGGTGTGACCGCAGGCAAACCAATATCCATCCCCAGATGCCCGGCGAGCGGCTGCGCGCGGTAGGTTCTGAAAACCCGATCCCACCACGGCAGATTGAAGCCGTAATTGCTGTTGGTCTCATCGCGTATCTGGGAGTGGTGCACGCGGTGCATATCCGGAGTCACCACCACCCAGCGCAGCCAGCGATCCAGACCCACCGGCATGCGCACATTGCTGTGATTAAATATCGTGGTCGCGTTCAGCATGACCTCAAACACCACCACTGCCGCGACCGGCGCCCCCAGCAGCATGACCACCCCGACTTTAATCAACAGAGACCCGATTATTTCAACCGGATGAAAGCGCAGCCCGGTGGTCGCATCAATCATCGGATCCCCATGATGGACCCGATGTAGGCGCCACAGCAATGGTATTTTGTGAGTCAAAATGTGCTGGGCATAGATCGCAACATCCAGGACTACAAAGGATACCACCAACGCAACCCACACCGGCACCTGGACGAGGTGAAAGAGTCCCCAACCCCGCTCCGCCGCCGTCAGCGCACCAACGACTGCAATCCCCGGCACTACCACGCGTGCGGCGATGGTACTCAACGCACTCAAACCCAGATTTGCCCAGCCGCGCCGCCAACGCAGCGCATGCGGCACACGCTTGGGCGCCATCCACTCCCACGCCAGCATGGCCACCAGAATGGTGGCAAAGACACTGATGCGAATAACCGGTTCGTGAGCGGCCCAATCCATGGCGCTATACCTGACATATGCCCGCACCGAAGCAACAGAGCAGAACGCCAACCTTGAGAAATGGCCTCCCCTTTGGTGATGCGCAGTGGCTAGCCCACCACACATCCGCGCTGACCGCACCCGCGTTTCGCAAACCCGGAACCGACATCGGGATGAACCCTGATTGCCCAAAAATCGGCGCCAGTCCAGACCAAACCAAAAATCCTTACCGTCAGCAGCCCTGTGTATTCTCACATCTGCCTTTTTTCGGGGCAGATAATGAGCCTCCCTATTTCTTAGCTCCGATCCGCGGGTCGGAATCATCCAAATGTCCGTCCTCCCGCCTTGCGATAATCGGACGCCGTCATGCCGGCGGCGTCTCTGAAGGCTTTGCTGAAATAACTTAACGAGGTAATGCCGATGGCGTGGGCGATTTGGGTGACCGACATCGTGCTCTCCAATAATAAGACCTGGGCCTGTTCGATGCGCAGGGCGAGCAGGCGGTCCATGATTGAAATGCCGGTGGCGGCTTTGAAGACGCGGGCGAGGTGGGGCTCGGAGAGATTGACCGCGGCAGCGACATCGGCGCGGCGCAGGCCGTGCGGGAGATTGCGGGTCAGAATTGCTTCGCCCTGGGCGACGAGATGCGCTTGGCTTTCGGCGTTCAGCGGGCTGGGCACGTGACCGGGGCGCGGAGCACGGGCGGAGCGGGCCAGACCGACCAGAATGCGGGTGACCAGGGCGGCGACCAGCATGCGCGAATCAGCGCCGCCGGGGCGACGCACTTCGGCTTCGGCGGTCACATCCACATCCATGTGACGGATGTACCAGGGATCCTTCAAGCGAAGAAGGGCGGTATAGGGTTGGGCATTGATCATGACGGATGCTCCTGGCCGGGGAAAAACATACCCACGCTTATGTCGGTAGAGCCCAAAATGCGCCTGCAGTCCGGTGGAAATATCACCGTGACGGATGAAGAGAAGACGATTGCACAACGCGCAGCGCTGGGTGATGTACAACCTCCTCGGAGCCTTCGATGCTGCGTCACCTCGTCCTCACCCTGCTCGCCGCTGCCCCACTGTGCGCCGCACAAGTCCAGGTAACTCTCACGGACGGGCATATCATCGAAGGTGAGCTGCTCAAAGAGGATGACATCTCGATTACCGTGCAGCAGCGCATGGCTGGCCGTGGCGGTGGAATGAAGGCCACCATGACCTATCTGCGCACCCGGATCGACAAGATCGAACCCGTGGTTGACGCGGCGACGCGCTACGCCGACCTGGCCGCCGAGACCGCTGACACCGCCACTGCCCAAGTGGGTCTCGCAGAATGGTGCCGCGACCATGATCTGCACGACCAAGCGGTAGATCGCGCCAAACACGTCCTGGTGCTCGATTCCACTCATGCCAAGGCCAAGGATCTCTTGAATGGGCTGGGGCTCTTCGAACTCGATGGCGCCTGGCTGAGCGAGGCCGACTACTGTGCGAAGACCGGAACAGTCCGCTACAAAGACCGCTTCCTGACCCCGGCAGAACGTGAGATCGCTCGGGCCAAAGATGCCGCCGAGACCGGTGCCAAGGCCGCCAAAAACGCAGCCGACCAGGCAGGGAATCGCAGTGAACGCCTAGCCGACGATATCAGCAGTGTCGACAAGCAGATTACCGCACTCGAAGACAGCAAAGCCAACGTCGAAAAAGATGTGACGTCGGCTGCCGCGACCCAGGATCGCTATGCGGCGTTTGAAGGTGATTACAAGGCGGCACAGAATAAAGCCGACAACGAAAAGCAAAAGAACGGCAAGGTCAGCCAAGGCACGCAGAACGAAGTCGATAAGGCCCAGGCGCGTTACGACAAAGAACGGGCCAACAGCCGCGAGGCCAACCGCACCAAGGAATCCGCGACCGCTCGACTGACCTCCCTCGACAAACAGATCGCGACCTTGCGCGAGAAGCGTCAAAAACTGAGCGAGGACAAGACGGCGAACGACAAGGCTGCTGCTGACAAGCAAATTGCTTCTGATAAGGCAGACGCGGAAGCGAAAGCAGCGGCAGACGCTAAACCGGCGACCGTCCCCACTCCGTAACCAGCCAGCGAGTTGTTTATAAACAGCCTGCTGCTCCGGGACTTACCTGTGGCGACCTACAATCGCAATTTTTCCTGGAAAATGGAGCTATCTTGGACAAGCATCCGGGCGAGGAACTCGTTCCTTCTCTCGAACCTGGTCATGTCCGTATAATTGTAAGGCATCTTATCCCGAATATTTACGTGCAATTGATGCAGATCCTTGATTCGATCTGTTTGTTTATCGATTTTTCCGCTACCGTGGTTTCTGTAGGTGGCGAATTGGTGTACGGTCAGGTGTCCGCCGCCAGCGAAGACTACAACCAGCGGGGGCGGACAGATGTCCGTATACCAATACAGGATCAACGTCCGGATGGCGGACAGGTGTCCTCATTTCACAAGCTCCAAGACCACCCAGGCTCAGGTCTTCTCACCGTGCGGCGCGGGCAAGCCCGCTGGGGTGTCAATAATCATCGTCACCGGCCCATCATTGCACAAATCTACCGCCATATCGGCGCCGAAACGCCCGGTCCTGACGCTGAGCCCACTCAGCTGCGCCAACTCGCTGACAAAATGGCGGTAGAGGGGTTCGGCCACGGCGGGGAGAGCGGCGGCAGTAAAGCTAGGGCGGTTTCCGTGCTGGGTGTCCGCCAAGAGGGTGAATTGGCTGACCACGATCAGCCCGCCCTGGCAGTCGACCACCGAACGATTCATCCGCCCGTGCTCGTCGGCGAAGATGCGCAGACGACTGATCTTGCCCGCCAACCACGTGCTGGCGGCGCGGTCATCGATGGGGCCAACTCCGAGCAGAATGAGCAGACCGGCGTCGATCGCGGCAATGGTCTCGCCATCGACCGCGACGGCAGCCCGGGAGACACGTTGGATCACGGCGCGCATGGGTCGACCTTGTGGGGGCCTCGGCATCAGGGCAAGTCCGGGCACGCTACGAGCCCGGCACTGAAGCCCACCGCTGACCCCAAAACCTCGTGGTCCTGGTCTGATATTTCATGCCGTAAACGTGACCGCGCCAGCCATCTGCTGCGTTGCGGAACGCTTGTGGTAGCCCTGCTACCACAAGCGTTCCGCACCTTGCATCTGGCCGACAGGGCCTGCGCTTATGACACGAAATATCAGACCAGGACCACGAGGAGTCTGGCGGAGAGAGCGAGACTACGGCTGGCTTAGTCTCGCCACGCAGATCCACGGCGCCAGCCTTGCTTGGTCTCTCCGACAGACGCCTAGAAAGCGGCGAAACTGCCGAAAACAAAAAAACCTCCGCAGAACGGAGGGTTTTTATCTGGTGGAGATAAGGGGATTCGAACCCCTGACCTTCTGAATGCCATTCAGACGCTCTACCAACTGAGCTATATCCCCTCAAACCTGTGATGACGCGCACAGTGCCTTGCGGCGTATACGAGGGCGGCAACGTATGGGGGTGGCCCAGGTCGGCAAGCCCCATTTCTTTGAGTGTAGGCGAATGCCCGGCGAACGGTCCACTGCTGGGGAAAGATAGGTCGGCGGCTTGTATGCGGGCGCTCACCCCGGTAGACTCACTGGTAACGTTATGCGACCCGTTCAGCAACTCCCAGATCAGCGCCCAGTTCACCAGCTCTATGCGCCCTCCGCTCCGCAGCGTCCTGCCGCCTCCGCGGATCAGTCGCGTTGGTATGGCCTGGCCCGGCGCCTCGTGCCCGCCCTGGCGCTGGTCAGTGGCCTGATCAGCGCGATCGATGCCGCCGATACCGGCCCGGTCGAACCGTGGAGTGAGTCGTTTCGCATGGTCCTGCAGGATCGTGAGCGCACCTTTATCACCCAAGGCCGCAGCACGTATCTGGTCATGGAGGCGAGCGACCTCACATCGCCCGCGTTCCTGCATGGCAAAGAGGTCATGTTCCTAGGCAAATTCGAACATACCGACGGACAGCGCGCCTATCTCTTTGGGCTTGATCGTTTTAGTGCGGTCGGCGACCTGACCCTGTGGTCCACCCGCCTCGAAGGCGACAACCTCTATCTGTTTGGTGACGTCCGCGTCGATGGCGACACGGTCGAATTGGTGGTCCGCGATATCGTGCCGGCGCGTTCCGATGCTGAGATCGTCGCCAAGCGCTTGTCCGAAGTCGCCGCCGACAATTTCGCCGGTCGTCTGGCTGTGGCCCAATGGGCAGAGAAGCAGGCTGAAACGCAGGGCAATTTCGATTGGTGGCAGCTGGCCGCAGCAGCCATCGTCGCCGATACCGCGACTGCCGCCGCCGACGCAGCCAACACCAAGCAAGACGCCGAATTGCTTAGCCAGGCCTTTGCCTGGGCGATCGACACCATCAAGGACCACGGGCTCGCCGCACGCATCGCTAGCCAACCGTGGTTCGCCGAGCAAGCGCAGGCCAAGGCCGCGGCCAAGCGCCTGACCGCCCTGGGCTTTGACCGCTACCAGGATGTGTGGCGGCCCCGCACCGAATCCCTGACCCTACAGTTCGAAGATCGTTTTACCGCCATCCCTTGGCGTGACGCCGAAGCATTCTATGGCCTCGGACGCTGGGTCGACCGCCACGCAGAGGACCTGCCGCGGGCACGTGATCTCAGCTTCCGTGCCTACCAGGCCGGCTATCGCGCGGATGCGAACCATCCCGGCATCCGCCGTGAATTGGGCCTGACCGGAGATGCCGATCGCAATGGCGGGCGCACCGCAAGCGGCGACACTCCGACGGGGCCCTTTCAGGATGAGCAGACCGGCATCGTCGTCGGCGGACCCGAAGGCTGGCAGCGTAGCCGCCGTCTCGACGATCAGGCTCGCTGGGTCGATCTCGCCAATGACACTTCGTATCTGTCGCTGACCATTCTCGGCCAAGATCGCGCCAGCGGTGATTTCGAAAATACCTGGCAAGCTGCCGTTCTGCCCTGGCGCGTGCGCTCTAGCTTCGCCGAAGATGGCGTCGAACCCGTGGTCGCCGCCGTCGGCCAAGCCCGCCGCCTGCGCTTCCACTTCCAGGAAGGCAACGACCTGCGCGGCGGCGACTTGGTCCTGGTCCAGCAAGCCGATGTCGGCCTGGGTTTGGTGATCGTCGCTAGCTACCTGGAACAGGATCGTGATCGGGCCCAAGCCGCTTTGCTGGAGATGCTGGCTAAGATCAGTATTCCTGGCGGCGACAGCCAAGCGGCGCCCGCTGAGAATCCCTGAAAACCACATCGTAGAGCGGTGCTGCTGAGCCGGGCTGCTGAGCTGACCCGCCGCATCATCAGCCCCCGGCATTGCGCGGCGATGCTCAGCCCGCATAACCCAGCACCACCGACCGGGGTGGCGGAATTGGCAGACGCGGGGGACTTAAAATCCCCTTCCCGTAAGGGATTACGGGTTCGAGTCCCGTCCCCGGTATATTTTTTTCGGAGTTCCCCATGTTGCTCGGCTGCTGTACCGCTGCTATCGCCCAGGCCAAAATCATCGCTCCGTCTGGACTCGACTACATCGAAGAAAACGTCCAGTCCTTCCTCGCCCCTGAGGGCAGCGACACCGATTTTGCTAAGCGCGTGCAGCAGAGCACTCTGGCCGCGCGCGGTATCCACGCCGCCTGCTGCTTCCTGCCGGGCGACCTCAAATGCGTCGGACCCAGCGTCGATGACGCACGCCTGGACGCCTACGCAACGACCGCCTTTGCCCGCGCCCAACGCGTCGGCATGGAGACCATCGTCTTCGGCAGCGGCGGCGCTCGTGGCATTCCAGACGGTTTCAGTCGCGCCACCGCCGAAGAACAATTCGTCGCCGTCCTGCGCCGCTTTGCGCCCATCGCCGCCCGTTATGGCGTGACCCTGGTCGTCGAACCGCTCAATCGCGGCGAATGCAACTTTATCAATACCATCGATGACGGCGCCGAAATCGTCAATAAGGTCGACCATCCGCACGTCCGCCTGCTCGCCGATCTCTTTCACATGATGCGCAACGATGAAGGCCCCGACAGCCTGACCACGCACGGCGCCCTCTTCGCGCACACCCATATCGCCGAAAAAGAAACCCGCAGTGCCCCCGGTATCAAAGGCGACGATTTCCGTCCCTTCCTGCGCGCCCTGCGTAAGGGTGGTTACAACCACCGCATGTCATTGGAATGCGGTTTCGGCGACTTCGGTCAGGAATTGGCGCCGTCATTAACCTATCTCCGCGCTCAATTGGCCGAAGCCGGGTACTGAAAAATAGCAAAGGCGGAGCCAGCCTGGGCCCGCTTTCCCGACCATGCCGTGGCAGGTCAAAATGACCCACGTCGTGCGCCGTCGCGGCCCCGTCTTCATGGCTTCGATGTAAGTCCTGTTATAGCAAAAACATGTGATGTGGCCGCCGAGCTGATAGTTGGCATAGCGGGTGCTATAGACCCATCATGCCCGGCCGAACCATCCTAGTTGCTGATGACGATGCGCTGTTGCGCGAGTCGCTCTGCGACCTGCTAACCGATCTCGGCTGTGAGCCGCGGCCGGCGGCGGATGGCGGCGGGGCGATTCGCCTGCTGACCAGCGGATCCTGTGATCTGGTCTTGAGCGACATCGACATGCCCGACATGTCGGGGTTCGCCCTG
>Ga0105045_10005385_pt1 | contig 11269 bp, 12 predicted proteins | sample MAT02_FD_78089 | JGI IMG/M metagenome (GOLD analysis project Ga0105045, IMG submission 78089) | Freshwater microbial communities from Lake Fryxell liftoff mats and glacier meltwater in Antarctica - MAT-02 (megahit assembly) | ecosystem: Environmental > Aquatic > Freshwater > Ice > Liftoff... | reverse complement strand
CCACCTTGATCTGCCCGGGATACTGCAACTCGGACTCGATACGACGGGCGATTTCCTCGGAGAGCGTCGTCATGCGCGCGTCATCCACCTGCTCCGGCGTGACAACGACCCGCACCTCGCGACCGGCCTGAATCGCGAACACCCGATCGACCCCTCGATAGCTCGACGCGATGCGCTCCAACCCTTCAAGACGTTTCACGTAGGTCTCAAACGCCTCGCGACGCGCCCCGGGACGGGATCCGGAAATACTGTCGGCCGCCTGCACCAGGACGGACACCTCGCTCTCGTGCGGCACATCATCATGGTGCGCCGCGATGCAGTTCACGACCAGCGGGTTCTCGCCGTACTTGGTGGCCATCTCGACGCCGAGCTGCACATGCGTGCCCTCGTGCTCATGCGTCAGAACCTTGCCGATGTCGTGCAGGAGCGCACCGCGCTTGGCCAGCGCCACGTCGAGCCCCAGTTCTGCGGCCATCATGCCAGCCAACCATGCCACTTCCTTCGAATGCGCTAGGATATTCTGCCCATAACTCGTGCGCCACCGCATGCGCCCGATCAGCTTGATGAGCTCCGGGTGCAAGCCGGCTACCCCGACATCGTAGGCGGCCTGCTCACCGGTCTCGACAATGGCGACCTCCACTTCTTTCCGGGCTTTGGCCACCACTTCTTCAATGCGCCCCGGATGGATGCGTCCGTCGCTGACCAGCTTCTCCAGCGCCAAACGCGCGGTCTCGCGACGCACCGGATCAAAGCACGACACTACCACAGTATCAGGGGTGTCATCGATGATTACGTCCACGCCGGTCGCCAGTTCAAACGCGCGAATGTTGCGCCCCTCGCGACCGATGATCCGACCCTTCATTTCGTCGTTCGGTAGTGAGACGGCCGCCACGGTTGACTCCGCCGTGGTCTCGACCGCGACACGCTGCACGGCCAGCGCGACGATCTTCTTCGCCTCACGCTCCGCGTTGCGCTTCGCACTCTCGCGGATCTCCCGCACGCGACTGGCCGCATCGGCAAGCGCTTCATCCTCCAGACGCCGGACGAGCTCAGCCTTTGCCTGCTCGGACGTCAGGCCGGATAGCTGCTCCAGCCGCCGCCGCTCGTCGGCTACCAGTCGTTCGAGTTCCTGCTCGCGTGCCGTCGCCACGCTTTCGCGGCGGCCGAACTCGCTGCCGCGCCGCTGGAGCTCCTGCTCACGCCCCTCCAGCGATTCGCGGGCCCGATCTACCTGACCCTCGCGATCCTGAAGGCGTTTCTCCTCGCGCTCCACGTCGCCGCGACGCTTGCGCGACTCCTGCTCCTGCGTCTCGCGCAGTTGCAGCAGCTCTTCCTTGCCTGATACGACGGCTCCCTTCCGAAGCGTTTCCGCCTCGCGGCGCGCCTCATCCAGAATTCGCGTTGCCGTCTCTTCGGCGCTCGCCTTGGCGCGCTGTTGCGCGTCCAGCTCGATCGTTCGTCCCGACTGTCTGCCGATAACAAATGCCACGACAGCCGAGATCAGTCCCAGAGCGCCGATCAGCGCCTCAACGGGAAAGCCTCCCATGCGATCTATACTCCACCGCGAACGAGCGCGGGTTCTTGATCGTGATCTATCGCTTACGAACGGAAACGCCGAGTCCCCCGTGATTCGCAGGGCAGATACGTTCGCTGTAACAGCGATCGATCGCCGCGACTCTCGGGGTTTCCGACGCACCACTGACCATCAGAACGTACGGAGCGGACGAAGCGCCCGCAACCGGTGCCGGGGGCCATCCATCACGCGAGCGCGGGACAAACCGAACCGAGTCCCGAGCGACGCCCGACCCCGGCACCCCGTCAGCCCCCCAACAGCTCATCCCCGCGTTTGGCGGGCGGAAGCAAGGGACGGATCTCAGACGCCAATTGACGAAGAGCGCCCGCCAGTTCTTCTGTCGCCGCCCGTTCACGAAAAAGCTCGTCAGTGATTTGAAGCGCTGCCAGAATCGCAGCCTTGTGTGTTTCCACGGCCCCGCCGCCATTCATGATCGCCCGAATCGTCCGATCGACGTGCTCCGCGATCACTTTGGTGTGGTCGGGCGACGCCTCGGTACGCAGCGTGTATTCCTCGCCGACGATACGAACCTTGACCACCGAGCGCACGTCCATCATCGCTCTACCGCCAGCCCGACCTGCTGCCGCAGGAACCGGACGCGCTCCGCTAAAAGGCCGGTGCGCTCCTTGGCCTCCGTCAGCCGTTCGCGCAGTCGCTGATTCTCCCGCGCCAGCTCGCCGTCTACAGCAGCTGGCGTTACCGCTTCAAGCGCCTGCGTGTGGCTCATCCGCAGCGCCTCGGCCTCGCGATGCGCCGCCCGCTCGCGCTCCTCCACCTCCCTGAGCTTCACCTGCGCACCGCTCCGTGCCGTGTGCGCCTCTACCGCCTCGGTGCGAGCGGCCGTCATCGCGGCGTCCAAGGCCGCCGTGCGCTGCTCGAGCTCGAGCACGCGTGACTCGGCGGCCAGCGCGCGCCGGCGATAGCCCGCCAGCTGATCGCTGAGATTCCGAACGAGCGTATCGAGCTCGCGAAACGCGGCAACGTCAGGACGCACGAGGACGGATTCCCAGGTCCTTGTCGAGGAGTTCCAACAGCCGCGCGCGGCGGCCGTCAATTTCTTTGTCACGGAGGGTGCGCTCCGGATGCCGGAACGTCAACCGCCAGCCAAGACTCCGGTGACCACCAGGAATTCCCGCGCCTCGGAATTCATCGAATAACACCACACGCTCCAGCAGATCTCCGCCCGCCGCGCGCAAAGCCCGCTCCACGGTCTCCGCTGTCGTGCCATCCGGCACCACCAGCGCCACATCGAACTCGGCCGCCGGCGTGATGGGGAGTGGTACGAAACTAATCCCTGCCAAGGCCGACGATTCACGCTCAGCGGCAGTACCATGCGCCTGCGCCCGAGGCGCCGCCACATCGGCCGACGGCATCACGCCGAGCGAAAGCTCGACACCATAGGCGACGGTTGCCCACACCGGACGATCGAGGGCGACTTCCTCGACGCGCCCCACCGCACCGACGCCATCGACGGTCAACGTCCAGAGAACGGGCGACGCGCCCCCAGTGAGTGTGGCGTGTTTTCCAGGGAAAGCGACCGCCAGCAGGCGCTCCGCCAATTCCTTGGCATCCCAGACATCGAACGCCGGCGGCTGCGGCTCGGTGAAGTGCGCCGGGCGGCGCAAGCCCATAAGGAGCGCCCCGACCCGCACCTCTTCGCGCGGTAAACGCTCGCCGGTACCGGCAAACACGTTGCCGATTTCGAAGAGGCGAAGATTGCCCTGCATCCGCGACAGGTTGTACTCCGCACGCCGCGCCAACGTATCAAGGATTGACGCGCGCAGAAACGGTTCGTCGTCCGCGAGCGGATTGCGTACGCGCGGCGACTGCGCGTCACCAGTGGCGGTAAACGGCATCGGACGCGTCTCTGCGAGGCCCATCCCGACCAGCAGATCGCGGACGCGGCGACCTGCGAGATAAAGGGGATGATCCGGCGCGTTGCCGGGCCGGAAGGGTCGCAGCTCATCAGGAAGGCTATCAAAGCCAACCAGTCGCGCCACTTCCTCGATCAGATCCACTTCCAGCAGCAGGTCATGCCGCCACGACGGCGCCGTGACGTGCAGGTCATGGGCGTCTTCCGTGATGGCGCACCCGAGCGACGCGAGACGTTGCTGGATCTCGGCCGCCGGCACATGGACGCCAAGCACGCGCGCGAGCCGCGCCGGACGCAGTATCACCGGCAAGCGTGCGGGCGCTGGCGCGCCGACATCGAGCAGTTCCACCACCTCCCCACCGGCAACCTGCGCGATGAGTGCGGCGGCCGCACGCGCGACATCGAGCGTCGCGCCATCATCGACGCCGCGCTCGAACCGATAGCTCGCATCGGTAGACAGATTCACGGCACGGCGTACGCGCCGCACATAGCGCGGTTCGAAGATCGCGACTTCGAGGAGCACGTCGGTAGTGCTCGCCGTGACCTCGCTCGCGAGGCCTCCCATGACACCGGCCAACGCCACTGGGCGCTCATCATCACAAATCACCGTGGTGCCAGTCACCAGCACACGCGGCACGCCATCGAGCGTCACCAAAGTTTCCCCCTCTCGCGTGGGACGCACCACGATCCCGCCACCCGCGAGCTTGGCGAGATCGAACGCGTGTACCGGCTGTCCAAGGCCATGCAGCACGTAGTTGGTGGCATCCACCACGTTACTGATGCTGCGCTGGCCGATACTCTCCAATCGCCGACGCAACCAATCGGGGCTTTCACCGACCTGCACGCCACGGATCACTGCCGCGACGTAACGCGGACAACTCACGGCATCGTCCACCCGTACGTGCGCGCGCGCTCCGTGAACGGCGCTCGTGCCGGACTGCACGGCCACATTGGCCGGCGCACCGATCTCGGCAGGCGCGCCAACCATCGTCGTGCCGAGGATCGCCGCGATTTCGCGCGCAACGCCCACATGCGAGAGCAGGTCGGGACGGTTTGGGAGCACGTCGAGGTCGATTCGTGCGTCAGCAATGGACATCACGTCAAGGAACGGTGTGCCAGGGGTGGCGTCCGTCTCGAGCGACATGATCCCATCGTGATCCTGCCCCAACCCGAGTTCACGCGGCGAACAGAGCATCCCGTTGGACGTCGCCCCACGGATCTTGCGTTTCTCAATTCTAAGACCACCCGGCATCACCGTTCCGGTGCGCGCGAATGGATACTTGCACCCCGCGACCACATTCGGCGCGCCGCAGACCACATCCAGCAACGTGCCACTGCCGTCATCGACCTTGGTGATCCACAGATGGTCGGAGTTTGGATGGCGGCCGGCTTCCACAACCTGCGCGATCACGAACGGGGCGAGTTCGGCGCCGAGGCGCTCGATGCTGTCGAGCGTTACACAATGCCGACTCAACGCATCCCCGATCTCCTGTGCCGACCGCGTATGCGGCACGAACTGTTTGAGCCAGTCATGAGAAACGATCATCGGGCGAACTGCTCCAGAAAACGCACATCGGAATCATAGAGCACCCGGATATCGCTGATGTCGTAGCGGGACATCGCGATGCGGGCCGGCCCCATGCCGAACGCCCAGCCCGTGAACTTCTCACTGTCGAGCCCTGCCTCCTCGATGACGCGCGGGTGCACCATCCCGCAGCCAAGAATCTCGACCCAGCGCAATCCCTTGCCATCGTTGAGGTCGACTTCCACGTCCATTTGCGCGCCGGGTTCGACGAACGGAAAATACGACGGCCCAAAGCGTACACGTCGCGATGCGCCATAGAATCGTCGGGCGAATTCCGCGAGGGTAGCCTTGAGATCCACGAAGGAGATCCCTTCATCGATTGCGAGCCCTTCGAGTTGCATAAAGGCCGGCGCGTGCGTCGCATCGAAAAAGTCGCGGCGGTACACCTGCCCGGGGGCAAGCACGCGCACCGGCGGCGCATATTGCTGCAGTGTGCGCACCTGCACGGGGGACGTGTGCGTACGCAGCAACGTTCTGTCGCCCAGGTACAGCGTGTCGTGCAACTCCATGGCCGGATGGTCGGGCGGAAAATTGAGCGCGCCGAAGTTGTACCACTCGGTTTCCGCCTCCGGACCAAGGGCGATCGTGAAGCCCAGTTCGCGGAAGATCTCGCAGATCTCATCAATCACAAGGGTGACCGGATGCAACGAGCCGCGCCACACGCCGCGCCCTGGCATCGTGCCATCGAATCCTGCCCCGCTGTCGGTTGCGCGCTGTCGCGCAGCGAAATCCACGACCGCCGTGTCGATACCCTGCTTGAGCAGATTGAACGCTGACCCGGCTGCGCGACGATCGTCAGCGGGCAGCGCACGCAGCGCGCTCTGGAGCGCAGCAAGTCGCGCATCTTTCACGACGTTGAGCGCCCCTTTGGCGTCATCCAGGCGCGTGGCGGGATCGAGTCCGGCGAGCAGGGCGCGCGCGTCCTGCGCGATGGCATCAGCGAGAGCGAGGTACTCGGAGAGTTGCACGGAGAGCGAGAAGAGGCCGTGAGATGATCCCGGCGTGTTTCGCAACACGCGATCCGGGGTTCTGATGCACAAGGGGTCGGCATCCACATGGACGCCGACCCCTCAACATAATCAGATGGCGACGAACTACGCCGCCGTCTTCGCTGCGTCGAGGGCCTTGCGGACTTGCTCGGCGATCACAGTAAACGCTTCGGGCTCACGCACGGCGAGGTCGGCGAGCACCTTACGGTCGATCTCGATGCCGGCTGCATGGAGTCCGCTGATGAACGCACTGTACGACATGTCGTGCAGGCGGGCGGCGGCGTTGATACGCACGATCCAGAGGCGACGGAAATCGCGCTTCTTGTTCTTGCGATCGCGATACGCATAGCGCCAGCCGCGCTCCACGGTTTCCTTGGCGGCCTTCCAGAGCTTGGACCGGCCACCAAAGGCACCCTTGGCGTACTTGAGAATCTGTTTTTTCCGCTTGAGGCGGACGACGTTGGATTTTACGCGGGGCATGTGTAGTTCCTCAGGCCTGAATCAGACGCTTGATACGCTTCGCTTCGCCATTGGTCTCGATAATGGCAGGGCGGCGGAGATTACGCTTCCGCTTGGGCGACTTCTTCGTCAGGATATGGCTTTTGTAGGCCTTCAGACGCCGCACCTTCCCCGTCCCAGTGATGGAGAAGCGCTTTTTGGCGCCGCTGTGGGTTTTCATCTTCGGCATGATACGCTCACGGCTGCTGTGATCCGCCCCACGATGGGACGGCCCTGCGGTGGATCACGCGCTTCTCACTTCGGCGCGAGGATCATCGTCATCGACTTCCCTTCCATCATCGGCGCGCTTTCGATCTTCGCAAGATCGGTCAGCTCAGAGGCGACGCGATCCACCACAAGCTTTCCGAGCTCGGGGTGTGCAATCTGTCGCCCGCGGAACATCAGCGTCACTTTGACCTTATTGCCCTCTTCAAGGAACCGTCGCGCATGACGGGTTTTGGTCTCGAAGTCATGCTCGTCGATCCCTGGGCGGAACTTCACTTCTTTGAGATGGATGACGTGCTGCTTCTTTTTCGCGAGCCGAGCCTGTTTGGCCTGTTCGAATTTGAACTTGCCGAAGTCCATGATACGGACGACGGGCGGTCGAGCCGCCGCCGCCACTTCGACGAGATCAAGCCCCAACTCTACTGCCTGGGCCAACGCCACGTCGACTTCCATGATGCCGAGCTGACTTCCGTCGGCGCCGATGACGCGAACTGGGCTGATCCGGATCTGCCGGTTCACCCGTGGCGGACGCTTGGTCGAATCCTGAATAGGCCGAACTCCCGTAAAAGAAACAGAAAACGCGAACCCCACCGTGGAGTTCGCGTCGCAAACAGTCAGCACCCGCCGAAACCATGGACAGGTTCCGGCGCGCGAGATGTGTGGATGAACTCCAGCAGCACACCTCCGCAGGACTGAACCTGACAAGAGGGCCGAAGGGTGGGGCCGACATCGCAGCCAGCCCACTTCTCGATTGTTGATCCTGTACCACTAACTGAGGAAAGCTAGAACATCGGCGCTACAGGTCAAGGGGCGCTCACACCGCAACTCACGACGCGGGCGCCAATCCGTACGATTTCCCGTCATGCGCCACCCGGCCAAAGCCCACGTGGGCGTCGTGCTCGAACACCAGCAACCACTCGTCCCGCAGCGCCTCGGCCAGCAGCGACCGCTTCGATTCGAGCGTGACCAGCGGTTCCACGTCGTAGCCCATGATCCACGGGAGCGGCAGGTGGTGCGCGGTCGGAATCACGTCACCGAGAAAACAGGCCACCTCTCCTCCCGATCGCAGCATCACACTTTGATGATGCGGCGTGTGTCCCGGTGTCAGACGGACGGAAATCCCCGCCCAGAGCTCCCGGGTACCGGACACCACCTCCAAACGGTCCGCCGCAACAAGCGGCCCCCAGTTGGCGGGGAAGTAGCTGGCCGACGTCCGCTCGTTCGGATGCTCGGCGTACGCGACCTCGCCGGCCTGCACCACGTAGCGCGCGTTGGGGAACACGGGCAGGATCTCCCCGCTCGGCGCCCTCCACGTATTGCCCCCCGCATGATCGAAATGCAGGTGCGTATTGATCACTAGCCGTACGTCGTCAGGCCTGAAGCCGGCCGCCGCCAATCCATCCTCCAGCGCCGTGCGTCCCTCGCTCCCGGCGTTTTCCACACCATAGATCTCGTGGAACTTGGGCGTCTCCTTATTCCCCAGTCCGGTGTCGATCAGTACGAGGCCATCGTCATGCTCGATCAAGAGACACCGCATCCCCATCGGAATGCGATTCCGCGCATCGGCCGGCAGACGCCGCTCCCACAGGGTCTTCGGGACGACGCCGAACATGGCGCCCCCGTCGAGCTGCTGCCCTCCCGCCTGGATGGCGTGCATGCGCCAGCGACCAAGAGTGCGCGTCTCAAGGAGTGGAGTGGGTGCCGTCATGCTGAACTGTCCTTGTCAACCGGTAATGGAAAGGCGCGGCGTCGGCGATCACTCGCCCCCTGACGCCGCTTGGCCCCAGGCGACGCGACGTGCGCCTCCAGCATAGGCCAAGTAGTGATCCCCTCATCTGCCGCGATGCGCAACATCCGCAGCAGCGCCTCGGCGGTCGCCACCGCGTCCCCTTGGGCCCGATGGCGCGCACCGATTTCAATGCCGAAGTAGCGCGTCACGTGATCGAGCGACCTTCGGGACAACGTCGGTACGAGCGCCCGAGCCAAGCGGACCGTGCAAAGACGTGGGCCGCCCAACTGCACACCGGCGCCCTGCGACAATTCTTCGCTGACGAACCGCCAGTCAAACGCCACGTTATGCGCCGTGAAGACATGGCCGGCCAGCCGTGCGCTGACCTGGGGGACAATCTCGCGAAAACGGGGCTGGTCCTTGACCATGTCCCACGTAATCTGCGTCAACGCGCTGATGTATGGCGGAATGAGCCGCTCCGGATTGACCAGCTGCGCATACACATCGACAACCGCCCCACCGCGCACCTGCGCGATCGCGATTTCCGTTATGCGGTCGCCAGCTCCGGCACGCGTGCCGGTAGTCTCGACGTCAACGACCGCGAAGGCGATATCGAGGAGCTTGGGAGCGGTGCCATCGGCTCCCGGCGGCGCAACGGGCGACGTCGCCGTCGCCGGGTCGCCCTGCAGGGTCCACTGGCCACTGGGAAGCCGCGCGAACTCCGGGTGGCTGCCAAGCAGCGCGACCGCCATTCGCTCGGCCGCGTCTTCCTGCAGGCGCTCGACCTGACAGACCTGACGCATGAGCGTGCGTGCGTCGAGCGGCCCCCCGGCCAACAGCGCCGCCGCACGCCCTGACAGCGTGGTGGGCCGCGCCCTCACCTGTGTGGCAACGATTGGCGGGTTGGCGGTCACGGAGTCTGGTCGGGGCATACCGGGCGTCATGCGGGGAAGTTAGCGAGTCGTCCGGTCCCGCTGGTGCAAGCGACGTGAGGTATCTACCTTTGTGAAGAATTTCACAAGCTCCGAGGCCCGTGAAACGCATCGCCGAATCGACCGTACGCCGCCTTTCGATGTACCTCCGGTACCTTGAAAATCTCGACACGATGGGCCAGCAAACGGCCTCGAGTGACGAGCTCGCGCAGCTCTGTGGCACCACGCCGGCACAGGTCCGCAAGGATCTGTCGTTTTTCGGGTCGTTCGGTAAGCGCGGGCTCGGGTATCCGGTCCATGAACTCACGGCACACCTCCGCGAAATTCTCGGCTTGGAGCGCGAATGGAAGGTGGTGATTGTGGGCGCCGGCAAGATCGGGGCGGCGCTCGCCAACTACCGCGGATTTCGCCAGCGTGGATTTCGGGTGGTGGGCGTGTACGACAACGACCCGGAGAAGATTGGTCAGCCGTGGGGCGAAGTCACCGTGCAGGACATCGCTGAGCTTCCCGACGATGTCGCCCGCGAGGAGACTCCGATTGCCGTGCTCGCCATTCCGTCCGATCACGCGCAACGCGTGGTGGACCGGATAGTGGCCGCCGGCATCAGAGCGATCCTCAATTTTGCGCCCGCTCAGATCACCGTGCCGCCGCATGTTTCGCTCAAGTCGGTCAACATGGCAATGGAGTTGGAGGGGCTGTCGTTTGCCCTTACAAATGCGGTAACGGCTGAGAGCGTGGGATAAGCGCACGCACGAGCCGGGCAAACTGTTCAGGACTGAGCGTCTCCGGACGCACGTCGAGCCCCAGATCACAGGAGGCCACAACCGCGGTCGCGGCCTCCGCGTCGAGTGCCGCGATGGTGCGTACGACGCGCACGAGTTGTTTGCGCCGCAAGCCAAAGGCGGCTTGGACGAATGATCGGTAGCGTGCCTCCAGGTCGGCATCGACAACGGGCTCTGCACGCGGCGTGACGCGCACCACCGCGGAGTCGACCGCTGGCGGCGGATGAAACGCCGAAGGCGGGACCTTCCGCATCATCTCGACCTTGGCGACCGACTGCACGTTGACACTCAGCGCGCCGTACGTCTTGTCACCCGGCGGCGACGCCATACGATCGGCCACTTCCTTCTGCACGAGGTACACGGCCACGTCGGGACGCGGCACTTGCAGTGCGTGGAAGAGAATGGGCGTGGTGATGTAGTACGGCACATTCCCGGCGAGGACGTACGGGCCACCCGCGAGCGCCGCGAGATCAACGGTGAGTACATCGGCCTCCACGATCTCCACCGACGGATTGCCGGCGTAGCGATCACGCAGGTGCACTACGAGATCACGATCAATCTCGATGGCAATCACCCGCGCGGCCCGTTCCACGAGACGATCGGTAAGTACCCCACGGCCAGGGCCGATTTCGATGACGGTACGCCCCGACAGTGGCCCCAGTGCCTCGACGATGGTGTCGAGCACGCGAGTATCGCGGAGGAAGTGCTGCCCGAATCGCTTACGCGGACTCGGGAGCGTACCGGTCGCTCGCGCCGGACGTTGCGGACCGCGTGGCCGCGAGCTCACGACGGACGATCCACGATGACCGCCGCGAGATCATCGGCGAAGTGTGCACCGCTGGCGTGATCCGCCACCTGCGTAAACAGCGCCGCGAGAATATCCTCGGGTGTTTCACCGTGTGTCATGGTGCCCAGCATCCGTAGCACGGCGGCCTCTCCGAGGCGACGATCGGCCTCATCGCGGGCATCGGCAATTCCGTCAGTGAACAACACCAAGCGGTCCCCTGCTCGCCACGACATGACGCACTCCTCGATGGTGGTATCGCTGAAGCCGATCGGTGGCGCGACCGCCGCCAACCGCGT
>Ga0105045_10005383_pt1 | contig 11269 bp, 5 predicted proteins | sample MAT02_FD_78089 | JGI IMG/M metagenome (GOLD analysis project Ga0105045, IMG submission 78089) | Freshwater microbial communities from Lake Fryxell liftoff mats and glacier meltwater in Antarctica - MAT-02 (megahit assembly) | ecosystem: Environmental > Aquatic > Freshwater > Ice > Liftoff... | reverse complement strand
AGCTCGGCGACCCAGGCCGGTGAATACCCGCAAGGCATTGAAAGACTACGTCAATTGGAGTCGCAGCTTAGCAACATGCCCAAGGGAAAAGATCTCGTTCCCTACGTTGCGTACAAGACTCTGAGTACAGACTACACGCTCAAAAGCATGGTTCCAAAAGTCGATTTTGCGAAACTGCAATCGGACTACATGGAGAAGTTGGAAGAGTTTGCTCGAGACTTTCCAGAAAGCTTGGACGCCGCCGACGCGATGATCCAAATTGGCTTGAACCATGAGCTTGCCGGCGATGAATCCGAATCCGAGAAGTGGTATGGCCGAGTCGCGTCCAAGTTTCCCCAAACCCTTCAGGGAAGAAAAGCGTCAGGAGCCATCAGCCGACTCAGCCTCGAGGGCCGACAGTTTAGGCTAGCAGGCAAGACACTAGATGGAAAACAGGTCGACACCAAAAACATGGGCAATGGTCCGGTATTAGTGCACTACTGGGCGTCCTGGTGCGGGCCATGCAAAGAGGACATGGCCGAACTGCGAAAACTGCAAGCCAAATACGCAAAACAAAACTTGCAGATCTTGGGCGTCAACTTGGATACAGAGCCTCGCGTGGCAAGCGAATTCCTTGCTGGTGGCAAATCCTTTCCCTGGCCGCAGATTCAAGAAAAAGGTGGCTTTGAAAGTGACCTAGCCGTTGGTTTGGGAGTGCTAAGTGTTCCGGTCACCATCTTGATTGATGCTGACGGTAAAGTGGCGAAAAGAACGTCCCATTTTACCAAAGATATGGAACAGGCCTTGGAGGACTTAGTAGCCAAGGGCGGACCTCAGCAAGCCGTCAAGCCTCAGGCTCCGACGCAGCCTAATGCCAGAAAAGCTGAACAACCTAATGCCAGAAAAGCTGAGCAACCCAATGCCAGAAAAGCTGAGCAACCCAATGCCAGAAAAGATGAGCAACCCAATGTGCGGAAAGCTGAGCAACCCGCTCCGCCGCCGAATCCGAATTCGAAATCCATTCGTCCTCGCTAACTTTGACAGTTTCCTGATCGATTGACGAGGGGAGACAGATGTATCGAACATGAAAAACTTGACGCAACGATGGCATTGCCTCGAGTTCCTGGCTTGAGAATCCTGTGGAATCCAAGACAATGGTGATGGGCAATGTATCATCACTTCCAGGGAATTCATTTTGTCATCATTATCTCGAAGCGGCGTCTTCTCCGGCGGTATGGACGCACGTTTGGCACGATTTAGCGAAAGCATTTCTTTCGACCATCGCCTCTACCGACAAGATATTCGAGGATCGATCGCACATGCAACTATGCTCTGTCGGCAGGGACTCTTAAACGTCGAAGAGCTTGCGGCGATCGAAAGAGAATTGAAGGATATCGAAGGTGTCCTCGATCGCGGTGAGATGCCCTTCAAGATTGAACTTGAAGACATCCATATGCATATTGAGCAAACCCTGATCGATCGGCTTGGGGATGTTGGACGCAAGCTGCATACGGCTCGCTCGCGAAACGATCAGGTCTCGACCGACCTAAGGCTGTGGGTTCGCGAACATCTCGATCGAGTGGATGCACTGTTAACGGATTTGCAGCGAGCATTTCTGAAGCGATGCGAGTTGGATGAAGGAGTGGTCATCCCAGCTTATACGCACATGCAAAGAGCGCAGCCGGTGCTGGCCGCTCACTATTGGCTCGCGTATGTGGAAAAATTAGAACGCGATCGTGGCCGCCTGCATGACTGCCGTAAACGAGTGAACATCTGTCCGCTAGGGGGCGCGGCCGTCGCCGGTACGAGTCTTCCTATCGATCGGCATTATTCGGCCGATTTGCTTGAGTTCGATGGTGTTGCCGCAAACAGTGTCGACATTAGCAGCGATAGAGACTTCGCGTTAGAATCGGTTTTTGTGCTGACGATGATTTCAGAGCATTTGAGCGGTTGGGCCGAAGAGTGGATCCTTTGGTCTACGACTGAATTCGGCTTCCTCAAGTTGCCACATGCATTTTGCACGGGCAGTTCCATTATGCCGCAGAAAGTGAATCCGGATACGTTGGAATTGACCCGCGGCAAGTCAGCTCGCGTAATTGGCAACCTGCAAACACTGCTTGTCCTGATCAAAGGATTGCCCTTGGCCTACAACCGAGATTTGCAAGAGGACAAGCCGCCGCTATTTGACTCGTTCGATACCGTCATTGCTTGTTTGGAATTGGCAATACCGATCGTAGAGCAATCGGAGCTGCAACCTGACGTGATCGCGTCGCGATTGGATCAAGGATATCTCGATGCAACGGCACTGATGGAGGGATTGATTGCGCGCGGAATGCCCCAACGTACAGCTCACCACAAGGTCGGTGCATTGGTTGCGATTGCCAAGGCCAGGAAAGTTGCACTTAACGAACTGAGCGATACTGAGATTCGATCAGTGGACGAGTCGTTTGACGAATCGATCCGGTCGACGCTGGGTGTCGAAGGTGCTGTCCGATCCTACCAGTCATATGGCTCTAGCAACCCAAGTCGAGTTGCGGAACAAATGGCACGTTGGTCAAGTGTCTTGGCGTCTCGATCAACAACTCCCAATAAAATTTAGTACCGAAACGGATTCAACACCTATGCGGCCCGAATTTGTTTATTTCGATCTTGGGAACGTACTGCTCTATTTTGATCATTCTATTGCGATGAGAAAGATGGCACGTATCGCCAGCGTAACCACTGAACAAATGCAGTCGCTGTTCCAAGATGGTTCTTTACAAATTGATTACGAGACGGGATTGATCAGCAGTGCTCAATTTGTCTCTCGGATTTCTGATGCGATCGGGAAAGAGCTAGATGTAGCAGACATGCTGCAAGCGGCAGCAGATATGTTCGCGCCGAATCCGCGTATTCTTCCAGTGCTCCAAGAGATCAAAAACCTAGGTATCCCGATGGGTTTACTTTCAAACACCTGCGAGGCACATTGGAATTGGATTGTTGAACTTAGGTATCCGCAGGTGCACGGATGGTTCGCACCGATCATCCTTTCCTATGAAGTAAAGAGCATGAAGCCGGACGTAGGCATTTACCACGAAGCGCAACGCCAATCGAGTCACGAGGGAGCCCACATTTTCTTCACTGACGATCGCGAAGAAAATGTGGAGGGAGCGCGTGAGTTGGGCTGGAAGGCCGAACTCTTCGTCAATGCCGAACGTCTGATGAAAACGGTTACTGGTTGGAGATAGCCGGTGCTAACATCAGGGGTTAACCGGCAGCCAGTCCACATCCACTCGAGATAGGACTCGATTTGCAAGGTTCCAGATATCGTCTGAAGGCATCCAAACACGGTCTAGTATATCGGAAAGAACCATCCTTTCTCCGAGACAAATCAGGGACGTGCGTTGGTCATGTTTATTCAGGATAACTGAAACGCTCCGCTCCTCCAGTGTTGCTTTCTGCGCGAAATCGAGTTGCTCTAATACTGCGACCGGCAGGATCGCAATACTGCGAATGGCTCCACCAAATTCAACGAAATAGGGGCGGGTGGAATCGATTTCAAGTTCGAGGCTGCGCTCGTTTAGACCGCCAATTTCTTCTTCAAGGACTGAAGTAGTTTTGGGAGAACCGTCTCGAACCGCCGTCAACATCTTTACGGAATCTTTGCTGGTGGTGAGTGGATTTAGTTGCTCGTCAGAAGCTTTCATTAAAGAGTCTGTTGTGAGAGCCTCATCCTTTGGCGATGACCATTCTGCAGATTGTGAATTGGCAAAGCTTTTAGCCGCTATCTCGAAAATGTCTGCAAGTGAAAACTGTTTCGATTGTCGCGAATCGTGTTGGCTCGATCCCAAGGTGGCCATCAGGCGATTCGTTACCAAGATTTGAGCAGAAATCCGTACATCCTTGCTCGCGGCGTCAACATGATCGGATTGAAGAAGTTCAGCAATAAACGCATCGGATTTAGGTGAATTTTCTAATCGCACACCCAAGTTGTTTGTCAGGTTGTCAATGAACGCCCCCAGTTCGGAATGCAATATTTTGCACTCGTTCATCCAAAGGTTTTCCACGTGAGACATGTGTTCCGCCATTCTTGAAAGCATATTTGCTCCCATCGAGTGGAATCTGGACTCCAAGGCCATGGCGTGCAGCTTTTGCCCGAACTTCGGCGTTTCTTTTTGTTCACCGCTGTACAGCTTCTCAAGTAATTCGTCATGATTCAAAGCAAGTTTCTCGGATACAATATCAAGCGAGTTGGCGTTAACACTAAACTTGCTTGCAATCAATCGAGTGACTTGGCTGAGGCTCGCGCAAGCCGTTGGGCTGGTCAACCAACCACGCGCAAGACACTCAGTCAAGCTGTCTTGCATCGTCACAATCTGCTTAGAGATCTTCCTTGCAGCGGAGTTGATGTCCAACGCTAACTGGCCGCATACGTGCTCTAACTCTTCAAGTTGCTGCTTTGTCAAATTGCAGTCTATCGAAGGGCTTTGCAACTGAGTGGGCTCATTCGAGTTCGCTGATAATATTGGAGTGCCTGGCTGAGAATCATAAGATGCAGTTTGCAAGTTCTCGTTCTCGTTCGCGGTATTCTCGTCCTCAGCTGGGACGAGTATCACCATGCATTCGCGGACCCATGCTTGCGCATTCCAATGATTGTTTCGGAACATGTCTTGAACAAAAAAATCCATCTTTTGAATGATCTTCGAGTCCGTAAGAACCGCGTTGACTTGGTTAGAAGATTGCATTTCAATGGCATCGTTCAGAGCTGAGAGCCATGGCAAAAGAACTCTCAGGCAGAGCCGGGTGGCCGCAGTCATTGGGTCGATTTTGGTGGAGATGTCCAGACTCCGACAATTGAGCGTACCCAACCAAGGGGTCCATTCCCTGTCTTTTTGTTCGTTGGAAGGTGATTCCTTATTTTGACGAGCCTTCAACACGCGCGGCCCAAGTTCGGTATCTATGCAAGCCCAAAGGTAATCTGATACTTTACCGGCAGCAGCTTCCCAGTCACGAGCGTTTCCGCATTGCCCGCCGTGGATGAGTGAAACATGGTCGAACGGCGGCTGGTTGATGGCACGCGAAGTGGGGATTTGATCAAGGGACGGATGTAAACCCTCCGTTTTAAAATAATGGTTGATTTCCATCAAGCATGAGAGGGCTGACGCGGTTGTCAAATCCGTCGAACTGATTGCATTGGGAGTTGCACATGTGAGAATCAACTCGACGTCGATTTGAATTTCCAATTCGGCAGCGAATTGTCGGATAAGGAAGCCCATTTCGGTTGCAATAGCGCTTCCTGTTCCTCCGTGTGCCGAGGAAACGATTTGGACTCGAATGGGATCATGAATCAAGTCATCGCCGTTGCTCTTGGAGATATCAACGATCGCATCCTGTATTGCTTCGAAGACAAGGGTGACATTGTCGAGGAAGGCAAGCATCCCTAGCGGTCGAACCCCCTCCGTCTTCAATGATCGGGGTATGTTGTACACCCATCGTCTACTCAATTGAGGAAAGTTAAGGTTCACGTTTTGGCGGTAGTATTGCGGCGATTTGAGAGGGATTAAAACCGTTGAATGATATGGCAGCCTGATATTGGAAGTAGGTTCCAGAGCGGACTCGATACTTGTTTGATCGGAGTCGACCAGAAGGAATCCTAACTGCTCATGGGTGAGACGCTCAGGGTTGGTATCATGGATTCGTTGCCGCATTCCCATCAGCGACCTGGCGCCTGTTTCCCCAAGTCCGATGATAAAGACTTTAAGTCTTTTTGATGGAAGATTATTGGATTGTGTTCGCCAATCCGAATCATCTTCACATTCCAGCAGCAGTGGAAGAACTTCTACGCGGTGAACTTCCGGCGAAACTTGAATGTGACTTTCGGTACCAGCCTGAGAGAGCTTATCGGATGGTTTGCGAGCTCGTTGTATTTGTGACGGCGAAATCGATTGTGCGCGTTTCGCGTTTGCAGATCCGTTAGATCGTGCCGCTTGTCGTCTTGCGTTTGGAGTCGCATCTGCAGGATCGCTGGTTTCCTTATTGAATGTCGTCGAATGAACCCGCTCCAAGGCATTGATAAACTCTCTGCAATCGCTAAACCTAAGCTGCGGCCTTTTGGCTAATGCTTTGCTCAGTATTGGTCGTTCCAACAAAGGAATCGATTCAAGGTTGGGTGCCTTGTTGAGATGTTCGTTAGCGAGTTGGGCTGTCGTTCTGCCACGAAATGGCAGGGTGCCGGAAAGCAATTCTTGGTAGACAATTGCAAGAGAATACTGATCACTAAAGCGGCCCGGTCGACCGTCGAACATTTCAGGCGCGGCGTAGGTTGGCGTAAGCCCTCCCATGACCGACAGACTATTTGACTGGATATCCTTAATTAGTCCAAAGTCAGCGACCTTGACTCGGTCAGCGACTAGGAGCAGGTTTGCGGGTTTGACGTCCAAGTGTTGAAGGTCGTGCTCTTGACAAAGAAAGTCTAGTCCATCGGCCGTGTCTTTCATGTAACCCATGAGTCGTTCCCTAACGATACCGACGAATCCTTTCTGTCGAAAATCGATGTAACGGTCGTGAAGTGATCCTTGAGCTAACTCTGTAACGATGATGAGTTGCCCGTCAATCACTTCGATTCGCTCTAGAGACAAGATGAAGGGGTGATTCACCTGTCGGATGCGCTGCAAAGACTTTAATTCGCCGGCCGCACGATCTTCATCAATGTTGCCGTGGACGAATTTTATTGCTTTCTTGAGTCCACCAGGCGCGTCGGCTAACCAGACTTCGCCATACCCACCGGCTCCGAGCTTATTCCTCAATACATAACCCGGTATCGGCTCAAATCCAGCCTGAATACTCGAAGCAGTGGTTGACATAATTTAGCTCCTTAAACAGGTTCGCTCTGCGGCGCAGGAGTACTTGGTAACTCGTTCGGATTTTTTAGCATGTTTGGAGAAAATGGCCGCGAATTGTACGTTGATTGATTTCCTGGAGTTTGGATTGATGTAGGGGGTTGCGATCGATTTGGGGCGACGGCTGTATTGAATGAAGGAGCTATCCTCGCAGATTCGGGGATCACCAATGTTTGATTTGGATTGGTCCGAACTGGCTGCCCAACACCGCGATTTGTCATTGGCTGACTGAGCATCGACTGACTACTGTTAAGCCTGCTCATTGGCTGACTAAGTCGCGAGTCGCCCACTGGAGCTGTCACGCTTGGACGGCTATGGTTCGGCACGTCCCAACCAATTGGCTTTGCCATTAGGGAAGCGGACGATTTCATAATCGGCTGATTTCCGAAATAGTTGATACATGCTAAGTCTAAAAACTCGGGTCGCAATTCAACTCGTTCACCCCGGTAAGCGCACAGACAGGAAACCTGATGCAGCAAGTCGCGAGGATGACAGCGACGCAGTGGACGCCCAATGCTTCGATAGTGCTTACCAATTAACTTCTCAACGGAGTCTGGCCTCCAAGGTACATCAGCGCTCTCACATGCTCGTTTGAACAAATCCATAAACTCCGCGATCGAAGGATCGCCAATATTAATTTTGAAAGGGACTCGCCGTAGAAACGCTTCGTCAACAAGTTCTTCAGGCTGTAGATTGGTAGAGAACAAAATCGTTTGCTCAAAGGGAACACAAAACTTCTTGCCTGTTGGAAGGTTTAGGTAATCATGCCGATTTTCCAACGGAACGATCCACCGATTCAAGAGTTCCGCAGGCGCAACCCTTTGCCGACCAAAATCGTCGATCAACAAGCAGCCGCAATTGCTTTTCATTTGCAGCGGCGCTTCGCAAGTATTGCTCCTGGGATCATGCCTGATTTCCAAGTTGTCGAGCGTCAATTCGCCCCCGACAATTACCGTAGGTCGACGAATCTTGAGCCAACGGCGGTCGTGCTCCTGATTGGCGATAATGCCTGAACTAGCAACTGCAGCTTTGGATTCAACATGGTAGGAGGCATCGTATAGTTTTATGATCATTCCATCTTCGATGATGGCGTGCGGTATCCAAATCTCTTGGCCACGACAGTTGGCTAAGCATTTGGCGAGCGTCGTCTTTCCATTGCCAGGCGGGCCATAGAGGAAGATTCCTGAGTTGCTATTGATGGCTGGACCGAGAAAATCAAGCCATGCGGGCTCGTACGTGACTCCATCGAGCGCGGCCTTGAGTTGATTGACCGTGATTGGTTCGAAATTGCTGGCTTGAGCCTCCACACTCAAGACGTAATCCAATAGTGGAACGGGCGCTGGCCCCGTGTAGGAACTAATCTTTTGGTAGCTCTGAGCCTTTTTTTGACCATTCTCCGTGAGACTATAGTAAAAGTCATTGAGAGGGGCTGGACGAGCATGCACTATGAGCTGACGAACTCGCAACTGCGCAAGCTGCTGCTCGATAATTCTATAGGGCAATCGCACCTTGTTCGTCAATCCTCGACCAGTCACAGTTCCAATAGATAGGAAGGTTTGGAGCAAGAGCGATTCGACTGCCATCTCTGAAAGTCCGCACTCTTCCAAAGTCTTCGGCTCGTAAGGCCAGAATGCGTCTTCGTTCAAAACGGCAGGCAGGTCTTGGCCTGTCACAGTTAATGTATCTCGAACCCCAAACAATGATTGCATGACAACCTCTGGTCACGGAGCAAACGAATAAATCCATACAGTTGACACAACCGTCAGATTTGACTGGCGGCTAGTTCCTGTAGCATGCCTGTCATCGGCACAAAAGTACCGGCAACAATGAATGCAAGTCTAAAGATGCAGTTTAGAAATTGGAATTGTAGTCGCAACCTAACAATTTATTGTGCTGGTCCAATTCTGTGATCTAGAGTTCCAGGTTGGGCGAAATCCTGCCTTACCCACGCATTAACTCGACCTAAACGTCAAATCTTTTCTAATCCACGCCAAATGAACTCGCCAATGATTAGCGAACTTTCCAGACTCTATAAACCAATATCGACTGCCGCGCGACGCAGTTCGAGCGAGAAGAAGACGGTGTGGATTCTGGCATCCGTTGGCAGCCAGATTACTAATGCGCTGACAGTCATCCACCCCATCCCTTTCTCAGTTGGTAGAAAAACTGGATGTAGCCTTCAACTTCCATCCAAAACGGTTTCGAGTCATCACGCTGACTTTTCCATTCGCGACGGTCAACTCCTCTTAATCGACCGACAAAGTACAAATGGAACCTACGTCAACGGCCGACGCGCTACGGACATGATCGCCCTCAAAGCAGACGACTTGGTGCAGTTTGCCGACATGGCATTTCGTATTCGATGTGACGATCATGCAACAGCCACGAATACGCTAGCTGAAGACGTTTGCGATCAAGCTCTGGCATTGGTCCAGTTCGATCGATTGATGGAAAAGAGGCTCGTGACGCCGTTTCTTCAGCCGATTGTTTCGATGGACGGCGCAAATGTACTTGGCTATGAGGTACTTGCTCGAAGCCGAATGTTTGGGCTAGAAACCAGCGCTGCGCTTTTCGGAGCAGCAACCAAGCTCAACTTGGAAATTGAATTGAGCCAGATGTTGCGATGGGAGGGGATCCGTGAAGGCATGTCCTTACCAGGATCTTCACGAATCTACGTCAACACGCACCCGTTGGAGCTGGGGAAAGCCGGGCTAATCGAATCGATGACACAAGTTCGAAATATGACCTCGGAAATTCCAATTACATTGGAGATTCATGAATCGGCGATTACCAACGCGACAGAGATGCTTGAACTGAGAAATCAGCTACGAGACTTAAATATCCAGATCGCATACGACGATTTCGGTGCCGGCCAAAACCGATTGGTAGAGCTTTGCGACGCTCCCCCCGATGTTCTGAAATTCGACATGGGACTAATTCGAGATATTGACAAAGCACCACCGGAAAGGGTCAGGGTTTTGAAATCCCTGGTACATATAGTTCTCGATCTTGGTGTTAGTGCCTTAGCTGAAGGAATAGAGAACGAAGCAGAGGCCAAAGTTTGCGAGGAACTAGGCTTTACGATGGCTCAAGGATACTATTTTGGAAGACCTGCACCTCCCAGCAAGTTCATGGGCTAAATTTTTCAAGGTGGATCGTAGCCACCGGACGAGAATGGATGACAGCGGCATATACGCTTTGTACCCTTCCAGATTCCAAGAATCACTCCGTACTTTTCGATCGCTTCAATCGTGTACTGCGAGCACGTAGGCGAGAATCGACAGTTGCTGCCCAAAAGTGGGCTGATCGCTCTCTGATAAAATCGAACCATTCCTACGACGAGGCCTGTAAAGTACTGTCGGACTCGAAGCATGAAAGATACTATCTCTTGATGCTGTAGATGGGTGGCAATCTTAATTTGTGCGATTGCTTCGGAGGAAAAGGGAGCGGAGTAAAGAAACTCGAGTTCAATGGCTCCGACGCACTGTTAAACATTTTAGCATCAACGCCGGCCACTTGGGTAAAACGGTTGGAAGGAATTCTATCCATGTAGTTTGCTGGAGAAGTACCGTTTGCAATTGCACCGTCTAAGGCCAATCCCCAATTTTCCACCGATTGCCATTGCTTGGGTACGGTAAGAATTTTAGCGAGTTCAGGGTGAACGCAGACTTCACGGAGGTGGTCTACCAAAATTCCACGCACCTCAAGAATTGCTCTTGGTTTGCTATGAATATCTTGATGCTTGGATTCAACCAAAATCTCGCTAGCCACGTCGTCCATATGTGCACTCTCCACACCAACGATTCCGTCGCTTTGTTCAGTCTCTCCGCTAAACCAATTCGATTTTGGGACGACCCCGACAATGTTGTGATATGTCACCCAGGGAGCACGTCTCGCCCGGAGCATCGTCGGGAAGATCGGAGACTCTGGACTGAGCGAATCGATACTGGTCGTTGTGGTTACCAACTCCGTGTTTCGAAACAGGCCTGGGTTTTGCCGAATGAGGGAGTTTCCCATTTCTGTGATGCTGTTTGGCAGTGTGATCAGCTTTCTGCCAACCCATCGAGTGTAGTCGTTTGAATAATTGCTCCCTCGATGCGGTGTTCCGATCGTGACAACGCGCTTGATAGCGTTGTTGGGATGAAAGAAAAGTGCGGCGGCCAACCGCTGGCGCTCGACTTCCTCGCCTTTGACTTTCTCAAACGGTTCGTCACTCAGGATGCGCCAGAATTCCTCGCCGCTTTCAATCGTTTGCATTCTTGATACGAGGCCACCCATGCTGTGCCCCACCAGTACCATTTGATCGAGCACCGGTTGAGAACCGCCTGGATCCAGGGTGCGACGTAATTCGAAAAGGTCGCTCCTCATCTGTGTCGCACTGATCCAGAATGGTTGCCCGGTTGGATATTGGT
>Ga0105045_10005382_pt1 | contig 11270 bp, 9 predicted proteins | sample MAT02_FD_78089 | JGI IMG/M metagenome (GOLD analysis project Ga0105045, IMG submission 78089) | Freshwater microbial communities from Lake Fryxell liftoff mats and glacier meltwater in Antarctica - MAT-02 (megahit assembly) | ecosystem: Environmental > Aquatic > Freshwater > Ice > Liftoff... | reverse complement strand
TGAATGCGATCGCCCACTTCTACAATTTTGTCTACGATGCAAAGGCGTGTGCCATCTTTGCCAAGAGCTTGCTGTAGCAGGTTTGTAACCTCATCAAACGATAATGCGCTGCCTTTCAGGCTTAGCTCTCCTGCTAGTGTTCGGCCTCTGGCGCGGCCTGCAGAGAGTAGGGCGATCGCCGCTGCCTTTTCACCTAAAGCTTCTTCGATGCCGACAACCAGCGCTTTGAAGCAACTAATGCTACTAAAGTCTTCTAGCTCTGGGCGAATCGTGACATGGGGGGCTGATACAAGTTGAGTAGTCATAATCAGACCGATCCTCTCAATAGATTCAATGGATCAAACTGGCAGCCTTAGAGCATGTGTTGCCGTAGAGTTCTGCATCGCATAAATGCTCATTTGGCTATGATTTTCCTGTCAAAAAGCTGACAAGATTTTGAAGGAACGAAGAGCTAAGTTCCGCTTCTTGGCTAGACGGTTCTTGAGCTTGAAATTCAGTCGGCGACCCTAGGTTGAGATCTGATTCTTCCTCAAACGGTTCCTTCCCTAGTAATGGCAGCTCTTCGACTAGCCCCACAACAATTAAACGAAATGCAATTTGCCGCAATTTTTCGAGGGTAATATTGAGGCGTTCGGCAATTTCGTAGAGGGGGGTGCGGCCATCGGTAAACTCCCACACTTGCCATTCTGTTTGCTTTAGTCGGAGGTGAGGTTTGCCCTCAATGACGCTGACTAAGCTAGAGGTCGCTTCGGGTAATTTATCGGTTAGAGCTGACCAATCACGGAGGGCGCGGAGGCCAGCGAGAGTGACTTCGGTGGCGGGGGCGCTCAAGCCCGTCAGCTCAGAGTTGGGGATAGCCGCTCGGCAGTCGAAATGGAATGACCCATTTTCGAGGGTGAACAGGGCGCACACTTGCCGCATAACCTGGGTGTAAAACAGGAGCTTGAGTTGGTCAGAACTCAGGACATGTTGCGATTTGAGACATAGCCCTAGGGGGGTGCCTGGGGAGCAATATTGGGAAAGGCGGAAGGCCGCGCGATCGCCCAACCAGCCCCGTTGACTGATGAGGGTCGAAAGCCCATGCCCATCTGATTGACTAGCCGCCGCGACAATCAGCCCTTCCTTAAACCAGATGTAGTGCCCTTGATGGGATGACGGGCGGCTTTCGGGAGATGCCACGATGGTCAGTAGCCCGGTCTTGTGGCCTTGTTCCAGAAATTGAAAAACTTCTGCCAAGGAGAATTCCGCGAGATATCCAGTAATAGCCATAATGTTCTTCTCTGCCGTCAACACTCAAAGGTAGATCTGTTATTTTCTGCTGTTAGCGAGGCCGTACAAGGCTTCTTTGGTGGGCTTGGTGAGTAATGAAGTGTTGCACCAGAACGGCGATCGCCCGCACTGCTGAGTCAGCATCGGTTGGGTTGACTTGAATCAGCGGTGGACGTTTAGCCGGATCGAGCAACCCCAGCGCAATGGGGATGTTTTCCATCGTCCAAGCTCCTGGCATATCGGAGTGAGTTAACCCAATGATGTAAGGTGCCCGGGATCGATGCTGCATGAAGCTCAGCATCCGCCGGGCATAGCGAAACTCATGGGGACGATGAGCCGCCACCAGCAAGATATAGACATGAGCCTTGCGGATGAGCATATCCCACATAAAATCGAAACGGGCTTGGCCAGGGGTGCCATACAGATGGAGCGCCATTTTGGGGCCAAATTGAAGTCGTCCAAAGTCAAAGGCAACGGTTGTTTTCTGTTTCAGGGCTAGCGTTTCGTCAGTGGCCCGACGATCAGTATCAACCACCTGAATTTCGCTAATAGACTGGATAAAGGTTGACTTGCCAGCCCCAACAGGCCCGGTTACAACCAAGCGCATAATTTCCATGAGTGTTCTCCCATCGTTAACCCGGTGCCGGGCGACATCCCATCAACGATTACATCAACAAAAGCATGAGTTCGGCGACTGCGCGCTTGATTTCTAGCATGAGCAAGCCTTGTTTTGCAGATTCACTTGCCAACACCAAGAACACCGCATCTTCGCCACAGCTAGTGAGAATGCCATAGCCTTTTTCACCTTGGACAAAGATGCGATCAATGGTGCCTCGAGCCAACTCATTACCAATGCGTTCCCCTAACGACAGCATGGCTGCAGACATTGCGGCTACCCGTTCTTCATCCATGCCGCCTGGCAGCATCGTAGAAAGCGGTAGACCATCTGGGGTCACGATGGCAGCACCTTGAACTTCTGACGTTCCGGATACGAAGTTTTGGAGAACAGTGTTGAGCTTTTCAGAGTTAATCATGAGAGGTTTCTCCTAGTGAGATCAGGGTGGAGGAAGTGGATAGTAAAGCGTATTTGGGGCGATCGCCACTTCCTTAATCAGAAATCAGAGTCAATGCCAAATTAGACAACAATTTCAGCAGTACAACAAGAATGTATCTAGCCATAACTCATTGATGATGAATTGTTAGATTAATCATAGCTGAGTCTGAAATATTTTCTATCAACGCCAGAGGCTTATAAATAGAATAGCCCTTGGTTTTGAATGGAGTACAGAGCAGTAAATCAAAGCTGTTAGAACTCGAAATCAAATCAGATATAGATGAAGCGTGATGTGGCGGCGTTGAATTGAGATGCTTACGTTCGACTGATCCTGTTATAAGGCTGATATGAGTCAAAAGTATCCGGAGAACTACCCAAGGGCGATCGCTTATTCAAAGATCCGGAAAATGATTGAGAAAATTTAACTTTTACGAAACTATCACTGGGGATCAGGCCGACTCAAACTATTTACGCTAGTTCTAAGGTCTGCAAACATTTATATAAATAATGGTAGTCATCTCAACAATTGCACTAAATCGCAATATTTCTAAAACTAATACAATGAATTCATCATCCTATTTCGGATATTTCTGAGTTGCTGCACGTACAATTACCGTCTTCTTTCAACTAAATAGAAGAAAAGAGAGCAGCCTCTACAAAAGTCCATATCGTTCAATATAAGTTCTTGATAAGTTCTTGCAAAATAGAATTGTTCTATTTTGCATTCTCATCCAAATCCTATGAATGTATGTAATAGAACTTAGCCCTATTCAAAGCCTTAACCGCCTAAATACGTCCGTATATTTATGGATTAGCTATTTATACTTCGTGATTTTTGGAGATAACCCGCTCAAATATAGGTAACCCTGTATTATTTGAGTCCGAAGACGGTCATAGGAAGACGGTCATTGATTGAGGGCGTTTATGGACTGACCAAGAGGGTGACAGACGCAGAGGGTGATTGAACGGATCTGGCGGCTAAAGAAATGGTCATTCCTCGCAGAGCGCCCTTAGATAACCCCCTCAATATCTTCAATATCTGGAGAGAACTTAGCCCTGAAGCCTTGACAGGGCAAAGGAAACCCGTGGAATTGAATTTGCTATCGCCAAACAGCGCACAAACTTAACTCCTCAATCGTGTTTTAAGCCGTGCTTGGCTTAAGCTGTCATCGATGCTTGCGCGGCACTAGACTCTGCCGCCACCGTTTCAAGTTGTTGGATCAACCCTCGGATCACCTCTGTCTTGGTTTTTCCATAGGCGATGCAATAAGCCTCTAGATGTTGCAAGTCTTTTTCTGGAATTCGGATGGTGAGAACTTTGTCTGACCGTGGTTTGGTTCTAGCCATTGGTTTTTCGGAAACCCTCCGCTAATAAGTCGTAAGCCGGGTGTGATAAAGGGAACTGGGCTGAGCGCTGTTTCAGAAGAATGCCCTTGGGTGGCATAGCCTGAGACGGCACAGCCTTGGGGCATAGCAGAGCGTGCCTAGGAACGCACCTCTGGGATGGGTGGAAATTTTGGGCGAGAGTGTCGCAACAGGCTGCTGACCCTATAGCACTCGTCAGGATCTCTACTCAAGAAAGATCTCGACTACTAAAAGAACCCCAGAGTAAAAAGACCCAGAGGGAAACTTAGACAAGCTTTTGGAGGCAGCTTGCAAGTCTCTCAGTTCTTTCAGTGTATGCGTGACAGAGAAAGATGTCTAGTCATTGTCTATTAATTGAATAAACATTGTTAGTACAAAATATGTGCAAAGACTTGACAAAGTACAGTGGTGTGATCTAGATTGGTACTAACGACGCAAATACGTTGTTAGTACGCTATCAATACAGAGTCTTGTCGGTGTGTTGATACTTCTGAACTGATGCATCGAACTGATGAATTGGTCTGAGATTCCGAAGCGCGCTGAGTGAGCTTGAGTGAAGTGATTCTTTGAAGCGATACAAGCGCGGCATTTAAGACTGACGAGAGTTCCTGTTGTATTGAGTCTGTTGTGAAATATAAGGAGGCAGTGAGATGACTACACCCGAAACAAAAGCGCCCGAAACGGTGCAGAATGAGCTTTTGCAAGATCCCAGTCTGAGCGATGGCAGTGAGTTAATTCCGGCAGAGGTCGCAGCCCGGGGCGATCGCCAAGAATCTCTATTGCCTGGGCAAGCGCAGGAGGGGGCATCGGCAGAGAAATCGCTTAGGGCAACCCACGGCCAAACCGTAGATCAAGAAGGGCTGACTAATAATTATGCAGTGACCCCCGATATGTATCTCCAGCAACACCAGCGATTTGGGTTTACCCCTGCGGCTGAGTTGTTGAACGGACGAGCCGCCATGCTTGGTTTTGTTGCCCTCGTAATTACAGAGTGGGTAACTGGCAGTAGCTTAGTGAATTTGCTAACCGGTTCATAAACGGTCAAGTCCTTTTTAGGAACCTTTAGGAATCTTGTTCTTGCAAATTGAGCAGCCACAAGTAGTTCCCATCTTGGACGGCATAGTGTTAGTGAAGGTCATTTTTAGAAGCCTTTAAAAGAATTAAATCTAGCCGTTGAAGCAGTATTAACCACCTGTTTCTTTTAGAGCTGTCTTCGGTTTTTTAGTATGAACTTAGACGCCTGACCCAACATGAGAAGAATGCCTGGATATTACGCAGTCACCTGATCTAAGCCCGTCAACAAAATCTGAGAGCAAAGTATTAGAGCAAGCTGTCTGAAGAGCAAGCTGTTTGACAATCGTTTGAGCAAGGGGCGATCGCCCCTTCACTCACCGTTCTAATGCCTCTCAACTTCCAACCTTAGGAATCCTAGGAGGATTTTATGCAAACTCCAATGACCGCCAAAACGATTCAAGAAACCCACAAGCCGTTTCTCACCACAGTGATGCAACGAGGTCAGTTGACTGATATCTACGAAGCTCGGGATTTAACCGAAATCGTGTACCGCACGATGCGAGATCTATTAGACAAAGAGGCGATTGATCGGGTGTCTGATGAGCTGGAAAAAACGGCGATCGCCCCTGACAACAACGCCACCCCAGATAATCTGGTTGACCTCTGGAAAGACACCAATCCCATCGTGGGCTGGCTCAGCCGAGTGCGCCCACCCTTTACCACGCAAGGTGCTTTGGGGATCGATGATGCGTTGTTCCTCCGCCGCATTGAGCAAGAGGGAGGAATGCCAGCGACCACCGACCCAATGACGGTTGTGAAAGCGGTTTTTGTCGCCACCAAAGCCGAACTCTCGGCAGAGCGTAGCCAAGAAATTGCTGATTCTCTACCCGGCATCATCAAAACCATGTGGGAAAGCGCCTAAAGTTTGACCTTTCACACCTAACATTTACCCATCCATCGGTGGGGTAGCCTGAAAAACTTTCCCATCGTTGGATCTTGAAAAACCTCCAACCTCTTGCGCTCTGGCAAGAGGTTGGAGGTTTTTTGCGGATTTTGAATGCCATTTTCCCTATCGTGAAGCAACCTTCTTGCTCATCAGAAACGCAGAAAAGCGTCATAGAGAAATTGGAGAAATTGCGGTTAAAAAGCGTGATAGCGGCCATTGGGGGATGGGTCAGGTTACCAGGGGAGGATTTCGCCATTGGCGTGCCAGAAGGTGCCGGAGGTCTCTAAGGTGAGGTCGTTAATCCGTTGCAGGAGGTTCGTCACCGATTCTTTTGGCGAAATGCCGCTAAACCCCGTCATGCGGGTGCTAACCAGGCCAGGATGGAGAATGGCAACGGCAATGCCCTTGGGCTTGAGGTCGTGGGAAAGGGATTTTCCGGCCATCGAGAGCGCTGCTTTTGACATGCGGTAGCCGTAGGAACTGCCAGAGGTGTTGTCTCCAATAGACCCCATGCGGCTCGTCATCATCGCCACTTTAGAACCGGCGTGGAGGAGGGGCAGGAGGTGCTGGGTAACACGTAAAGGCCCTAGGGCGTTGATTTCAAATTGCTGACGAATGTTGTCAAAATCTAGCTTGTCTAACGTCACACGGCTGATGATGCCAGCGTTATTAATCAGCACATCAATGGGGGTGCCTGCTAGCCGCTGGGCTAGATCGGCCACACTATCATCTTGGGTGATGTCGATGCCTGCTTCGATGCGGATGCCTAGGGCGTTGAGGTCATCGGAAGGCGTGCGGCAGATGGCGATCGCCCTCTCCCCCTGTGCCTGAATTTGGCGACAATACTCTAAGCCAATCCCTCGGTTTGCACCCGTTACAACATAGGTTTTCATGGCCTCGGTTTTCATGGCGTCGGTTTTCATGGCTTCTCCCTCAGTTTTTTCTCAGTAGAACGTCCAGCAGCTCGATCCATCTAGCCCGCAGCAGATCCCGCGATCTCTCCAGATCTTTCTCTTCAGAACTTTATGGATCTCGTCCTTTTATGGATCTATCAATCGCGCTCACATATCGCTCCCGCATCGATCGGGCCGCTGGCTCTCGCTGAATCGCTAGTCTAACAACTGGCTAAACAATGCGGTTAGCAGGGCATCGCGGTGCTGCGAGATGGAGGCATTAGAGCTGGGGTTGAGGGCGGCGGCTCGATGGTCGTGCAAACTTGTGCAAGCTCGCCCAAAGTAGGTATCAAGATGGCCGTTGTAGCGTTTCTGCTGATCAAACAACTGCCGGAGTTCGTCATTAAACCGATAGGCTCCGTGCAAGCTGGCGAGAATGCGATCGCTGTCTTCTCGGAGTTGGGGGTGGCGGTCGGCGGGGGCAGTATGGAGCCGCAACACCATACAAACCGCCGCAAAAACCTTACCTAAGTCAGCAATTTCATTGATGCGGCGCGGGTAGAGATCGCGGATCGACTCCACATCTGGAGAGGTGTAGGCGCTATTTTCACGATCAAGTCCCTCCAACTCGCGGGTGATCGCGTATCGGATGGCGGGATTATCCGACGCCTGTTCAATGCCCCCGCCCTCTTCAGCGATCGCCCAGGCCATATTTAACAACCGCATCGCCCCTTCTAGCTTGGCATCCCACTGGGCTAATGATTCTGCGATTGCCTCGGAGCCAAATTCTTCGGCTTCGTTGCTGCATAGAAAATAAAGGCCACGGGCAAAAAAGAGATAACAGGCATTGCTACCAAAGAGATAGATATTGCGATCGGGATGATATGGCGAAATTTTGGGAATAGCCTCCGCCTGAATCGCCAACAACGACATATCTAAGACCAAAAAGGAGGCGTCATTGAGCAAATCTTGATCCTGGCGGCGGGCTTCATAAATCGGCTTAATCTTTTTTACTCGATACGATCCATAGTCATCATGTTCTCCGGGTAACCCGCTCTTTTCCTTAATTTGGTAGTAGCATTGGCGGCCTGTGTCGGCATAGCTAATCAGGGCGTGGTCACGCAGAAGCCTTGCCCACCGCATTAGGTCGGCACGATTGCCAAAGCTGAAGGTTTTGCGGTGGTTGGGCACCGTCAGGCGGTGGTAATCTGTGCTACTAAACGCCGTGATCAGGTAGAGCCAGCTTTGCATGGCGGCATAGCAGGCATACTGCTCTCCATTGCCATCGGCAGCGGCATAGAGCCGCGCTTTTTCGGCCAAAAACAGCCGCCCCCAGTGGATAGACGCAGCGGTGCGCTGTTGCCCTGGCAATAAATCGGTGGCCAGATAACGGCGGGCATAGGGCACATGGCGCGAAAAAAAGAGTAAGAGCTTGGCCCGCAAATAGGCGATGCGGCCTAGCAATTCGTAATGGGGATGGAAGGTGCCCTGGGACACTTCATTGATGACAACATACTTCCGCAGGCGGCGTTCAATATGCGTTTCGGCTTTTTCGAGGGTTTCCCAGGCGCGGCGCACCAACCCTTCTCGATTGATGTTGCGATCGCTCCCACGGGGCAAATATTCGGCGTGGGTATCGTCTACCGGGTCATAAAGGTAGTAATAATTAGCCCAGCACAGCAGATAGCGCACCAGCAGAGCGCCCGAAAAAATCTCGATTCTGCCGTTACTGGTCGCGCTATCGAGTTCGGTATTAGTCAACTCCCGCTGCACAAATTCTTCCAACATATCTAGCCGTTGCAGGTAATGATAGGCGCGGCGATACACGCCTTCGTCAAGCAACGCTTCGGCTATGGAGAGGTAGGCATCGGAGTAGACATAGGGATCGGCTTTTGTGAGGGGGCGATCGCCAGCTACCATCACATCGCCAGCCACCACCGCATCGTCAGCCACCCTCGCATGATGTTCTGATAACGGCATTTCTTCAGCTCCGTTTCTGCTTTCTTCATTAATACCGGCCAAAATATCTTGCTCGATCGTGCCGATCATGGCCAAGGTTGAGAAAGGGTAGCCCTGGACGTACCCCCAGGCTTTTTTAAGCACCAGCAAATATTCGGTTTGGTGGCAAAAATCAGTGAGGTACTTGTTAGGCAGCACGCCAGCAGTACGAATTGCCTGCAGCCTAGCTTGCAATGCCGCTTGGGCTTGCGCCGACAGGAAGTCAAACCCACAATAGTCGCCATGGCCAATGGGGTCGGCAAAGGACAACTCTTCATAGGGTTGGAGCCGCTCGGGGGTAGATTGTTGGAGGGCAAGCCCCACTTTTTCTTTGCGGCACAGCTTGACGAGGCTATGCGCCCAGATCGGAGACGCTACGTTGTCGCGGATGATGGCCTGGGTGGAGGTGACATCATGGGCGATCGTAAAATAATCGCGCAGGCAAGCAATATCTCCCAACAAGGCTCGGTTGATCACCTTGATCACATGGGAAAGCGCCCCGCCAATGCCCGTACTGCTAAGGGCAAAATCGATGCGCCGACCATCGCCGCTGGCTATTTGCTCAAAAACATGGCGCACCGCTGGGGTATAACCCTCTGGCACCTTGACATAAAACTCTGCGGTCACGCGGTTTGCTTCTTGGGAGGCCAGTTCATAGTCCCCTGGCCCTGGCCGCTGGTTCCTGCGTTCTTGCATAGAAGCTTGCGCCAATTCTCGCAAGCCTGGGTGCAGCAACATTCCATAGGGGCTATCGGTAGTAGTAATAATCGTCTCAAACGCTTTATCCGCAAAGGGTAGCGGCCCTGTGGCTTCGATGGTGATGCGCTTGAGGTAAATAGGAAAATCGCTGGTGAGACGTTCGTTAATGACAACTGTCTGGGCTAATTTCACCACAAACCCTGGCTGAAAGTAGTGCTGAATATAGGCATCGACTTCCCGCTGTCCGGTGGTACTACTTTCTTGGTTGCCGCTGCGAGCCAATAAGCGCCGCACCTCTCGCTGGGCTTTGAGGGTGAGGTTTTGCACCGTGTCTTGACGGCTGGGGGCTTCTGGCTCACCGTTCTGGCGACGAGCCGTGCGCTCAGGGAGATAGGCGAGGGCATCGGCCACCGTCTTTTCAATTAAGCAGTCTACGGCTTCGAGGGTAGGCAAGGATGGCTCAGCGGTGGGAAGGTCTAACCCCACAGCCGCCTTATAAACCCGAAAAATCATTTCATAGTTTTGGGTTCCCCCCAGGGTCTGCAAAATGAGCAAGGCACGCTGGAGTAAGGTCAGGCCATCCCCAGCTTCGGCCAGCCCCAAGGCCAGCCGTTCATCTGGGGTTAACTCTACGATCTTCGTCAGCGCCACCAAAATATCGGTTGGAGACAGCAACCGATGAAACGGCTCTTGGTGGTCGCTGTAATCCTTACGTAGATTTTGGTTGAGGTAGATCAGCATTTTCACCAAACTACCCGTAGTGAGTTTGCTAAATACACCTAAATCTGGGAGCTGGTCAAGGCTAGGGTCGTGGCTCAGTAGCTTGCTAACAAACTTGCGAACGTCCGCTTTGTCAGAAAAGCGATCGCCGATGGCGCTGCTGTTAGGGCTTCCATCTGGCTTTTGCTTCATCGCCAAACAGGCGCAGAGGAAGTGATACAGCTTATAAAGACGCTCATCGTCCGAGGGGGTCGAACGAGCCATGTCGGTAGGGGCGTAGGAGGGGCAAAAAAGGGGGCGCGGGCAACAGCAGAAAATTTGTTGACGAATCGTGGAAGGTTTTTTTACCGTTCATAAAGATTTAATGAAGCAAATCTCCCACATCTCAGGGGGGAGCTTGGTGATTTGGGTCACAGAAACTTGTTGTTTCTCTTCAATACCACATTCCACAACACGATTTAGCCCCTCAAAGATGGGAGAAAATTCCCCAGTCATTTTTACAATCTAGCCCCGATTTATCCCCAATGCCTCCATAGACGCTACTTGGAATTCGATTCAAACTTAAAACCAGGAAAGCGAGATGCTCGTACATCAGTTTTTCTGTTTGTTTTATCACAGATTATGAATGTCCATGATTATTAAGACGTTAACGAATTTATTGCTAGATGTTGTCCGCATTGATCACAGTCTTTGCGGTGGGTTTGACAAGTGCTGGTCTGTGGAACCCCTAGGTCTATCGATTCAGCAAAATGCCCCGGCGCTGTTTGGGGCTGCATCAGATTTGTTGGTTGAACCACAGCAGGGGTGGCTGCGGCCTCTCTGCGGTATTAAAAAACGGAAGGGAGGTCTGTAATGGTTTTTAATCCTCAAACTCCGCATCCTCAACATCCCCATAATTTACCCTGTCCACGGTGCGGCAAATGCACTGTCGTGCTCCATGGAGACAGTCGGTATGTGTGCTTGAGTTGCCGCTGGGAGCGCAATCTAATGCGGGATGACGAAGGGAGTTTTTTTGCATTGCTGATTGCCATGTTGACGGTGTTATTTGTGTTGCTGGCGGCTTTTGTCCCAGAAGAAGCGGAACCCCAGAATCCTAATGGGGAGGCTATTGGCATCAACCAAGAAGGTTTGCTTGCAACTCACCCTCTCGCTAAAATTCCCAAGGCGTAGGCTAGGGATACCCACCATTGATAGTGCAGAACAGAAGATAGTGCAGAACAGAAGATAGTGCAGAACAGAAGATAGTGCAGAACAGAAGATAGTGCAGAACAGAAGATAGTGCAGAACAGAAGATAGTGCAGAACAGAAGATA
>Ga0105045_10005381_pt1 | contig 11270 bp, 6 predicted proteins | sample MAT02_FD_78089 | JGI IMG/M metagenome (GOLD analysis project Ga0105045, IMG submission 78089) | Freshwater microbial communities from Lake Fryxell liftoff mats and glacier meltwater in Antarctica - MAT-02 (megahit assembly) | ecosystem: Environmental > Aquatic > Freshwater > Ice > Liftoff... | reverse complement strand
TTCTACGGCGAAGGCCTGCAGCACCTGCCGCTGGCCGACCGCGCCACCATCAGCAACATGGCGCCCGAGTACGGCGCCACCTGTGGCATCTTCCCGGTCGACGCCGAGTCGCTGGCCTACCTGCGCCTGTCCGGCCGCAGCGACGAGCACATTGCGCTGGTCGAAGCCTATGCGCGAGCGCAGGGCCTGTGGCACGAAGCCGGCCAGCCGGAGGCGGTGTACTCCTCCACCCTGCACCTGGAAATGTCCGACGTGAAGCCGTCCCTGGCCGGCCCCAAGCGCCCCCAGGACCGCGTACTGCTGAGCGACATGAAGGCCAATTTCCACGCCAACGTCGGCGAGATGACGCGGTCGCGCACCGCCGCGCTGGACAGCGAGGTGGCCAAGTTCGCGCAGGAAGGTGGTGCCCAGCCGCAGGCCGAGCGCCTGGCGGCCAAGCCGGTCTCCACGATCACCCTGCACGACAAGCAAGAACATCTGCGCGATGGGTCGGTGGTGATTGCCGCGATCACCTCCTGCACCAACACGTCCAACCCGGCAGTGATGGTCGGCGCCGGGTTGCTGGCCCGTAACGCGGCGGCGAAGGGGCTCAAGGCAGCCCCGTGGGTCAAGACCTCGCTCGGCCCGGGTTCGCTGGTGGTCACCGACTACCTGGAAAAAGCCGGCCTGATGGACGAGCTGGAGAAGCTCGGCTTCTATGTGGTCGGCTACGGTTGCACCACGTGCATCGGCAATTCCGGACCCCTGCCTGCCGCGGTCTCGGCTGGCATCGCCGAGAACGACCTGGCCGTGGCGGCAGTGCTCTCGGGCAATCGCAACTTCGAAGGCCGCATCCATGCGGAGGTCAAGATGAACTACCTGGCCTCGCCACCGCTGGTGGTGGCCTACGCCATCGCCGGCACCATCGACCTGGACCTGGCCACCGAGCCGCTTGGCGAAGGCAGCGATGGGCAGCCGGTCTACCTGCGCGACATCTGGCCCAGCAACAAGGAAATCGGCGATGTCATCGCCGCCACCCTCGGCCCGGAGTTGTTCAAGCAGAATTACGCGGACGTGTTCAAGGGCGACAGTCGCTGGGCGGCGATCGAATCCCCCGATGGCGAGCGCTATGCCTGGGACCCGGACTCCACCTACATCAAGAACCCGCCCTATTTCGACGACATGACCATGGAAGTGGGCACCATCGAGGATATCCAGGGCGCACGCGTTCTTGGCCTGTTCGGTGACTCGATCACCACCGACCACATCTCCCCCGCGGGCAACATCAAGCAGGACTCGCCCGCGGGACGCTTCCTGCAGTCGCGTGGCGTGCAGCCGGCCGACTTCAACAGCTACGGCTCCCGCCGCGGCAACGACGATGTGATGGTGCGTGGCACGTTCGCCAACATCCGCATACGCAACCGCATGATGGACGGTGAGGAAGGTGGCAACACGCTGTACTTCGACTCGGCGCACGCCACCGGCGAGAAGATGTCGATCTACGACGCGGCAATGAAGTACAAGGCGTCCGCTGTGCCCCTGGTGGTGTTCGCCGGCAAGGAGTACGGCACCGGCTCCTCGCGCGACTGGGCGGCCAAGGGCACCAACCTGCTGGGGGTCAAGGCAGTCGTAGCCGAGACATTCGAGCGCATCCATCGCTCCAACCTGGTCGGCATGGGCGTGCTGCCCCTGCAGTTCAAGGACGGCGAGAACGCGCAGACGCTTGGACTGGATGGCTCCGAAACGATCGACGTGACCGGCCTGGACGATGGGCAGTCGAAGCTGGCCACCCTGGTGGCGCGCAAGCCCGGAGGCGGCGAAACCCGCTTCCAGGCCAGGGTCATGCTGCTTACCCCCAAGGAGGTGGAATACTTCCGGCATGGCGGCCTGCTGCACTTCGTGCTGCGCGACCTGGCCGCCCGCCCGGCGGCCTGAGCGATGCGCAAGCCTCTACCCGGGCGGAACGCCAATCCTCCGCTACGGGCGCTTGGGCTGCCACTGCGCGTAGTACATGCGCCAATGGCCGCCCTCGTCGCGCCAACCGGTGGTCACGTCGTACACGTTAGCGCTGTCTGGCATGAAGCGACCGCTGCCACCGGTTGCGAGGGCGGTGAAACGGACCGTGGCAGTGTCGCCCTGGACGGCCACTTCCAGGGGGCCGGTGGTCACGCTGGAGCTGGCCCGGCCGAGCATTTGCAGGCGCAACATGTTGTGCAGCGCAGCACGGTCAAGTCCCTGGTTACCTGCAAAATCAGCGGAGATACCGTCCATGAAGTCACCGGCACGCCGCTCGTCCAGCGCCGACTGCAGCTGCAGGAAGTCCGCTCGCAAGCGCGTTTCCGGGTCACTCCTGGCGCAGCCCGGGAGTAGCGCCAGCAGCAATGCGACCAGCACCAGGCCGTGGTGACCCCAGCTGGCGTGGGCTTTTCGACGGGGCATGCGGCGTTTCATGTTTTCCATCCGGGACGGTATGCTCAAGCTATCCAAGCCCTTTCGATGCGGACGCCGCGTCGGCCACCTAAACCAACGCCCTGGGGAGGGAGTACGAAGATGAGTCAGGATCGACCGTGGTTCAAGAACTACCCGCCAGGTGTCCCGCATGAAGTGGACATGGATGAGTATCGCTCGATCGTATCGGTATTCGACACCGCGGTCGCCAGTTTCCGCGAGCGTCCGGCATTCTCCAATTTCGGCAAGGTGCTGACCTATGCCGAGATCGATGGGCTGAGCCGAAACTTCGCCGCCTACCTGCTGGGCGAACTGCAGCTCAAGAAGGGCGACCGGGTCGCCGTCATGATGCCCAACTGCCTGCAGTATCCGATCGCGATCTTCGGCATCCTGCGTGCCGGCCTGACCGTGGTGAACGTCAATCCGCTCTACACGGCGCGCGAACTCAAGCACCAACTGGTCGACTCCGGCGCTTCGGTGCTGCTGGTGGTGGACAATTTCGGCCACACCGTGCAGCAGGTCGTGGCCGATACTCCACTGCGGCAGGTGATCACCACCGGTATCGGCGACCTGGTGGGTTTCCCCAAGGGCACGATCATCAACTTCGTGCTCAAGTACATCAAGAAAGCGGTGCCCGATTACGACATCCCCGGCACCATCCGCTTCAAGCAGGTCATCGCCCAGGGCAAACGCCACGCGCTGCCGCAGATCGACATCGATGCAGAGGACATCGCCTTCCTCCAGTACACCGGTGGCACCACCGGCGTGGCCAAGGGCGCGATGCTCACCCACCGCAACATGGTGGCGAACATGCAGCAGTCGGGCGTGTGGGTCGGCACCGGGCTGGACGGTGGCAACGAAGCCATCATCACTGCCTTGCCGCTGTACCACATCTTCGCACTCACGGCCAATTGCCTGGTCTTCATGAAACTGGGAGGGCTCAACCACCTGATCAGCAATCCCCGTGACATGCCGGCGTTCGTGAAGGAACTCAAGAACACCCGCTTCACCGCGATCACCGGCGTCAACACCTTGTTCAACGGCCTGCTCAACACCCCTGGCTTCGAGGAGATTGATTTCTCCAACCTCAAGATGACACTGGGAGGCGGCATGGCGGTGCAGCGAGCAGTGGCAGACCGTTGGAAAAAGGCCACCGGCGTGACCCTGGTGGAGGCTTACGGGCTCACCGAAACCTCTCCGGCCGTGTCCATCAACCCGACCAACCTGGCCGACTACAACGGCTCGATCGGCCTGCCCTTGCCTTCCACGGACGTATGCCTCAAGGACGACGACGGCAATATCCTGGGCACGCCGGGTGAGGTCGGTGAACTCTGCGTCAAGGGCCCGCAAGTGATGAAGGGCTACTGGCAGCGACCCGAGGAAACCGCGAACGTCATCGATGGCGACGGCTGGCTGCATACCGGCGACATGGCCAAGATCGACGAGGAGGGCTTCCTGTACATCGTCGACCGCAAGAAGGACATGATCCTGGTGTCTGGATTCAATGTTTATCCGAACGAAGTGGAAGACGTAATCGCCACAATGGACGGCGTACTGGAGGTCGCGGCGATCGGCGTCCCTGATGAAAAATCCGGAGAGACGGTAAAGGTCTTCGTCGTCAGGAAGGATCCTTCACTGACCGCAGAGCAGATCAAGGACTACTGCCGCGAGAACCTGACCGGGTACAAACAGCCACGCCATGTCGAGTTCCGTGACGAGCTGCCCAAAACCAACGTGGGCAAGATCCTGCGCAAGGAGCTTCGCGACCCAGCACCTGCAGCGGACCCGCCTGCGGCCTGAACCAGGCGTCCTCCCCGGAAGGGCCGGCTTGCCGGCCCTTTTTCATGGGCCGGGTAAAATTTCGTAAATGGATTTCATGACGTCCGTCACATTTCAGGCCCAAGGGTTGGATAAACGGTCTGTTTTCATACCCACAGGAGGCCCTGGAAACCTTGTGAAGGCTGGTTCAGGTGTAGGATCGGCGCGAACGGGACATGCAGGCACCAGCCCTTCCAGCGTCTCGTCAGCCCCTTCAAAGCCATCACCCGTCCGAGGATCCAGCCATGAACAACGTCGAAAAACTGCAGCGCACCCGTGCATTTCCCACCATTCGCGCTCAGTCGGCGGCCTCCGGCGACAGCCACTGGATGTACATGCACGCCGATGCCGATCCCGGCACGCGCCCGTGCTTCCACAGCCAGATGCTGGACGACGTACTCAGCTTCATGAACTCGATCACATTTCGTGACCAGCAACGCCAGCACGGCAAGCTGCGACATCTCGTGGTGGCCTCCGATGCGCCTGCATTCAACCTGGGCGGTGACCTGGCCCTGTTCTCCCAGCTGATCCGCAACAACGACCGCGACCGCTTGCTCAGCTATGCGCGCCGCTGCATCGATGGCGTATACCACCTCAACACCGGCCTGGGCGGAGACGTCAGGACCATTGCGCTGGTGCAGGGTGACGCCCTGGGCGGGGGACTCGAGATCGCCTTGGCCTGCCACACCATCGTGGCCGAGGAAGGCGTAGGCATGGGCCTGCCCGAGGTGGTCTTCGGCCTGTTCCCGGGCATGGGTGCGTATTCCTTCCTGTGCAAGCGCGTCGCGCCTCAGGTTGCCGAGAAGATCATCCTGGAGGGCAACATCTACACCAGCGACGAACTCTACAAGCTCGGCGTGGTCGACGTGCTGGTGCCGAAGGGCCAGGGCGAGAGTGCAGTGCAGGAGATCATCGCCAAGCAGCAGCGCATCCCGCATGCCTACCTGGCCATGAACGCCTCGCGCAACCTCACCCAGCCGGTGGGCTACGACGCCCTGATGGGCATCACCGAGATCTGGGTCGATACCGCGCTGGGCCTGGGCGACAAGTCCCTGAAGATGATGGAGCGCATCGTCCGCGCCCAGGAACGTCGCGCTGCCTCTCTGGTGGCCTGAAGCCGTCGCACGCAGGCAACAAGGGTGGATCCAACCGGATCCACCCGTCAGGTGCGCTGATCCTGGTCCAACGATTCGCGGTTCGGCTTAGCTTGCCGGGCCGCCAGTGCAGCGCGGCCGTGGCTGAGGTTGGCGTTGAGTATCGCCACGCGATGCCGCCACTCCGCCGATACCTGTGCATCGGGCAGTAGCATCATCTCGCCGCTGGTCGCGGCCAGCCTGACCAGGCCCAGGTTGCTTGCGACGCCTTTCAGGGCATGCGCATGTTCGCGCATGTGCGAGACATCGCCGCTCTCCAGCGCATGCGCCAACGCCCCGATGCAACCATCGGCGTCGTTGAGGCACTGCGCGATGAATTCGCGTTCGAACGAATCGCCCATGCCCAAGGCCCGCAGCTCGTCGAGCACGCCCGGATCCAGCACGTCATCGGAAACCGGAATCTCGGGGCGTCTGACTGGAACAGGCTGGGATACCTTGCCGCTGGTGGCGATGTCGGCGAGCACGTCGAGCAGGGTCGTAGCCACTAGGGGCTTGGCGAGGAACGCGCGGGCGCCTGCCTGCTCGCACCTGGAAATCGCGTCGGGAGTGACATCGGCACTCAACACCAGGACCGGTGTCCGTGAACCACCACCGGCCTCCATGACGCGCAGCTGCTTGAGCAGGTCCAGCCCACTCAGGCCAGGCATGTGCAGGTCGACGATGACCGTGTCGTAATCCGCGATCTCCAGGGCATCCAGAACTTCCTCGCCACCATTGACGCAGACCACCTTGTGGCCCGCCTTCTGCAGCAGCCGCTGCACCACCATCCGGTTGGCCTCGTGGTCGTCGGCGACCAGTATCTGCAGGCTGCGCACCCGTGCGCGGTGGCGGCGGAATGGATCGGCGAAAGCAATGATGTTCTCGGCCGCAGGCACGTCCTGGTCGTCGATCCAGGCCGGCACGACGTCAGCGGCAGCCTTCTCGACTGCGTCGAACGGGAGATTGACCCAGAAACTGCTGCCGCGCTGTTCGGTACTCTCGAAACCGATGCTGCCGCCCATCGCCTCGGTGAGTCCCTTGGCGATGGTCGTGCCCAGCCCGGTACCGCCATAGCGACGGGCCATGCTCACGTCGGCCTGCTCGAATGCCTCGAACAGGCGGGCGCGCATCCCCGCCGGGATACCGATGCCGGTGTCGGTGACGGTGAAGCGCAGGTGGGCCCTGGAATCAGGACCCTCGACCACCGCCACGTCCAGGGTGACCGCGCCGGCGTCGGTGAACTTGACCGCGTTGCCGGCAAGGTTGAGCAGCACCTGGCGCAGGTGGCGGATGTCGCCGCGCAGGCTTTGCGGCACGTCTTCGGCGACGTGGACCTGGTAATCGAGGTTCTTGGCGCGGGCCTGTGGCAGCAGGATCATGCCAATGCTGGCCACCAGCTCGCGCGGCTGGAACTCGACGATCTCCAGCTTCAGTTTGCCGGCCTCGATGGCCGAGATGTCGAGCACGTCCTCGACCAGCGCAAGCATGCTGCGGGTGGACGCCTGGATGGTGGTCAGGCACTCGCGCTGCTCACTGTCGAGCTGGGTGGTTGCCAGCAGCTCGGACATGCCGGACAGGCCGTTGAGCGGGGTGCGGAACTCGTGGCTCATGTTGGCCAGGAACTGGCTCTTGGCCTGGTTGGCGCGGTGTGCCTCGTCGGTGGCGCGGGTCAACTCGCGCAGCAGGCCCGACAGGTACATGGGTATCGCGACCAGGCCCACCAGCAGGCCGAGGCCAAGGGTCAGGTTGCTGCCCCAGTACTGGCTCAGCCCGAGCACTACGGCGAATCCGATCGTCGCCATCGCCACGGCCGCCACCAGATAGTGGTTGCCATAGCGCAGACCGTTGCCGACCGTCACCCACATGAGCACCACGTAAGCCCACGCAAGCGGTTCGCCCATTCCGACCATCGCGGCCACCATCAGCCCATAGTCGGCCAGCATCCCGAGCACGCGGCGGGGATGTGACTGCCCAGGTTCGACCAGCAACCATGCGAACAGCGCTATGCCGTTGATCAGCCCGGACAGGATGATGGTCAGGACCAGGTTGAATTCGCCCGGGGTCAGCGCGGCCCGCGACGAGGGCAACAGCGTGTAGCCCAGGATCAGGGAGATCAGCGCGATCCGCACCAGCGCCTGACCATGCTCGCTGTCAGGGCGACCGGTGAGGCGGGTCTTGATCCAGGACACCATGGCGTTCATGGCCTACTGCATCCCCGGGCGCGCTTGCGCCGTGGAGTACTGCTCGCAGATCTCGTCCAGCCGCGCCCGTCCACGCCCCAGTGCATCCACGCAAGCCGGGTCGAACAGGCGTCCGCGCTGGGCGTACAGGTACGCCAACGCAGCATCCTTGTCCCAGGCCTTCTTGTAGGGGCGCGGGGAAATGAGCGCATCGAACACGTCCGCAACGGCCACTATCCTGGCTTCCAACGGAATCGCATCGCCGACCAGGCCATCGGGATAGCCGCTGCCGTCGTAGCGCTCGTGGTGGCGCAGGGCAATGATGGCGCCGGCCTGGATGAATCGGTTATGGCTGCCACTGAGCAGTTCGTGGCCGATGCGCGGGTGCCGGCGCATGATCTCGGTCTCTTCCTCGGTCAGCGGGCCGGGCTTCATCAGCACCGAATCGGGGATGGCGATCTTGCCCATGTCGTGCAGCGGGGCGGCCATCTCGATGGCGCGAACTTCGTCCTCGGGCAGGCCCAGCTGCTCGGCGATCAGCCCGGCAACGTGGGCCATGCGCTCGAGGTAGGCGCTGGTGCCGCTGTCGCGGTATTCGATGGCCCTGGCCAGGCGCGACAGGGTCTCGCGCTCGCGCTCCTCGACCTCGTGCATGCTGGACAGCAGGCGCTGCTCCAGTGACATGGCGCGCTGCTTGACGTTCTCGCTCTGCTGGCGCAACTGCAACAGGTTGCGGCAGCGGGCCCTCAACTCGCGCGGGCGCACAGGCTTGACCAGGAAATCGATCACCCCGGCTTCCAGCGCGGCCTGGCGGATCGGCTCGTCGCCGACCACGGTGATCAGGATGATCGGGATGTCCCGGTGCAGGGGCAGGCGCCGGAAGCGGCGGGCGAACTCCAGGCCGTCCATCCCGGGCATGCGGTAGTCCAGCAGCAACAGGTCGGTGCGGTTGACCTCGCACCAGGCCAGGGCCACGGCGGGATCGCCGAAATCGTGAACTGACAGTTCTGAGGCGATGTCCTCGATGACATGGCGCAGCATGGTGCGCGCCGAGCCCTGGTCGTCGACGATGACGATGTCCAAGTTGCTTCCAGTCCCGTTGGGCCACGCTGCGTGGCTGTCGGGGAAGGATACTCCGGAGTAGACCCTGCTGGCATCTAGCATCGTTGCGGTTCCTGGTTCGCAGTGAGGGGGGAACACGGGGGCGATCCTGGCCGGCAGCGCGGCCCCGTGTCTGACACTGACGGTTGGGATACGCAGGAAGCGTGCCACAGACCCCCGCCACTCCCCCCAATCAGGGGTAAACCGTGAGGTGGGTCGCGAAACCACGCCCGAGGCCCGGGTCCCGGGTACGTGCGCGGCCTGCAAGCCCCACCTGCCCCTTGGTTAGCGGCCCTGCGGGCCCAACCTGAAGCTGCCGCCAGGCGTCACTGAGGGACGTGCTCAGCCACCCGCGACCGGGCGCATGTACGGGAACAGCAGCACGTCACGGATCGAATCCGAGTCGGTCATGAGCATGACCAGGCGGTCGATGCCCACCCCCAGGCCACCAGTGGGCGCCATGCCCACCTCGAGCGCGCGGATGTAGTCGGCGTCGAAGTGCATCGCCTCGTCATCTCCGCCCTCCTTGGCCTCGACCTGGGCACGGAAACGTGCGGCCTGGTCCTCGGGGTCGTTGAGTTCGGAAAAACCGTTGGCCAACTCCTTGCCGTTGACGAACAGCTCGAAGCGGTCGGTGAAGCCCGGCTCCTCGTCGCGCTCGCGAGCCAGCGGCGAGACCTCCACCGGGTGGTCGGTGATGAAGGTGGGTTGCACCAGGGTGTGCTCGACGGTCTTTTCGAAGATCTCGAGCAACAGGCGTCCCCAGCCATGGGCCGGCTTGATGCGGATGCCCAGCGCCTGGCAATGGGCCGCCAGGGCGTCGCGATCGGTGCAGTCGGCAACGGTCAGGGCCGGATTGTGCTGGCGCACCGCCTGGTCCATGCGCCAGCGCCGGAACGGCGGGCCGAGGTCAATGGCCTCACCCTCCCAGGTCAACGCGGTGGTGCCCAGCACACCCCGGGCGACGTCCCGGATCAGGCCTTCGGTCAGATCCATGATCTCGTTGTAGGTGGCGTAGGCCTCGTACAACTCCAGCATGGTGAATTCGGGATTGTGGCGGGTACTCACGCCCTCGTTGCGGAAGTTGCGGTTGATCTCGTACACGCGCTCCATGCCGCCGACCACCAGGCGCTTGAGGTACAGCTCGGGCGCAACGCGCAGGTAGAGGTCCAGGCCCAGGGCGTTGTGGTGGGTGGTGAAAGGCCTGGCTGTGGCGCCTCCGGGGATGTAATGCATCATCGGCGTTTCCACTTCCAGGAAGCGGCGCGCGTCCAGCCACTCACGCATAGCGCGGATGATGCGGGAGCGCTTGACGAACACGTCCCGCGCCTCGGTGGTCACGATCAGGTCGACGTAGCGCTGGCGATAGCGCTGCTCCACGTCGGCAAGCCCGTGCCATTTGTCCGGCAGGGGGCGCAGCGACTTGGTCAGCAGGCGCAGCGCGGTGGCACGCACCGACAGCTCCCCGGTACGGGTGCGGGTCAGGCCGCCCTGCACGCCCACGATGTCGCCGACGTCCCAGCCCTTGAAGGCGTCGTAGGCGTCGCCCAGCGTGTTGGCCTGCAGGAACAGCTGGATCCGGCCGGACTCGTCCTGCACCTGGGCAAAGCTGGCCTTGCCCATGACCCGCTTGGCCATGAGCCGGCCTGCGAGCTGAACCGTGCAGCCACCCGATTCAAGCGCATCTGCGGTCCATTGGTCCGGGTCGGCGTAGGCTTGATGAAGATCGCCAGCGTAGTCAATGCGGCGGAAATCGTTGGGGAACGCCACCCCGTGCCGACGCAGCGCGGTGAGCTTGGCGCGACGCTCGGCGACCAGGCTGTTCTCATCGGCAGGCGGTGTTGCGGGGGTAAGTTCGGTCATGTCTCTGGCGGCGCTACTGGGGAAAGGATTGCTGTAGGGAGCGGCCTACGGCCGCGATGCGCTTGCTCATCCGGTGACCCATCATGGGCCTGGCTGGATGCCGCAGCATCAGGCGTCGCTGCGCTTGGCCCCGGCCTGCAGTCCGGACTTGAGGCTGGCCTCGACGAACTCGTCCAGGTCCCCGTCCAGCACCTTCTGGGTATCGGTGCGCTCCACCCCGGTGCGCAGGTCCTTGATCCGGCTCTGGTCCAGCACGTAGTTGCGGATCTGACTGCCCCAGCCTATATCTGACTTGGTGGCTTCCAGCGCGTCCCGCTCGACGTTGCGCTTCTGCACTTCCAGCTCGTAAAGCTTGGCCTTCAGCATCTTCATCGCGGTATCGCGGTTGGCGTGCTGGCTGCGGCCGGTCTGGCAGGCGGCCACGGTATTGGTGGGGATATGGGTGATGCGCACCGCCGATTCGGTCTTGTTGACGTGCTGGCCGCCGGCGCCGGAGGAACGGTACACATCGGTGCGCAGGTCGGCGGGATTGATGTCGATCTCGATATCGTCGTCGACTTCGGGAGACACGAACACCGAGGTGAACGAGGTATGGCGCCGGTTGTCCGAATCGAACGGCGATTTGCGCACCAGCCGGTGCACCCCGATCTCGGTCTTGAGCCAGCCGTAGGCATAGTCACCCTCCACCCGGAAGGTGGCCGACTTGATCCCGGCCACGTCGCCGGCGCTGGCCTCCATCAATTCGGTC
>Ga0105045_10005378_pt1 | contig 11272 bp, 2 predicted proteins | sample MAT02_FD_78089 | JGI IMG/M metagenome (GOLD analysis project Ga0105045, IMG submission 78089) | Freshwater microbial communities from Lake Fryxell liftoff mats and glacier meltwater in Antarctica - MAT-02 (megahit assembly) | ecosystem: Environmental > Aquatic > Freshwater > Ice > Liftoff... | reverse complement strand
CACGTCGACGGCGGTGATCGAAACGTTGCCATCGCTAGAATCAATCGAGCCCGATTTGCGAGTGAAGACGTAGGCTGAACCTTGGTCGACATTGACTCCAACGTCATCTAGTTCTGCTCCGACGATTAACGTCAAACTATCGCCACTAATTCCAACGGAAATACCAAAGTTGTCGCTTGCGCTTCCGCCCGAGTTTGAGAACTGCTGCTGCGGCATCCAGCCCCCTGCGGTGCGCTTATAAACGATCGCGCTCCCTTGCCCAGCGTTTGCGCCAACGTCAACGAACGTAGCACCGATGACGGCCGTGTTGCCGTCGCTGCTCAAATCGACAGAATAGCCGAAGAGATCGAGAGCTGCTCCGTCGTTGGCCACGACTTGCTGTTGCTGCGTCCACATCGAACCTGATCGTGTGTAAAAATATGCACTACCTTGATCTATATTTAGGCCGGTATCGTCGCGATAGGAGCCAACAAGGGCCGTGTTTCCGTCGGCACTTAGAGCCACTGAGAGGCCGAATAGATCGCTGCTCGCGCCGTCGGTTGCTATGATCTGTTGTTGTTGAATCCAAACGCTGCCGGTCCGAGTGAAGACGACGGCCGAGCCCTGGTTCGTATTTGAACCGACGTCGTCTGCATAGGCGCCGATGATGGCAGTGCTGCCGTTGCTGCTTAGTGCGACCGAGATACCGAAGTTATCGTTGGCTGCGCCTCCGATCGCTGTGACTTGCTTTTGATGTGTCCAGACACTACCAGCACGAGTGAATATGTAGGCAGAACCCTGGTTGGAGTTCGATCCAACATCGTCGGTATATGCACCAGCGATGGCTGTGTTGCCATCATGGCTTAACGCCACTGAATAACCGAATCGATCGCCTGTGGCACCAGCGGGCGCAGTGAGCTGTTGTTGCTGCGTCCAGACGTTACCGCTTCTTTCAAAGATGAGCACCGAGCCCTGTTCGGCATTCGCTGCAACGGTGTCAAAATAGGCACCCACGATCGCAGTGTTGCCATCGCCGCTGAGAGCTACTGAGTAGCCAAAGCGATCGCCCGCTGTACCGCCCGTAGCAAAGAGTTGCTGCTGCTGAACCCATGTGTCGCCGCTACGAACAAAGACCTTGGCAGAACCTTGGTCGACGTTAGCGCCGACATCGTCCAAATAGCCCCCTACAATTGCCGTGTTACCGTCGACGCTGATGGCGACGGCACGTCCGAAGCTATCGCCGGCTCCGCCTATTGAATCTATGATCGATTGCTGATCGGCGAAGAGCCCGAAACTAGCTGTGGTAACGGTGGCGACTCCCGAACCGTTCGCGTCGCTGTCCGCGTTGAGCGTGACATTGCCGCCACCCGATTCAAGCTCGCTGCGAAGCGTGATTCCATTGGTTGTGTTAATGGCAATGTCGCCACCGACACTCATGATCGGTCCTTGAAGATCGGCAGTCACCCCTGACAAGTTCATGGCTGCCGAGCCCGAATGGAGTATACCACCGGGGGTGTTTACGGCTCGATCAAAGATGCTGGCAGAACCCTGATCGACATTGGTGCCAACATCGTCAATATAGGCACCGATAATAGCCGTCGCACCGTCACCGTCGAGGGCGGCTACAATACCAAAGTTGCCACCAGCAGAACCACTGACGGCGAAGAGCTGATTCCGCTGCGTCCAAGAAATGCCATTTCGCGTAAAGATGGTCGCAGAACCCTGATCGACGTTGCCCAAGACATCATCCAGTCGACTACCAACCAGCGCTGTGTTGCCATCGCCGCTGATGCTGGCGTAGTAACCAAAGTAATCTGATGCCGCTCCGTCGGCGGCGGTTAGTTTTGATTGCTGCGACCAGGTTGTGCCTGATCGCGAATAGATATAGGCCGCACCTTCATTTATATTTGCACCGACTTCCGCCAGGTACGATCCGACGATTGCGGTTGCACCGTTGTCGCTTAGATCGACAGAAGTGCCGAAGCGATCCTGGGCAAGACCATCGCTGGCCAACAATTGGGTCTGTTGTGTCCAGGTTACTCCGGATTTCGTAAACACGTAGGCAGAGCCGCGACGAGTGGCAGTTCCGATGTCATCTAGGTAAGCACCCGATATCAAGGTGTTGCCGTCACCGCTGACGGCGACAGAGTATCCAAGACGATCATCGACCAAGCCATCCGCGGCAACGACTTTGGCTTGTTGTGACCAAGTGCTTCCCGTTCGAGTAAAGATCGTAACCGATCCCGCATTTCCATACGAACCAACATTGTCCAAATAAGCACCGACCACCAGGGTGTTTCCATCGTTGCTCACGTCAACAGATATACCAAAGCCGTCGCTTGCTTCACCGTCCGACGCAGTGAGAAAAGCTTGTTGGGTCCAGAGCCCTGCGACCCGAACAAAGACAGTCACCGATCCTTCATTAGCATTGGCGCCCTCATCGTCGATGTACGCCCCAACCACCGCCGTGTTGCCATCGCTGCTGAGCGCCACTGCGTTTCCGAATCGATCACCTGCGGCTCCAGTCATCGAAGTCAAAGTCGTTTGTTCGACCCACACCCCACCGGAACGAATATAGACAATCGCCGAGCCTTGTTCGACGTTGAGTCCGGCGTCATCGAGATAAGAGCCGACGATTGCCGTATTGCCGTCCTTACTAATCGCAACGGAACCGCCTGCCGAGTCTCCAGCCAAGCTGCCTGTTGAACTCAAGAACGATGCCGTTGCGGGCATCGACCAGTCTCCGAAGACGGGTGTTTCAACGAACAGAGCCCCCGAACCATTACTGTCGCTATCGGCATTCAACGTCAACAGCCCGCCACCGGTGACCACGGCATGATTCACGCTGATGTCGTTTGTGGCGTTGAACATGACATCTCCGGTTGTCGTCACCAACGGCGCGTCGGATGTAACGTTCTGCGCGTAGGCCGTCACCGATTTGTTCGATGCGAGACTAACCGGTCCTTTGAATTCAACTTTCTGAAATGGATTCGCAAGCGAACCGAAAAGCAGGCTTGAAGTGAGATCGGGAATCGCGTGAATTAATAGCTTGTCATTGACATTGCCTCGTCGAACTTCCAGCATCCCCAGCGGGTTCGCGAAATAAGTTGATTCAAAACCGAGGCCGAGCAAACGGGAGACGCTGTTTCCAATGACTCCATCGTCGCTCAGCGAATATTCGCCGACGTTTGCAGGCAAATTGAAGACAGCATCGGTCGCCGAGCCACTGTTAAAGACCGATTCAAGTTCGGTGTAGGTAATCGTCCCGTAGTTGCTCAGAACCACGGCCCCATCACTGGCATTGACATAATTGTAAGTTGCCGTGCCCTGATTGCCACCGATGATTTTTAGTGTGTTGCCTGGCGCGACGGTCGGGCCATTGCCATTGAATACCAAGCCGCCGCTGCTGATCGGGTCACCATTGATCAAATCCACGGTCAACGAATCATCGCCTCTTTCGCCGTTGATCGTGATCGATCCCGTAATACTGTTAAGTGAAATCGTAAGCGTGTGGTTTAAATTGGTAAGGGTACCGACAGTGCCAGTGGGCTCGAAGAGTTCCAATGGGTCCGATATTTCTAAATTACTGCCAACAACGCGAATCGTCAGATTGTTCGCTCCGTCGCGAGCGTTAATAGTGAGATTGCCCGCAACGAGCGTGGCGCCCATTTTTGGAAAGCCGTCGATTTGCGATCCGACACGTACGACACCAGAAAGTTCATTGAGGAACCTGACGTAAAAGTTCTGATTTAGATCGTCCTTCTTCACAATATCAAGTCCCGCATAAGCTATCCCGCCAAAGACACTGTTGGATGCCGATGGCAGGCCAATCAATCCCGTCGCCCCATCACCGAAAGTAACTGCACCCTCACCCTCGGAATTTCCAAGGTTCGGACTTCTGAAAATATAGTTTCCATCACTCAACGGAATGACTTCATTGATCGAATACGGATAAGGCACACCAAAGGAATCGTAGTAGTAGCCGATGGAGTGCCCAACTTTATCGTTGGAGGAAATACCGGTAAAGCTATTTGCTGGGCCTAGCTGTCCCACTCGTCCGGTGGAGCCGTTTCCCCACGTGACCGCGCCAACATCCGTTTTGGTATCAGTGTCCCAATTTGGGGTTGTTACGACGAAATTTCCATTTGTAAGGGCGGTGACGAATCCCGATCCGGCATTCTGGTTTGCAGCATTGCCTATAAGACTGTTTGATACCGTTGGTGAACCAATGATTCCCGTCGTACCGTTGGCCCACGTCACAGCGCCAACATCCACGATCGTGTCGCTGTCCCAGTTCGGACTAGCAATAACATAGTTGCCGTTTGACAGCGATGTGACACCTTTGGAACCTAAGCTGTCGTTGGTATTTTGACCAACAAAGCTATTCACCGCTGTGACTGCTCCTACGATTCCCGACGTCCCGTTGCCCCAGGTCGCAGCACCAGCATCGGTTGCTGACCCACTGTCCCAAGATGGACTAATAGCGACATAGTTGCCGTTTGCCAGAGCCGTAACTCCGCTACTTCCAATCTGATTGTTTGTCGAGCTGCCAACAAGGCTATTTGTGGCGCTAACAGCTCCGACGATACCGGTAGCTCCGTTACCCCAGGTCACTGCGCCAGCGTTGGTAGCCGTTCCGTTGTCCCAATTAGGGCTGCTGACGACATAGTTGTTGTTCGTAAGCGACGTGACGCCATAACTGCCGACGTTGTCATTGGCTTTGCCACCAACAAGACTGTTCGACACACTGACAACCCCTTTAACGCCCACCGCACCGCTGCCCCAGGTCACCGCGCCTGCACTTGCTATGGCGGCATTGTTCCAATTGGAACTTCGTACGACGTAGTTGCCATTCGTGAGCAATGTGGTTCCGTCATGCCCGACTCTGTCATTGAGTTTGTTGCCAATAAGGCTGTTGGAGGCACTGATCATTCCAACGATTCCCGAGCTACCATTTCCCCAAGTCACTGCTCCAGCGTCTGTGGCTGTTCCATTGTCCCAAGATGAGCTATTAACCACATAGTTGCCACCGGTCAGCGCAGTTACGCCGCCTGAACCGACATTGTCATTCGGTTTGGACCCAACGAGACTGTTGCTAGCGGTCACAACCCCTTTAACGCCCGTACTCCCAATGCCCCAAGTAACTGCACCAACGTAGAAGGAAGCTGTGTTATCCCAAAAAGGGCTAATTACGACATAGTTTCCATTGGTAAGGACTTTTACTCCACCAGAACCGACTTTGTTTTGACTGACGCCTCCCACGAGACTATTGCCGGAGCTTACGCCGCCTATGACACCGGTAGTGCCGCTTCCCCAAGTCACGGCCCCCGCATCGGTCGCCGATGTACCGTTATCCCAATTCGGACTCTTTACAACATAGTGGCCGCTAGGCAACGCTGTTACGCCGCCGAGTCCAATAAAATCACTTACCCTGCTGCCGATAAGGCTATTCGTTGACGTCACGGCTCCCTTTACACCTGAAGTGCCACTTCCCCATGTAACCGCCCCCACATCGATCGTTGCGCCGTTGTCCCAAAAGTAACTGTTCACTACATAGTTGCCATTGTTGAGTGGAGTTACTCCGCCGTTGCTGACAGAGTTACTCGATGTGACGCCGACGAGACTGTTGGCGGAACTGAGTACTCCATTGAGCCCCGTAGTGCCGCTGACCCAAGTCGCTGCCCCGGCATCTACCGCACCGCCGTTGTCCCAGTTGGGGCTGGAGATTACAAAGCTTCCGTTGGTTAATTCCTTAATCGAGCTGCCGATTAGATCATTGGCGGTCGAACCCTTCAGAGTGCTGATCAAGGCTCCGGTGGCACCGTTAAAGAGATAGACGGCACCGACATCGGTTCCGCCAGCGTCGTCATACGGTGATGTGATGACAACATTGCCGGTGCTGAGAGGGACAAGCACTGCTCCAAATTGATTCCCCGCTGCGGGATTCGGATCGATAAATTCATTAAAAGCCGCCGCGAGAACACGCCGTTTCTCGAGATGTTCGAAAGTACATCGTCGTCTACGTGTAGAAACCGTACGCTGCTTATGAAAAGCGATCGTGCGGCTTTGTAACAAGCGTAAAATGCGCATAATAAAACTCGATGTTTTCTCGGTAAGCCGTTCTTGGGAATGGTCTAGATACTTGGTGTCCTGGCCAAATCGCCGCTTTCGTGGGCGCGAAGCCCCATCCGCATGCAGGTGGCCGCATCCGTGATCGGAGCGGCCACTGCGGGTTGGCTAGCTTCAGCGGTGATCGGTTTGATGTTGCCAGGGACAATCCAAACTTCGCTGTCCGTGGCTTCATCCAGGTGTGGGCCGCAGATTTTGGGGTTGGCGGAATCCGGTAGAACTTCGACGGCAAAGATCTCCTCGACGCCGGAGTGAAATTGCAACGTGGCGACAGTTTTGCCCGTGGCTAATTCGACGACGCCGATGCCGCAGCGAAGTTGATCGGCGAACTCTCCGATGGGTAGGCCGCCAAAGATGTTGGTCTCGCGAATTTTTGAAAGTCCGACGAAGGCGTATCCGTTGTGCATCGCCAATCCACGGGTGTAGCCGGGAAGCGCGGCAACTGCGTCGACCTGTCCGTTTTGACGATCGACGTGCGAGAGATGTCCGTTGCCGGAGTTCAGCACCCACAACCGTCCGGCGTGGATGCGAGGTGAATGGGGCATGCATAGGCCGGTTGCGAGCGGCTGGCCTGATGACACATCAAGGATCGCCCCGCCGCTGGTCTTTTGTGATCGCCAACCGGCCGGCTCATCAGATTGTGCGAGCACCGTCACATTGCGTGGCACGCCGTTTTCGATCGCCAGGCCATTGAGGTGGCAGCGATCCTGGTCGATCATTTGGCTGACAAACGGTGGCTTCCAGCGGGGGACAAAATTGTACTGAGGGTCCAACGTGCATAAGCACGAAAAGAGGGTGTTGCAGACCCAGAGCCCCTCGTTTCCCCAGCCAAGATCGTGTCCGTGGATGCTGCCCGTGACAAAAGAATTCCGAGTCAGCCAACAGCGATCGTGGCTGCCCCTTGAATCGGTTTGAGGAGCACAATCGTGAGCATCGTTGAGAAAAAAGATCTGGCGTTTTGAGCCAACGGCGATCTGGTTTTGCGAGACGGCGACGCCCATCACTTGTTCAAATGAATGAAACGTGATCGCAAGGTTTCCCTCCCGCTGGCCGATCGCAAGTAATTTCCCTGCTTGGTACGTACTCACCAGCAGAGTGACGTTTAACTGGCAAAGAATTTCTGTAAATGCGGTTGAATGCTCAAAGCGGACTGCGGTTTGACGGGAGTTGGAGTGGTCCAATTCAGTGATCAAATCGGGTGCGGGCATACTTGTCCGAGAAATCTCGAGGTAAATCGCTATGGCTGGGCGCAGGCTAGGGACACGTCATAAAAGTGACACAACCGAAAAAATCCGCAATTCCCGTGATTACGGGGGCGCAATTTTACGTATCCATCGCTTAGCTCGCGGATGCCTAGCGAAATAGCGTTTTTCGGGCTGTTAGCAACCAGGTTCGCTCGAAATTTGTCACAGTTCTCCCAGCAGGCGACGTCAAAAAACCTGGCCGTTCGGCCTAAGGATGCTTGCGGCGTCCGAGATGGAATAATGCGTGCAACTCCGCACGGGTGTTGACGTCAAAGTGTTTGTAAATCGCTTTGACGTAATCACCGACAGTATGAATGCTGAGGCTGAGGTTTGCCGCGATGTCCGCGACGGAATCGCCGGATATTAAACCGACCAGTACGTGTCGTTGCCGTGGCGATAAATCCAAAGTTTCGACGCCCACTTGTTTGTTCTCGCCATGCCTGTGAAGCCAATCGACGTGGTTCATTACCAAGGCAATCAGGTCAGATTCCCGCTGCAAAAATGGCTTTCGGTCTCCGAAACGATAGATACCAATAGCACTAAAACTTGTTGGCGATAGCGGGTAAACGTGCAGCAGAAGGTCAACAAACTCGATCGGTTCCCAGTGTGAGCTAACCCGGCTAAAAAGTTCGGGCATTAGTATTGTTTTGAGCCTAAACACGTTCGGCTTTTGCTCGCCAATACATTTTCCAATCACCGACATAGTTGCCGCACCGACTTTCGGCTGTATGAGGATTTCCAGAACGCGGGTTCGTTGCTCTTCATTTCGCCACCCCCCTTCGAGGAAGCTGGTCGCCATGATGTCGCCATCGTCACCGGCGACACAGCTATTCCAAACGTAAACGTCAGCACCGACTAGGTTCAAAACCGCTTCGGCCAACTCGCGTTTACGACTTACTGGGTCAAGATCAGCCCTCGGTGCTAGGGCTTTTGAAACGATCGATACGCAGCGGTGAACGTCGTCCAAAAGCAAAGGTGCTGTCATGTAGTGAAATCGGTAAAGGATCGCCGCGTCGTAAAAGACGTCGGGCCGCGGATTGTACAATCTACATTCGGAGGTGACAGTAGACACCGCGACCCAATGCTCCCTCACCGGATAGACATCCAATTGCGCAGACGCCAATCCCTAGGCGGCATACGTTTTTAGTACTATTGGTATCCGTCTTGCCACTGATTTCGTTGCCGGAAGGCGTGATTCTTGCGGCTTATAAACATGCACTGGCACCGCTTCGTTTGTTCCGAATAAAAATTCGGAGGCTCTTTGGGCATTGGAATCAGAAGTTTGATCTAACAAGTAGAATTGCGCAGTCCGATTTTCATTTTTTTAGGCGGAAAATTTCGGTGCGTAGAGGCGGCATTGCGGAGCAGCAGGCGTTGGCAGGCAGCGGATCTAGGTTCAAATGCGACGGGCAGGGTTGATTGAGCTGACACTGGCGTGAATGAGTTCGCGATGCACTGGGACTTGGTTTCGCAAGCGTGGATTTGTGGAACTCTGCGACGACCAGTTCATTGAGTCGCGCGCTGGTCGCCAGCGGAGGGGACTGGTCGGGGTTTCAGTGCGGCATGAATCGGCGTGCGAAGTGGGCCGAAGTGATTAAGATGGTGCGGTTATCCCTTTCGCCAATTCTTCTCCAGCGCGGTGGCATGCCGATGCGTCTGACTTCGCACCATCACTCCCGTCGCCCTTTCGCTTGTTCACTGCTCGCGATTCACGCCGTTTTCCTGTTTTTCTTGGGGGCGATGACGACCGCTCGTGAGGCTGCGGCGCAAGCCCGACCGCTGCCGTCACGATCAGCGTTGCCCGAACCGCCGCCACCGCCGACGGACGTATTTCTGCTTGAATTGCGACGGCGTTCGCGTGGCACCGATACTCAGTTGGCCGAATCGATCCGTGACGCGTTGCGGTTGAAGCTGGACGTCGAAGCTTCGCGGTTCCTGGAATCGATCGAGCAGCGACAGTGGGACGATGCAAAACGGCGGGAAATTACACAGATTATCTCGGCCGATTCGCTGCTGAGGGCCATGGTCGACGAGACGATTACCGAGAAAGCCAAAACGCAAGCGGCAGAGTTGTTGGCCGCAAAGAAGCGAATTGATGAGTCGCCCGAGCGGATTGCGGCGGCGATCCCCGCGATCGGCAGCGGCGACCCTGAACGCGAATTGCCCGCGACGCGAACGCTGTTGTCGGCGGGCATTTCCGCGATTGGTCCACTGGCAGTTGCGGCCGCTCAGGAGCCTGATTCCGGACGTCGCGACGCGATCCTGTTGCTGATGGCTCGATCGGGCGAAGCCAGCTTGGGGGCGCTGTCGTCGCTGGCGATTTATGGTCCCGCAGAAATCCGCGCCGGGGCGCTGGCGTCGCTCGACCGGCTGCGAAGCGAAGCGGCACTGGGGCATTTGAGCGTTGCGGTTTACGCATCGGACGCCACCGAAGCCGAACGCGATTTCGCGTCCAAGCGGCTGGAACAGCAGTTCGGCAAAATTCCGTCGCGTGCCGAGACGCAGGCTTATTTGATCAACGAATTGTCGTCGCTACGGCGAGCGGCGGGACGGATGGCTCGCAGCGAGGCGGGCGGCGTCGCTTGGTCAGTCGACCCGCAATCCGGTGTCCCAGTGCCGACCCCGACGACTGCGGCGCTGGCTGCTCAGCGGCAAGTTGCTGACCAGTCGCGGCTGTTGTATCGGCTGGGAAATCTCTCGCCCTCGGCGACCCAAGCGGCCGTGACGGCTGATTTGGCCTACCGCTTTCAGATCGAACCGCTGGCGGTCGCCGAACAGATTGACGAGCTGCGACAGATTTGGGGTGACGAAGCGTTCACGGCCCAGTCGCTGTCGTCGATCATCGACGGCGCGATTGCTGATGACGACCTCGCCGCAGCGGTCGCGGCAATGACGCTGGTCAGCCCGTCGACAGCCGGAAATCATGGCGATTTGTTGACGACCGGTTCAGCCGACATGACTCCGCTGGTCAAAGCCGTGACTCATTCGGTACCGCAAGTTCGTTACGAAGCGGCTTTGGCGATCCTGCGGCTTGATTATCAATCGCCATTCCCAGGTGTTTCGACAGTCACCGACCGGCTGAACGAAATGGCGTCTTTGTCACGCGATCCTGTGGCGTTGATCGTCGACACGCGAGTTGAGCGGGAATCGCAGATCGAACGTCTGATCGCTTCGCTGGGCTATCGCGTCGAAGTCGCATCGTCGGTCGCCGAGGCTATCCGCCAAGTGGATCACGGGGGCGACCTGCGGCTGGTGATCACAACGTCGATACTGCCTGATCGCTCGGCGTTGGAACTGGTCGATGCCGTGCGACGACATCCGTTTGGACTGCGCATTCCGATTTTTATTCATGGCACGTACGACTCATCGATTCAGATCGCGGTCGACGAAACGCGTTGGAATGCGCCGGTTGCGCACATTGAATTACCCAATTCAGCCGCCGGTTGGGGCGTGATTCTCGAGCCTGCGTTGTCGATGCCGATCGGTCGTTTGCAAGGTTTCGATCCGCTGTCCACCGCACAAAGGTACGACTTCCGCCGTCGTGCGATTCTGGGCATCGGCAAGCTGACAGGGTCGCCGGATGTCTATGATTTTTACGGCCTTGATAGAATGTTGACCGCATCGATTGGCGGTGGCGACGCGGCTGACCCGGATGTCGCTAAGGTGGCTTTCGGCGATCCGCGTTTGGCGTTATTGTCAGCCTCGGCAAGCGGGCAATCGCAAGCGACTTTGGTCGAAATGATTTTGAGACCGTCGAGCAAGGAAGCCGATTATCAAGCAGCGGCCAAAGCACTTCGCGCTTCGATCGATCGACACGGGGTCGTGATGAGCGGCGAAGTGGTACGGCGATTGGGTGGTGCAGCGGCATCAATGGCCAAAGGACCGCAACAACAAGCGGTCGCGGAAATAGTCGAATTGAT
>Ga0105045_10005377_pt1 | contig 11273 bp, 9 predicted proteins | sample MAT02_FD_78089 | JGI IMG/M metagenome (GOLD analysis project Ga0105045, IMG submission 78089) | Freshwater microbial communities from Lake Fryxell liftoff mats and glacier meltwater in Antarctica - MAT-02 (megahit assembly) | ecosystem: Environmental > Aquatic > Freshwater > Ice > Liftoff... | reverse complement strand
TCAGTAATTCAAGCAGGGTTGTTTCCTATTATTCACATGGGTCGTCCATGGTTAGCGTATTGGGTACTTCCTATTCCAAATCAGTTTGGTTCACTATGGGTAAATTTTAACTCGCCCTTGCTTTGGGATGTATTTGCAATTTCAACTTATTTATCTGTATCATTGGTTTTCTGGTGGACTGGTTTGTTACCTGATTTTGCAATGTTGAGAGACAGAGCGATCACTCCTTTTAATAAAAGAGTTTATTCTATTCTAAGTTTTGGATGGTCTGGTAGAGCAAAAGATTGGCAGCGTTTTGAAGAAGTTTCATTAGTTCTTGCAGGATTAGCTACTCCTCTTGTACTGTCTGTGCATACTATTGTATCAATGGACTTTGCAACATCAGTTATACCTGGTTGGCACACCACCATTTTTCCTCCGTACTTTGTTGCAGGAGCAGTTTTCTCTGGTTTTGCAATGGTAAATACGCTTCTTATTATCATGAGAAAAGTTTCTAATCTCGAAGCGTACATTACAGTTCAGCATATCGAATTAATGAATATCGTAATTATGATTACGGGTTCTATAGTTGGTGTAGCCTACATTACAGAATTATTTGTAGCCTGGTATTCGGGTGTAGAATATGAACAATATGCGTTTCTTAATAGAGCAACTGGACCTTACTGGTGGGCATATTGGTCCATGATGACATGTAATGTTTTTTCGCCTCAGTTTATGTGGTTTAAAAAATTAAGAACAAGTATTATGTTCTCCTTTATTATCTCAATTGTGGTAAATATCGGGATGTGGTTTGAACGTTTTGTGATTATCGTTACATCATTACATAGAGATTATCTACCATCGTCATGGACGATGTTTTCGCCTACGTTTGTAGATATTGGAATATTTATAGGTACAATTGGTTTCTTCTTTGTTTTATTTTTATTGTATGCTAGAACTTTTCCGGTGATTGCACAAGCAGAAGTAAAAACAATTTTGAAGTCTACAGGACAAAATTACAAGAGAGAAAGAGAAGCAAATAAAGATTCACACCATGAATAATAAAGTAATTTACGCTATTTATAATGACGATGATATATTGATGGAGGCGGTCAAAACAACTAGAGCGGCTAAGCATCATATCGAAGAAGTTTTTACACCATTCCCTGTGCACGGATTGGATAAGGCGATGGGTCTTGCACCTACAAGGTTGGCAATTTGTTCATTTTTGTATGGATGTGTCGGTATTTCATTTGCTACTTGGATGATGTATTATATAATGATTCAAGATTGGCCGCAAGACATTGGTGGTAAGCCAAGTTTTAGTTATATCGAAAATATGCCAGCATTTGTTCCGATTATGTTTGAACTTACTGTTTTTTTTGCTGCGCATTTAATGGTAATCACTTTTTATATGAGAAGTAAATTATGGCCCTTTAAACAAGCAGAAAATCCTGATGTACGAACTACAGACGATCATTTTTTAATGGAAGTGGCTGTAAGAGATAATGAGGAAGAATTAATTTCTTTCTTTCAAAATACCGGTGCTATAGAGGTAAAAGTAATAGATAAGCATTAATTAGAGATATGAAAAGCGTATATAAAATAACACTGCTGTTTGGAATTACTATGTTAGTATCATCTTGCCATGACACTACACAACCAAACTTTCAATATTTTCCAGATATGTATGAGCCCGTAGGTTACGAAACTTACGCGGAGTCGAAGGCATTCAAGGACGGTAAGGAAGCTCAGCTTCCTGCTAAAGGAACTATTGATAGGGGGTTTGAGCCCTATGAATATGAAGATTCTCCAGCCGGATATGATTTGGCAAAAGCTAACTTGAAATCTCCATTAGATTCGCCTTCTAGAGATCCTGAAAAAGGAAAAGAGTTATATGAAATTTATTGTATTAGTTGCCATGGTTCCCTTGGGAATGGTAAAGGCAAGTTAGTTGAGAGAGAAAAAATTCTAGGTGTACCAAGTTATGCTGACAGAGTTATTACTGAGGGAAGTACTTTTCACGTGATAACTTATGGTTTAAATTCTATGGGGGCTCACTCAAATCAACTGAGTACCCAAGAACGTTGGTTAGTTACTGACTATGTTCTGAAACTAAAAAGCGAATTATAATTGTTGAACAAACTGATCGTAATAGATATGTATACATTTTCAAGTAAATTAAAAACATTTTCCTTTATCCTGATGGCCGTTGGTTTATTAGGTATCGGTTATGGTTTTTATTCTGCACCAAAAGATATTCAAGAAGTTGAAATATTACTTGCAGCAGAGAATCATGGTGGGCATGGTGAGGCTAAACATGAAGCGGCAGCTTCTAATGAACAACATGGAGCTAAATCCAGTCACAATGAATCGGCTGTCGATAAAAAAGTTGAAGCATCTAATGCAACAATCGCGGTGGCTGATACTACTAATACCATTAAAGAGGAGCAAGTATTACCTCTTTCGGATTTGACTAAAGGTAGAAAAAAGGCGCATGTGATGACTGCAGAAGAGGAGCATACGGAGCATTTAACGCATGTATTGCATCAATTGCAAAATAAACCTTGGTCCGCTTTTTATGTTGCTTGTATATTTTTTATGCTAATTTCCCTTGGTGTTTTAGCGTTCTATGCCATTCAGCAAGTTGCTCAAGCAGGTTGGTCACCAGTACTTTTTAGAGTCATGCAAGGTATTACAGCCTATTTACCTGTAGGTTCAGTAATATTTTTTATATTCTTATTGTTATCTGGATTTCATCTAAATCATTTGTTTGTATGGATGGATCCGGAGGTAGTAGCAACTGATAAATTAATTGCAAATAAGTCCGGTTATCTTAATTTTCCTTTCTGGATATTCAGAGCGGCAATATTTTTGATAGGTTGGAATCTTTATAGATACTATTCAAGGAAAAATTGTTTAGCACAAGATGACGCAAAGGATAATCTTTTTTACAAGAAAAACTTTAAATTGTCTGCTATGTTTTTAGTTTTCTTTATCGTAACAGAGTCAATTATGTCGTGGGATTGGATTATGTCAATAGATCCGCACTGGTTTAGTACATTGTTTGGTTGGTATGTGCTTTCAAGCTTCTTGGTGTGTGCGGTAACTACTATAGCTTTGGTTACTATTTATTTAAAGTCAAAAGGGGTATTAGAATATGTAAATACAAGTCACATACATGATCTTGCAAAATTTATGTTTGGATTTAGTATTTTTTGGACTTACTTGTGGTTTTGCCAATATATGCTTATCTGGTATGCTAATATCCCTGAAGAGGTTACCTACTATGTTACTAGAATAGATATGTACAATTTGCCGTTTTTTGGTGCAGTTGTTATGAATTTCGTATTTCCATTGTTGATATTAATCAATAGTGATTTTAAAAGAATTAGCTGGATTCTTGTTATGGCAGGAGTAGTAATATTAATTGGTCATTATCTTGATTTCTTTATAATGATTATGCCAGGTACGGTTGGCGATAGATGGTTTATTGGAATTCCTGAAATAGCTTCTATTCTTTTCTTCCTTGGATTATTTATTTATGTAGTTTTCTCTGCGTTGACTAAAGTACCATTGTTGCCTAAAAGAAATCCTTTCATCGAAGAAAGTAAACATTTTCATTATTAATATTTAAAGTAAATAACAGATGACAAGTTTGTTGGTAATTATAGTTTTAGTTTTATTAGCTGTTGCTTTATGGCAATTGACTAAAATATTCGACCTGACTCAAGTTGGATCAAATCCTGATACGTCAGAAGTAGCCACTAATGATGATAATAACATTCAAGGATACATGATGTTTGGTTTTCTAGCGTTTCTGTATATTTTTACAATATACGGGCTATTTAAATGGGGACATCTGGTTTTGCATACACCAGCATCTGAGCATGGTTTCGAGGTTGATAGATTAATGAATATCACTTGGGCTCTTATCTTTTTTGTTCAGGCTATTACGCAGGCTCTCTTGCATTATTTCGCTTTTAAGTATCGTGGAAATATAGATAGGAAAGCACTCTTTTTTGCTGATAACAATAAGTTAGAAGCAATCTGGAGCGGTATTCCGGCTGTAGTTTTAGCTGGTTTAATATTATATGGTTTATATGCTTGGACAAATATTATGTTTGTAGATGAAGATGAAGATACAATCATTATTGAAGTCTATGCGCAGCAGTTTAACTGGAAAATCAGATATTCTGGTGAAGACAATGTTTTAGGAAAAGCAAATGTTAGATTGATCGAAGGTGTAAATAGCGTAGGTGTCGATATGGCTGATCCTTATGCGCAAGATGATATAGTGGTAACCGAATTGCATATTCCTAAAGGGAAAAAAGTTCAATTTAAAATGAGATCGCAGGATGTTCTGCACTCAGCATATTTCCCGCATTTCCGTGCACAGATGAATGTTGTTCCGGGTATGGTAACCGAATTTGCTTTTACTCCCGTGTTAACTACTAACGAATATAGAGAGTTACCGTACATGGTTGAGAAGGTTGCTAATATTAATGATATAAGGGCTAAGAAAAGTATTGATCTTGTGGCTAAAGGTGAACCTGCACTTGATTTATATACTTTTGATTACTTATTGCTTTGTAACAAAATTTGTGGAGCATCTCACTATAATATGCAAATTAAAGTAATTGTTGATACACCTGAAGAATACAAAAAATGGTTAAGTGAGCAGGCCTTATTGGTCACTCAAGTAAAAGAAGCTAATGCAGCTCCTGCCGCAACTGATGGTGGAGTTAAATCAGATTCGACAAAAACTATTGATACTACTGCTGCTGTAAAAGTGGCGATGAAATAAAAATAATAAGAAAATTTAAAGTAAAGATATATGTCAGCAGAAGGTCACGATCACGCAATGGATCACGAACACGAACATCATCATAAGCAAACTTTCATTACTAAATATATTTTTAGTACAGATCATAAGATGATTGCAAAGCAATACCTTATAACAGGTATACTTATGGGGGTCATAGGAATTGCGATCTCCCTTTTATTTAGAATGCAGTTAGCATGGCCAGAAGAATCATTTAAGATATTTAATATAATACTTGGTGATAAGTTTGCTCCAAACGGAGTAATGGCTAATGATATTTATTTAGCACTTGTTACTATCCACGGGACAATAATGGTTTTCTTTGTATTGACTGCCGGTCTTAGTGGAACTTTTAGTAATTTACTGATACCGCTTCAAATTGGTGCTCGAGACATGGCATCTGGCTTTATGAATATGATCTCGTACTGGTTGTTTTTTATATCAGCAGTAATTATGTTGAGTTCACTATTTGTTGAAGCAGGTCCCGCATCATCAGGATGGACTATATATCCTCCACTGAGTGCATTACCTCAGGCCATTCCTGGATCAGGAACTGGAATGACATTATGGTTAATTTCTATGGCTATATTTATTGCTTCCTCATTAATGGGATCTTTGAATTACATAGTAACAGTAATCAATCTAAGAACTAAAGGGATGTCGATGACTAGACTTCCTTTAACAATTTGGACGTTTTTTGTAACTGCAATTATTGGTGTTGTATCTTTCCCTGTTTTATTATCAGCGGCTTTGTTATTGATTTTTGATAGAAGTTTTGGTACATCTTTCTTCTTATCTGATATCTATATTGCAGGCGAGGTTTTGCATTATCAAGGAGGTTCACCGGTTTTATTTGAACACTTATTTTGGTTTTTAGGTCACCCAGAAGTGTATATCGTTATTCTGCCAGCAATGGGAATTGTTTCAGAAGTTCTAGCTACAGGTGCTCGTAAACCTATATTTGGTTACAGAGCGATGATTATATCTACATTGGCTATTGCATTTTTATCTACTATCGTTTGGGGTCACCACATGTTCGTATCGGGTATGAATCCATTTTTAGGTTCAGTATTTACCTTTACGACTTTATTAATTGCAATACCATCAGCAGTAAAAGCTTTTAACTGGATTACAACCCTGTGGAGAGGAAATTTACAGTTTAATCCTGCTATGTTATTTTCCATTGGTATGGTATCGACTTTTATTACAGGTGGATTAACAGGTATTATTCTTGGAGATAGTACCTTAGATATAAACGTTCACGACACTTATTTTGTTGTTGCTCACTTCCATTTGGTAATGGGTATATCAGCATTATATGGTTTATTTGCTGGAGTCTATCACTGGTTTCCAAGAATGTATGGAAGAATGATGAACAAGAATATGGGGTATATCCACTTTTGGGTAACTGCCGTTTGTTCTTATGGAGTATTTTTCCCAATGCATTTTATTGGTCTAGCAGGGTTACCAAGACGTTATTATACAAATACTAACTTTCCATTATTTGATGATTTACAAAACGTAAACGTGTTAATAACAATGTTTGCTCTGATAGGTGGGGCGTTTCAGTTAATATTTTTATACAACTTTTTCGCTAGTATTTTTTACGGAAAAAGATCTGTACAAAATCCATGGAAATCAAATACTTTAGAGTGGACAGCTCCCGTAGAACACATACATGGAAACTGGCCAGGTGCTCTTCCTGAAGTTTATAGATGGCCTTATGATTACAGTAATCCTCATCATGATGTAGATTTTGTTCCTCAAAATGTTCCAATGAAACCAGGTGAAGAAGTTTTGCATCACTAGTTTTAAATAATATTATAAAATGTCTTTCTGATCAGGAAGGCATTTTTTTTTACTTGTAACTTTACTCTATCTTTGTCCTTATGAATGAAAATTTAGATCCCACATCAAATAGTTACAACGCTGAGGAAGTTGATCTCGAAAAAAGATTAAGACCACTTTCTTTTGATGATTTTGCAGGTCAAGACCAAGTACTAGAAAACTTAAAAGTTTTTGTTCAAGCTGCTAATCAAAGAAATGAAGCCCTTGATCACACTCTTTTTCATGGTCCTCCTGGATTAGGTAAAACAACTTTAGCCAATATTCTTGCTAATGAGTTGCAAGTTGGTATTAAAATAACTTCTGGTCCAGTTTTAGACAAACCAGGAGACTTGGCAGGATTACTTACTAATCTTGAAGAAAGAGATGTTTTATTTATAGATGAAATCCATCGATTAAGTCCTATTGTGGAAGAATATCTATATTCTGCAATGGAAGACTTTAAAATTGATATAATGATAGAGTCTGGGCCTAATGCTCGTACTGTGCAAATCAATTTAAATCCGTTCACATTAATAGGTGCTACAACAAGATCAGGTCTATTGACTGCCCCTATGAGAGCTCGTTTTGGTATTTCTTCCCGATTGCAGTATTATACTACTGAATTGTTGACTACGATTGTAGAGAGAAGTGCATCAATTTTTAAAATGCCTATTTCGTTAGATGCTGCAATAGAAATTGCTGGTAGAAGCAGAGGTACTCCCCGAATTGCAAATGCACTTTTGCGACGGGTTCGCGACTTTGCACAAATAAAAGGTAATGGAACCATCGATATTGAAATCGCTAGATATGCATTGAAAGCCTTGCATGTAGACGCTCACGGGCTGGATGAAATGGACAATAAAATATTGAATACCATCATTGACAAATTCAAAGGCGGACCGGTTGGCCTATCGACATTAGCGACAGCGGTTTCTGAAAGTAGCGAAACGATCGAGGAAGTTTACGAGCCTTTTCTAATTCAAGAAGGATTCATTATGAGAACACCAAGAGGCAGAGAAGTTACCGATAAAGCTTATAAGCATTTGGGAAAACTAAATAAAAATATTCAAGGTGGTTTGTTTTGATTTAAGTTTTAGATTGGATAAATAATTTAAAACAAATAACTTTCCACTTCTATTGTTTCTAAGAGGGTTGGGCAATACAAATTTTTAATTTTAATATTATTTCTAAATTTTCAAATACTCAATTTATCAAATCTGAAGCCAAACGCTTGGGTTTTTTATCTTGCGGTATTTCCAAAGCAGGCTATCTTGAAAACGAAGCGCCACGACTCGAAGATTGGTTGAATAATAATCAAAACGGTCAGATGTCATACATGGAAAATCATTTCGATAAAAGACTTGATCCCACCTTGCTCGTAGATGATGCGAAAAGTGTTGTCTCGTTGTTATTTAATTACTATCCGAAGGATTTTTTAGATTCTGATTCTTACAAAATAGCAAAATATGCTTATGGCGAGGATTATCATTACGTAGTCAAAGATAAATTGAAAGAATTTTTGTTCTCTATTCAAAACGAAATTGGAGAAGTCTCGGGACGTGCTTTTGTTGATTCTGCGCCGGTTTTAGAAAAAGCGTGGGCAGCAAAAAGCGGTTTAGGATGGATTGGGAAAAACAGCAATCTTCTGACACAAAAAGTGGGTTCTTTCTATTTTATTGCCGAATTGATTATTGACTTAGAACTTGAATATGACTTTGCTACAACAGATCATTGTGGCACTTGTACTGCTTGCATTGATGCCTGTCCAACGCAAGCAATTGTTGCTCCCTATGTTGTTGATGGAAGTAAATGCATATCTTATTATACTATTGAATTGAAAGACAACATTCCAGCTGAGCTTAAAGGTAAGTTTGATGATTGGGCCTTTGGTTGCGATGTCTGTCAAGATGTTTGTCCTTGGAATAAATTTTCTACAGCTCATAATGAACCTTTATTCGAAACAAATCCAAATTTGCTTGCAATGTCTAAAAAGGATTGGACGGAAATTACTGAGGAGACTTTTAGAATAGTTTTTAAGAACTCTCCTTTGAAAAGAGCTAAGTATAAAGGAATAACTCGAAATATTAATTTTTTACAATAGTTCTAATTAATTCATTTTTCGCATTGAAGATTCACGTATTATCGTTTTTGTTAGTAGTTCTACTGTTTTTGGAATGAACACCAAACCTTCTTTGTAGCAGGTCATTTCTTGTAATAATAGATTAAAAGATTCAATTCCCATCTCATAACTTGGTTGGTCAACAGTACTTAGTTTGGGGGTCAAAACTTGTGACATAAACCAGTTACTAAATCCAATAACTGCTACCTGCGCTGGAATATTAATTTTCTTTTCATTTAAAAATGCAAGAACTCCTACTGCTACTAAATCAGTAATAGCGAAGATACCATCAATGTCGTCATGTTCTTTAATAATTTGTTCAGCAAAATACTTTCCTTCCTCAAAATTTACTTTTTCGCAAGTGTAGACTAAAGTCGGATCAAAAGGGATATTGTTTTTTTCCAATGCCTTTTTATACCCAATGAATCTGTCTACAGAATTCTGGGGGTTGAATGGACCTCTAATGTGGGCGATGCGCTTACAGCCTACATCAATTAAATGTTGAACAGCATTGAAAGCGGCATTTTGATCATTTATAATAACTTTCGAACACTTGGACAGTTTTGCAATTTTATCAAACATTACAAATGGGATCTTTCTATCAACTATTTCTTTAATGTGCCCGTCATTATTAGATTCATTGGATAATGACATAATAATTCCGTCTACTCTTTTATTGATAAGTAATTCCACTTGTTTTTTTTCTAATTCAAGGCTTTCATTTGATTGTAAAATAATCACTAAATATCCATTTTTTTCGGCTTCATCGATAATTGCGTTGACTACATTTGAAAAAAAATGATGTACTAATTCAGGTACTATTAATCCAATCGTTTTCGATTCTTTGGTTCGCAAATTTACCGCAAAACTATTAGGTGTGTATTGTAATTCTTTAGCTAGTGCAACAACTGCTTTTTTAGTTTTATCGCTTACATCAGAATAATTTTTTAGTGCTTTTGATACCGTTGTAATCGAAATTCCTAACTTGGAGGCAATTTCTTTAAGAGTAATATCTTTCATAAACCGATTTTCTGATAATAATAATTTTTTAAGTTTTTTGGCGTAATAATTTGTTCAAAAATTGAAGTTTGTATAATTCACATTAGGAATCTTCAAGTATAATTTGGCGAACCCAAGATATAGAATTTTATCCGGTTTTTGGTTTGTCAACTAAAATTCATTTTAAAATGGAATCGTTATATTTTAAGTACACTAATAATCGTACCTAAGCATATTGAAATTAAGTTGAATCCCGCTCAATTACACGTGTTGGTAATTCTATAGACTGGAAGGAAAAGAAAGTGTTGTTTTTTTTAGAATTGATTTCATCAAATAAAATAGCTGCTGATTTTTTGCCGATTTCAAATCCTGGCTGATTCACCGTTGAAAGTTTAGGTGTTATTACGCTAGACATGAACCAATTACTAAAACCTAAAACGGCTATTTGACTGGGTATAGAAATTCCAATTTCGTTACAATATTTTATGATTCCAATAGCCACTAAATCTGTAACGGCAAAAATGGCGTCTATATCATCATATTTGTTAAGAGCTATTTTTGCATTCTCATAACCATCATCAAAATCATTATTATTTTCGCATAAAAATACAAGGGATGCGTCATAAATAATGTTATTATCTTCCAGCGCTTTCTTGTATCCTAAAAAGCGGTCAATTGAATTTTGAGGCATATATGATCCGCGAAAATGCGCAATCTTTTTATAACCTTTATTGATAAGATAACACACTGCATCGTAAGCAGCTTTTCGGTCGTTGATAGTCACTTTTGAACAGTTAACAAGTTTTGCTATCTTGTCAAATAATACTAAAGGTGTTTCGTGAGCGATAATTGAATTTAGATGTTCGAATTCACCTGTTTCATTTGATAAAGACATCAGAATCCCATCAACTCTTTTATTTAATAATAAAGCAATTTGCTTTTTTTCAAATTCTAATTTTTCATTAGATTGTAAAATAATAACAAGATAATCTCTTTTATCTGCCTCTTCAAGAATTCCCTGAATAACGGTTGAAAAAAAATCATGTACTAAAGTTGGAATTATTAAACCTATGATTTTAGATTCTTTAGTTCTTAGATTAACAGCAAAACTATTGGGACTATAATGCATTTTTTTAGCTAATTCAACTACGGCTTTCTTGGTCGCGGCGCTAACATCAGTATATCCTTTTAATGCTTTTGAAACCGTAGTAATTGAAATTCCAAGTTGATTAGCAATTTCTTTTAAAGTAGTATTATTCATTGAATTAAGATAGCGCGATATAAATATTGTTATACTAAAAACGAATTTACAATTTATTTTCTGTATTAAGCTTTCCTTTCAATGAATGTTTTTGATTATTGAACGTGTTTTAAGAATTTTGATGTGATGTAAAGATAAAATAAACGAAATAAAGTATTTTAAAAGTCAAAATTAACAAATATTCGATAATAATTTAATCGAACATAAAGCAATATTATTATAATTTAGAATTTATGAATAAATTGATTTCCTCTATAGAAATC
>Ga0105045_10005376_pt1 | contig 11275 bp, 11 predicted proteins | sample MAT02_FD_78089 | JGI IMG/M metagenome (GOLD analysis project Ga0105045, IMG submission 78089) | Freshwater microbial communities from Lake Fryxell liftoff mats and glacier meltwater in Antarctica - MAT-02 (megahit assembly) | ecosystem: Environmental > Aquatic > Freshwater > Ice > Liftoff... | reverse complement strand
CCCACGATGGTCGCAACGCCACCGATGGAGGCGGCATAAGCAATGCCCAGCGCAATGCACACCGAAAAATTTGCCATCCCCCGGCTGTGCTGCGCCTCGGTCAGTTGGCGGGTGCTCGTGGCAATGCCCACCCCGATCGGCATCATCATGGCCGTCACGGAGGTGTTGTTCATCCACATGGACACAAACGCGGTCGCGCCCATGAGGCCCAGCAGCAACCGGACCGGGGTTTTGGCAAATGCCCGCAGCGAGAGCAGGGCAAAAGTTATCCGCCGATCCAACCCTTGGTAGGTCATCGCGGCGGCCAGCAGATAGCCACCAAAGAACAAGAACACGATATTATCGGCATAATTGCTCAAAATCACCTCCGTCTTGAGGCTCACCAGCTCGTAGCCATCGCCGGTTTTGGCCTTGGCCAACTTTTGCAAGTGCAAGAATGGCCCCACCACCGCCGGCACCAGCGCGGTGACCGGGATGGGCAGGGCCTCGGTGAGCCACCAAACGACCATGAGCACCAACACGGCAAAGGCCCGCTGCATCCCCACCGCTGCCCGGGCCAGATCGGCCGGATTGGCCCCCGTAAATTTTTGTTGCAGAAAAATGGTAAATGCCTCGGGGGGAGGAAACATCACCAAGCCAATGAAGGCTAGCGCACCCAGCAAAAGTCCCATCAAATGAATGGAAAACAACGGCTTTTTCATGGGCAAAGCGTCAGCGTTTCAACTCGTTCAACCGATCCAAACTGGCTGTTTTGAAATGGGCATACACCTTCAGGGCAATGGCCAGCGCAATGGCCGCTTCGGCCGCCGCGATCACGATGGTAAACAGGACGAACATTTGTCCCTGGAGTAAATCGGGATCGTACTGACTGAAAGCCACCAAATTAAGGTTGGCGGCATTGAGCATCAGTTCAAGCCCCATCAGCACCGCAATGAGGTTTTTTTTGATCATGGTAATGATCATGCCCAGCGCAAACAAGACCGCGCTCAACACCAAAAAATGGGAAAGCGGGATCATTGCAACAATGGTTTGAGGGTTTTCCACACGGTCATGGCCACTATCGCATGACCTTCGGCGGTGGGGTGAATGCCGTCGGGGAGGTTGAGCTTGGGATCCCCGCCCACCCGCTCGAGCAGGAACGGAACCAGCGCCACTTGATTGGCTTGGGCCAATGCTGGGTACATTTGGCTAAATGCCTTGGTGAAATCTTGGCCCATGCTCGGGGGGGCCTCCATGCCCACCAGCATGATTTTGGCCAGCGGGAGCTTTTGTTTGACCCGATCAATGATCCCCTGCAAGTTTTGCTTGGACAGGGCCGGGTTGATTCCCCGCAACCCATCGTTGCCCCCCAGCTCAATCACCACCACCGCAAAGGGTCGGCGCAACAAGAAATCGATCCGGCCCAGCCCGCCCGTGGTGGTTTCGCCGCTCAGTCCGGCATTGACCACTTGATACAGCAGACCGAGGGAATCGATTTTCTGTTGGATCAGTGCCGGGAAAGCCTGCTCGGGATCCAGTCCGTAGCCAGCGGTGAGGCTATTGCCAAAAAACAAGATCGCTGGGCGGGCTTTTTCCGTAGTGGGAGTCTCGCTGATGGGCTGGGTGTCATTGGCAATGGAATCATCGGCGGTTGCCGAACGGGTATCGCCCTTTGGCTGCTCGGTACAGGCCACTGCCGCACCGATCAGGATCAACAAGCCAAAAAAGGAATTTTTCATCGGGGTTGTTTGCTTAATTGGGGGTAAAAATACTGATTTCGGGCGTGGGTCAAAGCAAAGAAGGGCCATCTTGGCCAATATTATGTGTTTGGCCAGTGATGAAATGGCAAATTGCGGCATGGCCCAACTGTCCCTTTTCCCTTTGCGCCCGCGCAAACCTAATTATAAAGTGGCCACCAGCCGACCCGCTTTTTTGATCAACCTTAGGCCAATCAAGGGTTGGGCAAACAGGTGGAAAGAAAAAATCCCCTGAAAACCAAAGGTTTAGAGGAGATTTGTACCCAAGGCCGGAATCGAACCGGCACTCCCGAGGGAACACGATTTTGAGTCGTGCGCGTCTACCAGTTCCGCCACTTAGGCCCTTAGTAGTATTTAGGGACACAAAATTAACGGTAATTTGTAATTCTGCAAGGCCAAAGAAGTTTTTCTTGCAAAAATTTTTCTGCTGGCAGGGAACTACTATCTTGGTAGCCGCAAAACGGTGGGCAAAATCCTGCACAAAGTACCGCTTGCCCTCCACCCCCAACTCGAGAAAACACATGATCCGATCCATCAAAAAAGTATTAGTGGCCAACCGGGGCGAAATAGCCCGGCGGGTGATGCGCACCTGCCGCGAAATGGGCATCAAAACCGTCGCGGTGTATAGTGAAGCTGATCGCTCGGCCCTGCACGTGCGCGAAGCCGACGAGGCCGTCTTTCTGGGCCCCCCACCCTCTGGCCAGTCCTATTTATTGGGCGACAAAATCATCGAGGCTGCCAAACGGCTGAATGTGGACGCGATCCATCCCGGCTACGGCTTTTTGTCGGAGAACGCCAGTTTTTCGCAGAAAGTGAGCGATGCGGGCATGGTATTCATCGGCCCCACCCCTTACTCCATAGAAATGATGGGCAGCAAAATCGCCGCCAAGCAAGCCGCCGCCGAGCGGGGCATCCCCCTGGTGCCGGGGGCCAAGGAACCGATCACCGATATCCCCGCCGCCGAAAAATTGGCCGCTGAAATCGGCTACCCCGTGCTGATCAAGGCCAGTGCGGGCGGGGGCGGCAAAGGCATGCGGATCGTGAATGAAGAATCCGAATTTGTCAACCAAATGGAGCGGGCCATCAGCGAGGCCCAAGCGGCCTTTGGCGATGGTTCGGTGTTCATCGAGAAATTCGTGACCGCCCCGCGCCACATCGAGATCCAGATCCTGGCCGACAAGCACGGCAATGTCGTTTATTTGTTCGAGCGCGAGTGTTCCATCCAGCGGCGTTACCAAAAAGTGATCGAGGAAGCCCCTTCGGCGGTGGTCACGCCCGAAATCCGGGCCGAAATGGGCCGTTGTGCCGTGGAAATCGCCAAGGCCGCCCAGTACCACGGGGCCGGCACGGTAGAATTTGTGGTCAACCATGATCTGGATTTCTACTTTCTGGAAATGAACACCCGCTTGCAAGTGGAACACCCCGTGACCGAAATGATCACTGGGCTGGACTTGGTGCAGCTCCAATTGCTGGTGGCCGAGGGCCATCCCCTCCCCTTCAGCCAGGCCGATTTGCACATCGACGGGCACGCGATCGAGATCCGGGTGTGCGCCGAGGATCCCCTCAACAATTTCTTGCCCGACGTGGGCAACTTGCGCACCTACGTACGCCCGCAAGGCCCCGGCGTGCGGGTGGACGATGGATTTGAGCAGGGCATGGACATCCCGATCCACTACGACTCGTTGATTGCCAAGCTGGTGGTCCATGCCAAGACCCGCGATGAGGCCATCCAGCGGATGCTCCACGCTATCAGTGAATACCAAATCACGGGGGTGCAAACCACGCTGGCCTTCTGCCGTTTTGTGCTCACCCACCCGTCGTTTGTCAGTGGCGACTTCAACACCAAATTTATCGAGACGTATTTTCGGCCCGAACTGCTCCAAACCCCGCCCGATCCCGAGGCTGCCTTGGTAGCGGCCGCGCTGGTGGCCACACTGATGCAGGGCCATTTACCCAAAGCCCACGACACCACCGCCGGGCAAGCCCCCACCAGCAAGTGGAAACTGCGCAATGAAACCGCCCCTTTCCGCTAGGGTTGGTTGCATTGGTGAATGTTGGTGGGGGTGGAAGGGTATTATCAGGCAACTACTCAAGCACTATTCGCGAGAAGGCAACAGCTCCAATTTTATACCATTTGCCGATCGTGATGGTTTTGTATTGGCCAGAGCAGTATTTGGCGATAAATCATTGAACGGCAGGGACTTCTGGCGTTACATTGATCCCAAAACCAAAGAAGAAAAACGGCTGGGTAGTCATCCAACTTACGCCAAAAGTTAGCGCTGCATTGATCCCGCTGGCCCCCAAATAAAAAAGGCACTGAAACAGTGCCTTTTTTACGACCTCATCATTTCTAACCAAAACTAGAAAAATCTTTTCAAATCACCACGTGACGCAAGCTGGGCTGTTTTGTCGGGTCATTTGCGACTTCACTTATTACACAACAAAAGTAATGCTTGATCCAATTGATCAAAACCCAACTTCGGCCAAGCACCAAAAACGGGTGGCAACTGCCAAAAAATGGGTGGTTAGCTGTTTTGGGAGCGGCCGCGCCGGTTGGGCCTTTGGTGGCAACTAGGCCAAACTAACACCAGACCCGACTGCCCCACAATCGGTGGCACAGTCGGGTCTGGCAAAATTGAACGCGGTTGGTAGCTTGGCTCAATAGTCTTGGCACTTAAATTCGCTCTGGTTCAAGATATGGCTGACCGAGTTGGCCAAAAACCAAGAATCAAAACGGTTGGCATGGTGGAGGGAAATCACCGTGCGTTGCTTGTCCACGTAACGGATCAGCATGGGAGTAGCTCCTTGCCAGTAGCCTTTGTGGTAAATGATCCGGCTGCCATCGTGATCGTTGGTCAAGCGCCAGCCGTAGCCATAGTTGAATTTTTGATCATTGGCGGTGCTGCCCTGCTGAAAAGCCTCCGCCAAAGTGGACTGCTTGACCAACTGCTCCGTGTAGAGGGCCTGATCCCACAGGAACATATCATCAACGGTGGAGAAAACACCCTTGTCGCCCAGCACACCATCGCGGATTTCCTTCTCCCGCAACCGGCTCAACTGTTTGTCCGAACTGTAGAAAAAGGTATTTTTCATCCCAATCCGGTGAAAAATATACTCTTGAACGAAATCGGTAAACTTTTGCCCTGTTACGTTTTCGATGATCAGGGGCAGCAGGGCGTAGCCGGTATTGCTGTAATGGTGGCGGGCCCCCGGGGTAAATTCCAAGGAAATTCTGCCTTTGGCCAGCATCATCAACAAATCTTGGTTGCTCAGTTCCCGGGTACCGTTCAGATATTTCTTGAATGCCTTGGGGCGGTTCAGGTAGTCCGGCAAGCCGGAAGTGTGGTTCAACAAATGGCGGATGGTGATGCCCTTATATTTGAGCGAAGGCAAGAAAGTGCGTATGTCATCATCATAATGGATCACTCCTTTATCAATGAGGATCAGAGTGGCCACGGCGGTAAATGGCTTGGACACCGAGGCCAGTTGCATTGCTGAATATTCGGTAAAAGCTGGATAGGGAGCCACTTTGGAATATCCCATCGCTTTTTTGAACACTACCCGCCCAGCATCACCGACCAAAACCACCCCGTGGTAGCGGCCTGAACCATAAATGCTGTCCATGAGCAGGTTCAACATGCTTACTTGGTAATCGCGGCGGCATTGGCTGTTCAGATCCAAGTCGTGGCCGGCCATTGCTACTTGGTTTGCTTTGTAACTTGCCGCGAGAAGAACGACTGTGCAGAAAAATGCCCCTAAAAAAGTCTTCTTCATGTCAAATTTGAGCTAGATAAATAAAACTATCCTTAAATTTTGGTCGTCTAGGGGTTAAAAAAGTGTAATTTCCATAAAATAATTGAATATCTATTTCGTTTGAATGGATTTTCCCAAATTTAGTTCTGGGTAAACGCGAATGTGATCAGGTTGGCGCCCATCCGCAGGGCTTGCATGCGCTTCTCTTCGGGGTCATTATAGATGCTCTGATCTTCCCAACCGTTGCCCAGATCCGACTCGAAGCTGTAATACACCACCAAACGACCTTCATACACAATTCCAAACCCCTGTGCTGGCTTGCCGTCGTGTTCGTGGATTTTGGGCAATCCATCGGTGAATTTATATTTTTGGTGGTAAACTGGGTGGCTAAACGGCAATTCGACAAAATCGGCTTCGGGAAACACCTTCTTCATTTCTTTACGGATAAACTTGTCTAGGCCATAATTGTCGTCAATGTGCAAAAACCCGCCGGCAATCAGGTACTTGCGCAGGTTTTGGGCTTCGGCATCCGAAAAAACCACGTTGCCGTGGCCAGTCATGTGGACAAACGGGTAGCCGAACAATTCGGGGCTGCCCGGTTCCACCACTTCCTCTTCCTCCTCGAGGTTCATGCCCAACTGCTGGTTGCAGAAAGTAATCAGGTTGGTGAGGGAGGTTTTGTTGGCATACCAATCCCCGCCGCCATTGTATTTGAGTTTGGCAATTCTAATGGCCCGTTCTTGCGCCCAGAGCGGTGAGCCCAAGAAAGCACAAAAAATCAACAATAGCAATCCATTTTTCATAAAGCTGGTTTGGAATATGGTTAAAACGATTTTATGGGCAATAAAAATCAAGTCAGCGCGCCTATGTCATCAACCCTCTACCAGACTCAGTTGACCGAAAGTATTCATTCAGCCAAGAACTGTCTCGGGGATTTGCTCGCTGGCTTGCCCGATTGGGACGACCTGACATTTTCCGTTGGCAATTCAACGGCAAGGTCACCTTCAACTCGAAAAGGAGACTCACCCACCTTTCAGCGCCTGCTTGATCAGATCCTCCAGTGCAATTCCGGGGCCTGATTTTTTTACAATGGCAGCAATGCTCTTTTCGGCCTGCGCCCGGGCCAATCCCATCATTACCAAGGCGTTGAGCGCTTCCGACTGGACGGCACTGGAGGCCAGTGGCAGTAGGTTTTTGCCGAGCGAAGCATCTAGCAGGCCGTCTTTTTTGATCTTGTCTTTCAGTTCCAAGATGAGCCGCTGAGCAGTTTTGGCCCCGATCCCCTTGATGCCTTGGATCGTTCGCACATCCTCGCGCACAATGGCTTCTTTGACCTCTTGGGCCGAAAGCGAGGAGAGGACCATCATGGCAGTGCCAGGACCCACTCCCGAAATCCCAATCAGCAAAAGGAATAGTTTTTTGTCTTCCTGATCCAAAAATCCGTAAAGGGTGTGCGCATCCTCCTTGACGTGCAAGTAGGTATAAAGCGTGCAGGTTTCGGCAAGCTTGAGCAACGAAAAAGCCGATAGGGGGATCCGGATCTCGTAACCAACGCCACCAGCCTCAATCACCGCCAGGGCGGGTTCTTTGTAGGTCAGTTTGCCGCTGATGTAAGCGTACATAGGCAATCGAGAAATGGGTTAACCTCAAGAAATTTCCAACAGTTCGATCTCAAATACCAAGGTTTGGCCCGCCATTGGATGGTTGCCGTCCAGCGTGACCCCCTTCTCGGCCACGTTGGTGACCACCACCGGGAACTTGGATCCGTCCTGCAAAGTGAGCATTAATTGATCGCCAAGGTTGGGAGATACATGGTCGGGGAAATCGGTGTTGGCAAACTCAACAATGAAATCTGGGTTGACCGGCCCGTATGCCTCATCGGGGGTGAGCGTGACCAATTTGGCTTCTTTGAGGTTCATGCCCATCACGGCTTGCTCGAAGCCTGGGATCATTTGCCCAGTGCCGATAGTGAAGGAAAGCGGTTCCCGGCTCACCGAGGAGTCGAATACCTGCCCGTTGATAAATCTTCCGGTGTAATGAACGGTCACGATGTCACCGTGATTGGCCTGTAATTTTGACATGAGAACTAGTGATTGATGATGATGAACATTGAAAAATGCCTAGCAAATTGTTGACAAAGCAAATTAAGCATTAAATTTGCGATTATGCGCTGTACAATCCCAATAAAATGAAAAAACAAAGTTTAATAATCTTGCTTGTATCGCTGCTGGCAATGATGAGCACAAAAATGGAAGAACACCCGATTGAACTTTTTAAACAATACATGGTAGGTGATTTTGACAATAGCCATCAAATTGCCCAAGAAAGGCGCGATGGCAAGCAAATACACCCTTATGCCAAGCATATTAATCGCCGGGCTGAAGCAAAAATAAAAAATCTGCCCGACAAAGTAAATGGTTTTTATATTTTGGAAGAAAGTTATTACAAATATGAAGGGCAGGACACCATCGTGAAGCCTTACTTGTTTTTCTTTGAACAGTTGCCCAACCAGAAGATCCGGCTCCACGCCCTTCAGTTGCCCAAAGATATTCCGGTAAAAGATATTCGCAATAACAATCCCGCGCTGTCATTTGATTATTTGACCTTGCAAGCCTCGCCAACGTTTAAACCAGCCGACTACACCCAAACTGAACGGGGATTTTATGTCAAAGCCCCCAATCTTTTTCCCGGCGGATCATTTACGTTGGAGGAAACTATTGGCAAAGTACAACTCGAGGTGATGGAAACGCTCATCCGGGACGGCAAGCAGATCACGCCCTACAACACGCCATTGATTTATGATCGGCTCGAACGGTAATTTGAAAAAACGCACTAGATTTGAGCGTTTAATTGTGATAGTGTTGATTTCCTATTTCTAAACAACCCGAATTCACCTTGGAAAATCTAATTCAAACTGACCGAAAGCCTCGGGTATTAGTGGTGGAAGATAACCCCATCAATGTAATTGTGTTAAAAAAACTTATTGAACATGTTTGCGAGGCCGATTCGGTGATTAATGGAGTCAAGGCCCTTGAAATGTTGGCCAGTCGCAACTACGATTTGGTATTGATGGACATCAACTTGGGCAACGATAACATGACTGGGATTGATGTGCTCAACAAAATCCGCAGTGAAGAGCGGTGGAGCCAACTCCCGGTGATAGTGGTAACTACCCAGCTGGGCACTCCCGACAAAGAAATTTACGCTAAAGCTGGTTTTGCCGATTTTGTTTCCAAGCCAATCAACCGAGAGGAGGTCTTACAGGTGATTGGGAAGTATTTGTAGCCTTTACTCTTGAGATAATCTACATACAGGCGGTTAATACAACCAATCAGCCTGTTTTTTTATGTGTATGAACTTAAACCTTGATTTGTATTGACCTTCGCCGTAAATTGGGGGCCAAAGCCATCGGGCAGTCTAAAACCAATGAGAAGAGCGAAATGGACCAAGAAAATAAATACATTGCCTTAGTTACTGGTTCAACGGGTGGCGTGGGAACGGCCATTTGCAAAAGATTGGCCCAAGAAGGCTATCATGTCATTGCCAACTATCACAACGAAGAGAAAGCCGAACGGTGGAAAGCCCAGATGAAAACGGAGGGCTTGGAGTTTACCATGTACCAATGCGATGTGACAGATTATGACCAAGTAGGTAAAATGATTTCCGACGTTGAGGTCAATATTGGTGGCATTGATGTATTGGTCAACAATGCGGGGATTACCCTTGATGGCCAGTTTCGCAAAATGACCTACGAAAGGTGGGACAAAGTGGTTCGCACCAATCTTTACAGCGTGTTCAATACCAGCCGCCACGTAATCAACCCGATGATCGAGCGGGAATTTGGCCGGATCATCAATATTTCATCGGTCAATGCCCAGAAAGGCCAGTTTGGCCAAGCCAATTATTCAGCGGCCAAAGCCGGAATACATGGTTTTACCAAGACCTTGGCCGTGGAAGTGGCCAAAAAAGGCATTACCGTCAACACAATCTCCCCAGGTTATATCCTCACCGACATGGTTTTGGCCATTCCCGAGGATGTTCGGGTAAACCGCATCCTTCCCGAAATCCCCGTGGGACGGTTCGGGGGCACGGAAGAAATCGCCTATTTGGTAGCTTTCTTGGCCTCGCGGCAGGCCAGTTTTATCACCGGGGCAAATTATGCCATCAACGGCGGCCAACACATGGCCTAGTCCGCAAAGGGTTTTACGGTTTTATGAACCCAAAACAGCTTGAATACTGGCTAAATACTTGACAAATTATATTGGTATACTTATTTTTATAACCTAATTTAGATTCTTGACCCAAAATGCTGACTGTTTTAGTAACGGGTGGAGCTGGATTTATTGGCGCCAATTTCCTGCCCCATTTTATTGAAACCCACCCCAACCACCGGGTGGTCAACCTCGATCTGCTCACCTATGCGGGCGATCTGGCCAACTTGGGCGAACTGACGGATCATCCCCGCTACCACTTTATCCAAGGCAATATAGTTGACCGTCAGTTGGTGACGTCCATCTTTGACGAGCATGATATACGCGGGGTGATCCACTTTGCGGCTGAGTCACACGTGGACAATTCCATTGCTGGGCCCGAGGCCTTTATCCAAACCAACATCAATGGCACGTTTACCCTCATTGACGTGGCCCGCAAATATTGGATGAATGCCCCATTTTCCTACAAGCCTGATTATCAAGACTGCCGCTTTCATCATGTATCGACCGACGAGGTTTACGGTACATTAGGCGAAACCGGCTTGTTCACCGAGACTACTCCCTACGCGCCCAACAGTCCATACAGTGCCTCGAAGGCCGCCAGTGATATGATAGTGCGGAGCTATTTTCACACTTATGGGCTGAACACCGTGACCACCAATTGCTCCAATAATTACGGCCCCAAGCAACACGACGAAAAGCTAATCCCGGTCATTATCCGCAAAGCCCTCAACCATCAACCCATCCCCGTGTATGGCGACGGGTTGAACGTGCGCGACTGGCTCTATGTGCTCGACCACGGGAAAGGGATTGCCTTGGCCTACCAAAAAGGGCAGGCAGGGGAAACCTACAACATCGGGGGCCGAAACGAACGCACCAACTTGCACGTGGTCAATACCATTTGCGAAATTTTGGATCAGCTTAAACCGTTGGCCGAAGGTTCCTACCAACAGTTTATCACTTTTGTCAAGGATCGGGCCGGCCATGATCGCCGCTATGCCATAGATGCCACCAAAATTGAGACCGAACTGGGCTGGCAGGCCGAAGAGAATTTTGAAACCGGAATCGCCAAGACCGTGAAGTGGTACTTTCACAAGTATGGTTTCTAGGATTTGGTCGGCCAACCGAAAATCTCATTTCACAACAAAAAAGCCCGCCATTTTCATTGGCGGGCTTTTTTGTTAAAGCGAATCAACCTATTTAGTTTTGTTCAACTTTTCAATTTTCTTTTCCAGCTCATCCGCCTCTTTCTTCATACCGATGGTATAATAAATGACCGACAGTCCTTCCAAAACCTCCACATTGTTTGGATCAAGCTTGACCGCATTCTCAAAATAGGGCCGCGCATCTTTCACTTTGTCCTTGCCGATTTTTTGGTACAAGCGCAGCAGCAACGAAAGGTTTTCGGCACTCGTGGGTTTTTTGCGCACTTTGTCCTCCACGTAGCGCACGGCTTGGGCCGGTTGATTGGCTGCTTCGCTCACCAGTACCAACCCTTCCAAAATCTCATCGCTTTCTGGCTCCATCGTCAAGGCAGTGATATAATAGGGCAATGCCTCGGCAGGCTTCTCGGTG
>Ga0105045_10005375_pt1 | contig 11278 bp, 7 predicted proteins | sample MAT02_FD_78089 | JGI IMG/M metagenome (GOLD analysis project Ga0105045, IMG submission 78089) | Freshwater microbial communities from Lake Fryxell liftoff mats and glacier meltwater in Antarctica - MAT-02 (megahit assembly) | ecosystem: Environmental > Aquatic > Freshwater > Ice > Liftoff... | reverse complement strand
GCTCGGTGATGCGGCGGGCGTGGCCAAGGCCGACATCACTGCCCTCGCGCAGGGCTCGTTCCCGCCGGTGCCTGTGGCGGTGCCGCCATGGGTCGGCGGCGGTCCGCCGCTCGCGCTCGACGTCGTCGCGTACGTGCATCGCCACGGCGTGGCCAGTCACGGCGCGGTGCTGCTGCTGGCGCAGGACCGGACCCTCGCCCGCACCACCGACGCCGACGCCGTCATCGCCGGGGTCACCTTGCTCGCGCGCATCAGCCTGCCGGCCGAGCGCGCGTCGCTGACCACCGACGTGGCAGCGCTGCGCGAGCTCGCGGCCTGGATCGCCGGGCACGCCTTTGCCCGTCGCGACGCGCTGGTCGCCCACGCCTTCGCGTCGTCCACCGAGCAGGCCCAGTGCCTGCGCGCGCCCCTGGTCGCCGCGTCGATCGCCGAGCTCGGCGCCCGCGGGCTCGAGCTGCGCTACGAACGAGACGCCGCCACCGAGTGCGCGCGGCTGCGCTGGCGCGCCGACGCTCGGCTCGCCGTCGTGGTCGCCCATACCCGCGCTGGGGAGCCGCGAACCCTGGGCGATGCGCTCGCGCGGGTGGCTCGCGTGGGCGGTCTGGTGATCGGTGAGGCGACGCGGCGATGGTACGTGCTCGAGGTCGACGACGACGATCACAACACGTGGCTGCCCACCGCGCAGGGCCTCGAACTGCTCGAGCGCGTGGTCGGCCGCGCGTGTCTGTGGCCGATGCCGACGGTGCCGCAGGCCCACCCGCACGTCGCAGCGGCGGCGACTCAGACAGGACTGCTGTTGGATCGCGACGAAGTCGCGCGTCTGCTGCTCCGCGCCGGCGCCGATATCCACGCGCGCACGGCGTTGCTCTCGCACCTGCTCGTGGCGAAGGCGACGGGCGCCGACACCCTCGGGCTCGACGACGTCGCCCTCGTGCAGGTCTACGATCCGCGCGCGGTGACGCCCGATCGGGTGCTCTCGCCCGCCGGGCTCGCGGCCGATCCGCGGACGTTCGCGATCGCGCCGCCCGGCACGACGCACCGCGATCTACCGGGGCCGGTGGTGGTGGCAGGCAGCGGCGAAGCGGCGCTGCTGCACGAGGTGCTCGCGCTGCCGCTCGTCCCCGTGCCCGATGGCACGCGTCGCCACGCGATGCCGGAGCCGGCCCGCGGCGCCGTGCGAACGGTACGGAACGAGCCGGTGCTGCGCTGGCCGATCGCCGATGCCCTGGCCGTGGGCGCGCTGGCGCTGGCACCCGATGGGCCGCGGGCGTGCGTCGAGCTGTGGGCGCGCGGGCTCCACGTCGGCGAGCTCGAGTTGCCGCCGCCGTTCACCGAGCTCGGCGGTCGGCTGTGGCTGAGCGATGCCGGCGTGCGCGCGACCCGTCCCGCGATCACGGCGCTCGTGCTCACCCACGCCCGAGAACTCGTGGCCGCGGCGCTCGTGCAGGCCGAACTCGCCCCGCCCGGTGGCGCGCGTCGACGGGCACTCGAGCGGTTCGCCGGCCACGCGCTCGCCACCGCGGCAGCCGGCGACGATCGCTTCGGTTTGCGCGCGCTCGTGCCGAGCGTGCCGGCGTCGAGGGTATTGTCGGCGGAGGCAGCGAGCGCGGCGCGGCTGCCCTCGCTGCGGCGGCTGTGGCTCGGAGCCCTCGTCCGCCACGCCTTGGGTCGGCCGTGCAAGGTCGACCGCGCGTGGCTGTCGTGGCGGCTGGCCAAGCTCGCCGACGCCGCGGCGATCCCCTGGGAGATCGAGCTCGGCAGTCGTCATCGCTGGATTCGCCGGGCTGTCGACGACGACGCCGCGGTGGTGGACGTGCAGCTCGCGGCGGCGGCGATCGTCGCGATCGTCGGTGCCCAAGCCGCGCTCGAACCGGTCGCGCTCGCCGCGGCGATGCTGCGGCTGGTCGCGACCGCCCACGTCACTACCCGCACTTGATCGTGTCGTTGCAAGGGCGCGACGGCTACGGCACCCTCGCGCGATGACGCCCGTCCCCGCGACGACGCCAGCCCAGTGGCTGCGCGAGGCGCCGTTCACCCTCGCGCTGTCGGCGGGCTTCTTCGGCTTCTTCTCGCACGCAGGCGTGCTCGCGGCGCTCGAGGCCGCCGGCGTCCGACCGCAGCGGATCGTCGGGGTCTCCGCGGGTGCGCTCGCGGGCGGCCTGTGGGCGGCTGGTCTCGGCGCCGACGCGATCGCGACGGAGCTGCTGGCGCTGCGCCGCAGCGACTTCTGGGATCCCGGCATGCCGCTCGGCGGCCTGTTGCGCGGTCACAAGTTCGATGCGCAGCTGCGGCGCGTGCTCATGCCCACCGGGGTCACGCGGCTCGAGGACTGCGCCACCGAGTTCGTCTCGGTGGCCCACGACGTCGTCGGCCGGCAGACCGTCGCGCTGCGCCACGGCGATCTCGCGACCGCGATCCGGGCGTCGTGCACGGTGCCGCTCATGTTCCGCCCGCTGTGGTGGGAAGGTCGCGTGGTCGTCGATGGCGGCGTCTCCGATCGCATCGGTCGCATCGCGCTACCAGACGCCGAGCGGGTGCTGCTGCACTACTTGCCCTCGCGCAGCCGCTGGCGCCGCGCGCCGTCGCCGACGTCGCTGCTCGGGCTCGACGCGCGCGTGGTGGTCACCCCCGACGTGCCGCCGCTCGGACCGTTCTCGCTCGGCGCCGCGGCCCGGGCGATCGAGGTGTCTCGGGCGCATGCGCAGGCATGGCTGCACGCGCCGATCTGACGACGCGAATTTGCCCGCCGTGGGCTCGAATCGCCGCCGCGCTCAGCCCACGGGCTTCGTCGTCGGCTGGTCGGTGCCCTCGCAGCCCCACTGGAAATTGTCGATGAACGCGTAGCTGTCGAGGATCGAGTCCGACAGGTCGAACACCGCGAAGACCACCGTGATCTGCTCGCCGGGGGTGACCGGCGCCGTGCTCGAGAGCCACTTGGTGCCGGCGTGGCCCGACATGCAGGTGCCGGCCAGCGCGGGGTCGTTGCCGGCGTCGTCGCGGAAATCGAGGAAGCCTGCGTTGAGCGAGATCGGCTGGCCGAGATCGTCGAACGAGATGTTGCCCGTCCAGCTCTCGGACTCGAGCCAACCGATGTACATGTCGTTGAACTCGCTGTTGAAGTAGAAGGGATACTCGGTCGAGAAGAACGCGAAGTCGTAGGCGATCGAGTTGTTCGCCGGCGGCACGGTCGCGACGATGCGGATCTCGGTGTAGTCGTTCGCAGACATGCCCTGGTTGAACTGGCCGGCGACCGTGTTCGAGCAATCTCCGGTGCCGAGCAGCGTGTCGTCCATCGTGCAGTCGCCAGCGACGTTGGCCACGCGGATCGGCGCGGGCAGGGTTCCGCCGGGATCGAAGTTGCCGAGATCGTCGTTGCAGTGCGTCGGGCTCACGGCGAGATCCCCGGGGGGCGTCGGGTTGTCGAGCTCCCCGACGAAGCCACTGCCGATCACCGCGAATTTCGAGCCCTCGCGCGGATTCCAGGTGTCGGTGGCACCGAACCCCGTGCGCTGGCCGATGGCCGCCGGGCTGCCGCTCACGCTGCCTAGCACCGTGGGCGTATCCGGGCAGTTGAGACCGATGGCGTGGAACAGATCGGTGGATTCGCCGTCGCAGGGCACGTGCTCCACCTGCGCACACTCGTCGCAGATCTGGCCCTCCGGACACGTGATCTCGCCACCGGTGGCCCCCACGTCGAGCAGGTCCTCGTCGTCACTGTCGTCTCTGTCCTCGTCGTCGTCGGCAGGATCGGTGAGGCTCGCACTGGCGGCGCCGCTGCCCTCGAGGGTGATGCCGCCGGCTTCGCCGTTCGCCATCTCGCCGTCGCGCTCACTGCTGCTGCACGCGACGAGCACGAGGGACGATGTCAGTGCGTAAGGTAGCCTCATCACAGCCTCACGCTAACAGGGGCGCCGCGGGGGGCCAAGGGGTGGGCATGCGGCCGCGGCGTGCGTTCGTGCGGGGCTGGATTCGGGGGGGCGCCGCTGCCGTGATGGCGGCTACGCGCCGGGCGAGCGACGAGCGTTCGAGTGCGCGCGACGCTGCGGGGGCGCCCGTGTTATGTCGGCGTCGATGCACGACGCGCCCACCCCGCCGAACGACGCCGCGCCCGATGACGATCACGGCGGAGATTCCGGCGGGGGGTCCGACGGCGGGGGATCCGACGGCGGGGGATCCGACGGCGGGGGATCCGACGGCGGGGGGTCCAACGGCGGGGGGTCCAACGGCGGGGGGGCCAACGGCGATCGGGCCAACGGCGATCGGGCCAACGGCGGGGGGTCCAACGGCGATCGGGCCAACGGCGATCGGGGCACGGCGTGGTCGCCCGCGGATCCGCTTGGTCCGCGCTTCGAGGCGTTCGTCGCCGGCCTGAACCGCCCGGTGGTGTTCTTCGACATCGAGGCGACCGGCGTCGATCCCAACGCCGACCGCATCGTCGAGCTCGCAGTGCTGCGCGTGAACCCGCTGCCTGGGGGCATCGAGGCCCCGCGGACGTGGCGGATCAACCCCGGCGTGCACATCCCCAGCGAGGCCAGCGAGATCCACGGCATCTACGACGCCGATCTCGCCCGCGCCCCGACCTTCGCCGCCCTCGCCGAAGAACTCGCCGAGGTGTTCTCTGGGGCCGATCTCGCGGGCTTCTCGATCACGCGGTTCGATGTCCGCATCCTGCAAGCCGAATTCATCCGCGCCTCGCGGGTGGTCGACTTCTCGCGCGCTCGCATCATCGACTCCCAGGTCATCTATCACCAGCGCGAGCCGCGGAACCTGGCGGCCGCGTTGCGGTTCTATCGCGAGCGCGAGCTGGTCGCGGCCCACGGCGCCGAGGCTGACACCATCGCGTCGCTCGAGGTCTTCGCCGGCCAGCTCGCGCGCTACGACGATCTGGGCGTCGGGATCGACGATCTGCACGCGGTGTCGACCCAACACAATGACGCCTACTGCGACTCCGGTCGTCGCTTCGCGTGGCGCGACAACGAGCCTGTGTTCAACTTCGGTCGCATGCGCGGCAAGAGCCTACGGTGGGTCGCCTCGGACCCGACCGAGCGCGCGTACCTGCGCTGGATGATCGACGGCAACTTCGACGAGGGCGCCAAGGATCTCGCCCGCGAGGCCCTGGGCGGCCACATCCGTGGCGCATTGCGGGCGCGGACCGTGGCGACGCGTTAGGCTGCACCGCGCATGGTCGCGCACCACGGCGTTGGACGGGTCACGTGGTGACGGTGGACGGCGATGGGCCCGTCGCGGCGATCGATCACGACGCGTCGGCCTCGGGCGCGCCGTCGGCCGAGGCCGACGCAGCCGACGTGCACCGCGAGATCGGCCGTCATGTCGTGCTCGGGGTGATCGGATCCGGGGCGATGGGGCCCGTGCACCGTGCCTACGATCCGCGGCTGCGTCGCGAGGTCGCGGTCAAACTGCTGCTCGCAATGGATGACGCCGAGGCGGGGGCACGGGCGGTGCGCGAGGCGCAGGCGATGGCGCGCCTGTCCCATCCCAACATCGTCGCGGTCTACGACGCCGACGTCCACGCCGGCCGGCCGTTCATCGCGATGGAGTACGTCGAGGGCACCAGCCTCGCGACGTGGATGCAGACGCCGAGGCCGTGGCGTGACGCGCTCGCGGTGCTGGTGGCCGCGGGACGTGGGCTCGCCGCGGCCCATGATGCGGGGCTCATCCACGGCGACTTCGAGCCGGCCAAGGTGATCGTCGGGGTCGACGGTCGCGCGCGCGTCACCGATTTCGGCGTTGCGCGGAGGACCGCGGATCCGCAGCCGCAAGGGTCGAGCACCGAGGACGCGGAGGGGCCCGACGCGGCCTCGCTCTCGGAGTTCGAGACCCGGGTCGGCACCATCGTCGGCACGCCGGCGTACATGGCCCCCGAGCTGGCCGACGGCGTGCCGGCGGACGTTCGTAGCGACCTGTATGCGTTCTGCGTGACGGCGTGGGAGGTCCTCTATGGCGCGCGTCCGTTCAGCGGTGCGGTGGGCACGATGTTCTACGCCAAGACCGCCCATCGTCTGCCACCCGCCGGCGATCGCGACGTGCCGGCGTGGGTGCACCGCGAACTCGTGCGCGGGCTGTCGCCGACGCCATCGGGCCGCCCGGTCGACATGCCGACGCTGCTGGGGTCCCTCGGCCGCGAGCAGACCCGGGCGCGGCGGTGGAGCATCGCGGCGGTCGCCGTGGCCGCCGGTGTGACCGTGGCGGGGGTGTGGGGCGGCCGCGAGTTGATCACACGGCACCGCATCGCCGCCTGCGAAGAAGACGGTGACACGATCGATGCGGTGTGGAACGCGGGGGCGCGCGACGCCCTGCTCGATGCTGCCCGCGCCCAGGGCGTCGTCGATCCCCAGGTCTTGGTCGACAACGCGGCGGTGTGGTTCGACGACTTCGCCGCGCGGTGGCGGACCGCCCGAACCCAGCTGTGCATCGACACCAAGGTCGAGCCCGATCGCGACGCACGGGGACGGGCCCACGTCGCGTGGTGTCTCGAAGATGGCGAGCTCGCCCTCTCGGCTGTGCTCGACGAGCTCATCCGCACCGACGCCGCAGGGGCATACCGCCTCGTCGACGCCGCCGCCGGTCTGCCATCGCCGGCGGCGTGCGGCCGTCCGACGGGACCGGCCGGGGCGGCGCCGGAGTCCGCGCCCGATCGGGCGCGGGTGCGCGAGATCAGGACGACGCTGGCGCGTGCGCTCGCCCTCGGTGCAGCGGGTCAGCCGACGACGGGTCTCGAGCTCGCCGAGACTGCGCTCGCACAGGCCCGTGAGCTGGGGTGGACTCCCTTGGTCGCGACCGCCGGTCGACGCGTCTGCGACTTCCAGTCGACCCTCGGCCGCGCGACCGAGGCCCTGGCCACCTGCGAGCAGGCATACTTCGACGCGGCGTTCGCCGGCCTCGACGACGGCACAGCGGACGCCGCCCTCGCCCTCGCCGGCGTCGCGGGGGATGGGCTCGGGCGCGTCGAGGACGGTCGCCGTTGGGCGCGGCTCGCCGAGGTCGCGATCGCCTCGTTCTCGGACCCCGACGAGCTCCGTCGTGGGAAGCTGCTCTCGGCCCGTGGCGCCCTGGCGCTGCGCGCCGGCGAGCACGATGACGCCCGCGAGATCCACGAGGCGCTGCTCGAGCTGCTGGTGCGCCGGCTCGGTCCCACACATCCCGAGGTTGCCGTGACGCTCGACAACCTCGCCGTCGATCTCACCGCGCTCGGCGACCGCGACGGCGCGATGGCGCTGTACGAGCGTGCCAGCGCCGTGGCCGAGCAGACCTTCGGCGCCAACCACCCCAACGTCGCATGGTTCGCCGCGAACGTCGCCGGTGCCCACGCCGACGGCGGCGACGTCGAGGCGGCCCAACGCGGCTACGATCGCGCCCTGGGCATCCTCGAGCGCGCCCACGGGCCGATGCATGCCGACCTCGTGGCGCCGCTGGTCGGCCTCGCCGAGGCTGCGCTGGCGCAGGGCCGAGCTGAGCAGGCCCTGGCCTCCGCGCAGCGCGCGGTGGCGGTGTCCGAGTCGTCGCAGCCGGAGACTCGGTGGCGCGCGGCGGCGGCCTTCGTGCTGGCGCGGGCGTTGGTCGCGACCGGTGGCGACAGGATGCGGGCGCGGCAGCTGGCCGAGGTTGCCCGGGCGATCGCCCGGGCGGATCCCAGTGAGACCGACGAGGCCGCGGCGCTCGATGCATGGCTCGGATCCGAGGCGGACGTCGAGGCCGTAGGTGTCCTCGATCGCGCCGCGGAGTAGACGTTCGGACGTGGGTCCAGGGGGACGACGTCGACGACGACGTCGGGTTGCACGGCCGCGATTTCGCGCATGCTCACGGAGACCTTCGGCGGCCCTCCGCGCGTCGGGGTCCCAACGCGTTCAGTGTCGACGCGCCTGCAAATGCTCTAGTGCGATGCACGACGCGCGGCGTCCCACAGAGATCCCTTGGACGCATCGATGTTGCGATCCGCAGCGCCGATGCTTGACACCGCTGCAAGCTCCTTGGCATCCTCCGCGCACCGGACGGCAGTGCCGTCTGAACTCTAGCAACCCCAAGGTCAGCAGGAATATCTCATGCGTCGCATCTTCACCGGCCTCTTCGTTGCCACGGTCGCGCTCTCCTCCTCTGTCGGCTGTTCCTACGGCGCCATGGTTGCCCACGAGGGCAAGATCTACATCGCCCGCAACGACAGCTTCCTCTTCGGCGCCCTGCGCAAGATGTACGAGTGCACCCCGTCGGCGGGCAGCATGGCGTGCGTGCAGATCAAGGGTAGGCCGTAGTCCTCGCATTTCCGATCGGCCCGCGTTGCGGGCCGCGACGGGTCGGCACACCCAGAACACCCCATGGCCGAGGGCCGTGCGGGTGTTCTCTGCGAGATGGTGTGTGGAGTCGAATCGACATGGACAAAATGCGTGCGCTCGGTTCGATGATGTTGCTCGCCGCGTTGGCGTGCGTTTCGCCGGAGCCGGCGCCCGCCGCCGCGTTGGCGTTGACCCACCAGTGGAGCACCAAGCCGGGCACTTCGTTGTTCGCCCAGGTCAGCCTCGGGGCGTCGCCCGAGGGCGTCGCTGATTCGCTGATGGGAATCATGCCGACCCTGGTGCACCAACTCGGTGATCGCTGTCGCGAGGTACCGGCGCCGGTCGGCGCAGGTGCGTTCTCGTTGTCCTTCGGCCTCGACGAGGGCGTCGCCGCGCCGGTCACCGCCGATCCCCGCTCGCCAATCGGCGATTGTGCGGCGGCGGCCTTGCCCGCGCTCGTGCTCGAGCGCGCGAAGGATCTGGCTGGCGTCCCCGCGGCCAAGGTCGTGGTCTACCTCGAGCACGCGCCGATGGGCTGATGCGTCAGGGGCGGTCGGCGTCCGGCGTTGCCGGGTCCGGCTCGGCAGCCGGCGGCGCAGCGTCCGGCGTCGCGGCGTTCGGCGTCGCGGGGTCCGGCGTGACGGTCTCGGGCGTCGCGGCGGGCTTCGGCGCCTTGCCCGGGGCGGCCTTTGCTTTCGACTCGTTGATGCTCGCGTCCCAGTTCAGCACGGCGTCGGGCGATCCGTACATCGGCTGCAGCTCGCAGCAGCGGCCACCGGCACAACGCGCCTCGTCGACTGGCCCGCAGTTGATCGCACCGCGTAGCCACACCGGCTCGTCTTCGCGGCATCGATTCACCATGCGACAGCCCGCGAACTTCGTCATCGCTTCGTCGGCCAGCTTGCAGCAGCTCTCGGCCCCCATCTTCACCGGCTCGTCGGGCGCGTAGCGGGGGCGACAGCTCGTGCCCCCGATCAGCGCCACGAGGCCTGCGATCACCGAACTCAACGCCGCGACGCGAACGCGCATGCCGGGCTTATCCGACAAGCCCGGCGAAAGCACAAGCAACGGCCCGTCTCGGGCGGCGATGTCCGGCACAGGTGGACTCATCCGGCGGGTTTAGATGAGCGGCGAGGTACCATGACGGGCCCGGGGCCGGTGCCTGTCGCCGCCGCGGAACGCCCGCCAGCTGCAGCGATACGCTGGGACGCTCGATGACACTCGAGTTCGAACTCGAATGCCCGGCGACGACGCTCGCCCCCGAACTCGAAGGCACCCGAACCTACTGCTGCGTGCCTCGAGCGCGCTTCGCCGATCGCGCCGCGCGGTGCGCTCCGTGATGCGGCGCCCCACCGCGCGGCGCCGCTCGGTCGCGCGGGCCCGGTGCACGTCGGCCGTCCATCGGTGACGGTCGCTTCGGGTGGCGCCAGCGCTCGCCGTGGCTGTGCACGGGCCTTGCACGACGCGGGCGTAATGTCCGACACGAAGTCACGCAAGCGCCCGACCTCTTCACCGACCACCGAAGGGCAGCAGGGCGCCGGCGGTGAGCTCCACCAGCGCGCCGCGGACGGCGACACGGTCCTCACGACCAACCAAGGCCTGGCGATCTCCGACAACCAGAACTCGCTGCGCGGCTCCAACCGCGGACCCACGCTCCTCGAGGATTTCGTACTGCGTGAGAAGATCACGCACTTCGATCACGAGCGCATCCCCGAGCGCATCGTGCACGCCCGGGGCTCGGGGGCGCACGGCCAGTTCACCCTGACCAAGTCCCTGGGCGAGTTCACCCGCGCCAAGATCCTCACCGAAGTCGGCGCCCACACCCCGGTGTTCGCCCGGTTCTCGACGGTGGCCGGAGGTGCCGGCTCGATCGACACGCCCCGTGACGTCCGCGGCTTCGCCGTGAAATTCTACACGAACGAGGGCAACTGGGATCTGGTCGGCAACAACATCCCGGTGTTCTTCATCCAAGACGCGATCAAGTTCCCCGACTTCGTCCATGCCGTGAAGATGGAGCCCGACCGCGGTTTCCCCCAGGCCGCCAGCGCCCACGACACGTTCTGGGATTTCATCTCCCTCACTCCCGAGTCGATGCACATGATCATGTGGGCGATGTCGGATCGCACCTTGCCGCGATCGTTGGCCACCATCGAGGGCTTCGGGGTCCATAGCTTCCGGCTGGTCGACGCCGAGGGCGCCTCCACGTTCGTGAAGTTCCACTGGCGGCCGAAGCTGGGCCTACGCTCGACGCTGTGGGACGAGGCAGTCAAGCTCGCGGGGGCCGACCCCGACGCCCATCGCCGCAACATGTTCGAGTCGATCGGTGCCGGCGAGTTCCCCACCTGGGATCTCGCGGTCCAGATCTTCACGGAAGAAGAAGCGAGCGAGTTCCCCTTCGACCACCTCGATGCGACCAAGCTCGTCCCCGAGGAGATGGTGCCCCTGCAGGTGATCGGCACCATGGTCCTCGACCGGTGGCCGGACAACTTCTTCGCCGAGACCGAGCAGGTCGCGTTCTGCCCCACCCACGTGGTCCCGGGCATCGACTTCTCGAACGACCCGTTGCTGCAGGGCCGGCTGTTCTCGTACCTCGACACGCAGCTGCTGCGCCTGGGCGGGCCGAACTTCCACCAGCTGCCGATCAACGCCCCGAAGTGCCCGTTCGCCAACCACCAGCGCGACGGCAAGATGCAGATGCAGGTGCCCAAGGGCCGTGTGAGCTACGAGCCCAGCTCGCTCGACCGCGGATCTCCGCGCGAGAGCGCGGCGGGCTACACCAGCGCAGCGGTGACCGACGATGGCGTCAAGGGGCGCGTGCGCCCGGAGAGCTTCGCGGATCACTACAGCCAAGCGCGGCTCTTCTTCCTCAGCCAGACCGAGTACGAGCAGGCACACATGGCGTCGGCACTGGTGTTCGAGCTGTCGAAGGTCGAGACGCCGCATGTGCGCCGCGCGATGGTGGCTCACCTGCGCCACATCGACGAATCGCT
>Ga0105045_10005374_pt1 | contig 11278 bp, 7 predicted proteins | sample MAT02_FD_78089 | JGI IMG/M metagenome (GOLD analysis project Ga0105045, IMG submission 78089) | Freshwater microbial communities from Lake Fryxell liftoff mats and glacier meltwater in Antarctica - MAT-02 (megahit assembly) | ecosystem: Environmental > Aquatic > Freshwater > Ice > Liftoff... | reverse complement strand
CGCCGACTGTTGCGCCGAAGTCTGAAAGGCTGCATCGGTGGCGGTGGTCTTGAAGGCAGCCAGTCGCGCAAGGCTGGCGTCGATGGCAAAAACGGGGGACACATCGCCGCGCAGGGCTTGTGCAATGTCCTGGTATTTGCCGGTCGTAACCTCAGCCGAGGCACGCTGAACCTCGGCACGCAGGGCGGCCCCTTGGCGGGCCAGAATGTTGGTCAGACTGGCGTCGCCCATCGAGACCCGGGTCATGCGCCAAGCCTGAGCAGAATGTCGATCATGTCTTCCACGGTCTGGATCACCTTTGCATTGGCGGCATAGTTTTTTTCAATCACCAAAAGCGCCTGCAGCTCCTGATCAGTGTCGATGCCGTTCTGCGCCTCAAGATCGGTCAGCGCGGTCAAGCGGGTGGCGGCAAAGGATTGATCCGCCTGGGCCGACAAGCGCAAGGCGGACGAATCCGAATGCAGATCGCCGGTCAGGGCTGCAAAGCTGCGTATCCCTGCGGTAAAGCCGGTCGATGTCAGAGGCGCGGCCAGGTTTAGCGTCGAACGCAGCGCTGCAAGCAAAACGCCATTTCCGGGCGGCCCCTCCGCCACCGCGCCGAGCCCGTCCCGAAGACGAAAGAGCGCGCCACCCTGTGCAGGGTCGGCGGAAGCGTTGAGGGTCAGGCGACCGGCAAGGCCAGCCTCATCGAGCGGGATAAAGGCCGCGCCCGCATCGGTGAAAAGGCCGGGAGCGCCGGGGGCGAGGGTTGGATCAAGCCCGGATGCAGAGAACCTCTCAACCAGATCGCGGGCGACAGCGTCAAGCTTTCCCTGTGCTGCCGTTGCAAGTTCATCGCGGACCGCGAACAACGCACCAAGCGTGCCGCCAAGGATCGGGCTGGTCGGACCGGAAGTCGCGTAAGGGCTGCCGTTGATCGTGATGCCGGACAGGCCGCCTGCGGCAAGGGTGGTTTCCGGGGTAATGGTGTTGACGGCCGTGAACCCGAAGAACGCGGGGGAGCCTTCGAGCAAAGTCGCGCCCCCGGTGGTGAACAGGGCGATCTGGTTCAGGTCGCGCGGGACCTCACGCACCGGGACGATTGCCGAAATCGAATCGACCAGCCGCTGCCGTTCGTCCAGCAGGGCCGAAACATCACGACCCGCGCCGGAAAAGGACCGCAGCTCGACGTTCAGGGTCTGCAACCGGGCGAGCGTGGAGTTGAGCTTGCCAACTTCGCTGGCGATCTGGCGATCGGCGGTTATGCGGGCCCGCTGGATATCGTCTGTGGCGCTGGCAAAGCCTGTGGTCAGGCTTTGGGCGGTCGTGAGGACAGCCTGCAACCGCGCTTGCGATTCCGGTCGGCCGACCCCTTCGACCAAAGCCTGATCAAAGGCGGCCAGTCTCGCGGCCAGTGAACCTGCGCGGTCGGGCGAACCCAGGGCACCCTCAACCCTTTTCAGCAAGGCGCTTCGCAAGGAACGGTCCCCATCGCCTGCCAACGCCAGACGGCGTTCGGCCAGAAGCTGCCGGTCCAGGCTGCGTGTGACACCAGTACTTGCGACACCCTGGCCAGTCCCGCCCAGGACCGCCGCCCGCAGGCCAAGCTCGCGTCGGGCGTAACCCGGCGTTGTGGCATTGGCGACGTTCGACGACAGCAGTTCTGCCTGACGTGACGTGATCGACAGGCCCGAAAGCGCGCTTGACAGGGCTGAGGTGATGCTCATCGCCTATCACCGTTTAATGTTGGTGGTTTCTTGCAACATCTCGTCGACGGTCTGGATGACCTTGGCGTTCGAAGAATAGGCCCGCTGGGTCTGGATCAGGTTGGTCAGTTCCGCCGCGACGTCGGTCTTCGACCCTTCGCGTGAGTAGCCCTGGATCGTGCCAACCGCGCCCGTGCCGCCATCCCAGAGGAAGAAGGACCCCGACTGCGGCGAGATTTGATAGGACTGGTTCGACAGTGACACCAGGCCGTTCGGATTGGGGACATCGACGATCGGAATCTGGTATAGACGACGGGTGAAGCCGGTGTCATAGGTCGCGTTGACATAGCCGTTCTCGTCAACCTCGATCGTGGTCAGGCTGCCGACGGGAGAACCGTTCTTGCTGATCGATACCGGAGCAAAGCTGTCGGACAGTTGGGTCAGCCCGTTCGGATTCCCCAGCCGACCGATCCCCACCGACATCGGCCCGCCCGCTACGGTCAGTGCGAGGGTTCCGTCCGCCGCATTGTAGGCGCCACCGGAGACCACAGCGACCGATGCAAGCGTGCCACCCGCACCGCGCGTATCGTCAAATGTCAGTGTATATTCGCCGATCAAGGCGCCGCCGGATGCGGAATCGCGGACCTGCATCGTCCACTGGTTGGACGAACCCGCTACTGGCACGACAGGAATGAAGTCGATCTGCAACGATTCGGACGTGCCAAGGTTGCCGAAGTATTCGACGGAAAGCGGCGGCGGCAGAGCGGTGGACCCGGCCTCGGTATAGGTAGCGGGGAGGTTTACCCCAAGGTTCATCGATGTTGTGGGATCGGCGGCGGTCTGGTTCGCACCGATCACAATCGGCACCAGACCGGAGATCGTGTCGCGCGGGAACGGAGGGATCGTCCCGTCGGCGTTCGCCGGCCATCCCAAAAGGACCAGCCCGGATTCCGTGCGCAGCACACCATCGGCATCAGTCCGGAAGCTGCCGGTCCGGGTCATTGTCATCGGCAGATCGGCGATCGACCCACCCATGTCGGAAAGCGGGATCACCGGAAACATTCCGCGCCCGGCAATCGCAAGGTCAAGCGCATTTCCGGTCCCGATCAGGTCCCCGCGCTCTTCGATTAGACGCGTCGTCGACGCGCGCACCCCGCCAGCTGAATAGCTGCTGGCCCCGCGGGTATTGCTGATCACCACGCTGGCAAACTCTGTCGAGGCACGCTTGTAGCCATAGGTGCCGGAGTTGGCGATGTTGTCCGCAATCGTGGCCAGACGTGTCGCATTGGCATTCAAGCCTGCCACACCCGCGCTAAGCGAGGAGGAAATTGTCATGGGAAGCCGCCTTTCTGCTGCTTTGGGCCCTTGTGAGCCCAAGATGCGCCAAGGCGGCTTAACATCGGCCTAATAGCTAAAATGCTTTCTATTCGCCTACCGGTCCCGGCGCAGCAGGATGATCTCGATCCGGTTGTTGCGCAGGGCCGAGGGGTCAGACGTGGCTGGCTTTCGATCCGCAAATCCGGCGATACGTTGCATTCGTTCAGCGGCCAGACCGGCTGTTTCCAGAATGCCACGGGTGGCCTGCGCGCGGTCGGCGGACAGGTCCCAGACCGGGTTGTCGATCAGGGTGACCGGATAGGCCCGCAGATGACCGTTCACCGCAACCTCATTGCTGGTCACGCCAAGAACCTCGGCAAGCAGATCGGCAATCGCCAGGGCAACCGGAAGCGGTTCGGCGCTGTCCCCATCGAACAGTGGCGCGTCAGGAAGGTCGAAGATCTCGATCACGAGACCTTCGTCGGTGACCCGGGTGACGACGTGGCGCATGAGTTGCTCCATCGTGGCACTTTCTCCACCGCGGGCCAGCAGCGCCTGTTCGACCTTTTCCAGATCTGCAGCCGCGCTGGCATCTCCGGCGCTGCCACGGCCTGCATTCTTGCCTTCGGCATCTTCTGGTGGGGCGGCACCCTTTCGCGCGACGGCACCGGTTCCGGTGTGGGCCATGGTCTCTTCGGCAAAGACGCTGTCACCGCCAAAGGCGCCGTCGCCACCGCCCGAAATGCGGTTCACCGGTATTGTCGGATTGAAGTAATCCGAAATCCCCTTTCGCTGCTTTTCCGTTGTAGCGTTCAACAGCCACATCAAGAGAAAGAACGCCATCATCGCGGTCACGAAGTCGGCGTATGCGACTTTCCATGCCCCGCCATGATGGCCACCACTGACGATAACCTTCTTTCGCTTGATGATGACTGGTGCCGCATTACCCTGCGCTGCCATCCCACACACCCGTATCTTTACCCGGGATCAGAGATAGCATCGACAGGCTTTAGGCCTGCTTAACCGGAAGCGTTTGAGGCAAAAGGCGCAGAATGGCCGTGATCTGTGCTGGTGGCCGCGATGCCCGCAAACTGGTGCTACGCCAAGGCCGCCGTCCAGGCGCGCAGTATCGTCTGCGTGCTGTCGCCATCGATCAGCGCCAAGAGGAAACCATTGCTCGCCCGGGCGCAAAGGATGCCATTTCCAACGGCGAGGTTCGCGCCGAGTGCAATGCAAACCGGCGCGCCCGGAACGGTCGAAATCAGGTCAAGCTGCTGTGACAGCGCTTCGCCTTCGATTTCGAGAAAGCCCAAGAGGTGCGAAACCATCTCTTCCGGACCGTATGTAGCGCCATCTTCTTCGCCACCTGCAATCATCCAGGCCATCAGAACCTGACCATTTGCCCGTGCAAAACGACCGAGAAGCGACGCTCCTGTTGCGGCCTGGAGGACGGGTGCGGGGGTGTCGGCGGCCGGTTCTTCTGTCGTCTCCGGTTCTGGCTCTGGCTCGGGCGTTTCGGCCTCGATGCCGTTCAGCTCGACCAGCATTAGATCGGCAAGCAATGCGACCGGCAGGCCTACACTGACACCTTCGGCCTCATTCGAAATCGGTGTCGAGACAACGCGCAGCGTCCGTCCCGGAATGGCAAGTGCGTGCAAAAGTCGGATCAGGTCGTCCTTCTGGCCGTCCTCCAGTGCCGGAGCGGAAAGGCAGGTGTCGGCACGGGCAAGCCCCTCGGCGGCGGCCATGCGCAAGACACGACGACCGGCAACTTCAAGCGTCATGTTGGGGCCAGCATCGGAGTGAAAGGTCAGTGACCGGCCAAGCATCGTCTCGTTGATTTCACGCATGACGGCGGTGATCGGGCTTGGGTCCATCGCTGCGGCAATCAGGCGTCCGCCTGCCGGGTCGATAATCGCCGGCGACTGCAAGGAATGCAGCCGCGCCAGAATGGGTAGCAATGCCTTGTTCACCGATGATCCCCGATCCCGTTGACCATTGCCTGTCACGTTCCTGCGTCAAGTTGATCCAGAGTCTTGCGAACTCTGGCGACAAAAGCTGCAAGGTCAATGCCATGATCACAAATGCAGCAGATGGCATCGGCGGGATCATTCTCCGACCGCAGAAATACCCGCACCGAATCGTGGTCCATGACCACCGCACCATTCGGTTCGCCAAAAGCCTCGACCGAGAGCGAGAAGAGCGGATCGTCGAAGCTTGCCCTTGCCTGACGGCAAAGCTGGTTCAGGTGCTCTTGCGTGACGCTGGCCCGGCCCTGGCTGGCAAGGATCATGCTTGAAGACAGATCGGCGAACGCCACAACGCGTGCTTGCGGAAATTCCTTGCAGGCTGCAGCCAGATTTTCGACCAGTCCCAAACCGGAATTCCTTATTTCGGGCTACTGGCCTTGCGACCGGTTCTTGGCCGCAGGAGCGGCGCCTTCTTCATTTGCTGCATTGTCAGAAAAGGAAATCACCGCAGGACCGGTTTCCGCTGTCGGCCGTTCGGTCCGCAGCAGACGTTCGCCCGCAGCGACCCGACGTGGCGCGATCTTGAAGACTGGGGTGTTTCGGATCACGGTCATCCGCTCAAATGCCTGTGCAATAAGGCTTTGGGCGATCTCGGGGTTGTCCAGCGGATCGGGCTTGATCGGCGGGTCCTTTTCGGAGCCGGCTTCGGGGAAACCTTCATCAATCAGCCGGTGAATGATGTCGAACAGGGCGGTGCTGAAGGTCTGCGCGCCGCTGTCGATCCACTTCGTCTCATCATCTCCAGCCGCCATCGCCTTTAGCAGCGACACGGGAATGACCTCGGCAAACAGGTCCTCGATCTCGTTGACAACGCGCTTTACCACCCGGACCCGGTCGGTTTCCTTGATGATCTTGTCAAAGCGGGTGATCAAAAGCAGGCTGTTGCGGCGCATTTCCTGGGGAAACGTGGCCCAGACCCCGGATTCCGACTGCCGCCAGGCCTGGGTCGCGTGGGTGCACCAAAGAACACCGTCCGCCATATGCGTCATGCGTTCCCAAACTTCCGAGGACATGCTGGGGTCCGAAATCCCGGGCATGTCGATCAGGTCGCAATACCGCAGGATGTCGCTTTTCATGAAAATGCGGATATGCTCGGTCGTTTCAAGCGACACGCCTTCAAGCTCGGCAAGATCAAGATCGTAGGCCAGACCATCCAGACCGACGGTGTAAGCGTCATCGGGGCCATAGGACAGCCAGACCGGCGGCAACTGGGTCGCTGTGACCTTCTCCAAAAGCGGTCTTGCGCCCATTAGAACGTTGCACAAGGTGCTTTTGCCCGAACTGAATTCCCCCATGATGGCAATCCGGGGTTTGCGGGTCATCGCCATTCGTGTCGTCCTTTCCTGCCCGGTGCGACGTTACTCGGCAAATGCGCCAAGTTCGTCCATGATCGAGGACAGGCATTCCTGCCGATCTTCCCATGCATTGACACCGAACAGTTCCTTCATTTCTTCCATGGATATTTCCGAACTCGCAAGCGCGCTTAACAGCAGTTCGCGCTGTTCTTGCAGAAAGTCGCGCAGAGTGGTCTGGGTTCTTTCGCGGAACAGACCGATCTGGATCGTCTTCAAGTCATTGATAATCGGGTCGGTTTCAGCCCGAATCAGTTTGTAGAAATCCTGCGCAAAGGCCTTGTAGCCACGGCGGCGCTGCCACCAGCCCTTCCACCAGCCGACCTGCAGGTCCAGCGCGATGGTCTGGCCCAGATTGATCGGCGGCGGGATATAAGAGACGACCGGAGTCTCGATCTTGAAGCCTTCGACGGTGATCGAAAACGTCTTGCCGTATAGATCGGCAATCTTGAGGGCGGATTCGTTGTTCACCTCGGCCGCGATGCCGTGCATCTTCTTCAGCACGACCTGATAGCTGGAGCTAAGCAGCATCCGCAGGCCAAGCGGGCTGTAGTGCCACGTCGCATCTTCACCGTTCGCCTGCAGATGCTCGATAAGCGAATTCGTGGCGCGCTCCAGAAAACGCTCGTAGGACTGGTCGATCCGTTTGGTAAAGTCCTTGCAGACATTGTTGGTCAGGAGGGTCAGCTTTTCGATTGCGGCAATCTCGATCGCGTTCAGGTCGGATTCCAGATGTGCGGGGGTCATCGTGCGGTCCAGTTGCCCGTCAGACTCCAGAATTCGAACCTGATCAACGACATCCAGACTTTGAGCAAGGTTCAACGCCTGGCGGGCCGATTTTTGCAGCGCTTCGCGCACCGGTCCTTCGTACATCCGCTGGCCCAGCGCATCCAAAAGTGCCGGAACCCCCGACGCATGCCAGACCAGTTGTTCGGCCGACCAAGTGTTCATCTTGTCGGCAAAGGCAGCACGGGTCCAGTTGATGGCCGCTTCGGTGCTGTCGTCGGTCATCTCGTCGATCTGACCAAGCAGAACCGCATTCGCCCAATGCGCCGAGCCGTAGATGATGTCGATGTCCGGCGGGGCGTTGTTCTTTTCCAGCGTCTCAAGGATGGCGCGGTGAATTTCCGGCACTTGGTTTGCCGGGTCTGGCAGTTCGTCGATCCGGTTCACGAAAATGATGATTTCACGCGACTGGCGATGGGCAATCAGACGAATCAACGCCATGTCCATCGTCGTCAGCGCCTGATGCGCCGACAGCACAACGATACAGGACCGGCTGTCGCGCACGGCGTTGATCGTGATCTGCTCGCGCATCATGAATGTGTCGTTCACACCGGGCGTGTCGCGGACGCACAGCATGATCGGAATGTCATCGCGTTCGATGTAAAGATCGGCGGCCTTGGTGATATCGGTGAAACGGCCCTGATCGCCGCCGCCCTGCTCTTCGTCGCCAACGCAGACGTACCGGCGCAACAACGTGTCATCGACCGTGCCATACCGGTGTTCGGTTCCCAAAAGCATCTCGAACTTGCGGCCCAGGCGCGCCTGCGCCTTTTCGCGCAACGCCACGACCTGCAACCGCAGCTTTTCAAGTTCGTCATCCGCACCTGCCCGTGCAGCGAGCTGACCAATTCGGCCACCGTTCGACACCAGTTTGTCCCACTCCGCAGCATCGAAGAATTTGAACTTCGCGCGTACGTTCAGTTCCGGGCTGGGGGTATTGATGTGAAGCGAGGTAACGACCGAGGTCCAGGGGTTCACGTCTGTCGGCAGGAGTTCAGGCGCACCGATCATCGCGTTGATCAGCGAGGTCTTCCCGGCTTTGATCTGCCCGATCACCGTTACCGAAGGCTCGACCTCGCGCACCTGCTGCAAGATGCGCGTCATTTTTTTCGACGTTTCGGGATCGGCTATGGTCACAAAGTCGCGCAGGACGTCTTCAAACTGCTGCGTCGCTTCGGCAATGCGCCAAAGACCCGGGAAACTGCGCTTGAGCGAGTAGTCCGGCTCTGCCCCAGCGGCAACGCCGGGGACCTCGCTGTCGGTCTGAACTTTGGCACCAAGCCCCATCTTATCCTCGCAACGCCGGTCTCGAACTATCAATATGGCACAGGACGAGGCGCAAGTCCCCGCAATCGTGTCATAAGTTTGGAAGATGGTCCGAATTGGGCAGGTTCAAGTCGATTCTTCGGTGAATAATACTGCTAGATAGAGCGCAATGTTTCCAATTCCCGCCTAAGTTGCAAGAGCATCGTTAAAGTATCGTCCGCGGGGGCGTGCCCTTTTTCAAGCTGCATCAGCATGATTACGTCTTGCAGCTCGCTAAGGCTGCCCTTGATTCGACGCATTTCCGCTGAATTTCCCTTTGAAATGACCTCGATCACCCGTTCGGTGGTCTCGCAGCCATGCTCCAGAATAAGATCGGCTGGCAATTTTTCGTTCACATCGATAAGTGCGAAAAGTTCGGCGGACCGGGTACCGATCAAACCAATCGCGAGGTCAAGCAGTCCCACTTCGGCAGCCGAAATCGTCGCAGGCTCATCCATTGCAGTCGAGATATCTGGTCCTGCCGCGGGTGCGAATCGGACCTGATCCCGGTTTTCGACAGGCTGAACCTCGACACGCCGTTCGCGAAGCACCGTGACTCGGGGCGAACCCGGTAGCCCGGACCTCGACATGCGAGGCCCCAGCGACGGAAACGATTCCGGACTTGTCGGTGTTCCGGATGTCTGACCCACCGCTTGAGACAGACGCGCTGACAATGGTCGCCTGTCCGATGCGGCCGCGACTGCGGCGGATGGATACCGTGGGTCGCGATCCGCATGTGACACTTCATCTGGCAAAGGTTCAGCAACCGCCACAGGCTCTGCTGGTACAGGGATTTCGATTGAAATGTCGTCCGAAGTGGCTTTGGCGACTATCTCTGCGGGCATCGGTCTGGGCGACTGTGGTTGATCACCTCGGATCCGGGCGGATGCATCCGGGCGTGACGCTCGCAAGCCGGGAAGTCGAACCGCTGCCAGGTCCATTGTAGCAGGAGCGACAGGTGCCCGCTGTTCGTCTTGCGGCTCTGGCGGGTCGCCGCGGGCCGGGACCGTCGTCTCGGATCGAGGCTGGCGCAGCGCGGAAAGCCGCGCCAGGGCTGGATCTTCCGCAACAAGATCGGACGAAACTTCGGTGGCTGGCTCATCTTCCGGCTCGGGTTCATCGCTTTGAGATAGTACAGGCGTGTCTGGTCGGGCCGGCCGAAGCGCGGAAAGACGGGTCAAAGCAGGATCGTCGGCCTTGGCTTCTTTCGTTTTGACCGGATCGCCACTATTGGAAGCAGGGCCCCCGGATGTGACCCCCGGGTCTTCGGCTTTCTCGGGCGACGCTTCATATTGCGCATCCTGATCGATATCCGCAGTCGTCGGGATATCGTCAGGCCGCCGCAGTTCCTTCAACCGGTCTTCGGCAAACGCCTCGACCTCTGTTTCCGACTGCGGCGCATCGCTTTTGATGCTGGCCGGATCCTTTGCAGGACTTACCCGCAAGGACGGTTTTCCCACGCTGCTTGGGTCGACTGGTCGGGGTCGGGGTGTCTTGAGCGGTTCGACGGGCACTTCGGCGGCTGCGGGAGACGAGACGTCATTGCGCGACTTCCAGGTCGCCCGCAGGGGAACCAAGGGTGCTTCTGTGATCGCACCTGACGGTCGGATCTGTTTGATTCGATCCGAAAGCCGTTGGCCACCGGCGCTGGTCAGGAACCCGACTGCCGGTTCCGGGCTTTCTTCTGGAACAGGGTCGCGGTCGCGGGTCGGCTCGGGATCAACCGGCTCAACTGCCGCAGGTTCGTACGTGGGTTCGGGGAGAACTTCAGGATCCGCAACAGTTTCGGCCACAAGTTCTGTTTCTTCTGCGACCCGCGTCTCGGTTTCCGGCTCGGCGACTGTATCGTCAGGAACTTCGGGCGGTGGCCCCGGTTCGGTGGCTACCTCTTGCAGCGGCGCTATGGCCGACTTCGGAACAGCGCGAACCTCCGGCTCTGGTTCAACCAGAATTTGCGATTGAGTTTCTGCCACAACAACCGGTTCGACTTCCGGCGGAGTGCTTTTTTCGATCACAGGCGTGGAAACGGGCGCTGGCCGTGGTTCTGTCGGCGCCACAACGGCAAGAAGCGTCTTTTCCACTTCCTGTGATCGGACCAAAGTCACGGGTGACTTGATCACGGCAGGCTGTGGTGGAGCAACCTCGACCAACCGCCGCGACGAGTCTTCGCCGGGGCTTGCCTGCCGGGCGAGGATAAGTTCAGCCGTATCGGTATCGGCCCGTCGCGCAGATTGAACCCGCGTCTTGATCGTGGAAATTACCGAGCCGGCGCCACTTTCGCGGAACCTGTCCCGGTCGACCTGACCGGTTGGCAGCGTTGCGGCGCGGGCCTCCTTTGCCGAGATCGACAAGACCTGGCGAAACTCGCCCCCGGCGCGCTGTTCGACGCGGTGGTGCATGCCTGCTGCCGCCTCGCGTCCACCCAGAAGGTCGACCTTGGTCAGAAGCAGAAAGCCGTTGTCCTTGAAGGCGTCCGGCATCCCCTCCCAGACCAGTTGCTCTTTCGGCAAGTAGGAAGTCGTGCACCAGATCAGGATATCGGCGCGCTTTCCGGCCCATAGGGCGGCACGGCGTTGGTCGGATTCCAGAGGACCGGCCGCGATCTCCAGCAGACTGATCACCTTCAGCGCCGGCAGGTCCAGTTCAAGCGTGATCAGTGCGGGGCTAAGGGACAAGCTCTTTTCCAGATTGTCACCCGGAATGATCTCGTTCCGGCCATCCGACAAAGTGCACGACATGCGTGGCTCATGCCCATGCTGCACAATGATCGTCGGCAGGCGCAAGGTTTCTGGAACCACCACGG
>Ga0105045_10005373_pt1 | contig 11279 bp, 9 predicted proteins | sample MAT02_FD_78089 | JGI IMG/M metagenome (GOLD analysis project Ga0105045, IMG submission 78089) | Freshwater microbial communities from Lake Fryxell liftoff mats and glacier meltwater in Antarctica - MAT-02 (megahit assembly) | ecosystem: Environmental > Aquatic > Freshwater > Ice > Liftoff... | reverse complement strand
CGTAGAGCAGACCCGGCCGCGCTTCGTGCTGGCTGCGCCCGCCTTCGACCTGCAGCACACCGCCGAGGCGTGACAGCAGCGCCGCTCGCCCCTCCAGGCCGACCACCGGGTTGCTGGGGCTGCTTTGGAACATGGCGCGCAATGCGGCAGCGTCGACATGGCGCAGCGCAGCGGCGTCGGCGCGCAAAGGCTCGCCTGCCTTGGACGAAAACGCGCCGGCCATGAAGGCCCGAAAGCTCGCCACGCCCAGGCCCTCGGAGCGGCTGTAGCTCACGGCCGCAGTGCCGGTTGGCGCAGCGCTGGGCTCTGGCGCTGGCGCAGGCTCTGCCGCCTTGCCCGCTGCCGCCTGATTGAGCGCCGCCAGCAGATCGTCCGCATCGGCATGCGGCATGGCGCTGGCGGGCAGCGCCCGCCCGCCACCCAGGTGCTCGGTGTAGCGCCAGTTGGCACCGGCACCGGCGTCCAGCAGCACGCTCACCACCGTGAGGTCGAAGCGCGCGCGTGCCACTTCGGCCACCGAGCGCCCGTCCAGCAGGGCGTCCATCTCCGCCTTGCGGTCGAGGCCACCGGCTTCGAAGTGGCGCCAGCGGCTGTGCAAAGGAATCACCAGGTCGGGGAAGCGGCGCAGCATCAGCGCAGCCACCCGTTCGACCACCGCAGGCAGGTGGCTGCGGTCGATCTTGAAATTCGGGCTGACGCCTCCTTCGACACTTCTCAGGATCGCTGCGCAGCGGCTGCGCACCGTACCTGGGTCGTACAACTGGGCCAGCGGATGACGGGCGGCTGCGCCCACCGTCTCACTCAAGGCTGCGCCCCTTGACGCGTGAGAGTTGTGCTTCGGTGGGCACTGCACCCGCGGTGAAGTAACCCGCTGCTATCTTTGCTTCCATCTCGACCTTGGCATCTGCCGGTATCAGTTCGTCGGGGATGGGCACACGCTCGCCCACCTGTATGCCACTGCCCGCGATAGCGTCGAACTTGTCGTTGCTCATGCTCACGAGGCGGTGGATCTTCTGCACGCCCAACCAGTGCAGCACGTCGGGCATCAATTCCTGAAAACGCATGTCCTGCACGCCGGCCACACACTCGGTGCGCAGAAAGTATTTGTCGGCGCTGTCGCCGCCGAGTTGCCGCTTGCGCGCGTTGTAGACCAGGAACTTGGTCACTTCGCCGAGCGCGCGGCCTTCCTTGCGACTGTAGGCGATGAGGCCCACGCCGCCGGCCTGCGCGCCGCGGATGCACTCTTCGATGGCATGCGTGAGGTAAGGCCTGCAGGTGCAGATGTCGCTGCCGAACACGTCCGAGCCGTTGCACTCGTCGTGCACGCGGGCGGTCAGCGTCACTGCCGGGTTGGCGAGGTCGCGCAAGGCACCGAAGACGTAGAGCGTCTGGCCGCCGATGGGCGGCAGGAAAACCTCGATGTCGCTGCGTGTCACGAGCTCGGGGTACATGCCGCCGGTTTCCTCGAACAGCGCGCGCCGCAATTCCGCTTCGCCGACCTTGAAGCGCTGCGCCACGCCAGGCAGCCACCAGACCGGCTCGAGCGCGATCTTGGTCACGGCGGCGCTGCCGTCTTCGAGCAGCACCCGGCCGTCGACCTGCAGCCGCTGGAAGGCCAGCGCCTGCCGCACTTCGGGCAGGTGGATGTGGGCCTGGGTGACGGCGATGGTCGGGCGGATGTCGTAACCGGCAGCCAGTTGCGCAGCGTAGACCGTCTGCACGCTCGCGCCCCAGGGGTCGATGGAGACGATCTTGTGCGCATCGCTCCAGCCCGGGTAGGGGCCGATGCTCTCGGTCGGCGCGGTGTTGGTCAGATCAGCGCGGTGGCCACGCGTCAGGTTGCCGGCCGCCACTGCCAGCGCCCGGTAAACGCCGTAACTGCCGCTGTGGGTGCCCACCACATTGCGCTGGCCCCGCTGCACCGTGGTGCCGATCACGGGGCCACGAAGCTGGGGGTCGGTGGCGCCCCAGTGCAGCGGCGGGGCGCCCCCGGGGCCCTGGCCGGGATGCGAGGTGAGGCGGATGTGACGCGCAGCCGGCGGCGCGGGTGGTGCGCTTTGCATTGGGTTGATACCGAGAACAGAAGGGCGAAAGATACGCTAGAACCTCAGGTTGTCATTGATGACATTCACAACACCCTTTCGGAGACCCGCGATGAAAACCCCGTTCCTGCACACCGGCTTGCTTGCCTGCGCCCTCGCCACCTTCGCCTTGACGGCGCCACTGGCCGCCCTGGCACAGACGACAACGATGAGGATCAGCATTTCGATTGCCCAGAACTCGCACCAGGGCATCGGCATCGACACCTTTGCCCGCGAAGTGGAAAGGCGCACCGGCGGCCGCTACAAGGTCCAGGCTTTCTACTCGGGCAGCCTGGGTGGCGAACGCGAAAGCATCGAGGCGGTGCAGTTGGGCACCCAGGAACTGACTTTCAGCTCGACCGGTCCGGTGCCCAACTTCGTGCCAGCGGCGCGCATTCTCGACATCCCCTTCCTGTTCCGCGACAAGGCCCATGCGCGTTCGGTGCTCGACGGCGCCATCGGCCAGGACATGCTCAAGGAGTTCGACAGCAAGGGCTTCAAGGCGCTGGCCTGGGGCGAAAACGGCGTGCGCCACATGACGAACAGCAAACGTGCGGTGAACGTGCCGGACGACCTCAAGGGCCTGAAGATGCGCACGATGGAAAACCCCGTGCACGTGGCGGCGTACAAGGGTTTCGGCATCATCACCACGCCGATGGCCTTTCCGGAGGTCTTCACCGCGCTGCAGCAAGGCACCGTGGACGGGCAGGAGAACCCGCTGTCGGTGATCATGGCGGCCAAGTTCGACCAGGTGCAGAAGCATCTTTCGCTGACCGGCCATGTCTACAGCCCGGCCATCTTCCTCATGAACAAGGCCAGCTTCGACAAGCTCACTGCGGCCGACCGGCAAGCCTTTCTGGACGCCGCGCTGGAGGGCGTGAAGGCCAACCGCGCACGCGTTGACGAAGACGACGCCAAGGGCGTGGCGGACCTGCGCGGCAAGGGCATGATGGTGGTGGAAAACGTCGACAAGGCCAAGTTCCAGACTGCGTTGACGCCGGTTTATGCCGAGTTCGAAAAGCAGTTCGGCAAGCCCAACATCGACCGCATCCGCAACTTCAAGTGACAGCGGCCCAAGGCTGACACGGCGCTGTTTGTCGTGCGTGCACTTTTCCTGAAGTTCGAGCGCGGCACGACCGCGCTCGCCATGGCCCTGGCCTGTGCCATGCTGGCCCTGGCTGCGGCGCTGGGGCTGTGGCAGATCATCACCCGCTTCATCATCGAGCGACCGGCCGAATTCACCGAAGTGCTGACCCGCTTCAGTCTGATCTGGATGGTGTTCCTGGGCATCCCGCACGCGTTTCGGGTCGGTGCCATGGTCAGCGTGGACGTGCTCTACCGCTGGAGCGGCCGGCGCATGCGGCGCTGGCTCGACGCCGCAGTGGCGATTGCTGCCCTGCTGCTGATCAGCGTCATCATCGTCGTCGGCTGGCAGTACGCCGTGCGCGGCAAGGTGCAGTCGATGATGGGGCTGGAAAATGTCTCGATGTTCTGGGCCTACCTGGCCTTGCCCGTCGGCGGCGTGTTCTCTGCGCTCGGCATCATCGGCAATTTCCTCGACCCGAAGCGGCTGGAGCTGGAGAACGCGCAGTGACGAGCGTCATGGTCCTGACCATGGTGTTGTGCTTTGCACTCACCATTTCGGTGGCGGTGTCGATCGGCCTGGCGGCGCTGGTGGGTATCCAGATCAGCCAGGTGAACATGCTGGTGGCGGTGAAGGAGATGTTCTCCTCGATCAACCGGTTTCCGCTCGCCGCGATCCCGTTTTTCATCCTGGCCGGCAACCTGATGGAAACCGGCGGCATCAGCCGTCGTCTGGTCGAGTTCGCGAAGAGCCTGGTCGGCGGCGTGCAGGGCGGCTTGCCCATGACCTGCGTGCTGACCTGCATGATCTTCGCCGCCGTCTCGGGCAGCAGCGTGGCCACCACTTTTGCGATCGGCACCATCCTGATCCCGGCGCTCATCAAACACGGCTACCCGAGGCCCTACGCGACCTCGTTGCAGGCAACGGCGGCCGAACTGGGGGTCATCATCCCGCCCTCGATCCCGCTGATCCTGTACGGTGTCTCGGCCGAGGTCTCGATCGGCGAGTTGTTCATCGCCGGTTTCGGCCCCGGGCTGATGATCGGTCTGGTCCTGATGCTGTTCGTCTTTCTCTGGTGTCGCTACAAGGGCTGGGGCAAGAACGACGGCGAAGGCCGCCTGAGGGTGGGCCCGGCGACGTGGAAAGCGGGCTGGGCGTTGTTCATGCCGGTCATCATCCTGGGCGGCATCTACGGCGGAATCTTCACGCCCACCGAAGCCTCTGCGGTGGCGGTGCTGTACGCCCTGGTGGTGGGCATGCTGATCTACCGCGAGATCCGCGTGCGCGACCTCTACATGATCCTGAAAAAGAGCGTGGTGTCGTCGGCCGTGATCATGTTCATCATCGCCAACGCCGGCCTGTTTGCTTTCCTGATCACCCGCGCCGGCGTGCCCGACGCCATCGGTGTCTATCTCAAGGATGTGCTGGAAAGCCCGATTCTGTTTTTGCTGGGCGTGAACCTGGCGCTGTTCCTGATCGGCATGTTCATCGAGACGAGCGCGGCCATCATCGTGCTGGCGCCCATCCTGGCGCCGGTGGCGGTCTATTTCGGCATCGACCCGGTGCACTTCGGCATCATCATGGTCGTCAACCTGGCGCTCGGCATGATCACGCCGCCCTTCGGCGTCAACCTGTTCGCGGCCTGCACGGTGGCGCGAATATCGCTCGACCGCATCATCGGGCAACTCGTGCCCTTCGTGCTGGTGGCGATGGCTTGCCTGATGGTCATCACCTTCGTGCCGGCGATCTCGCTGACGCTGCGTGATCTGGTGTACCGGTAGCGAGTGCTCGAAGTGATGGCGCAGCCTTGCTGCGCCATCCCCTGCTTTCAGCCCCTCACGGCTCGACCTTGGCCAGCTCTGAATTGGCGTGGTTCAGCCACATCTTCAGACGCTGCCTCTCCATCAAGCCCAGGCCGGGGCCGTCGATGGCCGAATTGTTCTTCGCCGCCCAGAAGCTGCTGTTGCGGGCGTCGATCTTCTGCATCACGCTTTCGTGCAGTTTCTTCAGATCCATCACCTTCGCGCCCAGGCCGATGGCGCGCTCGAGCTGGCCCGAACGTTCGAGTTGGCTGAAGTCGTCGCCACGCAACTGGTTGCGCACCAACACGTAGTGCAGGCGCTGCCCGAAACGGTCGAGCAGGCGCGACAGCAGGTCCACCGAATCGCGCCCGCTGTCCATCACATGCCAGTAACTGATGTGCACGCCGGACAGGTCGGCCATGTCGAGCACGCCCGAGTCGTCCATCCAGCGCACCAGTGGGTCGTGGGTCTGCGCCGCCAGGTCGACCAGCACGCGCCGGCCCGGATTTTCGACCGCGTCTTCGATGATGCGGTCCAGCGCTTCATAACGGTCCACCGTCACCGACGAGGCGTAGCTGGCATAAAAACGCAGCAAGGAACCGTGCGAGCGGTCGGTGTCGAAACCCACCCAGGGCAGTTCCTGATCGATCAGGTATTGCGCCAGCACACGCGACACCATGGACTTGCCCACACCGCCCTTTTCGCCACCGATGAGGTGGATTCTGGAGACCGGAGGGGTGCTCAACACGGGGACTTCCATGACAGTCGTTCCTGAACAGATGGCTAACGGGCTTGCATTGTGCAACGCCGAAGATGACGGCGGACGGGTGGCGGACGGGTGGTGGATGGCTGGAGGTCTGGACGCGAACCGATCAGCGGCCCAGCCTCTCAGCCGCTCACTCCAGTCCACGCACCGGCCACTCGGGGCCGCGCTGCAGCCAGTTGTCAGCGCTGTAGGCCGCGCTGGCGTCGGTGACGTGCAGGGTATAGGCCAGGCGTGAGTGCGGCGAGCGGTTGGCTGCGCTGCAGTGCGGCAGCAGGCCATGAAAACACAGCAGCGTGCCCGCGGGCACCGGCACCGGCAGCGCCTGGTCCATGTCGGGCCAGGGCAGGGTGCTCAGCTTGTGCATCTGCAGGCGGCCACTTTCGCAGCGGAACTGCTCGCGCAGCACGCCGCGTTCACCGCGATGCCCGCCCGGTTCCAGCCACAGGCAGCCGTTGTCCAGCGTGGCGTCTTCGAGCGCAAACCAGAAGGTGGTGACGCTCGACGGATCGGTGACGAAGAAGCTGGCGTCCTGGTGCCAGCCGACCTCGCCACCGATGTGCGGCTGTTTGAAGATGAGCTGGCTCTGCCAGACCAGCGGCCGCGTCAGGCCCAGATCGGCCGCCAGTTCGACCAGCGCCGGGCCGTGCGAAAAAGCCTGGAAGACCGGGTCCAGGTCGTGCAGTGCGTGACCGATCTTGTTGATGCTGCGGGCTTTGGGCACCAACAGGCCGCCTTGTTCGTCGACCGCTTCTTCTTCGAAAAAGCACTGCACCGTGGCGGCCGAAGCCAGCAGCGCCGCGTCGGCCACCAGCGCGCGGTCGCGGGTCGAAAAGCGGCTGGCCTGGGCGTCGGGCTCGAAGGCCTGCACCAGGGCGTGGGCACGCGCGATCGCGGCCTGCAGTTCGGCCGCAGGTTTGAAGCCGGGCAGCACCAGGAAGCCCTGTTCCTGCCAGTGCAAGAGTTGTTCGGTGTTCAGCATCGGGTGTTGCAATTCGGCGTCAGGGTGAGATGGGACTTCGGCTTGTCACAAAGCCGGGGCGTCGCCAAGCCATCATGCAGACGAGCCTCGGGCGCCAAGTTCAGCAGCTTGCGCGAAGCCAGTGCGGCAAGCGTTGCACGCTGAGGCTCGAGTTGCTTGTCATGCCCCGATCATGTCCCATGGCATGGCATGGCAATTGCGCCACACCGGTGGTTTCCCCTTTTTACTTGTTCTCCTGGAGGTTTCATGCCCGTTGCTTTTGCCCCGCGTTGCCGTCCCGTGCACCATGTTGTCGCAGCCGCCGTGCTGCTTTCGCTGCAAATCGGTGCGCAGGCACAAACTGCGCCGACCACCGCGCCGGCCACCGCGCCGGGCCAGTTGCAGGTGGTGACGGTGACCGCAGAGCGCCGGGTCGAGAACATCCGCGAAGTGCCGACTTCGGTGACCGCGCTGCAGGGCGAGATTCTGGAAGTGCTGGCCACCGGCGGCCAGGACGTGCGTGCCTTGTCGGGCCGCGTGCCCAGCTTGAACATCGAGTCGAGCTTCGGCCGCGCCTTCCCGCGTTTCTACATCCGGGGTTATGGCAATACCGACTTCCGCCTGAACGCCTCGCAGCCGGTTTCGCTGGTCTATGACGACGTCGTGCAGGAGAACCCCATCCTCAAGGGCTTCCCCTTGTTCGACATCGACCGCGTCGAGGTGCTGCGCGGCCCGCAGGGCACGCTGTTCGGCCGCAACACCCCTGCCGGTGTGGTGAAGTTCGACTCCGTCAAGCCCAGCAAGAAGAACGACGGTTATGCCAGCATGTCCTTCGGCACCTACAACACCGTCAATGCCGAAGGTGCGGGCAACGTGCAACTGGGCCAGGGCCTGTCGCTCCGCATCTCGGTGCTGAACCAGACGCGCGACGACTGGGTGAAGAACAGCTTTGCCGCCGGCCCGACCCAGGACCTGGAGGGCTACCGCGACAGCGCCTTGCGCACACAACTGCTGTTCGACGGCGGCAAGGACCTCAACGTGCTGGCCAACTTCCACGCCCGCGACTACAACGGTTCGGCGCGTCTGTTCCGCGCCAACATCATCAAGCCGGGCAGCAATGACCTGGTGGCCGGCTTCGACAAGGCGAAGATTTCGATCGACGGCGCCAACAGCTCCGAACTGCAGAACTTCGGCGGCAGCCTGCGCGTGAAAGTCGGCCTGGGCGGCATGGCGCTGTATTCGATCACCGGCCTGGAAAGAGTCCGCACCTACAGCCGCGGCGACATCGACGGCGGTTTCGGCGCCTCCTTCCTGCCACGCAGCGGCCCGGGCTTGATCCCGTTCGCCAGCGAGTCGGCCGACGGCATCCCCGAGCACAGCCAGTTCACGCAAGAGCTGCGTCTGGAGTCCGACAGCCGCGGTCCGCTGAGCTGGCAGGCCGGCGTGTTCCTCTTCCGCGAGAGCTACAAGATCGAGAGCTTCAGCTACGACTCGCTGGCCGCTGGCAAACAAGACGGCTACCTGCGCGTCAAGCAAGACAACACCGCTTACGCCGGTTTTGGCGCCGTCAACTACGCCATCACGAAGGAGCTGAAGCTGCGTGCCGGTCTGCGCTACACGCGTGACAGCAAGAAGTTCAACGTCGAGGACTACAACAGCAGCGGCTTTGCGCCCTGCATCGGCCCCACCATCGGTGCCATACCCGTGCCGCCGAAATGCACGCTGGCGCAACTGCGCGCGCTGGGGCCCTTGTCGGCTTCGCCCAGCGACAGCAAGCTGAACTGGGACCTCAGCCTGACCTACGCGCTGGACAAGGACACCACGCTCTACGCCCGCGCCGGCACCGGTTTCCGCGGCGCCAGCGTGCAAGGCGCCAGTGCCTTCAACAACCAGAGCGTGGCCGCTCCGGAGTCCAACACCTCCATCGAGGCCGGTGTGAAAGCCGATCTGCTGAACCGCCGTGCGCGCCTGGCCTTCAGCGTCTTCAGCTACACCGTGAAAGACCTGCAACTGACGGCAGTGGGCGGGGCGGCCAACGCCAATATCCTGGTCAGTGCCAAGAAGGCGCAGGGCCAGGGCTTCGAGCTCGACTTCCAGGCCTTGCTTACCGACAAGTTGATGGCCAGCCTGGGCATGGGCTACAACGACACCCGGATCAAGGACAGCGGCCTGTCCGTGGCCGTTTGTGCGTCTTGCACGGTGACCGACCCGACGCGCACCGTGAACGGCAGCAGGGTGGCGCTGATCAACGGCAACCCGCTGCCGCAGGCGCCCAAGATCACCGGCAACTTCACGCTCAAGTACAGCCAGGCGCTGGCCGGCGGCGAAGCTTATGTGTTCACCGACTGGGTGCACCGCAGCAAGGTCAACTTCTTCCTCTACGAGTCGATCGAGTTCACCGGCAAGGCCAGCACCGAGGGCGGTCTGCGCACCGGCTACACCTGGGCCAACGGCAAGTACGACGCGGCCGTGTTCGTGCGCAACATCAGCAACCAGACGCGCATCGTGGGTGGCATCGACTTCAACAACCTGACCGGCTTCATCAACGAGCCGCGCACCTTCGGCGCCCAGTTCAAAGCCTCGTTCTAAGGTGAAGTTCAGCATCGGTCTGCGGGCAGCGAAGCGGCTGCTCGGCTTGTCCTGGGCGGCGTTGGCCGCGGGTTTGGGGACGGGCCCGGCGCTGGCCCAGCCCGCCATCATCTATGAGCTGGGCGGCAAGTTCGACAAGTCCTTCAACCAGGCGGCCTTCCAGGGCGCCGAGTTGTGGAAGAAGCAGTCGGGCAAGCCTTACCTGGAGTTCGAGGTGCAGAACGCTGCCCAGCGCGAGCAGGCGGCGCGGCGCTTTGCGCAGCGCGGTGCCACGCCCATCGTGGGCATCGGTTTTCCGCAGGCCGCCAGCATCGAGGCCGTGGCGCGCGAGTTCCCGCAACTGCAGTTCGCCATCATCGACATGGTGGTGCCGCTGCCCAACGTGCAGAGCTTCGTCTACCGCGAACACGAGGGCAGTTTTCTGGTCGGCATGCTGGCCGCGCTGGCCAGCAAGACCGGCAAGATCGGTTTTGTCGGCGGCATGGACATTCCCCTGGTGCGCAAGTTCTTGTGCGGTTACGAGCAGGGCGCGCGCTACGTGCTGCCACAGGTGGAGGTGATCTCGGCGATGACCGGCACCACGCCTGCGGCCTGGACCGACCCGGCGCGCGGCGCCGAGCTCACCAAGGCGCAGTTGTCGCAGGGTGTGGATGTCGTCTTCGCGGCTGCCGGCACCACCGGCCTGGGCATCATGCAGGCCGCCAAGGACGCCGGCAAACTGAGCATCGGTGTGGACAGCAACCAGAATTACTTGCATCCCGGCAGCGTGTTGACCAGCATGGTCAAGCGCGTCGACCTGGCGGTGGCGCAAGCGTTCCAGGGCGTCAAGCCCGGCATCACCGCGCTGGGCCTGAAAGAAGGGGGCGTCGACTATGCGATGGATCAACATAACGCCGCATTGGTGAGCCCCGAGATGAAGCGCCGCGTCGACGCGGCCAAGGCCGACATCATCGCCAACCGGTTGAAGGTGATCGACTACACGGTGGCGAATCGCTGCCAGTAGGCGGCGGGCGGCGGTGAATGCGCGGCTGGGCCGGGCTGGGGTCGGGCAGGTGCCATGAGGCAGCCTGGCGTGGGGCCGGGCTGACGAGCTGACGCGTGGTCGTGCAGTCTCCTGCTGCCGTGCCAACGGGACGGCGCCCGACCCACCATAGACTGCCGCCATGTTGATTGAATTCCTGGGCCGACAGCCTTACGCACAAACCGAGGCCGCGATGCGCGCATTCACGGCGGCCTGCAACGCGGGCGGGCCGAACGCCCAGCAGGAAGACCGCATCTGGCTGGTCGAACACGACCCCGTTTTCACCCAGGGGGTAGCGGGGCGGCCCGAACACTTGTTGGCCGCAGGCGAAGTGCCCGTGGTGCAGACCGACCGCGGCGGTCAGATCACTTACCACGGCCCGGGGCAGGTGATTGCCTACCCCTTGCTGGACCTGCGGCGGCTGGGCATCTACGTCAAGGAATACGTTTTCCGGCTGGAAAATGCCGTGCTCGACACGCTGGCCCATTTCGGAGTCACCGGCCACCGCGTGCGCGGCGCGCCCGGCATTTATGTGCGCCTGTCCGACCCTTACGGACACGCGGCGCTGGTGCCGGACACCACCGATCCTTTCCACGGCCTGGGCAAGATCGCCGCGCTGGGCATCAAGGTCAGCAGGCACCGCACTTACCACGGCGTGGCGCTGAACGTGGCGATGGACCTGGCGCCTTTCGAGCGCATTAACCCTTGCGGTTATGCCGGGCTGGCGACGGTGGATTTGCGCAGTCTCGGGCTGGACTTGGGCTGGGACGCGGTGGCGCAGGTGCTGGCGGCGAATTTGGTGCGCAGGCTGGGTTGAGGCCGGGCAATCGCACTCGCGGGAGGGTCGGCACTTACCCCGCGAACTGAGGGTTGCGTTCCCAGCAGGTAGAGATGCATGATGCGCCAGCGCAGTGCTGCTCCAGGTTTTGCCTGTCGATCAGGGAGCCGGGTGGAAGAGTTAACGGCTGGCCCTGCTGT
>Ga0105045_10005372_pt1 | contig 11279 bp, 6 predicted proteins | sample MAT02_FD_78089 | JGI IMG/M metagenome (GOLD analysis project Ga0105045, IMG submission 78089) | Freshwater microbial communities from Lake Fryxell liftoff mats and glacier meltwater in Antarctica - MAT-02 (megahit assembly) | ecosystem: Environmental > Aquatic > Freshwater > Ice > Liftoff... | reverse complement strand
CTCAAGCAGGCGCTCACGACTTCGATCGACGACGACGAAGGGCACCTTGCATTGAAGGAATTCTTCGATGACGTGGATGCCCGTCGAGCCTGCGCCGCAGACGATGTAGTGATCACGCAGTTTAGCGATGCGTTGCTTCATGCGATTTCTCCGAAGCGCTCCGCCGAAGTCGCCCTCGACAATGAACGCGGTGAACGTGGAGACGAAGTAAACGAGCGTACCGCTGCCGAGCACGATCAAGCAGACCGTCCAGAAACGCGCGTAGTGATGCTCGTGCATCCCGCTCAGCGTCTCGGCGTAGCCCACGGTCGAGAGCGTGATGATGGTGAAGTAGAGGCAGTCGCGAAAGGCCCACGCGCCGTCGCCTATCGTGTGGAAGCCGAGGGCCCCAACGAAGACCACTGCGACCAGCCACATGGCTGCGGCGATAAGCCGATTGCGCAGCGCCGTTCGCTGGCGAGCGTCGCGGTCCGAGAGTCGATTGTCGCCCGTCATGGGAAGCGGAGTGTATGCCCGAGCGTTATGGTCGCCGCGATCGAATGAGCACCGGCAACGCACATAGGCCTTCCAACGCGTCTGCGCCGGCGAGTTCAGCGCGCCGTGGATTCTTCTCGCTCACCGCCGCCAAGCTGCTCTTCGTTGCGCTTGGTTTCGTCGTGCAATTCGGCCTCCCACGCGTGCTGGGGAGCCCGAGTGAGTTTGGCCTGCTCGCGGCGGCGATGGCATTCACGGCCATCCTCACCAATTCACTTACAAGTTCGATGGTGCAGACGTCGAGCAAGCTCGTTGCAGAGCGCGGCGATGTCGGTCGCACGCTGGCATGGCGGCATGGCCTGCTCTCGTTTGTGCTCGCGACGGCGCTCTTTCTTCTCGCGCCGCTCCTCGGTGAGCAACTCTTGCGTGACGCGGCGCTCGTCCCGCTTCTTCGTGCGGCGAGTGTGGTCATATTGGCATATGGGTTCTATTCAACAGCGATCGGTACGCTGAATGGAGCGCAGCGCTTTGAGGCGCAGGCGATGGTCGACGGAATGTTCTCCACCGTGCGCACGCTTGGCCTCCTGGGTGGTGCGCTGGCGCTGCATGTTGCGCTGGGCCCGATGCTGGGCTTTGCGATGGCCGCGACCGTGATGGCCTGCGTCGGGATTGCACGGGCGGGCCTCTACAAACCAGGGGAGGGCAGGGCGCCGGGCTGGTCCATGCACCTCGCGCTCTTGCTCCCGCTTGCGCTCTATCAGCTCGCGCTGAACGGCGTGCTGCAGCTCGATCTTGAGGTGCTCAAGCTCCTCGCGAACACCACGCATGATGAGGCAGGGCGTGAGGCAGCATCGCATGCGGCGGGCCTCTATCGCGCCGCACAGACGCTCTCGTTCGTGCCCTATCAGCTGATGACCAGCATCACGCTCGTGCTCTTTCCGATCGTCACCAAGGCCAACGCAGAGGGCGATGAGCAGGGTGTGGAGTCGAGCGTGAGCGCGGCGCTCCGCTTCTCTTGGCTCTTCCTCGGTGCGCTCCTGGCCCCGCTTGTGGGTGCAGCCCACGGCGCGGTGCGCTTCGCGTTTCCAGCGACCTACGCCGAGGCTGCCGAGGTGATTCCTGTCCTTGCTCTCTCTCAGTTTTTCTTCGCGCTCGCGGTGCTCCACGCGACGATCTTGGTGGGTCGCAATCTTGTGCTGCGTGTCGCGGCGTTTGCAGCGCTGGCGCTCGCGGTCGGACTCACCACCAGCATGTTGCTTGCCTCCTTCTTCGACTTTGCAGCGCTCCCGATGCGCATCGCGTCGGGCACGGCGACGGGCTCGATTGTCTTCTTCTCCACGACGGGCGCCGCGCTCCTTCAGCGCATCAAGACGCGTCTTCGCTGGCTCACGATCGCGCGTCTCATCGTGGCCAGCGCAGCGGCGATCTGTGTGGGACGCGTGCTCCCGCAAGACGGCATGCTGATAGGCCTGGTTGCGGTCGTGATCGCAGGACTCGTCTACGTCGCGACGCTCGTCCTCACGGGAGAGCTTGGTCGAAGCGACTGGGCGCTCTTGCGAAGGCGAGGCGGGTAGTCCCGACGACCAACGTCCCGATCAGCCGAAGAAGGCGATCGCCCAGTCGAAGAGCACCGAGAAGATCACCATCGGCACGACAAAACCAATCGCGCTTCCGAGGATGTAGTCGCGGTAGCGAACTGGGCTGAGGCCAAGCGCGTAGTTGAGGGCTGGGGCAAACCAGAGCACGGCGCGGAGCAGGGCGACGGTGCGGATCGGATGCTTCTCCAGCGGCCCGAGCGCCTTCTTGATCAGGGGCTGCTTGATCTCGGAGAGCGCGCGGCCTCCAACCAGACGCACGAGAAAAAACGCCACGGTGACGGCGATGAGTGCGCCTGCGTAGCCGGCAACTGCGCCCCAGACGCGTCCGTAAGCTATCAGCGCCGCGAAGATAAAGACGAAGCCCGGCACGTGAACAAGCTCGCCCAAGGCGAAGAGGACGAGGAAGAGCAGGAACCCCCAGACGCCCAGGCTCTGCATGAAGTGCGCGATGTTATCGCGCGTCATGTACTCGGTCGCCCCGCTGAAGTGGCCGATGAGCAGCAGCGCGCCGAGCACCAGCAAGAGCCCCACAAGGCGCGGCCAGATGGGCTTCTTGGGGGCCTCTGTGGTGTCGATCGTGACGACGATCGGATCCTTCGCCTCGTCGGAATTCGTCAGAGCATTCGTCTCAACGAGCGCGGGCGAGACCAGAGGCTCCTCGCTCGCCTTTAAGATCTCGCCCGGCTCATCCATTGATGCGTCTCCGCTCAATAGGTCTCCGCTCAATAGAGAGCGTTGAGATCGGCGCCATACATCGTCATCACGACACGACGCTTGAGGCTCATCTTCGGCGTGAGCATGCCGTTCTCGACGGTGAAGTCCTCGGCGATGAGCTTGAACTTCTTGATCTTCTCGAACTGCTTGAAGTCCGAAGAGTGCTTGTCGACCTCATCACGGAAGAGCGCTTTCACCTTGTCGGTGTCGAGCAGCGCTTGGCCCTTCTCGCTGAGCCCCTGCGTCGCTGCCCAGCTCTCGACGTCGGTCATATTCGCGGCGATGAGCGCCGTGTTGTAGAGCTTGTTGTCGCCGAAAACCATGCAGTTGGAGATGTAGCCCGAGAGCTTCAGGCCCTCTTCGAGCGGCGCGGGCGCGACGTATTTGCCGTTCTCCAGCTTGTACTGCTCCTTGATGCGGCCGGTGATGAAGAGGAAGCCCTGCTCATCGACCATGCCCATATCGCCCGTGCGGAAGCCGCCGTCCTCGGTGAAGACCTTCTCGTTCTCTTCCGGAAGCCCGTGATAGCCCTGCATCACGTTGTGCCCGTAGACGACGATCTCGCCGCTCTTCACGTCGGCGGTGGCCGTGAGATCGATCTTGATCGTGACGCCCGGAATCGCCTTGCCGACTGAGCCAATCTTGCGTGCGCCGGGCCAGTTTGCAGTGGCGATCGGAGACGTCTCGGTGAGGCCGTAGCCCTCGTAGACAACGATGCCGAGGTTGTCGATGAACTCAGCGACTTCCTTCGAGATCGCCGCGCCGCCAGAGAATGCGTAGCGCAAGCGTCCACCGAAGCGGTTGCGGATCTTCTGAAAGACGACCTTGTCGTAGATGCCGTGCTTGAAGTCGGCAAAGCCGCTCGACTTTTTTTCTTCCGCCAGCTTCTTGCGCGCCGTCACGTTCTCCATCGCCGAGCGGAAGATCGACTGACGCCAGGCCGGGCTCTCCGCGACCTGCTTGTTCACGCCGTCATAGATGCGGTTGAAGATGCGCGGCACCGAGAAGAGCAGGGTGGGCTGCACTTCGGAGAGGTTCGCGATGATCTTGTCGACGGCCTCGGCGATGCCCATCGAGGCGCCCATCGAGAAGAGCCCGTGGAGCTCGACCGTCTGGCCAAAGCTATGTGCCCAGGGAAGGAACGAGAGCGAGCGGTCTTCCGGCGACATCGGGAAGACTTCATTCATCGCGCTGACATTCGACGCGAGGTTTGTGTGGCTGAGCTTCACGCCCTTGGGCTTACCGGTCGTGCCCGAGGTGTAGATGAAGCAGGCGATGTCTTTGCCCACGGGATGAATCGCCTCGACCGGGTTCTTGCGTCCGCGCTCGAGCAATTCGCTCCAGCGAATGCAGCCCTCCGCATCCGTCTTCGAGTCGAGCACGATGATGTGCTCAAGCTCCGTGAGCTGCGTGCCATCTTCATCCGGCGCAGCCTTGGCCTTCAGCAAAGCATCGCGGATCTTGTCGTTGGCGACGATGACGGCCTTGGCGCCACAATCCTTAAGGATATAGGCCCATTCCGTCGCGATCTGCGACTCGTACATCGGCGCGTAGGCGACCTTAAGGCCGTACGCGGCGTACGTTCCGATGGCCCACTCTGGGCGGTTGTTCGTGATGACACCGAGCTTGTCTCCGTCGCCCAGGCCGAGCGTCGCGAAGCCTCCGCGCGCGGCCTCGACGTCCGTCGCGAACTCCGCGTAGGTCATCCAATTCCACGTGCCGTTCGACTTCGTGCCGAAGAGCGGGCGGTTGGCGTACTTCTTCGTCGCGTCGTCGAACACAGCGACGAGCGTCTCGTATTTGGGCGTGAATTTTTCGGGCATGGGTTGGGGAAGGTATCAAGGGAACTAGGCTTGGCGATAGACGGAAGCGTCTCGGAGCTTGTCGCAAAATCGCTTTCGTGAATCCGCAGCTGGATGGCGCTTCGTCAGAGAAGAGCCGTGGTCTCGTCGGCCGCCCATGACTCAACCCGTGCACGATGCGGACTTCGATCGCGATCACGACCAATCCACGCACACTGCGCTACCGTCAGATGCACCGCGAGGTGAACCGGAAAACCATGCACCGCGAGGTGAACCAACAGACACGTCGGAGATGAAGGCCCAACCTCCAGAGATACCACCCCCCGCCTTGCCGACGACGCTCAATGTCTGGCTTGCGCACGCCGACGCCGTCGCATTTCTCCAGCAGTTGCCGGACGCGAGCGTGGATCTGATCATCACCGATCCGCCTTATGAGTCCCTCGAGAAGCATCGCGCGGTGGGCACGACGACGCGCCTCAAGCACAGCAAATCATCGAGCAACGACTGGTTCACAGTCTTCCCCAACGCGCGCTTCGATGAGCTCTTCGCCGAGGTCTTCCGCGTGCTGAAGAAGAACGCGCACTTCTATCTCTTCTGCGATCAGGAGACGGCGTTCATCGCGAAGCCCAAGGGCGAGGCCGCAGGCTTCAAATTCTGGAAGCCGCTTGTCTGGGATAAAGTTCAGATTGGGATGGGATATCATTATAGGTCTCGATATGAGCTCATCCTCTTCTTCGAGAAGGGAAAGCGGCGTTTGTCGAACCTCGGCACCGCCGATGTCTTCCGTGAGCCGCGCATCCATCGTGGCTACCCCACCGAGAAGCCGATCGCGCTCTCCAAGACGCTGATCACGCAGTCCTCGTTGCCGGGCGATGTGGTGGTCGACCCCTTCATGGGCACAGCGTCGACGGGAAGCGCGGCGCTGGAGACGGGGCGCTCGTTCATCGGCAGCGATATCAGCGAGAAGGCGCTCGCGATCGCGCGTGAGCGGCTCCCTGCCGTGGTGCTGCCCGAGGGCATGACATCGCGCTTTGTCGCCAGCGCGAGCGAGGTGCTTCACGGCGCGACCACGAATGAGGTCACGCCACAGCTAGGGCTCTTCGACGCGGACGATTGAGGTCAGGGTAGGGCGCGAACTTTGCCGACCCCAAAAGCGAACGCCCACCACTTTCGTGATGAGCGCGCAGCTGTTGAAGACATCTCTCGATCACGTTGCAAGCATATTGCAATCGTGTTGCACTATTATTGCACTACTATTGCAATAGTAGTTTATTAACGACGCCAGAGGACGTTGGCTGTACGCACGGCGCCGCGATCGATCACGACCTGCTGATAGCCCTCTTGCATGCGCACATCGCTCGCCTGGCTTCCGTACTGCTGCCAGACGTAGTGCGTGAGCTCGCCGACGGTGAGCGCGCCGTCGCGTGGATCGCTGTCGGCCTCGCCGCGGATGCCCATGCGGAGGAAGTGCGAGAGGTAGCCGCCGGCTTGGAACTGCCCGGCGACGCCGCTGGTAACGTCTTCTTCGGAGGAGAACATGCCGACGATGCCGGGGCGGGTGACGACGTCTTTGGCGAAGCCGCCAGAGAAGCAGGAGTCGATCGTGAAGAGCGTCATGCGTGCGCGGATGCCGGAGATGAGGCGGCCCATTTCGTTGTCGAGCATCTCGCCGTCGTAGAGGAAGAGCGTCTCGTCGATATGATCGAGCTCCTCGGGGTCGGTGCTGGGCGTGCCGCTCTGTCCACCGTGGCCGGAGTAGAAGAAGACCACGACGTCATCGGGCTGAGCCTCGCGGGCGACACGCTGAAGCGCTTGTTGCACTGCGCCGCGCGTGGCCTGCGCATCGGTCAGGAGGATCTCGCGATCGGGCGTCGTGAGGCCTTGGCCGCGGAGGGCCTCGGCGATCTTCACCGCGTCGTTCGCGCACTCGGGGAGGTCGTTGCCGCTGCCTGGATAATCCGAGATGCCGACCGAGACGGCCCAGACGCGCGTGCCTGCGGTGGCAGCGCCAGGCGGACGCGCTGGAGTACCGGGTGCGGCGGGAGTTCCGGGGCTCGCGGGTGCAGCGCCGCCTGCGCCGGGGGCTGCGGTGAGCGTGTAGGCGCCGCTCTCGCCTGGCCGATAGGAGGTCACCATGACGTCGTAGTTGCCAGCCTCGGCCGATGGGATGTCGACGCCAGCGTTGAGGTTGCCGGGCGCGAAGTCGTCGTTGTCGAACTGATGACCGCTCGGCGAGCGCACGATCAGATAGGAGTCGAACGCGGACGACTCGACGCGAATCGAGACGGGCGCACCCACCGGAAATTGCATCGGATAGCTGTCGTTGAACTCACCCGATGAGAGCTGGCGATCGCCTTGCGCGAGCGTCCCACGGAGCGGCTGGGCAGCCGTTCCAGAAGGCGTCGCGGCAGGAGGCGTAGGCGTCCCGGGCGTGGGTGTCGCTGGGGCTGGTGTCGGTGCTGCGCCGGAGCCGTTCGTGCGGATGACCAGCTCGTACGCGCCCACCATGCCCGCGCGATACGAGGTCACGATCACCCGATGCGGGCCTGCCTCACGCGCGACGTAGTCGAGGCCGGCATTCAGATTGCCGGGCGCCTGATCGTCATTGTCCTGCTGCGGACCGTTCGGTGGGCGCACGATCAGGTACGTGTCGAAGGCGGTCGAGCGCGCCTCAAGATGCACCGACTGACCGGCGACCAAGTTGACCGTGTGCTCATCGTTGAACTCGCCCGATGAGAGCGTGCGATCTCCCGCCGCGAGCTCACCACGCTCGATCGTCTCGCCTGCGCCCGCAGCAGCAACCGTCGCTCCTGGCGTCGCCGCGTCGCGACTCGTCAGCGCCTTGAGTTCATAGGCGCCCGTCTCCCCCGCGCGGAAGCTCGTCGCGATGACGCGGTAGGTACCCGGCACCGCTTGGACATCGATCTGCGCATCGCGCGTGCCACCCGAGTCATCGTTGCGCTGCTCTTCACCGTTCGGCGCCTGCACGACGAGATAGCTATCGATCGCGGGCGACTCCATGCGCAGCGAGATGAGCCCGGCCTGCGCGACGACCATCTCGTAGGCGTCCACGAACTCACCGGAAGGAAGCGTCGCATCCCCTGCAGCCAGGTTCGCTTGAAGACGATCGCCGACGCGAAGTGGCAAGGGTGCCGAAGCCGCAGGAGGCGTCGGTGCACCGGCGGCTGCGGGGCCCGTCGACAAGAACGAGCGGCCATTGAGCATCGTCTGATGATGCGTATTCGCTGCCGCAACAGGCTCTGCGGCCACGGGCTGAGCAGCCACGCGCACCACGCTCACGTGATAGGCGCCGCTCGCCGTCGGTGTGTAGCTCGAGATGCCCAGCTTCAGCTCACCAGCGGAAGGCACCACAATTTCAAGCTCTGAGCGCGTGCGATCACCGAGCGCGTCATCGTTGGTCAGCGTGGTCCCGTTGGGGAGCGTCACGTTCAGCACGGGGTCGAACGTCGCGGAGGTCAGCGTCACGCGGACGCGATCGCCGGCATTGACCCGCAGTTGATGACGCGCCATCGACTGCGCGCTCAAGGACCCATTCGTATCGAGAAGGTTCCCAGTCGGCGCAACCGCGGGCGAAGTCGCCGTGGGCGGTGTGGGCGGAGCCGCATCGCGCGAGCCGCAACCCGGAGATGTCAGCGCGAGCGCCAGAACCACAGCGGGCCAGCGAATGGAGCGAGATGTCGACATGCAACATCGTACGCCAGCTCATCCAAAATATTCTTCGTCAACCGACGAACCAGACGCCCGACATGTAACGCAACGACGTGCGCAACAAACGTGGCCCATGCGCTCCATCCTGGTGACCACCACGCTGCTGCTCGGAATCTTCTTCTCCTTCGCCAGAGTTGTCGCGCAGGCGCTGAGGTTTAGAGCGAGAGGGAGCCCACACGCAGCGGCTTCGCCGTCCGCAAGCGCTCCGCCAGATCGCTCTTCATGCGCGCATAGATCGCATTCGACCCTTTGGCGCCCGAGCGAAGCACGCGCGCGTCCGGGTCGTAGTGATGGAGCGTGAAACCACGACTGAGAAATTTGGCATCGAGTGCCGGAATCGGGCCGGCACCGGGCACTTCCATCACGACCGCGAGCAACGATGGATTCTGAAGGACGGCTTCTGCACCCGCGATCACAGCAGGCTCGTAGCCCTCCACATCAATCTTCATCACGACCGGCTTCTCGCCCTCAAGCAAGACATCGAGCGGTGCTGCCTCCACGAGTGCGCCAGGCCCATCGCTCGTCACGCGATTCATCGTGTCGAGGTCATCGGTCATACGCACCTGGCCGACACGATCGGAGCAAGCGACCTGCTTGGTCGTCACTTCATGCGCGAAGTGATTCGCCTCCATGTTGCGACGCAGGCGCCTGTACGTTGCAGGCACAGGCTCGAACGCGATCACGCGCGCCTTGGGCCCCGCAGCAGCAAGCACCGAGTACGAGCCGATGTTCGCGCCAATATCGACGAAGAGTTCTCCTTCACGCAGCGCGTGGCCCACGAACGCCATGTCTGCGTACTCATGCAGACCAAAGTAGATGTTGCCCGTCGCGCCCGTCATCCCGGGCTCCACGACGAGACATCCCTCGTTCACAAAGGGCATGACCACAGGCATCCCCAAGATGCGCGAGCCCACCTGCCATCGCACGTAGCGCGAGAGCGAAGAGAGCGGCGAGCGCTTGCCAAGGGGATGCTTTGAGATCGTGCGGAGGATGTTCGACATGGGCGTACTTCGATGACCTAACGCTTCAATCTGTTCACGGACGAATGTGCAAACAGCGTGTCGCGGCTGCACGCACTTCGGCTTCTTCGAACGCCAGACGCTGCGCTTCGTTGCGGATCCAGAGCAGCGCTTCGTCCTGCTTGTGTGGGCTATTGGGGTCGATGCTCTGGCCGCCTGGAAGCGCGTTCCATGCGAGCGGTCCGTCCTCGGTCATCTCCACGACGAGGCGCTGCGATGCGCCTGAGCCGAACGTGAAGTTGGTCGTATTCCACATGCCGAAATTGCCTGGGTCGACCGCGCCGAAATCTCCGTGGCGTGGGAAGCCATCGGGATACGTCGCATCGCCATCGCGTGGGATCGAGAGGATGTCGGCGCCGACGGTGGGCAACACGGAGTCAAAGCGCACTGTGTGGAGGCGGCCCCAGCGCCACATCGTGACGTCGCTGCCCAGCCTGGTGCGCAAGAACGTCATCGCTGCGATCGTGCCACGCACCACGGCGGCTTCCTTCGTCTCGACTGCGGGCGTGGTGGTGAGGTTGTCCCAGTAGATCGCAAAGCGCGCGGCCTCAGCGGTGTTGAACGAGCGCTCGATGAATCGCGCAGTGCGTGTTCCGCCGATGCTGCCAAAGCCCATCGCCGTGGCTTCGTCTTGCAATGCGAGCGGGCCTACGCGCGTGATGATCGCGTTCCAGATCGAGGTCGCGACGCTGTCGTTGATCACGGCCATATCGGTCGACGTCGTGCCCTCAGGCGTCTCACGTGATGTCCAGCCCATCAGGCGTGAACGGGCGATCTCGATGTCCGCAAGCTCTGCGGCCGTGAGCCCCGGAACATGCGTATTCGCGGCTGCGAGGATCGCCACGAAGGGGTCACGCAGCGTCTCGGGGAGCGCACTTCGCGACTCGGCCTGTGTGCGCATCATGTCCTCGGCGGTGATGTCACCGCGCGTCACGAGCTCGCGCAGATCGCGCTCAATACGGTCTTGTCGCCAGCCCAGATCGAAGCCGCCACCGAGGTAGTGCGCGTCGTTGCAGGGGTTGCCATCGAGCGTGACGCCGACGTTGTCTTGGTTCGACGTCGCGACCCAGCCGCGCGCTGGGTTTTCGTCATGCGGAATGACGGTATCGGAGAGATCGCTGCGCCACTCATGCTGGCCTTGTCCGGGCAATACAAAGATCGGGCACTCGCCGGTGAGCGTTCCATCGGGGTTGATCACGAGGTTGGTCGCGCGGTCGTCGCGCACCGGAATGCGCACTTCGCTCGACCATCGAATCGAGCTGCGATCGGCGATGATGAAGTTCTGACCACCGACGCGGAAACTGTTCTGCGCCGTCTCCGCATCACGCACATTGCGCGACGTCCAGAGGTCGCCGAAGAAGGCCAGCTCGTCGGAGACTTCGAAGCCCGTATAGCGAACGGAGAGCGCGGTGAACTGGCCCGCCATGCCTGGAACCGGCTGACGTGAGCCTGGGATGATCGGTGAGAGCGTCCCCGCAGGGCCATGCGTCGTGACGTACTGAATCTCACGCATCACCGAGGCTCCGGCCATCACGCCGATCATCTCTTGCTCCGCACGCAGCGGAACTTGCTCGAGTGTGCCGTTGCCATCTGTATCGAAGGCGACGGTATCGGGTGCACCCCCGACGCCTGCGGTGATCTGCTCCAAGTAGACGTCGGTCACATCGTAGCCCGTCGTCGTCGCGCCCCAGGCGATCTCTTGGTTGAAGCCGAGGATCACGCCCGGAAGGCCTGCAAACGCAACGCCTTCCACGTCCATGTTGCCCTCGCCGCCCATGCGCGCAGTGTTGAGATGGACGTACCACCACACGGCCGGGCTGATGAGCGAGAGGTGCGGGTCATTCGACATGATCGGGTTGTCGTTGGCGGTGTGCTCGGCGGCGACAAGCCAGTTGTTCGAGCCACGGCTGTCATCGCCAAAGCCGAGCATTTCAAAGCTTGAT
>Ga0105045_10005371_pt1 | contig 11281 bp, 6 predicted proteins | sample MAT02_FD_78089 | JGI IMG/M metagenome (GOLD analysis project Ga0105045, IMG submission 78089) | Freshwater microbial communities from Lake Fryxell liftoff mats and glacier meltwater in Antarctica - MAT-02 (megahit assembly) | ecosystem: Environmental > Aquatic > Freshwater > Ice > Liftoff... | reverse complement strand
TTTCCGCAAAGTTGACTCCACTCAGACCAACCACACCATCACCCCCAACGCGACAACCGTCCTGAGCTTCCGCTACGGCTTCAACCGCTTCCCCAATGCCACCATCTACGAGAGTGAAGGTTTCAACGTAAACTCTCTCGGCTTCCCCTCGTCGCTAGTCTCGCAACTCCCCTCAATGCGTTTCCCCAGCATCAGCATGCAAAGCTTCCAGACTTTCGGTTCAGGCGGCGGCACCCAAAGCGTCTTCCACTCCCGCAACGCCCTCGGCTCCATTGCAAAGTTCATGGGCCGCCACAGCCTCAAGGCCGGCTACGACTACCGCGTCCTCAACGTCGACTTCATCAATTTCGCCGCCGCCGGCTCCTATAGCTTCAACGACACCTTCACCCGTCGCGACCCCAATCGCGGCAACGATGGAACCGGCTCAGATCTCGCCAGCCTCCTCCTTGGCTACCCGGCTAGTGGCAGCGTCACGCTCAACACGAAGTACTACCAATACGTGAGATACCATGGCTTCTATTTCCACGACGACTTCCGCGTCAACTCCAAACTCACCCTCAACCTCGGCCTACGCTACGAATACGAAACGGGCTTGCGCGAGCGTAACAACAATCTGATCGTCGGCTTCGATCCCACTATCGCGAACCCCATAGGGCAGGGAAGCAAAGGTGCCCTGCAATATGCCGGCGTCGGCGGCGCACTCACGGAATGCTGCTCCCCTTCAACAAAGAAGTTCGCTCCGCGCTTCGGCATCGCCTACCAGTTAAGCCCTAAGACCACTATCCGTGGCGGCTACGGCATCTTCTGGGCACCCGTTTCGTACGGCGGATTCTCCAGCCTCGGCTACAGCCAGCAGACCGACTATGTCGGCTCCTTTGACGGTGGCCAGACTCCATCCGGCTCACTCAGCAACCCCTTCCCCAGCGGCCTCAATAAGCCTATCGGCAACACCTTGGGCCTCCTCGCCGGCATCGGCCAAACCCTCAGCTACATGAACCCAAAAGCCGGCTCCACCGCTGTCCACCAGATCGCCTTCGACCTCCAACGCCAAATGCCCGGCGGCGTCGTGATGGCCATCGGCTATGTCGGCTCCCGCACCACCAACCTGATCCTCGGCTCGGGCTCAGTCAACTTGAACCAGCTCACCACCGACAAGTTCTCCCAGGGCGCTGCACTGCTGCAGAACGTCCCCAACCCCTTCTTTAACAACGGAGGCCTCAACATCATCGGCTCGGCCAACGTTCAGCGCCTCCAACTGCAACGCCCTTACCCCCAGTTCTCGGCCGTAAATATGAGCTTCAATAATTCCAACGACGCCCTCTACGATTCGATGGTCATCAAGGCCCAGAAGCGCTTCGCCTCTGGCCTCAGCTTCCTCTCTTCCTGGACCTGGTCGCGCAACAAAGATGCCAGCTTCGGTGCAAGCAACTTCTTTACCTCAATCCCAGGCAGCCCCCAAAATAGCTACGATCTGGCCTCTGAGTATGGATGGAGCACCAGCCACACTCCTCATGCGGTCAAGGGCAGCATCACCTACGATCTTCCCTTCGGCAAGAACAAAGCCTTTCTCTCGCAAGGCGCGCTGCTCAATCAGTTAGTGGGCGGCTGGCAGATCAATTCGGTCTACATGTTCCAGACCGGCTTCCCGCTCTCGGTCTTCCAAAACCAGAACTTCAACTCCGTCTTCGGTAACGGCCTGATGCGCCCCAATGCCGCAGGCTTCGCCCCACAAACCACAGGCCGCCTGCAGGACCGTCTCGACAACTACCTGAACGCGAATGCCTTCACTACGGCACCGCAATTTACCTTCGGCAACGTCCCCCGCACGATTGCCTACCGCAGCCCCGGCACCATCAACTGGGACATGTCCCTCAACAAGACTTTCACAGTGATGGAGCGCTTCAAAGGCCAGTTCCGTGCCGAGGCCACCAATGCCTTGAACACACCGCAGTTCAACGGGCCAAACACCGCTTTCGGCAACGTCAACTTTGGCCGAATCACTCAACAAGCCAACTTCCCCCGCTATATCCAACTCGGGGTCCGCGTCACCTACTAATTCACAACCTACAATATTCAGAATGAGGAGCGGCGACCGATCTCGTTCACCGCTGGATGCCGTTTCGTCTAATCCATAAAACCAACTTCTGCCCTGAGGCGAAATTCACAATTTGACCAATCTAGTGCGTCACTCTTTTAATCTTTGCAACTTTTCGTCCAATTTGAAACCGATACTCGAATGCCATCCTGATTGAGTCGAGGGATTTTAATTCTCGAAGAACCTCGGATCAACGACCAGTCTTCGCCATTGGCTTCGAGAGTTGAATACTCATTTATTGATTGATACGCTAAGCTCTCTGGTATTAGCTTGACGAATTGAATATATGTTATTCCGGGTTTGAGCTCAGGGAATCCTTCAAATTCGAAAGATACCGGATCTCCATTTACGAGCAGTGCTCCTCCTGGTTTGGTGATGATAATTTGTTGATTCAATGATGGCGGGTTAGTGTTTAATGGTTTCGCTCTCCATATGGATTCAACGTGAAATAAGTAGTCCGTATAAACAGTTCCCCAGAAAGATAGATGGCTAGTATTCGCCATTACTTTTCCTAGAACTACTAGATCCGCATTGCAGCTGAGCTTCTCGTAAATTGCTTCTGCACCACTGTTAGTAATGTCTTTGAGGCTATCGGCATCATGGACAAGAAAACGCAAACCTTTCCATTGAATGTTTTTGGGTGCTGCTCCCGCTCGCGCAGCGGCAAGCTCTTCAGCAATAGGCGGGCCAGAGCGGAAATATCTCGGAAGCCTGCCGTGCATGGCCAAGGATGGGGAGGACAAGTCGCTCGACGGTTTAGGATTGGAAGGTGGTTGGGCCAGCGATATCTGACTTATCAGAAAAAGCAAACCCAGCGGATATTTAATCGGCATCGGATCAACTCCTCTATAAGTACTGGGAAGAACACTTCAGATCTACATGTTAAGGCATCCCGAAGAGACGCCCGCCTCAAAATTGCTACGCTAATCTCAATGATGAAACATCTGGCTCTGCTGCTCACCCTCGCCTCTCTATTGTCAGCCGAAGGCCGCCAGCTCCTCCAGCGTCCCGCCCTCAGTCAAACCCACATTGCCTTCTCCTACGCTGGCGACCTCTGGACCGTCGCCCGCACCGGCGGCACCGCCATCCGCATCACTTCCGGCGTCGGTACAGAGTCCGAACCCGCCTTCTCACCCGACGGCCAAACCGTAGCATTCACCGGCGAGTACGATGGTAACGTCGATGTCTTCACCGTCCCCGTCACCGGCGGCACGCCCAAGCGCATCACCTACCACCCCGATCCCGACAGCGCCATCGGCTGGACTCCCGACGGCAAGCGCATCATCTTCCGCTCCGGCCGCGATTCTTTCTCTCGCTACTCCAAGCTCTTCACGGTCTCGCCCAATGGCGGCCTCCCCGAAGCCATGCCCCTGCCCATGGGCTACTCTGGCGCCCACTCGCCCGACGGCAAAATGTTCGCCTACGCTCCTCTCGGCGTAGGCGGCGGCTTCTCCAACTACACCGCCTGGAAGCGCTACCGCGGTGGCCGCGCCAGCTACATCTGGCTAGCCAACATGGCCACTCTCGACACCGTCAAGATCCCCCGCACAGACTCTCAAGACTTCGACCCCATGTGGCTCGGCGACAAAGTTTACTTCCTCTCCGACCGCACCGGTAAAGCCAGCCTCTACCGCTACGACCCATCTACCAAGGCCGTCACCGATCTGGTGAAGAACACCGGCTACGACATCAATTCTGCCAAGGCCGGGCCAGGCGGAATCGTCTACGACCAGTTCGGCGACATTCACATCTACGACGTCAAAACAGGCAAAGACAGCATCGTCAAAATCGACATCACCGGCGACATGCCAGAGGTCCGCCCCCGCTTCAGCGATGTTTCAAATGAAATCCGTAACATCGGAATCTCCGCCGCCGGCGTGCGCGCCGTCGTCGAAGCCCACGGCGAAATCCTCACTGTTCCCGTCGCAAAGGGCGACACCCGCAATCTCACCAACACCCCAGGCGTGATGGAGCGCTCCCCGGAATGGTCACCCGATGGCCAAAGTATCGCCTACTTCTCCGATCGGGACGGCCCCTACGCCCTCCACATCAAACCTCAAAATGGCATCGGCGAAGCGAAGAAAATCTTCATCTCTAAAGACCCAGCCTACTATCGCAACCCGCAGTGGTCGCCCAATAGCAAGTACATCGCCTTCCACGACAACCGCCTCAATTTCTGGTACGCCGAAATTGCTACCGGCAATGTCATCAAGGTCCACACTGACCGTATTTCAGACAACAATGCAGATCTCGCCTGGTCGCCCGATTCCAAGTGGCTCGCCTTCACCCCGGCACTCTCCAACCGCATGCATGCCGTCTATCTGTACTCTCTCGAATCAGGCAAATCCTCCCAGATCACCGACGGCATGAGCGATTCACGCTCCCCGGCATTCGATCGCGACGGCCAGTATCTCTACTTCGCCGCCAGCACCGATTTCGGCACCTCCATCAGTGGTCTCGACATGAGCAGCGACGCCTTCTCCACAACCCGAAGCATCTACGCGGTTGTCCTGAACAACGAATCCCCATCCCCGGTTGCCCCTGAAAGCGACGAAGAAAAGCCCCTTACCGAGCGCACACCAGCCCGTCCGCCTGCAATCGCTGCCGCTCCCAAGCCCACCCGTGTAGATCTCGGTGGCAGCTCTGGCCGCATCGTTGCCCTGCCCATTCCCGCCCGCACCTTCGGTGGCCTGGTCGCAGGCAAAGCTGGAATCCTCTTCCTCTCCGAGAGCAGAGCGTCTGGCCGCGCCGGTGCTGGCCTTGGCCGCACCCTGCACAAGTTCGATTTCAAGAGCAAGAAGCTCGAGACCTTCGCCCAGGGCGTATCCAACTACGCTATCTCGGCCGATGGCGAGAAGATCCTCCTGGCCATGAGCGCCCCTGCCGAAGCTCCCGCCCAAAGCCGCCTCAACTACGCCATCGTCGGCACGGCTTCACCGATGAAACCAGGTGAAGGAACTCTCCGCATCAACAACCTCCAGATCCGCATCGAGCCCATAGCCGAATGGCAACAGATGTACCGCGAAGTCTGGCGCATCCAGACTGCCTACTTCTACGATTCGAAGTTCCATGGAGTCAACGTCCAGGAAGCGGAACAAACCTACGCGCAGTACGTCAAAGGAATCTCCTCGCGTGCCGAGCTCAACTACATCTTCCAGGAGATGCTCGGTGAATTCAGCGTTGGCCACATGCGCGGCGGTGGTGGCAACATCCCTAACCCGAAACGCATCCCCGGCGGTCTCCTCGGCGCAGATTACGAGATCTCGGGCGGCCGTTACAAGCTCAAGCGCATCTACTCCGGCGAGAGCTGGAATCCCCAACTTCGTTCCCCACTCGTTCAGCCCGGGCTTAAGGTCCAGCAGGGCGAATTCATCCTCGCCATCAATGGCGAAGACCTCAGCGCTTCGACTGACATTTCTCAGCTCCTCGAAGCCACGGCCAACCGCAGCGTCACCCTCAAGCTCGCCTCCGACCCTACCGGCAGCAACCTCCACGAAGTCGCTGTAGTTCCAGTCGCTACCGAGACTGCCCTCCGCAATCTCTCCTGGATCGAAGACAACCGGCGCAAGGTCGATCAGCTCAGCAATGGCAAACTAGCCTACGCCTACATGCCTGACACCGGCCTCGGCGGCCTCACCAGTTTCAACCGCTACTTCTTCGCTCAGACCGACCGCCAGGGTCTCGTTCTCGACGAGCGCTTCAACGGCGGTGGCCAGGTGGCCGACTACGTCATCGAAGTTCTCAAGCGTCCTCTCATGAGCTACTGGAAGCCGCGCTACGGCGATGTTTACAAAACTCCTGCCGGTTCGATCCAGGGCCCCAAAGTAATGATCGTCAACGAATTCGCCGGCTCCGGCGGTGATGCCATGCCTTGGCTTTTCCGCCAGGCCAAACTAGGCACGCTGGTTGGCAAGCGCACCTGGGGCGGTCTGGTCGGAATCGGCCAGATCCCACCATTGATGGATGGTGGCAATGTCACCTCACCGAGCTTCGGCTTCTTCAGCCCGGCTGGCGAATGGGATGTCGAGAATCGCGGTGTCGCACCTGATGTAGAGGTCGAGCTCGATCCCAAGTCCGTGGCTGCAGGTCGTGATCCCCAGCTCGAAAAAGCTGTCAGCATCGCTTTGGCCGAACTAGGGAAAATGACTCTCCAAACCCCAAAGGTGCCCAAGTTCCCCGACTACCACCGCTCAAACTAGTTGCGGAAGCGCAAGCTGCCGCCTTGTTGGATCTTCTCGATCAGGCCAACAATGTCCGATTCCTCAACCGGTTTCCGCAGCATCGACGAGGATGATCCGTCCAGCAACTCAGTGCTCTGTTCTTCGGCGCTTTCGCTCAGCAACGCGAAGTGCGGTGTCCGGTGATGCACCCTTTGGAATAGCTCGGCCCATGTCCCACCCTCCGGGCTTGCGCTGGCAAAAACAATGTCGAAGCGCATTTTCTCAGCTAGATCCACAGCTTCTTCGATATTGCTCACAGGTATCAACCGATGGTTCAGTTCTCCAAAGATCGACAACATCCGCCGCTGTGATTGCACCTCGGGCTCTACCAGCAAGGCCGTAATCGTACCCCTCTGGGGTGCAAACTGCAATGCGGTCGCAAGGTCTTCGAGCGGGCTCGAATTGAGCGTAGGCAGTTCTACATCGTAGCGGTATCGCCCCGCCCGTATCGTTGTAAACCGAACTTCACCGCCATAAGATTGCAGCAGGCCCTTTGTGATGGCCAGCCCCAGGGCAGACCCGCTAAAGTCGGGTCCTTCTCCGTCACCAAATGGCCCAGAGAACTCAATCTCGATCATCGCGCTCCGCCCAATCCGGCTCAGACTTACTTCAAAGAAATGCTCTAGCGAATATGTTGCCGCAGCCTTCGCATGCATAAAGAGATTCTCAAACACCCGGGTCAATTGATCTTGAGATCCAAGCACATAAAGACTTTCCGGCCCCAGATTGGCTTCACTCTCAATCTGCGCCTTCCGCATGTCTTCATCCATCTCTTCCATCAACCGCTGAAAGAGAAACCGCATGTCCACAGGGCGCGCATCTATCTGCTCTGCCCGTGCCACATCCACGATCCGTTTGACCGTCTCGCTCGCCTTCTGTACCTGCTCATAAATCGCCGCCGCATCGCTGGACGCCAGCGCCGCCGTCAAATCGCGAATCTTCTCCAACGGAGCATTCAACTCCGTAAGCACGCCGTGAATCAATTGCCCTGCCACTGCCAACTTTTCACTCCGATGGGTCTGCTCACGTATGGCGGATTCTTCGAGCCCTTCAAAATACTGGCAAGCGTCATTGGCCAGATGCTGTGCTGCTGGCTGCAAGGCTTCAATCAACAACAGCCGGCCCGCAGGCCCTGTCAACACCAGTGCTCCCCGCGCTTCGTTCCGGTTCCGCATCGGAATTACTAGCAACGACTTCGATTCTTTTTGCTTGCTATTCAAGAGGTCTGCCGAGTTCGTGTCTACAAATTGCAATAGTGTCTTGTTCTTGACTGCCAGTGCAATCCCGCTTTCAATTGCCGTGCCGCACTCATCGACATGAAATGAGTGCAGCGCAGAACTACTCTGATCCGGGATCCGCTCAAACAGTTTCCGTGTCGAATCGTAATGATAGGAACTCACCGTTTCTGCTGGAACTAACTCAAGCAATCGGCTTCTAAGAATCTCTGCCACTTCCCGTGCTGTTCCTGCTCCGTACAATTCCTCGCTCGCCTGCAGCATCCGCTGAATCACTCTATTCTGCCGCCGTGCACGCTGCTGCAAATACCATGCCGCAAGGATCACCAAAAGCACCAGCAAAACAGCCGCGGGCACTATCTGTGGGGGTACCGCCGGTCGAGGCTCTATCATTTCAATGTCTTTCGGGCTCGCCAGCAACAACTGAAAGAACTGATTAAATGGAGGCCTCAGGCAGAACTGGCTCACCAACCCTTTCACCCTGATTCTGTCGCCCTTCTGGTATACCGACAGCGGGTGTTCACTCCCCCCTTTCATCAGCGGCAGAAATACCCGAATCGATTGGCCGCCTTCGCTGAAGTCCAGTAGGTCGCCTTTCGATCCTTCCCGAAACTCCCCAACCACTCCCTGAATTTCAACCTTCATGCCCTCATACTGAAAGCTCGCCGCACTCGTAGGCGTCAACTGGATCAGCCCCGGCAAACTTCCGCTCCCAATTACTCTCAACTCGCTCGGCTTAAGCACGGCCTGCCCTGCATGCAAACTCACAATGCCGGAAGCTTCGATCAATGTCCCAGGTGCAAAGTCCGGCCCGCTCGGTTTTTTCGATTCGTTATCCCCGGAAAAAACCAGCATCAAACCCGAATTCTTGCTTTCCGCATCGAGCAACGGTAGATAACTGGCATCTGGCGCGTCCAATACGGATGCCTGTACCAAGCCCTGCACTCGAATTGCTTCTCCCAGCAGTTTCGGACGAAAGTCCGGTCCAACCCGGGCGGACGCCTCCGACAATTTTACGATTCGATAGTCCCGCGACTCCTCAACTGCACCCTGTCCATAGACCATTTGGAGCGCACACAAACCAATTACGATATTTAAGCTTGTTCTTGGAGCCATTCTTGAAGTCGGATATCTAGGAAATGATCGGCTTCTACCGCCTGTCCAATCAGAGTAGTCCTATGAGAATTTATAGCTACCACTCTCATCCCTGCCGCAACTGCCGCATCTATTCCTGTTTGGGAATCCTCAAAAACTATACAGTCTTTAGGTGCTATCTGCAAGAGTTCGGAGGCTTTAAGGTAGATTTCCGGATGCGGTTTTCCGTATTTCACCATCTGACCATTCAGTGCAAACCGAAAGAAACTGGCTAGCTCAGCCCGGTCTAGAACAAAATCTACATTAGCAGCCTCAGCATTTGAAGCCACAGCCTTTGGCATAAGAAGATTCCGCGTCAAAAACTGCCGAACTCCAGGCACGAGCGACGCCTCAAGCTCCCCTTCAATTAAGTCGCGGTACAAAGCTTCTTTCTCCGAGCCCATTCTTTGAATCTCTTCAGCATTTAATTCACTACCGAAGACATCTCGCAAAAGTTCGTCGTTATGTTTACCGTGCATCCTCGAGTTCAGGGTCGACGCATCGCGCCCCTGCCTTTCGAGGTATACCTCCCAGGCCCTTACGTGGAAGGGCATTGAGTCGACGATCACACCGTCCATATCAAAGATGAATGCTTGAGGTTTCACAGGTTTCTTCAGATGAGAGCTAAAATCAGAATGGCATGGATTTGTTCTCAGAAATTGTTCGTCTCCGCAAGCTCGGTCAGAAGTGCGCCCTGGCCACGATCGTCGAAGTCAATGGCTCGATCCCCAGCTACGAAAGCGCCAAAATCCTCGTCCGGGAAGATGGCAGTTTCATCGGCACCATCGGCGGTGGCTGTGTTGAGGCTGAAGTTTGGAACGCTGCTCGAGAAGTCATCGAAACCGAAAAGCCCCGCCACCTCAATTTCAATCTCGGCCAGGACGCCGCCTACGACAACGGCCTCATCTGCGGCGGCCAGCTCAACGTCTTCATCGAAGCGATCGTCCCTCAGCCCCACGCCTTCATCTTCGGTGCAGGCCACATCTCAAAAAGCCTCGCCAAAGTTTCCTCCCTGGCCGGCTTCGGCGTTTCTGTCATTGACAACCGCGAGAGCTTCGCCAATCGCGAACGCTTCCCCGACGTTGAAGAAGTTCTCGCAGCCGAGTACGAAGAAGCTTTCTCCAGTCTCAACATCAACTCCTCCAGCTACATCATTATCGTCACGCGGGGCCATCGCGACGACATGCGCGTTCTTCGTTGGGCCATCACCACCGAGGCTCGGTATATCTCGATGATCGGCTCCCGCCGCAAAGTGATTGCCGTGGTCAAGGAATTCGAAAAAGAAGGCGTCAGCCGCGAGAGCTTCGAGCGCATCCACGCTCCCATGGGGCTCGAAATCGGTGCCATCACCCCCGAAGAGATCGCCGTCAGCGTCGCCGCCGAAATGATCGCCGTCCGCCGTGGGGCCGACCCCAAATGGAAGGCAGTAGCCAAAGGCATCTTCGCCAGCAGCCAAACCGCTGCGAGTCTAAAATGATCTGTGGCATCGTCCTTGCCGGCGGTGCATCGTCCCGGATGGGCCAGCCAAAAGCACTCCTGCCGCTAGGAACCACCACCATGGTCGAACGCCTGGTAAAACTCTTTAACCACTTCTGCGAGCAAACCATCATCGTCACCGGCACCCACCATAGTCAGATCCTCAACACCTTGCCCCAACTCGCTCCCCAAATTCTCTTTAACGAAAACCACGCCGAGGGCATGTTCTCAAGCCTCCGCAAGGGCCTCGCCGCAACCAGCGCCGATGCCATCCTCTTAAGCCCGGTCGACTTCGCCTCGGTCGAAGCGTCCTCCATCGCCAGCCTATTCAACGCACCCACCCAGCCCATCGTAAAGCCCCGCTTTGAAGGCCACAGCGGCCATCCCATCCTAATCCGTCAACCGGCAATTGACGCACTGCGTAAGGCTGATGCAGGCTCCAATGCCAAACAAGTCCTAAGCCAATTCCAGGCCACCTACATCGACTTAAATGATCCCGGAGTAGCCGACGATTGCGATACCCCACAAGACTACGTGCGACTCCTCGCCCGCTGGCAGGCCCGCGTATGAAACGCAAACTTTGGCTCGCAGGCATACTTCTTCTGATCACGGCCCTTGCCCTCCCATTCTTCAGCGCCGGCTGGGTCAAACAAACCCTTCAAACGAGTCTTCAACTCGCGCTCTCGCGGCAAGTCCGCATCCAGGGAGAAACCCACTTCCGCATCTTCCCAACCCCCGCCATCCTGGCCGACGATGTCACCATCGGCGAAGACCCCACTTACTCCCTCGAGCCCTTCGCCTATGTCACCGTCCTTGAGGTCCAGCCGAGCGTGCTGGCGCTACTCTCAGGCCGATTAGAAGCGGCAAGAATCCGCCTCACCGAGCCCAGCGTTAACCTCATGCGCGGCCCCGTCGGTTGGAATATCCAGAGCATCGTCTCTGGCAACCTCCGTCCCCCGGAAATCGAAGTTCGCAACGGCCGCCTCAACTTCAAACAAGGCAACGCCAAGAATGCCTTTTACCTCACCAACGCACTGGTCGACATCAGCGCACCAACCTCGCAAGGCGACGTCAAGATCTTCTTCTCGGCAGAGCCGGCCAGAACCGATCGCGGCACCCAG